>Ga0307475_10000188_pt1 | contig 37607 bp, 33 predicted proteins | sample atmos_gasesECM1C_FD_203317 | JGI IMG/M metagenome (GOLD analysis project Ga0307475, IMG submission 203317) | Hardwood forest soil microbial communities from Morgan-Monroe State Forest, Indiana, United States - atmos_gasesECM1C_515 | ecosystem: Environmental > Terrestrial > Soil > Temperate... | reverse complement strand
AGTACGCCGTGCCCACCCGCGACCGTCGCTACAATTCGGTCCGTCACATCGTCCAGGGTTTCAAATGGACCGCCGCCACCGAGTTCGCGATTGTAAGTCTCAGCCCAAAGCTGCACTCCGCTCGCGGCGTCCACTAGTTGCGCGTTGATGCGAAGGGCGCGCCCCCCTTTGCGAATGCTCCCTTCTACCACGTAGCGTGCGCCCAGTTCGCGGCCGACGGCACGAATATCTTTCGATCGGCTTTTGTAAGTCATCGTGGAGTTGTAGGCCACGACCCGGAGATACGGAAAGCGCGAGAGCCCGGCCGTTACGTCTTCGGTCAGCCCCTCCGCGAGCGATTCCGATTCCTTGTCGGACGCGGTGATCTTGAACGGCAAGACAGCAACCCAGAGCCCTTCTACAGCGCGAGCGGCTGCCGCATCAGTGGTGGGGACGCCCCGTGGAGGGGAAGAGACTTGCCCCGTACCGACGCTTCTTTTGTACGCCAGCAAATCCGCTCGGATGCCTGCTGCGGTTTGGTACCGAAGATTGCGATCTTTCTGGAGAGCCTTCGTTACCATGCGTTCGAGTTCTAAGCCGTCATACTGAACTAGGTGATGCAAAGGTTCCGGTGCACGGTCCAGAATTGCTTCCGCGACAATGCCGTTGGTGGCTCCTTTGAACGCCAACTGACCAGTCGCCATTTCATAAAGAACTGCGCCAAACGAGAAGATGTCGGTTCGGGCGTCCAAAACTTCTCCACGCACTTGCTCGGGCGACATGTAAGGTGCTGTGCCCATCACGACACCAGGCGTTGTGAGTTCGATTTCCGCCGGACCAACAGTAGCATCGGCCGTTACCGTAACCTCATCGGCCCACTTCGGATTCAATTTGGCAAGGCCGAAATCCAAAATTTTGGCGTGGCCACGCTTCGTAACGAAAATATTCGCTGGCTTAATATCGCGGTGCACAATTCCCAGCTGGTGTGCGGCGTCCAAACCATCGGTGATCTCGGCACCCAGGTCCAAGACCTGCGCCAAAGAGAGCGGACCGCTGGCGATGCAGTCCTTCAACATCTGTCCGTCCAAAAACTCCATGGCGATGAAGGGCAGGCTGTTTTCCTCGCCGATATCGTAGATGGTGCAGATGTTCGGATGATTTAGAGCCGAAGCCGCCTCCGCTTCACGGCGAAATCGTTCTAAAGCCGCCGGGTCATGCGCTAACTCACCAGAGAGAAACTTAAGCGCCACCTTGCGGTGCAGGCGGACGTCCTCTGCCTTGTGCACCACGCCCATGCCACCCCTGCCCAATTTCTCAAGGATGCGGTAGTGCGAAATCGTAACCCCGAGGAGCGCGTCAGGTCCTTCCATAAATCCGCCAGCAGGCGTTGCCGACACCTGCTCACGCATCATCCGCGAAGAATCAAATATCCGACGCGGCACCGAATTGCTCGCAGTTCTGACTTAATTCGCCGGTACCAGCACGGGAGTGCCCTTATCCTTAACCAGGCACACTACGAATTTCGCTGGTTTGGTTTGGCTCGCGTTCCGCCCGACGACGTGAACATCATTGGGACCTTCGTAGAAGGTCTGGCCAGGTGTCAGCGTCACTTCTTTTCCGCCCCGCAACTGCATCACGATGGAGCCCTCAAGGACATAAACAAACGCATCTGCGTTGTGGCGATGTATAGGGTCCGAGCTGCCCGGCGGATACTCCACTGTGATCATCACAACCTCCTTGCCGGGAACGTCGGGCAGGTCCTTGGAGAAGAGCGGCGTCACCTTCGCCTCTTTGGGTTCCAGCGTGACGGACATCAACCACACCAGCACCAAAGCTAGCTTAGTAATCGTCATAAACAAACCTCGCAAGATTCGTTCCGTCGTGTGCTTGCGCTTTTAGTGAAGCGTAGCAGCCCACGAGTTCCTGTTTGGCACGCAGTTAATCCTCCGCTTGGTGACCTTCCTGCCGGCCCACGCGACTCGCACCATCTACCCTTGAGGCCGGTTCCGGCATGCCGGCCTCCCGTTGCAGCTCCACTAGTGGGTTGCGGCCGCCGCTTTCGCTCCGGATTGTTTGAGCCAGTCCGCAAAGCGCGTTTGGCTGAGTTGCGCGCCATCGTCCGGAACTAGTGTGCGCTCGCTCACCTCCACGCCGTAATAGCTGGCGTGCGGGTCAGCGACAACCTCGCGCGGATCCTTCCATGCGGTTAGACCTTGCCGGACGAGTTCATCGAGTCGAAACTTTTCGGGCCCTCCTACTTCAACCGTGCCATTCACAGGCGCCCCCATCGCGACCTTTCCGACCGCACTGGCTACATCGTCGGCCGCCATAGGTTGGATCAGCGCGGATGGCAGGCGCACCGTGTTGCCTTGGGTGGAAAAATCGGCGATGCCTTTGACGAATTCGAAGAACTGCGTCGCGCGGATAATTGAGTAGGGAATCGAGGAGGCTTTGATCAAGTTTTCCTGAGCGATTTTTGCCCTGAAGTATCCGCTTGTGAGCATACGGTCAGTCCCCACCACTGACAATGCAACGTGATGTCTCACGCCTGTGGTCGTTTCATGGCTGAGGAGGTTGCGGGTGGATGTCTCGAAGAAATTCAACACAGCCGCGTCTTCCCATGAGGGAGAATTCGATACGTCGACGACCACCGAGGCACCCTTCAGCGCTCCGGCCAACCCCTCGCCGGTGACTGTGTTGACGCCGGAATTGGGGGATGCAGCAATTGCTTCGTGCCCCTGCTCGCGCAACTTGGCAACGAGCTTTGACCCGATGAGTCCACTGCCACCGATCACTACGAATTTCATGATTGCCTCCTTGAGTTTCGCCCTCGCATCTCGACCGAGGCTTTTCACACCTGCCTTTGGTCAGATCTCCGCTGGAAAAATCTTGAGAGCCTGAGGAAGGCCGGGCAGTGTAAGGTTCAACCACGGTCGAACGAACCTCTTGAATGTGGTCAGCAGGCGTGTCGTGTAGCTGCACGATACGCTCCCGCACTCGCCTTTTGGTTACACTCTTGCGTCGGCGAAGTCAAGAGGCTAAGCCCATAGAATACGCAAGGGACCCGCATGTTTGGCATCAGGGTTTCCCGCTTCGGCAGTCTGCAGGATACTTGGCGATAACAGACGTGAGCACCAGCTAGTCGGCAAGTGCCTGAATAACCCGTTCAGTGATCGGACGGACCTGTGGTGAGCGCAGTCGAACTATGGGGCACTACTAAATCTTTGAGGCGTTCACTTCAGAGGCTTGGCCACCGCCTGCAGCCAGCCCGTGTCATTTTGTTGAAGCGGCGCGAGCGGAAAGTTTATCCGGAGACATTGATTTGGTTGTCGAAGATTTGCCCGAGGCCGAGCCTAGCCGCAGCTCCGTTTCTCGCACTACAGCACTATCCTTGCCGAACAACTTTTGCTGGATTGCCAAAGCCTTCCGGTCGTACTCATTGGCCTCGGTTGGCCGACCCTCGAGTCTCAACAACCCAGCCAGATCCAAGTATGCCTGCGCCAGATCGGGATGCGCGGGCGGAAGATATTGTTCATAAATTTTCAGCCCGTCTTGCATGAGCGGTTGTGCGGTGGTCTTTCGGGATCTCTGGGAATATCCGCTAGCCGTCATGACAACAGGTGCGATTGTTCTGCTGGCGCTGTCACGGAAAGAGGAATCCAGCTGGCACCGGCAGTTCGGTTGGATGTGCGTAGCCGCCGTGAGTGCCGTACTGATAGTCGTTCGGTTTGTAGCCTGGGGATCCAGCAAAGGGGCTCCGGTCTTTTCGTCGGTTTTGTATTACTCCCTGATTGTCGCGACCGCAGTAGCTGCAGGGTTTGGGTACTTCGGGAGCCGCCAGCGGGCCGGTTCGTCGGCGCGATGGCTTTCCGGGCGGGTAGCGGCGACATTGGCCACCGCATTATTGGGATTCGGTTTCTTTGTCGAGGCGCAGCTCAGGTCGGCAGGCGCCGTAGCGCGTTCGCGAAACTTCTATGGTGTGGTTTCGGTTCTGCGCGGGAAGGATCGAAGTGGCTCGTACCTGATGCTACGAGATCGCGGGACCAATCACGGTATGCAGTACGAGCAACCGGGAAGTGCCCATCAAGCGTTCGGCTACTACGGCCCGGCCAGCGGGATCTATATGCTCCTCCACAATCATCTTCCGCGACCCATGCGGATCGGTGTGGTGGGACTGGGCACAGGGTCGTTGGCTGCCTTCACCCGGCCTGGCGATTTGATTCGCTACTATGAAATCAATCCGGACGTCATCCGATTCTCTTCTGGGAGTCATCCTTATTTCACGTATTTGCAGGACAGCTTTGGTACCGCACAAGTCGAATTGGGCGACGCTAGGCTATCACTTGAGCGAGAAGCCGACCGGGGCCAGAATCAGCAATTTGACGTCCTGGTGCTAGATGCGTTTTCTGGAGACGCAATACCTTTACATCTGCTAAATCTGGAGGCGTTCCAACTTTACTTGGGACATCTTCGGTCGGACGATTCGGTGATCGCCGTCCACATCACGAACCGATCTGTAGATCTAGGCCCGGTAGTAGCGGGAATTGCCCAGCAACTTCACCTAAGTCTCGTGCGAATTTACCGTCCCTGGCTGCGCGACGCCCCCTGGGATTGGGTCATGCTTTCGAAGAATCCCAACTCCCTAGCTATTCCTGAAATCGTGGCAGCCGGCAGAGACATCCCTATCACGGATGACACTCCCCTGTGGACCGATGACTTCAGCAATCTGTTCCAGCTCTTGAATTAGACCGGGATTCGATCTTTCGCATCAATGGTTTCAGCACCACAACTCACCTCGTGAGCAACCTCCGGTTGGCAAGCGGGCTTGACTCGAAAGGTTGGGTTGAAAGAGGGGAAGCGAAAATTCCGATTACTGCGAATATGAGCATCCGCTACGCGCTTGGATGTGGTGATGATTGCCATCTCTTTCAACACAGTCAATATGACTGTGTGCCGCCATGAAGAGTAAGTCGAACGACTGCAGCGCCGGATCCCGGGCGGCGAACTCTCTGTTAAGGCGCTTCTTCAGCGCGAGGGTCGTAGCGTGCGCCCCAAAAGTCGGGCGACGAGGCCTTAAATTCGACACCGAGTTTATAGGTACCAGTGCGGTCTGGACTCCCGGACCAGACCACTCGGACTCGCACCTCCAGGCCCGTCTCTGGGTTTTTAATCCTAAGTTCGCTTCCCGAAGGCCAGTGAACGGAGGAAAGAATCAGAGCTCCCTGAAGGTTGATCACTGCCGTCAGAGCTGCCTGTGGCTCGCCGCTCGATTGAATCTCCACGGGTACACTTGCCAGAATGCGGCGGCTTCTCCTTTGTTCCTTCATAAAGTCCAAGCTCCGAACCGCAACTCCCTTTTCGCATGTCTGGAGCAAACCGGACGCGGGGCCCAAACGCGCTCAGTAGCACGACCTTAAGGCAAAAAATCTGTGATCGCGAGCAGCATGAGGGCGATTAGAATTCCCGCCAAAAAAACGAATAAGGTCCATATCCCTAGTCGCGGGCGTGATTTCGGCAGTCCCAACATGTACATCGAAGTGTCAGGCTGATGAAACAGCCTAGTGTCGAATCGGTGGGTCATCCTGCTCTGCATTGAAAGCACGATACCATAAAAATATGTACTAGAGCAGGTTAATACCGCAAAGGTATAAATGCGGACCTGAATCAGGCGGCACGGCCACAGGGTCAAAGGAATAGAGGCGGCGTGGATTCGGCTCGGCTCGCTGCAGCAGAGATCTTCTCATCCACGGATAAGCGATTGTAGCGAAGGGCAGCAATGAGAATCGCATAGACAATCGAGTACAGGAGCTGAATCGCGGCAACGTCCCAGTCCTGACGAAGGCTGGTGCCGAACGTCAATGCCAGGATGAGAAGTGCTCCGGAGACAAGGGCCACTCGAGTGCGGAAACCAATGATAATCAGAAGACCGATCGCGGCTTCCAGCCACGGCAATGCGTATCCGAATGGCACAACAACTGCCGTCGGGAGGACAGGGTTTTGAAACATATTGATCATCGAGTTGACGAAATTGTCGACGCCACCGAGCGGGCGGCTTATGCCGTGCATGAAAATGTTGAGCCCCAGCGCGACGCGCAGCAATGCGTAGGCAAGCGACAAGTCATCGGGCCACTTCCGTTTCGTTTCCATGATGTTTCCACCTGTGGTGTTTCCACTTTCAAAGTTCTGCGTATTAATCCACCGCCGAGTCTGGGCGCTGGTCTCTTGGCTAGCTATCCATTAGATTTCGCAGCCTCGAAATCGACGCAACCTTCCTCTTGTCCGCGCACGATGTCGATTGCGGGAAACAGGGATGCCGAGGCCTGGCCACTCCACACTTCGCCTGATTGCGACCTGCGTCGAAATGGCACTCATCCACATCCAACTTCATGTCGCCGCATTTGGTCCGGTCTGGGCTAGGGCCATAGAGAAAGATGGAGATATGAGACGAAATTCGAGTGTCGTGATTCTGGCGGCTATGCTGACTCCGGTGGCTTCGCTGGCGGCCCTCGTGGTCACACCAACCGAGCCAGTTGTCGCCGATGACCTCCATTTTGTTCCTCCGGATGTAGTCACCGCGGGCGAAATCCGGTATCCGCCCGATAGCATCGCGTCTGGAATTGTGACGCTTTCGATTGATCTGGACGCGGCGGGGCAGATCCGGAATGTGCAGGTCCTGCGCGACATTCCTTCGCTGACGGACCCCGCGGTTTTGGCTGTGAAGAGTTGGACGTTCACGCCCGGCAAGCTCGAGGGCAAGCCTGTCGCGTCATCTCTGAACGCGAGCGTCGTCTTCAATCCCGGTACTCTTCAAACTCATGATCTAACTCTGGCCCCTCTGCAACCGACGGCGCCGCCGAATCCGCCGGGCTGCCTTCCGCCTGAAATTGCTACCGCATCGTACGCAAACTATCCGATGAATAGCGTGGCCACAGGAACTGTCGTTTTGGATGCAACCATCGGCAAGTCAGGCGAGATTAAGCGATTGTTGCCAATTCGCTCGGTGCCATCGCTGACTTCGCCGGCAATCAGCGCCGTCAAGACTTGGACTCTCAAGGCAGGGACGTTCCACGGGAAGGCCATCACCTCGAAGCTCATAATCGCGTGTGTATTTCGCCCACCTATGATCACAACCCCTTAGTTTGACGGCGGGTTGCGCACTCTTTGGTTCGAGCCGCACGGCTGGGGTATTCCGGGTGCTGCAAGGGTTCGGCGTCGTTCACCACAAGCTGCTACGGAATCAAATGCGTGGAGGCAGCGCGCGAAAAATTATTGCGCAGCGGCGCTAAGCGCTGGGGCGGGCAATTTGGAACGAATCAGGAATTCGACACGGTTCAAGACGTTTGGGTCACATTCGATTTCGATGTGGGGCTTTTCGAAGGCGCGCGCGAACCACGGATAGCCCTCGCAACGGACGGGATTTGCGGCGTAGTCGAAGCGGACGTTCTCGACAATCTGCGTGTGCGAGGGGTCCGCGGCGCGAATCTGGGGGCGCCCGTGCAGGAATCCATTGGACTGATAGAAATTGGCCGCCTGGGCTACGTTCGAGGGGATCAATGAATCATCCTCGCCGTGTTTGGCCACGCTATCCACCTGGATGGTCAGTAGGACTGGAATGCCGTCACTCTGCAGCTCTCGCGCCAGGTTTACGGTTTCCGATGCCCCCCAACTATGCCCGTAAATGATGATGCGGGCTTTCTGCTTTTCTTCGGCCGAAAGATCCCCATCATGGTCGGCATCGAGAAGCCGCAAGATTTCCTCGTGCGCTTTCTCTGCGTGATGGTTTTCATAGACCTGCACAAATACGCGGGAAGGATAATCCTTGCGCAGACGCGCGGCGAGCTGGACACCACCATGAATAGCGTTGTCGTGGCTGATGAAGCCGCCGACGAAGCCGATGACGATCACGGGGGAAGTTGCAAAGGACTCGACCGTGCTGGCAGGACTTGCCGAGCCTCCCTGGCCCAAGGTAAAGGCCAGCGAAACAAGCAAGAAAAGAATGTTGGTCGAGTTAAGCACTTAACGCACCACGCGCGGGAAAATCTTATCACGAAGATGCAATTGGACAAAAACGCGGGTGTGCGCGACGGGATTCCGGAAGGCAGAATGAGGTTGGTTGCAGCAGGCAGGCGTGCGGTGGCGTTTTCGCGCTACACGCGGCGCAGGGCCAGCTTAATCGCTCTTGTCAGTGGACTGGATCGCTCGACGAGTGGCCGTGTAGCGCGTCGAAGTGCTGGGCGCGGAAATCCTCACACGCGCATACTGCAAGAGCGACCAATCGTCCTTGAACTCCAGCATCGTTTCGCGGCTGTGCTTGGGGCTCTTTAAGACGTGATCAATGCGCGCGAGAAGCAGCTCGAACGCGAGGCGGGGATCAGAACCTGGAGCGAATATATTGTTCACACTCAGTCCCACCCTCGAGGAATCATCCCTACTCCGAACATCCATCCAGAGGGATCCCTCGCTGTCGGCAGAGGGCGCGCCAATTTCATCCAGCCGCTTGAAGATGTGGTTTACGTAGCCGCGGTTGGGAACGATTTCCTCGCGCACGGCATCGTCCACGATCGTATCGAATAGCTTGTGGTATTTCTTCCATTCCCCAGGAGTGCCGAGAATTTCCTCGCGGTCCTGGATCACAATTTGCTCGAGTTGGTCTGCGCTTACGTTTCCGGCCTCGGATTTGACAGCGTGAATCTGATTGCCGACCTGGGTAGCTTCGGCTGCCGGATGCGTCTCGAATTCATGCCGCGGGTTGAATCGGCCGGTGAGGACATAAGCCGCGGCAACGACGGGCACTCCGTCGGCTGCGAAGATCACCATCGGGATCAGCAGTTTCTTCGAATGATACAACTGCTCGGTACCGCTGCGCGCTTCGCTGCTCCGTTTGATGGTGCCCGGCAATTGCGAAAAGTGCAGAACTCGAAAGTGCGACTCAGGGTGGGCCAGCGCATATTGCGTAAAGGTACGCGCGACCGCTTTCGGGCTGGTCATTCCAAAGTCGTTAATGAGATCTCGATGCGCCGAACGCGGGAAATAGGCGTTAATGATGTCCTTTGTAAAATCCGCGCAGTTGCGAGTGACTCCATTGAAATGATTTTCGTTGGGAAGAGCGTTGAATTTTGCGATCAGATCGAGGTCCTGTTCGACCGTGGTTTCAACGACGAAAATGTACATGCTCCGGGACATTCCGGCGCCAACCATTTCTCTCCACTCGGCCTTGTCACTCGTCATGCAGGATTCGCCGGAGCAGTAGGCGGACAACGCCCGGTCGCGATATCTCTCCTCCAGCAATTTTTTGATCTTCGGCGAGCCAAAGACGGGCCGGTAGCGTGTGTCTTGAACGCCGTACACATAAAGATTCAACGGCACGATATTCCATTCGTAGCGCTGGTCCTCGCCCAAATTGATGTAGTTGCTCATCACGGAGCCTTCTTCATCCGGACGGCAAAGACGGAGTTTGACGGGCGAGTCAGGGCAGATTCGTGAGAAATAGACGGCGGTGTGGCCCGAGCCAGTAACCCATTCAACGCTGCTATCGAGCGACTCATTCAAGATTACGCCCACGTCGCCATTGGCTCGAGAGCCAGCGAGGCAAGCGAGCAGGATCGCAAAACTAATCGAACGCATAAACGCTACAGTGATCCGTTTGACCATAAATTTGGCCGGCGCAAGGCTATTCGATTTGGAGGCGAGTTCCAGCGCCGCATACGCTCCTTGAATTTAGAGGGCTGGAACGCCGGGTTGGGTGGCGTGCGACTTTCGCATGGATCAAAAACTCATGCGATGTCTCGAGACTGAGAGCGTTTCACCTGCGGCCGCTCGTTACCTTCTCGGTTCCTTCTTTTCCTGTCGAGGAGCGTTCTCGTGCTGCGCCGGCGGCGTTGCCTGATGTGAGGCCGGCCTTGCATCAGTGCGCGGCGCACGCTGAGTCTCCGCTGGACGTTGGGTGCCTTGATGCTGCGCCGGTGGGTTCGATTGACGCTCGGCTGGCCTTGTTTCCGTGCGCGGTGCACGTTGAGTCATTGCTGGACGTTGAGCAGTCTCATGCTGTGCCGGCGGTTTTGCTTGACGCTCGGCTGGCCTGGCTTCCGTGCGCGGTGCACGCTGAGTCTCGGCTGGACGTTGAGCGGTCTCATGCTTCGGTTCAGCGCGAGGCGGAGTGCTCTTCGGCTTGATATTGTTCTCGTGCGACGGAGGAGTGAATTGCTTGTTCTCCGATCGAGGCGGGCTCTTGCGCTCGGTGGCGTTGTTGTTGCTCGTGCGAGTCTCGTTCTCGCGCTTCGGAGAAGTGAAGGGTTTGTTCTCAGTTCGAGCCGGGCTCTTATGCTCGTTTGCGTTGCTGTTGCTCGTGGGAGTGGTGCGCGACGATTCGGCGCCGCGGTTTGAAGTCCCGCGGTTGGAAGCCGACCCGTGAGCCGTTACCACACCTTCACCCTTGAATTCTCCCGCTTTCGGAGTTGCGACGACGTCCGGGCGTCCATGGTTTACAGACGCGAACTGCGCTCGATTGGTGCTGGCCTCACGCTGCTGGCGCGCTTGATCGGATGTCGGTCCGGCACGCCGCTGGCGTTCCGCAGCCACCTCGCGGGCGGTTGGACGAGCAGTTGTTCCGCCGTGGCCACCGTTGAAGCTGACTCGGTTTACGCTGGTATTGTTGATGACCGTTCTGCTGTAAGTATTATGGATCACTGTCACGTTGACGTTGTTCACCTCACGGTTATAGAAGAATCGGCCGCCGTTCCAGTATCCGCCCCCATAGCCGACACCGAAATAACCGAAGCCGTAATTGATGCCGCCGTAGAAGCCCACTACAGGTCCCCAATATCCGGCATGCCAAACATACACACCTTCGCCCCAACCCCAATACCCGGGCGTCCAAAGGAGGCCGGGTGTCGGGGCGAGTACCCAAGTGCCGGGCACCCAAAAGTAGCCGTCATCACCCCAAGCCCAATAGCCGGGCGTCCAGATATAACCTTCCCCAGGGCACACGGGCTGGGAGTACACGAGTAGAACCGGGGGCGCGATTGTGATGGAAACACCAACGTGCCCAAAGGATGCGGCAGGAACAGCGAGCATGATAATTGCGATCAACAGTAAGCGAACCCAAGAGATTGAGCGAGAGACAGTCATTTTGCACCTCATCAGAAGCATGTATCTTCCCTCGGGGCGCAATGCGTGAGTCTTCAGACCGCTTGAGCTTGCGAACGCTCAAAGGGAAGTTGTTGAAGAGGACAGGCGCAACCAAGCCTCCCGGGGGATACCCCCAGTGCGAATTTACGCCCGGCCCATGTTTCCAGCCTTGATGAAAGCATTCAGCTTGCCAAGGAGGGCCATTATCCATAACTTATTCTTGCAGCGAGGCTTACCATTCCGATTTGGTCTTGAAGGCAGGTCCTTTTCGGAGTACTAGGTCTAGGAAATTTTTACTCTAGCGGATTGAGCGAACCTGCGGTGCGAGTCTTGGGTTCTTCTGAGGGAGGCCAGCCGTGGGACGCCATCGTCAAATCCGGCATGGAGCGTGGCGCGGCGGTGGGCTACGATAGGCTGGCTGGGCAGCTTGATCAAAAGACAACTAGGAGAAATCTATGCAAAAAATCACGCCCTTCTTGTGGTTCGACGGCAAAGCCGAAGAGGCAGCGAATTTCTATGTCTCCATTTTCAAGAATTCGAAGATGGGCAAGGTTGTTCGCTACGGAGAAGGAGCGCCGGCACCGAAGGGCACGGTAATGACCGTCACATTCACACTCGATGGGCAGGAATTTTACGCGCTTAATGGCGGACCGCACTACAAGTTCTCGCCGGCCACATCGTTCTTCGTGAACTGTGAAACCCAGCAGGAAGTGGATGAGCTCTGGGAGAAGCTTTCGGCAGGCGGGAAAACAAACAGGTGCGGCTGGCTGGACGACAGGTACGGTGTGACTTGGCAGATCGTTCCCTCGGCGTTGGGCAAGCTGTTGCACGCGGAAGATCCTGCGAAAGCGAAAAGGGTGATGCAGGCGATGCTGCAGATGGACAAACTTGACATCAAGAAATTGCAGGAGGCCCATGATCAGGGATGAGTCGGCAGAAACCAATAGTCGTCCCTCCGCTACGCTTGGGATCAGCCGCGCTATGGGAGCGCGGCCGACTACTGGATGCCCAGCCTGTCTTGCAGCGGCGGGGCGGTTGTCGAGCCTTTGTATTTGGGCGCGCCGAGCCTTGCGATCCAGATGCCGGAGTTGATGTCGTTGAAATAGATCAGACCGTTTGCGGGCTGCGCCCCCCAAGTCCAGGTGATGTTGGGGACGTAGCCACCGGGATCGCCGGTCCAAAGGCGGGCAATTTCGCGGCCTTGCGCGTAGAGATCGCCGCGTAGTTCGCCGGAGATGTCGATGATGCGGCCGCCGCCGGCGTAGTCGCCGAGGTAGAGCATATCGTTGTCGGCCCAGAAATTGTGGACACCGCCTTCCGGGACTTCGTAGCGGGCGACTTCGCGGGGATGCTGGATGTCGCTGACGTCCATTACGTGGCAGACGCCGCGCACGGGGGTTCTGCCCTTTTCATTGACATTAAAGACAGCGGGAAAAACCTCGTCGCCGACGAACAAATAATTTTTGTAACGGAAAACGGAATGAGTGCCGGCAAGCCATCCATTTCCATACAGCTCGAAGTGGTTGTACTTGTACTGGGCAACGAATTTCGGATGCTCCGGTGAGCCCCCTTTGATGCCGTTGCCGACGTCGAGAATTACCAGGCCGTCGCGCCAGTAGGCGAGATAGACGAGACCATCCACCACCTGGAGGTCATGGAGGAAACGGCCGCTTGAGAGCACCCCGTGCAAAGTCTGGATGGTGACGGAGGTGGTATCGGTCTCCCAGCGCGCCACTTCTTTGGGGTGCCTGGGGTCCTGAAAATCAATAACGCGCAAAGAGCCGGTGGCGTCGTCATTCAGGTAGATGTAATGGGAATTGATGTAAGCGCTGTGGACACCGCCGGTGACCGTCTCTGTATATTCGGAAATAATTTTTATGTTCGCCGGGTCGGAAGGATCGAACAGCACAATACCGTTCTTGCGGGTTGAGGCGTTCTCGCGGGTGAAGACGCCGATTTTTTCGTCGGGCGTGGTACTGACGTCGTCGATCAGGCGCGCGTCCGCTTTCAGCATGGAAAGCTGTTTCGGATGTACGGGATCGGAAACGTCGAAGAGGAAAAGTTTGTCGTCAATCGTGGCCACGTAGAGGTGTTTGCCGATCACCCATTCTTCCGAAGTCTCCGTGGGCGAGCCGTCGGGATTTTTGATCGGAACATGGCCGACTACTTCGATGGAGCGTTCGATGTTACGTGGCTCGACGGCGATGGAAGCGACCGCGCTGTGGCGTCCCGTGGACGCCGTGATTTCATACGTTCCGGGGGCTTCGGCGACGAATGCGCCATCGGGATAAATCGTGCCGCGAGGGCCGCTGACACTCCAACTCGTCAGGATGTCTGTTACGGCCCTGCCTCTTACATCTTGTAGAGCAGCCGCGAAATGAACCACGTCGCCAGTCTTTGCAGACGTGCTTGCTGGCTCGACGGAAATCTTGTGAATGGTATCAGCCGCAACTCGGACGCTCGCTTCCCTCGTGGCTCTTCCGGCAGTCGCTTGGATGGCCGCGGTGCCTGGAGCCAGTGCAGTTACCATGCCAGAAGCGTCCACCTCTGCAATTGCTTCCGATTTGGACTTCCAATGAATGGGAACATCGGCGCGCGGCTTTCCATCGGCGGACCGGGCAGTAGCTGTGAGCACGGCGCTTGAGCCGACAACCAGCGCCTTCGCGGGCACAGTTACTTCCACTGTGGCAGGAGGCGGCACCAGCACGGTCACGTGAGCGTACCCCATCTTTCCGGCAACAACAGCCGCGACGGTGACCTCGCCAGGCAGATGAAACGTAACCATGCCCGTCTGGTCGGTGCCGGCGATGTCAAAGGGATCCGCGGTCCAGAGAGTGACATTGACTTGTAGCACGGCGCCGGAGACATCCTTGGCGACGGCTGTGAACTGAACTTTGTCACCTACGTGCACCTTCGTCCCGTTGGGAGCTATCTCGACGGATTGCGGCTTCGGCGGGACACCACCCTCTTGCGCGCGGATCACTGGCGCAAATGCTGTCGCGCCCGCCAATTCCATCACCGCCGCAGCTGCAATCGTTGCCGTCAACCTCGTCCACATGCGCATGCAATACTCCCTTCGATTGGAAAAGCGCCAGCGTGTGAAAGTGAACTGAGGGGAAAGCTTTGTCAATAGCGATTGACTGGCCTAGCGGACGGCTTGAGTGGCTGTTGCAATCTCGATTGCCATGACTTGGACGAGCTGTCGGAATGTTCTGACGATGACGGTAATTTCATTGAACTGGGAATGCGTTCCCTCGGTTGACATGCCGCTAACCCGATTTAATTCATGGTTCGACTGTTGGCGCAGCTTGGCATCATAGTTGCCAGCCGAGTCTGCAGGCCCGTTTGGCGTTTTGCGTAATCAAGGTGAATCCTGTGAGAAATTCACTGGGCGTCATTCTACTGGCAGCCTGCGTGGCGCTTCCGTCGCATGTCCCTGGCCAGTCGAAGAAGGATGACCAGTGGGAGAATCTGAAGCAAGTCACGCGACACCGAACTTATCTGTACATTGATCGCGGTTTGCATTGTGGCAGTGCAAAGATCGATCAAGTAACCGAACAAGCCCTCACGCTGAAACGTTCGGACAACACCAAAATCACCATCGATCAGCAGGACTTGCTTCGGCTGGGAGAATGGGGGATGTCGGCGGTGGGAATTATCCACAGCGGCAGAAGTTCATGGTCAGACGTAAGAAACCAACGTCACAGCTCGAAAGACCCGCAAAAAAGCGCGAGGATGCGGGTGGTTACATTGCACGGAAGGAGCCACGAGGGACAATTGATTGAGGTTGACAATACGCATCTGGCCCTGCTCGACGCGGATAATAGGATTCTGCTCGCTAAGAGTGACATTTCTAAAGTCTACTATCTCAGGATTAAACCCTACAGCGACAGAGCAGAATACGTGGCTGAGGAAGCACCGTTGTTCTGGGCGCTCGACCCAGAGGTGTTGTGGTACGCACTCGATACCACGAGGATTCCCGTCCTGCTCTATGACTCATCGGTGCCAGAAGATGACAGCGCCATCGAGTGCGGCAATGACTGAAGCAGTCGCAAGACGGGATGGCTCCGATTGCAGGAAGCCCACCTCCGAACGAATCATCGTGCGCGGCGCGATGACGTTTCGATCTCGCGGACGAGGGCAAGTGCAGCACTGCGAGGATCTGAAGCGGCGGTGATGGGGCGTCCGACGACGAGAAAGTTTGCGCCAGTGCGAGTGGCCTCGGCGGGTGTGGCGATGCGCGATTGATCGTTTGTGGCGGCGCTCGCGGGCCGCACAGCGGGAACCAGAGTCAGGAATTTCGCGCCACAAGCCCGGCGAATCGCGGGAATTTCGTGGGCGGAGGCGACGATCCCATCGAGGCTCGCTTCTTTTGCGAGCAAGGCCAGAGCAACCGCTCGAGCGCGAGGAGTTCCTGCGAGACCGATGCGGCGCATGGCAGCTGCATCCAAGCTTGTCAATATTGTGACGCCGAGCAGCGCGGGCCGGCGCTTTCTTCCTGCAAGCGCTTCACGCGCGGCGCGCATCATGGCCAGGCCGCCGGAAGTGTGGAGCGTCAATAGGCGGACGTTCGGGAGCTCAGCGGCGGCAGCGATTGCCCCAGCGACGGTATTTGGGATATCGTGAAATTTCAGGTCGAGGAAGATTTCGGCCCCGGTGGCTGCGAGCATTCGAACTGCGCGGGGGCCTTCGGCTGTGAAGAGCTTGCTTCCAAGTTTGTATAAGTCTGCGACACCCTGAAGCCGCCGGGCCAGCCGCATGGCTGGCCCCAGGCGGTCAAAATCCAGGGCGACGATTAGTCGCGGCGTTCCATGGCGAGGCGTGAGGGCACCTCCAGGAGTTCCAGCCGGACTTTGGCAAGCCCGCTCTGGTCAAATCCGAGTCTCCGGGCCACTTCGTAGGAGACGTCCAGCTCGCGGCCGACGACATAGGGGCCGCGGTCGTTGATCCGGACCACTTGGCTGCGGTGGTTCCGCGTATTCACGACGCGCACGACGGAGCCGAGAGGGAGCGTTGGGTGCGCAGCCGTGATGGCGTACATATCATACGTTTCGCCGTTTGCAGTGGGCTGCCCGTCAAAATCTTCACCATACCAACTGGTCTTGCATTCCCAGACTGCCAGAGGTTTCCTCTGGTCGCTGGGGTTCGAGTTTCGTTGTGGGGCGGGGGAGGCTGCTGGGAGCGTGGTTGCTAGTTGGGGAGGGTTGCTCGTCCTTCCGGCGGACGTGGGATTAACCGTCGGAGTCAAAACGAGCAGACCCAGTCCTAAAAACACCGACTGCAAAACCACAAAAGGCTTAACACTCATTTTTCACCTAACCTTATTTGAATCAGCATATTTTGACCGTTCCGGGGTCCTGACGGCAATCAATTTATGCCTTTAGATTTCCCCGTAAGTTGCTGATTTCAAATATATTTTCGTCCCTGCACCACATTTCGAGGCCTTCCGCGATTCGTTCCGAAGCCCGCGGATCAACGAAATGGGCTGTTCCAACCTCTACTGCTGAGGCTCCAGCTAGGAGGTATTCCGCTACGTCTGCTGGACTCTCTATTCCACCTAGTCCAACAACCGGTATTTTGACCGCCCTAGAGGCCTCATCCACCAGCCTCATAGTTATAGGCTTTATTGCTGCGCCGGACAATCCTCCCGTGGTACTACCAAGCCGGGACCTCTGGGTGTGGGAGTCTATACACAGTGCGGGGTAGCTGTTGGCAACGACTAGGGCATCGGCTCCAGCCGCTTCCGCAGCTCTCGCGATAAGTTCAATCATTCCAATGGTAGGTGAGAGCTTTACCCAAAGAGGGCGCTTCGATACCTTCCGGGCGGCTTCAACAACGCCCGCTGTGAGGGCCGGGTCAGTACTATATTCGATTCCCCCCTTCTCGACATTTGGGCAGGATATGTTCAGTTCGTACGCCACCAGACCCTGCGCCTCCTCAAGCACCTGTATCACTTCGGCGTACTCGGCAATGGAATGCCCGAAGATATTGGCGATGAGCTTGGTGTCGTGCTGGCGGAGCTCGGGCAGTTTCTCAGCTACAAATGCGCGGACGCCGATGTTCTGGAGCCCGATCGCGTTCACCATTCCACCGGTTGTCTCGCAGATTCGAGGCGCCGGCGCGCCGGCCATGGGCTGCGCGGAGAGTCCTTTGACGACGATTCCGCCAAGGCGGCTCAAATTGACGAGGGGAGCGAATTCGATGCCATATCCAAAGGTGCCGCTGGCGGCAATGATGGGATTTTTGAAAGAGACGGTGCCTACGCTGACTCGGAGGTCAACTCCCGCGGGCCGTTCGTGAATGCCTGCCGGCTGGGGCGAACTCACTCGGAAGAGTTTATCACGCCGGTCAAGGTGCGCGGCCACCCGCAAAGGATTCGGCGGCTGCGAATCCTCGGCGGTCTATGTTAGGATTGCGCCGCACAATGCGCGTCGTTGAAAAAAGACAACTGCTATCCGCCGAAGAAATAGGACGGACGCTCCAGCGGCTGGCCCATGAAATCGTGGAAAAAAGCGGCGGGACTAAGGATTTGGCGCTGATTGGAGTGCGCCGCCGCGGGGTCCCACTCTCGCAACGGCTGGCGGCGATCATTCGCACGTCGTCGAGCGTGAATGTGCCGGTGGGGACGCTTGATATCACGCTGTATCGCGACGACCTCTCGACGGTCGCCCATCAGCCCGTGGTGCAGTCGAATGAGATTGAATTTTTGGTGGATGATCGCGACATCGTGCTAGTGGACGACGTGCTCTACACCGGCAGAACCGTGCGCGCGGCCATGAATGGCCTGTTCGATTTGGGCCGGCCGCGACGGATTCGTCTGTGTGTGCTGATTGACCGCGGGCATCGCGAGTTGCCCGTCGAGGCAACATTCATCGGTAGCACGGTTCAAACCAGCGACACAGAAATTGTCGAAGTTCGCCTTCAGGAAATTGACGGAGAGGAACGCGTCATGCTTGTTGACCGCGTTTCCTGAGGCCTCAAACTCGTTCTGGAGGCGCGCGTCTAAAGGGACACAGTGCTGCAGCGCTTGGAACACCTACTCGGAATCGAAAACCTTACCCGCGAGCAAATCACTTTTATTCTGGATCAGTCGAAGCCTTTCCAGGAATTCCAGCGCCACCCATTGAAAAAATTGGCGACGTTGCGGGGCAAGACCGTGGCGCTCGCGTTTTTCGAGCCATCGACGAGAACGCGCATCAGCTTCGCGACGGCAGCCGCACGGCTCGGTGCCGACACGATGAATCTGCAAGCCGAATCCTCGAGCCTGAAGAAGGGCGAATCGCTGCTGGATACGGTCCGTACGCTTGAAGCGATGCGCCCCGATGGAATCGTGATTCGCCACAGCTCCTCGGGCGCGCCGCATTTCGTTGCCGAGCGGCTGGAAGTTCCTGTGCTGAACGCAGGCGACGGAACGCACGAGCATCCTACGCAGGCGCTGCTGGATGCGCTTACGATACGCGACCGCAAGGGGAAGCTCGAGGGGTGGAACGTAACAATTCTCGGCGACATCCTGCACAGCCGTGTGGCGCGCTCGGACATTCAACTGCTCGGCAAATTCGGCACGCGCATCACGCTGTGCGGGCCGGCGATGTGGGTGCCACGAGAACTGGAAAGTCTTGCGCCGAATATTCACCGCGAGACGCGGATCGAGCGGGCGCTCGACGACGCGGATGTGATTATTGTTCTTCGAGTCCAGACCGAGCGCATGCACGAGCCGGCGCTGGCGGCTGAAGAATTCATCCTGGGTTATCAGCTCACCGCGGAACGCTTGCGGCTCGCGCGGCCCGAGGCGCTGGTGCTTCATCCCGGCCCGATGATTCGCGGTCTGGAGATTGATCCGGTTGTCGCCGATGGCACGCAATCCGGCGTCCTCGAACAAGTGACCAACGGCTTGGCGGTGCGTATGGCGCTTCTCTATCATCTTGTGGGCGGCGCGCCCGTTGACGCGCCGCATCCCGCCAAGGAACGATCGAATGCTGCTGATTAAGAATGGCCGTGTGCTCGATCCGGCCAGCCGCACTGACGCTTCTCTCGATGTGCTGCTCGACGGCGAGCGAGTCGCGCAGGTGGGCGCAAATATTGCGGCCCCGGGCGCGGAAATTTTCGATGCTGAGGGGCTAGTCGTCGCGCCCGGGTTCATTGATCTCCACTGCCATCTGCGCGAGCCGGGGCAGGAAATGTCGGAAACGATCGAGACCGGCACGCGCGCGGCAGCTCGCGGAGGGTTCACTGCGGTTTGCTGTATGCCGAATACGCAACCTGTGAACGACAGCGCTTCCGTAACGCGCGGCATTGTCGAGCGCGCCGCCGGGGTTGCCAGCGTGCGCGTTTGGCCGATTGGCGCGGCGTCTGTGGGCAGCCAAGGCGAAGCGCTCGCGGAGATTGCGGCGATGAAGGATGCGGGCATCGTCGGCGTGAGCGATGACGGCAAACCGATCGCCACCGCGCGACTGATGCGGCAGGTGATGGACTACTGCCGCGCGCTCGATCTTCCGGCAATTGACCATTGCGAAGATCCATCGCTCTTCGCGGGCGGCGTGATGCGCGAAGGGCCGACCTCAATACGGCTGGGGCTGAAAGGAATCCCGGCGCAGTCGGAATCAATTTGTGCGGGGCGCGACGTTGAAGTTGCCGCTCTTACGGGCGCGCGGCTGCACATCGCGCATCTGTCCACCCTGGGATCGCTCGAGTATGTGCGCTTCGCGAAGAAATCGGGCGTGCGAGTGACCTGTGAAGTGACACCGCATCATTTCACACTCACCGACGAAGACGTCCGCTACGATACGAACTACAAAATGAATCCGCCGCTTGTCTCGCGCGCCGACCGCGAAGCGCTCATCCAGGGTCTTGCCGATGGCAGTGTGGACGCGATTGCCACCGATCACGCGCCGCACCATCCGGGGAGCAAAGACGTGGAGTTTGACCGCGCTCCGTTTGGGATCACTGGATTTGAAACTGCGCTTGCACTGGGGCTGAGCGGGCTCGTGCAACCTGGGAAGATTTCGCTGATGCGACTTGTGGAACTTTTCACCACGGGTCCAGCACGCGTTCTCGGCATGGAGCGAAAAATTGCCGCGGGCGAGCCCGCCGACTTCACCATTTTCTCTGTGGATCACACTTGGACATTCCACGCCGCCGATTCTCCCAGCAAGTCGCGCAACACACCCTTCGATGGGCGCACCTTCCGCGGCGCACCGATGGCAACCATCGTCGCGGGCCGCATCGTGTATCGCCGCGAAGTCGCCGCCCGGGCTTGAAATTTTACGCCTGCTCATTGAGCCTCCTTCGCTTCGGACCGTGCAGAAGGGAAAAGAAAATGGGAATGTGCAAATCGTCACCAATTTTCACCGCGCTGGCTCTGGTGTTGATGTGCCCTTCCCTCGCATGGGCGCGAGCCACTCCGAAGGCCGATGCGGCGGGAAAAGCAATTCCGGAGCAACGGGCTGCGCGGGCACTGGAAGTGGCGCGGGGGAATCCGCTGGAACTGCGAGCGTTTCTGGTGCGCATGCCCAAGGGTGCGGATTTGCACAATCATCTGGCGGGGGCAGTCTATGCGGAGTCCCGGCTTCGTGCCGGCGCCGAGGATAATTTGTGTGTGGATCTGGCCACGCTTTCTTTTTTCAAGACGCAGGCGATGACGCGAGGCATCCCGCCGCAACCGGTATGCGGCGAAGGGAAGACTGCTGCGGCGGAGGCTTTCAAAGATCAGCACCTGTATGACGCGCTGGTGGATGCATTTTCGATGCGCAGTTTCGTGCCTTCGGCAGGAGTGAGCGCCCATGACCATTTTTTTGACGCCTTCGCCAAGTTCGGCGGCACGGATAAGCGCCACACGGGGGAATGGCTCGACGAGGTGGCGACGCGCGCTGCGGCGCAGAATGAGCAATACCTCGAGCTGATGGAGACACCGGACTTCAGCCGCACAGCTTCAATCGCCAGGGATCTTGGCTGGCGCGAGGACCTGGCACAGTTGCGCACCGATTTGCTCGCGCGCGGGTTGCGCGACGATGTCGCCGTGGCACTCGGGCACCTAGACCAAGCGGAGGCCGTGCGCCGCGAGCACGAACACTGCGGCCAATTGAACGAGACTTCCGCGTGCCGCGTGCAACTCCGTTTCCTCTATCAGGTGTTGCGCGGTTTCCCGAAGGAGCAGGTGTTCGCGCAAACAGTGCTTGGTTTCGAGACGGCTTCGGCTGATCCGCGCGTGGTCGGCATCAACTTCGTGATGCCCGAAGACGCGTATATCTCGATGACAGATTACGCTGTGCAGATGAGGATGCTCGATCTTCTGCACGGACTCTACCCGAAGATACACATCGCGCTGCACGCCGGCGAGCTCGCGCCAGGTCTCGTCAGCTACGAGGGTCTTTGCTGTCATATTCGTCTGGCAATCGAACAGGGGCACGCCGAACGCATCGGCCACGGCGTGGATTTGATGTATGAGAGCCGTCCGCAAGAGTTGCTGAAAGAAATGGCCGCAAAACACATCATGGTCGAGGTAAATCTGACGAGCAATGACGTGATACTTGGCATCCACGGTAAGGATCATCCCTTTCCGATCTATCGCAAGGCCGGAGTGTCCGTCGCACTCTCAACCGACGACGAAGGGGTGTCACGCATCGACATCACGAACGAATATGTTCGAGCGGTTGAAACCTACGGCCTCACCTACACAGATCTAAAGCAGATGGTGCGCACCAGCCTCGAGCACAGTTTCTTGCCTGGCGCGAGCTTGTGGCGCGAGCCAGATGTTTTCATACGCACCGTTTCTGCCTGCGCTGAGAATTCACTCGGCGCGGAAAAGCCCGCGCGCTCGTGCGCAGAATTTCTACAGACGAGCGAAAAAGCAAAGCAGCAGTGGGAACTCGAGCGGCGATTCCGCGAATTCGAAGCCGCTTTTTGAGTACTTTCCATCGAGCAATGAAGTGGGCGGGTGCTGCCACGAACATCTAACTTCCAACCTCTAACTTCTAGTGCGCGGCTGGCTCGGCGGCGGGGTGCATGCCGTGCTGTGGAACTTCATGAACGCCACGGGCGGGCTGTTCCTGATGGAAGCGGTAAAGTTGATTAAGCGGTCCGGCACCCTTGCCAATTTGGTAAGACTTCTCAATGGCCTTGGTGACGTAAGCCTTGGCAAGAATCACGGCCTCGCGGAGTTGCAGGCCGGATGCGAGCTGCGCGGCGATGGCGGATGAAAATGTGCATCCCGAGCCATGTGTGTTCGGGCTTTTCACGTGATCACCGCCGAAAGTTTCGGCCTCGCTGCCTTCACACAGAACGTCGATTGGCTTTTCCATATGGCCGCCGGTGACGACTACGGCGCGCGCACCCATCTCTACGAGTTTCTGCCCGGCCGCTTTCATGCCGTTCAGATCTTTGACGTCCAGGCCGGTGAGAAATTCCGCTTCGGGCATGTTGGGAGTGATCACGCGGACGCGTTTCAAGAGTTCGTCACGCACGAATTTCAGCCCGGCCGTATCGATTAATTCTTCATTTCCAGCAGTAGGGCGGAAAACAGGATCAAGCACCACGTGCGCGAACTTGTGCTTGTCGAGAAATTCCGTGACGGCGACGGCATTGCCGCGATTTGCAAGCATGCCGATTTTCACCGCGGCAATCGAAACGTCGGCAGCCAACTCGTCGAGCTGCGCGCGCAACTGCGCCGCGGGAGTGGCGTGCACGGATTTCACACCCTGCGTGGATTGCACCGTCAGCGCCGTGATGGCGGCGACGCCGTAGCAATTATGGGCCGCAAACGTTTTCAAATCCGCGGCCACACCGGCCCCGCACGACGGATCAAATCCGGCAATGGTTAAGAGAATTGGTGGTGTGTGGTTCGTATGCTCGGCCAACTTTCAAGGCCCTCCGCGCAAGGCACCGCAGACAACTACGCCGGCGCCGCCCATTCCGCGTGGCACGCCGGCAAACAAAAATGTACGCGCGTTCTGCATCGCAACGCAACAATATTTTTAAGCGAACGAAGGCGCGGGATGAATCTCAGTTACTGTTTTCCTGGAGGAAACGGATCACGACGCGGCTGAACTCTTCTGGCTTTTCGAGATACATGAGATGCCCCGCATCACGGATGACCACCCGCCGCGAGTTTGGAATTCCTGTTTCAATCACGCCCGCGTGCGCATGCACATCCGGAATGTCCGCGTCTCCGACGAGAATCAAAACAGGGACGCGAATCTCATGGAGGCGCGGCAGCGCAGAGGGCATGTCTCTCGCGAGATCCTTATGGGTCAGGTCCTGCGGGCTGGCGGTGAGAAGATCGTGAAGTTTTTTTCGAGCGGCCGGATGATCCGGCGCGAGCGCGTATTTGTCGTTGGCCCAGTTGTCGATTAGGCCGGCGATGTCGTTTTTCTCCAGAGGCTTCTGGTTCGCCACTGTCCGATCGAGAAAGTGATCCGAGAAGCCATAGCCATCAACGACCGCGCCTACCAGCACCAGCTCTTCCACGAGCGCGGGATGCTCCAGGGTGAAATTGATTGCGATTGCGCCACCGTGCGAGCTGCCCACCAAGATGGTGCGCTTGATTTTGAGATGACGCAGCAGCGCAAAGAGATCGTCCGTTTCGGTGTGCCATTTTGCGGCAGGCGCCGAGAGCCCATAGCCTGGCCGGTCATATCGAATGGTGTGGAACTGTTTGCAGAATGCACCCCAAACGTCATCCCAGACTACAGAGTGAACGATCCCGTCATGGATCAGAACCAGAGCTTCAGGCCCGGTGCCGCATTCTTCATAGTGTTGCTTCGAGCCATTCAGATCGACAAAGCTGGCTGCGGAATTTTGTGGCACCGGGGCGGAGCCTGCAGAAACCGGCAGAGCAAGCGCAGTTGCGGCCGCGGCGCAAGAAATTGCGGAGAGAACCGGCCGGATGGCGAAGAAGTGGCGCTTCAAGGTTCTTTCCCCTCGGGCGGACTGTGCCGATTGAATGGCTACGGGAAGAGGCCGCGGACGAGGGTGGCATCAGCCACGCGCCCGACAGCCAGGCAGTACGCACCGGTGCGCATGTGGGTGCGATGCTTGCGCGCGGTTTCGTGGACTTCCAGGAACGCGCGCTTCATAATGCTTTCCAACCTGGCGTTTACTTCTGATTCCGACCAGAAAAAGCCCTGCAAATCCTGCGCCCATTCGAAATAGCTGACTGTGACGCCGCCGGAATTTGCAAGAATATCCGGCAGCACCATGATGCCCTTGCGCGCGAGCACTTCGTCCGCGTGAGGTGTCGTCGGGCCATTCGCAGCTTCGGCAACGATTTTCGCTTTGATTTGATCGGCGTTATTCAGCGTAATCACATTTTCGAGCGCTGCAGGGATCAGGATGTCGCACTTCATGGTCAGCAGATCGTCATTCGAGATCCGCGAGGTTCCCGGCATGCCGACAACGGTCCCCGAACGCTCCTTGTAACGTGCGGCTTTGAGCGGATCGATCCCGCGCGAATTGAAGACCCCGCCGCGGGAATCGCTGATGGCGATGACGCGCGCCTTTTTCTCCGCGAACAGGCGCGCAGCAATCGCACCCGCATTCCCAAACCCCTGGATTGCGACGCTCGATCCGCGCAGCGACATTTTCTTCACGCGGCACGCCTCTTCCGTCACAAACAGGCAGCCGCGCGCCGTCGCTTCGTTGCGGCCCAGCGAGCCCCCAATCGAAACCGGTTTCCCAGTGACGACGCCCAGCGAGGAATATCCCTTAGTCATGGAATACGTATCCATAATCCATGCCATGGTCTGCGAATCGGTGTAAACGTCTGGCGCGGGAATATCTTGCTCGGGGCCGATGATGGGGAAAATTTCCGAAGCGTAGCGCCGAGTCATGCGCTCGAGCTCCGGCTTGCTCATGCGCTTCGGATCGCAGATGACTCCGCCCTTGCCGCCGCCGTACGGTATGTTCACGGTTGCGGTCTTCCAGGTCATCCAGGCCGCCAGCGCTTTCACTTCATCGAGCGTGACGGCAGGATGGTAGCGGATGCCGCCCTTTGCTGGGCCGCGCGCGATATTGTGCTGCACGCGATAGCCGGTGAAGACTTTGATCTGTCCGTTGTCCATCTTTGTGGGGACGGACACTTCAAACACGCGTTTGGGGGTGCGCAGAATCTGCCGCAGGCCGGGATCGAGCTTTAGATATTCGGCGGCGATATCGAACTGGATTTGCGAGATGCGGTAGGGATTCAGATCCTCGCGCGGCGCGATGCGCGGCATGGGCGCGGGAGCTGCTTTGGCGACGGTGGCCATCTGTCCTTCCTCCTGACGTGGCGAGAACTGCGCTGCCTTCGCCTACCGAAATTATATTCGGGAGATGCTGGTGCCTCGTAAGTCTAGCGCGAGTCGAAGTTTAGCCAAGCCGTCAAGGATGTCAATGAAAACCACTGGTGGGGTGGAAAATGCGGGAGGTGGGCCGGACTCATTTGGGGCCAGCTCGGGTCGATGGATTCCCACTATGTCATTGAAAATAACACACTTATAGTTGAGGGCTTATGAGAACTCGAAGAAACCTAGGCGCAACGCAAGGGGAGGTTGGGTTTACAGGATAAGCTCATTGACCACATGAGGGTAAGCAAGTTAGGCTGCGCGCGTCACGAAGCAAATGTAACGCACGGAAGGCCTTTCCGGCCCTCAATGCAATCCGGAAACTGCCTCCGCGCGTATTTTATTAATGGAGCTGCCTAAACCAAGTGAGTCCAGGGACGGGAACAGAGATGAGGGTGTCGGACGCAGCTCTCATCGAGAGAATTGTGGCGAGGGATGAGACGGCACTAGCGGCGCTCTACGACCGCTATGCTGGAATGCTGTCGTCCATGCTAAACCGCATCTTGCGCGATAAACAGGCGGCTGAGGAAATTTTGCAGGACATTTTTTACCAACTCTGGCGCACGGCGGCACAATTCGATGCGTCGCGCGGCTCTGTGCCCGGCTGGCTAGTGGTGATCGGGCGGAACCGCGCGATTTCACTGTTGCGCCGGCACATTCCGAGCCAGGGAGAAGAGTTGCTGGAGAACACGGTGGTGCTGCCGTTTAATCTGGAGACCACGGTGGCGCAGGGGCAATTGCTCGGACGTGTGAAGGGCGCGCTGGAAGACCTGCCAAAAGACCAAAGAGCTGCGGTGGAATTGGCATACTTTCAGGGCATGACGCACAGCGAGATCGCTCGCTGCACGGGCGATCCGCTCGGCACGGTGAAGACGCGCCTGCGGTCGGCGATGGAAACATTGAAACGGAATCTGCAACCGGAAACGGCATGAACGAACATCCAACTCGCGAAGAAGATTTCGATCTCTACGCTCTGGGAGCGCTGGAGGGCGAGGAGAGGAGTGCGATCGAGTCGCACATGGCGCAGTGCGTCCCGTGCTCGCGCAAGCTCGCTGAGGCGCAGGGCCGCATCGCTCTGCTCGCATTGGGTGTGCCGCGCGTCGAGCCGTCGCCTGGGGTGAAAGAGCGGCTAATGAGCCGGGTGCGCGCGACGACCGATGGTCAAGCTGTGAGATTGCCGTCCGTCGAGCCTGAACGCGGCGGTGAATTCTTCGGGCGCTGGTGGGCAGCCGTGCTTGCGCCCGCGGCCGTGGTTCTGGCGCTCGCTGCGTTTTTCCTGTGGAAGGAAAACGCCCGTCTGGACCGCCAGCTTGCGGAATTGCGCGCAGCCATGCAGGAGCAACAAAAGCAGCTCGACTACGCGCGCAATGTTGCGCATCTCTTCGAAGCAAGAGACACCATCACCGTATCGCTCGCGCCCATGCCCGGCATGCCCGGCGGCGCTGTAAAAGTGATGTATAACGAAAAAATGGGCATGCTCATGTACGACGGCTGGATCGAACCACCGCCCGAGGACAAAAGTTACCAACTTTGGGTCGTTCCGATGGAGGGCAACCCGATCAGCGTGGGAGTCTTCAATCCCGCCACCAGCGACTCAGCTCATTGGTTGACGAAAGTTCCAGCGGGCGTCGCCGCCAGAGCCTTCGCCATCACCCTCGAGCCCGCCGGAGGTGCGTCCGTTCCTACTGGCCCGAAAATCCTCGTCGGGCCGGTCTCCTAGGTCAGTGCGTTAGCCAAGACCGCACGGAGAAAAAGGAAATTGGAAAATGGGAATCGCCACGTTTCCTGTTGCAGAATCGTGGCCAGTCCTCTATGGCTCTGTGTCTCCGTGGCTGATTTGTTGCGAGGTTCCGGGAATGCGGTCGGTACCCATGTAGGGGCGGAGCGCTTCAGGGATGATTACGGAACCGTCCGGCTGCTGATAATTCTCGACAATTGCGATCCATGTTCGGCCCACGGCGAGGCCTGAACCGTTGAGCGTGTGCACGAACTGGGACTTTTGTCCTTTCGGGCCGCCCTCTGGCTTGAAACGAATTCCAGCGCGCCGAGCTTGGAAGGCTTCGCAATTCGAGCAGGAAGAAATCTCCATGAACTCGTTCGAGGAAGGCAGCCACACTTCGATGTCATACGTCTTCGCCGAAGCGAATCCCATGTCTGCCGTGCAGAGCTGCATCACGCGATAAGAAAGCCCCAGCCGCTGCAGTACTGCCTCTGCATTGCGCACGAGCGATTCCAGTTCGTCGTAACTTTGCTCCGGGCGCGTGAACTTGAACATCTCGACTTTTTGAAACTGGTGCTGCCGCTTGATGCCACGCGTGTCCTTGCCTGCAGCGCCTGCTTCCGACCGGAAGCAGGCGGTCCACGCGCAGACTTTGACCGGCAGGGCGTTGGCGTCGAGCGTCTCTTCGCGATGCAAGCTAGTCAGTTCGACTTCACCAGTGGGCGTGAGCCAGAAATCGGTGCCTTCGACGTGAAACATTTCATTTGCAAATTTTGGGAGCTGGCCGACGGCTGTGAGCGAAGCAGTGTTGACGAGGAAAGGCGGCAAAATTTCCGTGTAGCCGTGCTCGCGCGTGTGCACGTCGAGGAAAAAATTCGCGAGCGCACGCTCTAGCCGCGCACCGAGGCCTTTGTAAACAGCGAAACGCGCGCCGGTCATTTTCACCGCGGCTGCGAAATCGAGAATCCCCGCACCTTCGCCGATTTCCCAGTGAGGACGAGGCGCAAAATCGAATTTCCGCGCAGTGCCCCAGCGCCTCACTTCCACGTTGTCCGCCGAGCTCTTGCCGCGCGGCACGCTCGCGTGCGGGATGTTGGGCACCACCAGCAGAAACTGCCGCAATTGCTCGTCCAGCTCTTTGATGCGGTCGTCGGCGCGCTTGATCTCATCGGACACTTCCTTCATCCGCGCGAGAATTGTGGACGCGTCTTGCCCTGCCTTCTTGAGGCGGACGATTTCCTCGCTGGCTTTGTTGCGGTCGGCCTTCAGGCGCTCGGTGGCGGTGATTAGCTTCCGCCGCTCGGTATCAATCGTGTGAAAAGGCGCCAGGTCGAGCGTGATTCCGCGGTCGCGTGCCATCTGTTCGATTGCATCGAGGTGCTCCCGCACGTATCCGAGGTCGAGCATAGGCGATTGAGAATACCGGAAACTGCGCAGACTGAGAAGGGACGATCCGCGTGATGGAGTGCGACATCTTGTCGTCGCCGCGCAAACCGTCCGTAAAATCACCCAGATGACACCTGGCCGACGGGACAGGCGGAATGCCTTCGAACGGGTCTTGCCGGATTGTGCGCACCGGGCGGCAATGCGCGTGACCGCCGGAGTGAAAACAGGCTAAGCTCGATTGCTCAAGGCTACGGGGAGCAAATTCGATGCAAATAACCAGAGAGCGGCGCGGAATGGATGTGCTTGGGACGCTGGCAACGCCCCTGCCGAAGCCGGAAGACTTTCAGTTCGTGAAATACCGCGTGGACGGCGAACTGGTTCACCTGACCCTCGACCGTCCCGGACACAATCTGCTGAACGAGCGCATGCTGGCGGAATTGGCCGCGGGGATCAACGCGGCAGGCGAGCAGAGCGATGTGAAGCTCATCATCCTGGATTCGGCGGCGAAGGCGTTTTGCGGCGGCATCGAGGTGGGCGAATACACGCAGCGCCGCGTGTTTCAATTGCTCGACGCCTTTCACGTAGCGTTTTCAGCGATGCTGGATACGTCGAAGCCGATGCTGGTGGTGGTGAATGGGCCGGCGTTCGGCGGAGGCGCAGAGCTGGCAGCGCTGGGTGACCTGGTGATTGCGACGCCGAAGGCGCGTTTTGCGCAACCGGAAATCAAGCTGGGAGTTTTCCCCCCGCTCGCGGCCGCAATTTTGCCTTACATCCTCGGACCAAAACTCGCCCTCGAGCAGGTGCTGACGGGGGAAACGATGACGGCGGAGCGGGCGCACGAACTGGGGCTGGTCAACTGGCTGGTGCCTGAATCCGAATTGCAGAAAAAAGTGGACGAGGTCGCCGCGAAGGTGACAGCGCAATCGGGGCCGGTGCTGACCATGGCAAAGAAAGCCATCATCGGGAGCATGGGGTTGCCGCTGCGCGAAGGTGTGCGCAACTCGATGAAAGTTTTCTTGAACGAACTCGCCGACGTCGAGGATTCGCAGGAAGGCTTGCGCGCACTAGTCGAGAAGCGCGCACCGAAGTGGAAGAACCGATAACAAGCAGGGAGATGAAGTACCTAGCGGCCCGCTACCTTGTCACCCCCATCAAGACGCCTTGCACCTGAAGGGACCGAAAAAGCGGAGGAGCGCTATTAAACATTTTCAGGCCAAAAAAGAGATGGACCCCCCGTGTGGGAGGCCCATCCATTGGAGACAGAACGTAAGTAAGCGGCCGAGTGAAAAAGCCTAGGAAGCGAACCTACGCCGGGCAAGTCCCATCAAGCCGAGAAGACCGGTACCGAGCAGCATAAGGGAGCTGGGTTCAGGAACCGAAGGTGGCGTGCCGAGGCCAATGCCCATTGAGGTTATACCGAGATTCGTGCCGGTAGCATTTGCCGACGTGTTGTATTCTGCCTTCACGTCGGAATCACAACAGGTCAGCCCGGTGACATCGAAAACGAACGTGTATAGTCCGCTTGCCGGCACCGGCAGATTTGCGCCGGCGTTCATGGTGCAAAAAAAGTTGCCTGTGCCGTCACAACCATTGGAATTGAGACCACCGGCCTGAATTGCACCCCAACCGCTCGTGACGTCGGTCAAGCCTGCGGTAACGCTTACGAGGCTGACCGAACTGGCCCCGGTGAACTGCATCGCAACGGAAGTCAGGAACCCAGAGCCCTGGCTAAAGCCTGTGGCGTCAATTATCAAAGTGACGTCCGAGCCGCTCACCGTCGCAGTGTAGACTACATTATTCACGGTGTCTGTGACCGTGTCGGCCTGCACTGGCGCGCTGGCCAGTGCCAAAACTGCTACTAAAATCGAAGCAAAGATCAACTTTCCGTACATTCTGTTCTCCTCTGGCAGCCCCGCGCAGGACACGCATAGGGCACCTGGTCAGGACATGAGCACGCTCGATATCAATCAAGGGGGTTGGTCAGACCGGAAGGAGCATGAGAATAGAGCCTTTGTTTGTAATTACTTGCGCCTGACGGACACTCTTTAGTTCGGGCATTCTCCATATGTTCGCAGGGAGGGCATGGGAAAGTCCTTTCTCAAGCGAGAAAACAGAATCCCTTGTTGAGCTGGCACTGGAGGGTGTTACATTAGCTAAAACCCTGACCGCATCCTGCCGCCATGGCCGACTGCCCAAATATGGAATTGGCCGCGGGCAATGATTTGACTCCGAGGAACGTGCGGCTTACACTCGGCGTGAGCAATTCAACTGGCACGGGCAGATTGGAAGGCCGTGAAAATCGGCCACGGTCCCGCCACTGTGATCGGCCGCGGCAACGAGCCGAAAGTCAGGAACGTCCCCGTACCGGTAGCAGCTGACACTCTTCGCGAGAGAGGGTGTGGCCACGAGCCTCGCTCCATTCGCGAGGCTTTTTTGTTGCCCGAATTCGGAGGGCGGATTGCGATTGCGTCAATCATGGCGCCTGCTGATTTCTGCTGCGGCCGGCATTGGTGCGGTTCTGCTTTGTGGCGGGCAACTCCACGGACAGAGCGCGGTGAAGAGCGCCGTAGGGAGAATTGTTACGGATGAAACTGGGCGGCGCGTGATGGTTCCGGCGGAGGTGAAGCGCATCGTGACGCTCGCGCCGGACCTGACGGAAACAATTTACGCGCTCGGATTGGATGAGCGGCTCGCGGGCGATACGGAAATCTGCGACACGCCGCCGGCAGCGAAGACGAAGCCGCACGTGGGCACGCCGATCAGCCCGAACCTCGAGGCCATCGTGGCGTTACACCCAGATTTCGTACTGGCGACCACTTCGATCAATCGCCGCGAGACTGTGGACGCGCTGCGGCGGCTCGGCATTGCCGTGTACACCAGCGATCCGCACACCGTCAGCGGGATGCTGGACTCGATCTCGCAGATCGCTGAGCTGACCGGCGCAGGCGAGCGGGGCGCTGTGGTGGTGGCGCAACTGCGAGCGCGCCTTGATGCGCTCCAAACGCGGCTGGCAGATCTGCCCCTGGTGCACGTGCTGTTTGTCGTGTGGGAGGACCCGCTGATTACTGTGGGGCAGAACACGTTCATCGCCGACGCACTACGCTGGGCTGGCGCCGAGTCAATCATTCTTTCGAAGCAAAACTGGCCACGCGTGGGCCTCGAAGAAGTGATGCGGCTGCAGCCCGAATATATCGTTCTTACGAGCAACCACATGAAAGCGGAGGGAAATGAAAGCGCCGACTTGCAGAAGCGCCCGGGATGGAAGGAACTTCGCGCTGTCGAACTCGGACACGTGGCAGTGATCAGCGAAGGAGTGGACCGCCCGGCGCCGGGATTGATTGATGCGATTGAGGAGTTGGCGCACGTGCTTCATCCGGATGCGTTCAAAGTGAATAGCGAGCACGGAAAACTGAATGGGGAAAATGCCGCGCGATTGCATGCCGCCGCCGCAATGGCGAAGGAGCAGTGCCCGTGCGCCCTCTGACGCCGAGCCGCATCACTGCCATTTGCGGCCTGTTGTTTGCCGTCTTGTTTGCAGTGGTAGTGATTGCCTTGCGGACGGGCGCGTACCCAATATCGCTGCGGGATATCGTGACGACGCTTTTTCGTGAGGCCATCGGCCGCCGCGACGATATCCCACTGGAATTCTGGCAAGTTGTTTTTGGATTGCGGCTGCCGCGCATCGCGCTGGGCATCATGGTGGGCGCGGCGCTTGCAACCGCTGGCGCAGGCTTTCAAGCGCTGCTGCGCAATCCACTCGCGGAGCCGTACGTGCTGGGAGTGTCGAGCGGCGCGGCGCTGGGCGCGATGCTGAGCCTGATGGTGGCGCCTCACATTGTGGGCGTGATCCAGGCTGGAGCATTCGTAGGCGCGGCTGCCACTACTGCCACGGTCTATTTTCTCGGCCGGCGCGGCGGACAGCTCGATAGCGCGACGCTATTGCTCGCAGGAATTATTTCGGCATCGTTTTTGTCGGCAGCCATCATGTTTCTGGGGACGACATTGAGCGGCCGCGATCAGCGCGGCATGGCGTTCTGGCTCATGGGCGATCTTGCCTCGCCGCCGTCTTTCCATCTGGGCTGGTTGTTTCTCATGCTGCTCATCACCATCGGTTCAATCTACACCACATCTTCCGACCTGAATTTGATTCTCACGGGAGAGCAGGAAGCCCGGCATCTGGGCGTGAACGTGAATCGCGTGAAGCTGGTGGTCTACATCGCGGCGTCGCTGCTGACGGGGCTGGCAGTTTCCGTGGGCGGGGCAATCGGTTACGTCGGCCTGCTGGTGCCGCATGCGATGCGTATGCTGTTTGGCACAGACTACCGGCTGCTGATTCCGACCTCAGCGATTGGTGGCGCGATCATCATCGTGGTGGCGGACACACTGGCACGCACCGTGGTGGCGCCAACGGAATTGCCGGTGGGCGCGATGACGGCGCTGGCGGGCGCGCCGGTATTCATTTACCTGATGCGGCGGAGAGTGCGATGAGGGCAGGCCCAGGAAATGGAGCAACGGTGGCCCAACGGCCTGAACCCTTCCGGGCGGACCCTGGATTGCGCCTGAACGTAGAGCAAGCAAGCTATGCGTATGCGGCTACAGACCGCTCCGCGCCGAAATTCACGCTGGGGCCAACAACGTTTGAAGCGCAGCAACGCGAGCTGGTGGCCATCCTGGGACCGAATGCGAGCGGAAAATCCACGCTCCTGAAATTGCTCGCCGGTGTGCTGAAGCCGCTCTCCGGGCGCATTGAAGTGGACGGCCAGGAAGTGGGCGATCTCGATTTGCGCGTGCGCGCGCAGCGGATTGCGCTGGTCCAGCAGGAAAGCGAGTTGCTGTTCCCGTTGCGCGTGTGGGAATACGTACTGCAAGGCCGTTACCCGTACGGGCGGCGGCTACGATTCGAATCGGAAGAGGATTGCCTGCTCGCGGGAAACGCGCTCGCGCAGGTGGGAGCGGATGGGCTCCGCGACCGCTGGATGGACCGGCTCTCGGGCGGCGAAAAGCAACGCGCGATTCTGGCTCGCGCGCTGGCGCAACAACCGGCGCTGCTGCTGCTCGATGAGCCGACGCAGCATCTCGACATCGGCGGGAAAGTAGAGCTGCTGCGGCGGCTGCGTCGGCTGGCCGATGAAAATCGCTACACGGTGATCGTGGTGACGCACGAGCTAAATCTCGCAGCGGAATTTTCCGATCGCGTTGTGCTATTGCACAAAGGCAAGAGCTTGCGAGTCGGCACGCCTGCAGAGGTGTACGAGCGTGACTTGCTCGAAGAAGTTTTCGAGGCGCCGCTGGAAGTCGAGATGCGGACCAGCGGGCGTCCACGGGTGATTTTGAGGGGCAGTCATTAAGACACACGATTTTTGTTCGAGGCAACGCAGAAGCGACACGAAGGACTAGGGCCGTTTCTGCGAACGGCGTGCAAGCAATTCGGCCCGCCGCCCACAATCACGGGAGACTCCGCGCACGGGAAGACGGTGAAAAGCCGTCGCCGCCGCGCGACTGTAAGGCGGAAAACTTTTCGGCGCGTGCCACTGTCCCGAGCATTGCATCAGTCTGATGCGATGCCGGGATGGGAAGGCCGCGCTGCTGTCTCGACCTCTTTGGGACAGTCCTCGACTTGTTCGGGGCAAGGCCGCCAAAGCCAGGAGACCGGCGGAGTCTCAATCCTGACTCGTACGCTCCCCGCGTACTCATCGGGACAACCTTCAACTCCCGCGCGAGAGGGAGAGGAGGAATAAATGAGACTGCGACTCCTCCCGGCCATTGCCGCCGGAATTCTGTTTGCAACGTTTCTTGGAATCCCCGCTACTTCATCGGCACAAAGCACAGCAACTATCAATGGAACATTGACCGATCCAAGCGGCGCTGCAGTGTTGGGCGCTCAGATTAATGCGCTATCACTCGATTCGAGCAAAAAGACAACCAACACCCAAAGCGGTGCGGGCGGAAAATTTGCGCTCGCTCTTTCGCCAGGGCGCTATCGTGTGAGCGTGAAGCATCCATCGTTCACGCTGGTCGAACAGGAATTTGCGCTGGCTGTGGGCGAAACATGGACCTGGGACGTCCGGCTGACGCTCGAGCCGCTTTCTTCGAAGGTGGTTGTGAGCGCGACGGCGGAACCGGCGCTGGTGGAGACGCTGCCGGTCCCGGTAGATGTAATCACCGGACGGGACACAGAGGAGCGCGAGGAAATCTGGCTGGCTCCAATGCTGGCGACAGCCCGGGGTGTCAGTCTCGGGCGGACGGGCGCGTACGGCGGGCTGGCGTCCATTTTTGTGGATGGCGGGAATTCAAATTTTGTGAAGGTGCTAGTGGACGGCACGCCTGTGAACGTGCCGGGCGGCTTCATCGACTTCTCAAACTTCACACTGGAAAATGTGGACAAGATCGAAATCGTGCACGGCGCGTCGAGCGCGCTGTATGGCTCGGATGCCATGACCGGCGTGGTGCAGATCTTTACCCACCGCGGAACCACTAGGACGCCACAACTAACTCTGGAAGGCGATGGCGGCACTTTTGGGACGGGTCATGGCGGCGCGCAATTTAGCGGTGTGCTCGGCGCCTTCGATTATTCAGCTGACGCGAGCTATTTCTCCACTAACGGCCAGGGTGCGAACGATGCGTTTCGCGACACGACACTCTCCGGAAATTTTGGCTGGCGATTTTCAAATACCAACACTCTTCGCGCTACCGTGCGCAGTGATGCAAGCATTGCCGAGCTGCCCGGACAGCCTCTGTTGGGAGCCCCCACGCCGGGCACGAGTAACGATCTGAACGATGTCTCAGCAAATCTGCGATGGGATTTTGCGACCGGCGAGCACTGGCAGAACCATTTGATGGGATACGAATCACGAAATCAGGACTTGAGTATTTCGTTGTTCGGGCCATTTCTGACGAAATTCAACCGCGCGGGCATAGATGAGCAGTTCGCGTACCAATTCCGAAACGGCACGGTGACTGAAGGCTATGTGTTTGAAGAAGAGACCGGTCCTGCGCCCACGAGGCACAATCAGGCGGGCTATGTGGAGACGCGCTATCAGTTCGGGAAACGTCTGACGGCGATTGCGGGAGGCCGCGCAGAAGCGAACGGCGCATTTGGAACTCGGGTGGTTCCGCGCGTGGGAGCCTCGTACGCGTTTCGCGAAGGGCGAGACTTCTGGGGCGCGACGCGGTTGCGCGCGTCCTATGGCTTGGGCATCAAGGAGCCCGAAATGCTTCCGGCCGGCTGCAGTTCGGATCTGAAACCGGAGCGAAGCAATACCTTCAATGCGGGAGTGGATCAGTATCTCGCGTCCGACCGCCTCCACGTGTCCGTCACGTATTTCCACAACGATTTTCGCGACATCGTCAGCTTCGCGTTGGTGTCTGTCAACCCGAATTGCCCGGCATTTGCCGGCAGTTTTTTTAACACTGACAAAGCATGGGCACACGGCGGGAGTGTGTCGTTTGAAGCGAAGGCCACTCGATGGCTGCGCATCGCCGGAAATTACACGTACGACGATACGCGCGTCGTGAGGGCCGGACCGATGGAGACGGACCCCGCGATGATCGTCGGCAGCAGGCTGTTCCGCCGGCCGCTCCATTCCGCGAACCTGATGGCCAACGCACACTTCCGCAGGACGAATTGGAATTTGGCGGGCAACTACGTGGGGCGCCGCGCTGACAGCGATTTCCTTTTCCCTCCACTCGGCATTACCAGTAATCCAAGTTATGTGCGGTGGGATCTTGCGAACAACATCGAGCTTGGATACGGACTTTCCACGCTGGCGCGAGTGGAGAACCTGTTCAACAATCACTACCAGGACGCCGTCGGCTTCCCAGCACTACGGTTGAATTGGCGGCTCGGAATGCGGTATGTGTGGGGCCGCGAATGAGGACTGGTTGAAGATCTCCGAATCGGACTTCCTGACGACTCGTGCCGGTTGCTGGACTGCGAGTCAGGCGCCGGAATTTTCTGTCGTAAATGTGCATGCAATACAGATTCTGGCGCCTGCCGCAAGAATCTTTCCGGAATTGGGACCGCGCGATTTGCTCGCTCCCCGCGCCTTCTGGAAGATTTTGGTCGGATTTCGCATCGCCATCGGGAAAATACTCGGCTGGGATCAGGGCATGGTTGTTAATCAGCCTCAGGCGATTGAAGCGGGAAAATATTTTGGCTTTTTCCACGTCATATATGTTGATCCCCCGCGCGAAGTGGGTATGACGGTTGAGAATCGGCTGACCCGCGCTTTGATGTCCTGGGTTTTGAGGGAGAATTCAAACAGGACGACGGTGTTCAACGTTACCTGCGCTAATTTCAAGCGTCGCCAGGGGCGGTTCTATCGGCAGATTATCCGCCCATTTCATGACGGGCTCATCGAGGGTTCGCTGCGCGAGTTGCATCGGCGCTCTCAAGCGCGCTGAAAAAGCCCGCTAAATTGGACGACCTACCGAGTCTTCCCGAAATAAGCTGCGTTTGTGGCTGAATGCTATAATACGGGTTTTCCCAAGAGGCGGAGATTGAGCCGGACTGCACAGGAAACGCCGCGCGTGGCGCCCGAGGTGATGGCGCGCTATGAATCCGTCATCGGGCTCGAGGTGCACGCACAGCTTAAAACGCAGACGAAGGCGTTCTGCGGCTGCTCCACTCGCTTCGGCGATCCCCCGAATTCGAATGTGTGTCCTGTGTGCCTGGGGCTGCCGGGCGCGTTGCCGGTGCTGAACCGGCGTGCGGTGGAACTGGCGGTGCGAGCGTCGCTTGCGCTGCGCTCTGAGATTCACGAGCGCTCGCGATTCGCGCGCAAAAACTATTTCTATCCGGATTTGCCGAAGGGCTACCAGATTTCCATGTACGAGTTGCCGCTTGCGACCGGGGGATGGCTTGAGTTCGATGTCGCCGGCGCGACAAGACGTGTCGGAATCACGCGCCTGCACATGGAAGAAGACGCGGCGAAAAATCTGCACGAAGGTTTTCCGGACTCCGATCGCTGGAGCTACATTGACTTCAACCGCTGCGGCGTGCCGCTGATTGAAATCGTCTCGGAACCGGATCTTCGGACGCCACAGGAAGCGTACGAATACTTGTACACGCTGAAACAGAT
>Ga0307475_10000187_pt1 | contig 37660 bp, 23 predicted proteins | sample atmos_gasesECM1C_FD_203317 | JGI IMG/M metagenome (GOLD analysis project Ga0307475, IMG submission 203317) | Hardwood forest soil microbial communities from Morgan-Monroe State Forest, Indiana, United States - atmos_gasesECM1C_515 | ecosystem: Environmental > Terrestrial > Soil > Temperate... | reverse complement strand
CGATGAGCCGGACCCTCAAAAAGTGGAGCGGGATAAGGGAATCGAACCCTCGCCTCGACCTTGGCAAGGTCGCGTACTACCACTATACGAATCCCGCAAACCTAAAGACTTTCTGACGGAGTGATATTTATAACACGCGGCCAAACCACCGACAAGGCCTCGCCCGGAGATGCAATCCTAATGCGAGGCCACCCCGAGACGCGCCGGCCCGGGACCCTAGTCCACTTCCATAATGCGAGTCGACTTCACCACCGGAGATTTCTTCTGGCGATCGGCGAATCGCGTGGCGCGTTCCCGATCGATGTAAACACGGGCGAATTTTTCTCCGTCATGGTAATACACAGTCACTTGCCAGTGGCGGTGCTTGCGGCGCCGGTCGCGGCTCATCCGGTTTGATCTCTTGCCTCTTTTCTTTTTCACCATTTTTCCCCCTGATGTCCCGACTATCGCAAGTTCGAGAAGGTCGCGCAAGTAACTAGTTAACGGTTAACGCCAACGCCAGAGGCGCGGCGTTCTAAGGATGCCTGCCGGGGGCCAACCTGCATACTCTCCGCTGAAACCTAGCCGAAAGAGATGACAATTCTCACAAAACCCTGCGTCTTTCGCGCGCCGCCGGCATCTGATTATCTTGGAACTGACCGCGCAAAGTAATAACGAAACAGGGTGGAACTTTTCGGGAGCGCTGCGCGTAGTAACAGGTGAGCGGCATCCGGGAGGATAGGAGGCGCAAATGGAAGTCGACTGCGCAAGCGAACTACAGATTGAGGACGTCCGGCACCATCCCGTCGAGATGGTCGCCATGCTACGCAATCTCTTGTGCGAGGGTGCCAAGGTAACCGCCGACCCCAAGCGCGTCGGCTTCTACGAAGTCGAGAACCGCGAGGTGGTCTATTACATTCACGTGTCCCCCACGAGCAAGAAAATAATGTTGCTTGCAACCTGGCCGGCGGAAGCCGGGCTCGAGGGCGCGCACCAGGCTGCTTAATTGCTGCTAAATACCATGTCCGCGGGTTTCGCTTTCAAATCACTGAAACCTTCATCGTTCAATTTATAAACTTCGGGACCGCGGCTGGTCCGTGCATATACAAAGCCGCCTAAATTTTCGGAAATATGGATGGTCAGGCTCTTCCCATCCTTGGTGGTGAGGATCGCTTCAATCGGCGGCTTTGCCAGCATGGCAGCGACGTTCGACGCCGGGTGGTCTTCGATTTCGGTGGCTCGCGCGTTTGCCAGCGGCGTGAAGAATTTTCCCGAAGCTCCGGTCTTCCCTTTTACGGCATCGGGCGAATCGATCACCCATTCATCGGCGCTGTCCTTCTTGCGGACGCAAACAATGGCTCCGTTGGTGTTGTGAATCTCAACGCGGTTCACTTCGTCGGCTTCAAAAGGAACCAGTTTCTTGTTGCGCAGGTCCTTGTAGTTCTCCGAGAGTTTTTGGTAAAGAGCGTCGTTGATGTGGAAAACGATCGGCCGCGTTGTATCGCGCGCGAAATAATTACTTCCGTCCTTCTTCCCTACCGCCAGAGTTGAGGACGTTCCTTTGCTGTCCGTCACCGAGAATGCCATCGAAGGGTTGGCCAGACCGTACTTTCCCGGATTCTCCGCTTTCTCGCTGACTATGTCCGTCATTTTTGCGGTCGAGATCGAGCTTAACAGTGAGTTGACGTCCGCGTCGTCGGCTGGCGCATCTTTGGGTTTTGTAAATTCCCAGTGAGTTTTGCTCTTGGCTGCCGACAATTGCCCGGAAGAATTCTTGAGATCAAACGACTGCACATCGCCCGCTACGAAGTGGAGTACCGCTGGATCGCGCAGACTCTTGAGAGGCTTGTCGGAAGTGACCAGCAGTGATTCGGGGAGAAGAGCAACGTCGCTCGCTGAGTCCACCACGGAGTAGACGGAAACTCCCGTGAAGTCCTTATTGCCGAGCTTCACCGTATGCTTGGCGCCGTTTTGAAGCTGAAAATCAATCGTCAATTGCGGCGGATCGAGGCCGTAAACTTTCAGCCGGTCGGGAGAGCCAGGCTCGTTCTGCGAAACGCGCGCGGAGGCCAGCGAATCAAGAATTGTTTGAACCACGGATTGGTCGGCCTGAGTTTCGAGCGGCTGTACAATTTGCCAGATCTCACCATGCTTCACAACGCGTATCGGCGGCTCGGATGCGTCTGCCGGATGCGCGAGCGTGAAACTCGAGACGTCGGTCGATTGCATCGAGAAGGCGAGCTTCCTCGCGTCTTCCACGGGTTTTTCTTTCGCGCTGCGCTTCCAATCGAAGTAATAAACAACGCCGCCGAGGACGACGGCCGAAAGTAGCAGGAGCAGAGTCGTCTTCTTAATCATGATTTTCTAACGGCGCTTCCACCAGATATAGATTCCCGAGAAGATAACCATGCCAGGCAAGCCGAACAGGTCGATCCAACTGAGCCCGCGCGCCTGTCCTTCGCTGAGGTTGACGCGGCGGTTCGTTGCGGTTTTCGGGCGAATGGAGATTAAATTCTCATCCTGCGAAAGCCAATTGATGGTGTTATAGAAAAGGTCGCCGTTCCTCGCCTGATCCAGCGCCTGGTTCGAAGCGAAATCCGAATCGCCGATGACGACCAGCCGCGCGTTTTTGTCGCCGATCTTGCGGCTGGCGGCGACGCCTAGCGCGAGCGGGCCGAGCGTATCGGTCTTGGGATCGTAACTAACTTGATGCTCGAGCTTTTGTTTTGTAAAGCTTCGCGGCGAGGTCTTCAGCAGTTCCACGGCTTCGACATCTGTTTTCGACTTGTCCGCGATCGAGACGGTGCGCGCCAATGGGAAAAAAGTCATGCTTCCCTTAAAATTGCTGGTAATCGGGCTTGTGCCGAAATCCGTGACCAGAGGGATTGCCGGGCCGGCGCCCATGAGTTGCCCAACCCCGCTCGCGTCTATCGCCACGTTTTTTCCTGCCCGGATGTTCCAGGACGAAAAAATCGAGTCCAGCTTCTCGTCGGCGAGTTTGGTTTGCACCTCGGGGTCGACTTCGATCAGCGCTTTCCCGCCCGCGTCGAGGTATTTCGCAATTTTGTCAACTTCCTGCGGGAAATAAGCCTGCATGGGACCGGCGATCACCAGAACGCTGCAATTGACAGGCACGCTCGGTTCTGAAACCAGGCTGATCGTTTTCGTTTCGTAGTTTTCTTTTTTCAAGCCGGCATCTACGCCGCTATAGCCAGTCCCCGAATTGTCGCTGAGCGCCTTCTCGCCGTGGCCGGTGACAAAGCAGACGGTTTTCACGGTGTCTCGCGTCACCTTTAAGATCGCGCTGGTGATGTCTTGTTCCGAGGCGGACCCGCGCGCACCCGACTCGAGGTGCTCGGTGCGGTTACCGCAAGCCACCACGACATCTCCGATGTGCTTGGCGCCATATTGCTGCGCGACTTCCGGCTTGCGCTGGGGATCGACGGTTTCGAACTTCATGTGCGGCCCGAGACTCTTGTACTCCGCCATCAGATCGTCGAGCTGCGGATCGGCCTCTTTCGAGAATCGGATGATGGTGACGTCTTTTTGCAGCCCGCCGACAATTTTCCTGGTCTGGTCGGAGAGCGTGTAGAGTTTTTCCGTTGTGAGATCGAAACGCTTGTGGTGGCGATACCCGACAAAATTCGCGAGGCCTAGAATCGCGACCACCGCAAGTCCCAGAACCGCGACGTTGGTGCCCAGCTTCGAGGAGCGACGCGAGAAAAATCCGGCGATGCCGCGGTACCCGAGGACTACGCTCGCGACAACCAGGACGGCGCCGGCACCGAGAAGAATCTTGCTGAACAGAAGAAGTTCGCCTTGATACGAATAGCGGATGCCGCAGGAGATAAGCGCGGCGACGCCAAGCGTCGCAAGAAATCGCGCCAATTCGTCCCGATTCACTTTCATTCTAAAAATGCCTCCTGCTGCTAGGATTCCGTGAGTTCGTACGATTTACCGAACATGGCACACCTAGGCCCGCCGCCAACGCATGGAATCGAGCGAGCGCACGGTAAGGAACAGAAATAGAATTACGAAACTGACGTAATAGATCAGCCCCGACGTATCGACAATGCCGCGCGTAAAGTCTTGATAGTGTTGAATGATGGAAAGGTACGCCAGCACTTGCGTGAGAGCGCCCTGCGTGCCGCTGGCGCCGAAATCGAGGACCCACAGAATCAGCACCGCTGCAAAGGTTAGAACGGTAGCAATCAATTGATTTTCCGTGAGCGAGGAAATGAACGAGCCGAGCGCGAGAATCGATGCACCCATCAATAGCACGCCGCCATATCCGGCGAGCAATAGTCGCCAGGGCGGCAGCGGGTCGCTGCGAAAATACATGAACGCCAGATAGCTGGCCGTGGGCAAAAGCATGATGGCGAACAGAGAAAGCGATGCGAGAAACTTTCCGAGAACAATCTCAAGCTCGGTGAGCGGTGAGGTCAGCAGCAATTCCATGGTGCCCCGCTTGCGCTCTTCCGCATAGACGCCCATGGTCAAAGCCGGCGTGAGGAACAAAATCAGCGACGAGAGTATGCCGAAGAAGCTTTGCATCACGCGGCTGGGCACGTCGATCTCGGGAGGCATGCCGAAGCGCATCGACTGCATCTCCATAGCGAAGGACTGTTGGATGAAGTAGGCGAGAATCCGATTGAAGAAGAAGGCGCTCAGCAGCAGGAACACTCCGACGACAACGTAGGCAATCGGCGAAACGAAGTAGTTGCCCATTTCTTTGCGATAGACGGCGTAGATGCCTCGCATCGTTCTTAGCGCTCCTCAGGCGGCGGGTTGCGCGTGCGCCGCGTCGTCGGTGGTCAACTCCAGGAAAATTTCCTCGAGGCTGAGGCTGACGCCGCGCAATTCGTAAAGCGGCCAGCCCTTTTCGACAATTCTGGCTGCGATTTGGCTGCGCAGATCCTGACCGGGCGCAGACTCAATGGTTGCGATGATGTGTCCGCCGGAGGCCGCTTCCGTCTGCACGCGATTGGCTCCGGAGATTTGCGCGAGCGCCTCCTGCAAGGGTTTTTCCGGCGCTTGCGCCTCGACGCGAATTCTCTGCCCGCCTTTGAGCCGCGACGTAAGGTTTTGCGGCGTGTCCACCGCCGCGATTTTTCCCTTGTTGATGATGACCACTCGATCGCAAGTCATGCTGACTTCGGGAAGAATGTGCGTCGAAAGAATGATCGTGTGGGTTCCCGCGAGGCTCTTGATCAGATGGCGGACTTCGATGATTTGCTTGGGGTCGAGGCCAACGGTCGGCTCGTCGAGAATGATTACGTCGGGATCGTGCACCAGCGCCTGTGCGAGACCGACGCGCTGCTTGTAGCCGCGTGAGAGACGCTTGATCAGCTCGTTTCGCTTGTCCGCAAGACCTGCCTTCTGGAGCGCATCCGTGATGCGGTCGGCGCGGCGCTCTGGCGGAACGCCCTTGATGCGTGCGACGAAATCGAGGTAACTCTCGACGGTCATTTCCGGATACAACGGCGGATTTTCCGGCAGGTAGCCGATGCGGCGGCGCACTTCGAGCGAATCGGCGAAAACGTCGAATCCCGCAACGCGCGCCGTCCCTCCGGTGGCGGGCATAAACCCCGTCAGGATGCGCATGGTGGTGGTTTTGCCGGCGCCGTTGGGGCCGAGAAACCCGAGAATTTCACCTTTGTTGACGGTGAACGACACGTGGTCTACCGCGGTGACAGAACCGTAGGCTTTCGTCAGATCCTGTACTTCAATCAATGCCGTCCTCCGAATAAGAAGAAGCCAGCAGGTTTGCCGGCCTGGAACGAACCAACATTTATACTAAAAATTCGTGAAAATTGAAAACCGGCTGCGGGTCCGGAAAAGTGAGAACGGCGACGCGCGGGAAGCGGAGAAATGTTTTCGGGGAACGTGTCATGAGCCGTATTCCGCCGATGGGAAGCTGCTTCATGTGTCGCGGGGATTTTGCGCGCATTGACAGTGTGGCGCAACGGGCATAATGTTCGCGGCCAGTAAACCGATGCCCTCGGTCCAGCGCACACGCGGAATCTTGATTGCATTGTTCGCGGCTGTTTTTGTTGCCGCGCTGCTGAGTATCCTCGAGCGTTCGGGCGCGCTCGAGATTCCTCGTTCGGCGCCAGAGACCGTTCGCTGGCTTGCTATCGTGCTGCTCGTGGCCTACGCGTCGGTGCGACGGTCGTTGACGGCTTGGATTTTTGTGGGACTGGCTGCGGGCGCCGAACTGGGGTACGACGCACCAAACGCGGCGATGCACTTTCAGGTTCTCGGTTCGATTTTCCTGAGACTGATCAAGGTGATCATCGCGCCGCTGCTTTTTGGCACGCTGGTGGTGGGAATCGCCGGGCACGCGGACTTGAAGAAAGTCGGCCGCATGGGAATCAAGGCAATTGTTTATTTTGAGATTGTCTCGACGATCGCGATTCTGATCGGGCTTGCGGCGATCAACATCAGCCGCGCCGGCGTTGGAATTCAGCTTCCCGCTACGACCGTTGAAAACGTACAAGGAATTGTTCCTCATTCGGCTTCAGAATTAATCCTCAACGCATTTCCGGAAAACATCGCGAAGTCGATCGCCGAAGGACAAGTGCTGCAGGTCGTGATTTTCAGCATTTTGTTCGGACTGGCGCTGGCGATGGTGCCGGAGGAGAAGCGGCGTCCGCTGGTGGCGCTGGCCGAGAGCCTTTCGGAAGCGATGTTTAAGTTCACGAACCTGGTAATGCTGGCGGCGCCGCTCGGCGTGTTTGGGGCGATCGCCTACGCGGTGGGGCATATGGGGCTGGGAATCCTGCTGCCGCTGCTGAAGCTGCTGGCGACGATGTATGTGGCGCTGGTCGCGTTCGCGGTGTTGGTGCTGGCGCCGATCGCGTTCTTGGCGCGAATTCCGATCGCCAGGTTCGCGCGGGCGGTGGCCGAGCCGTTCACGATCGCGTTTGCCACGGCAAGTTCGGAGGCGGCGCTGCCGCGCGCAATGGAAAATATGGAGGCTTTCGGCGTGCCGCGGTCGACTGTGGCTTTCGTGCTTCCCACCGGGTACAGCTTCAATCTCGACGGTTCGAGCTTGTATCAATCGCTCGCGCTAATCTTCATGGCGCAAGCAGCGGGACTGAATTTGAATTTGGGCCAGCAACTCATGATGATGCTGACCCTGCTGCTCAGTAGCAAAGGGACCGCCGGGGTTGCCAGGGCGTCGCTGGTGATCGTTCTGGCGACAGCGACGCAGTTTCATCTACCCATCGAGCCTTTTTTCCTGCTGTTCGGCATTGACCAACTGATGGACATGCCGCGAACCGCCGTGAATGTGCTGGGGAATTGCCTCGCGACCGGTGTTGTGGCGCGGTGGGAAGGCGAGCTGCCTGCGAAAGAAGCTTGACGTTTGTTTCTGGCCCCTTTGGTCCCTTCTGATTTGACGCGACTGGAAATCTCTCTCAGAAGGCGACGCGAACGCCGAGTTGCGCGGCGAAAGGTACGCCGACGGCGGTGCCAGGGCCGAAGAAGTCCCCGAGCGCTCCACCGGGCACGCGCAGTTGCCTGATGGGCGTGGTGGTGACGTTGCCCGTGGTGGCTTCCTCTGGCGTGACCGGCAGAGCGGCGATGTTGGTGACGAAGTTCGCACCGGGATTGTTGCGATTGAAAAGATTGAAGAATTCGACGAACGGCGTTGTCGACCATCGTTCGTGAAAATGGAACGGGCGGCTGACGCGGAGGTCCGCCTGGATGTAGGGGGTTCCGCGAAATTCGTCGAGGCTGGTTTTGACGCCATTTATCGAGATGCGGTCGCTGTTATCCGCTGTCGAGATCGTGAAAGAGCGGGCGCTTTCGGCTTGCGTTAACGTGGTGAGCTCTAGACCGCCGGGGACGTCGAGCGTTCCAGCGAGCACGAACCGGTGGCGAACATCTTCGCCCGAGGGGCCGTAATCTCCCTTCGCGAACGCGTTCAGGGGATTGCAGACTCCGTTGACATAGTCGAAGAGTTCGCCGAGGACGCAGCCCCAGGTCTCCGCTTTTGAAAGCGTGTAATTCGCGACCAGGTTGAAGCGGCGCGAGACGTTTCCCTGCAAATGAATGGAGAGCGCGTTGTAACTGGAGCGATTGTCGGAGCGAAATTCGCTGACGTTTGGGACGAGATCTTGATTCTCGGGCGCCGGGGAAAACAGCGTTGAGCCCGAGATAAATTTGTAACGGCGGTATCCGTGATTTCCCTGCTCATGGGTGTAATCGGCGCTGAGCATCCACTTCGAACGGAAGGCGCGCTGCACTCCAGCGGTGGCGTGCAGGGCGTAGGGAGTCCGGTAACGCGCGTCGATGAGCGCGCCTGAGCCTCCGGCGGGAATGCATCCTGAGCCGACCAGCGCGTCGCCAACGACGGCGCAAGACCCCGTCGGTGCGTTTACCGCTTGGAACGCATTCACCCAACCATTTTGCGCAAGGTCGCTGTAAAACATTCCGAAACTGGCGCGAATCACCGTGCTTGTGGAGCGGCCGGGAGTAAACGCAAGACCGAGCCGCGGCGCAACGGCTCCGCGATTATCGTGGGGCACGCCGTTCACCAGCGGAATCTGCAAGGCTTGCAGGGTGAGAAACGCAGGATTCTGCACCTGAGAGCGGTTTTCCGCGGTGAACAGGCCGAAGGTGGTGTCGTAGCGCAGACCGTAGGTAACGGTGAGGCGCGGCGTAACGCGCCAGGAGTCCTCGGCGTAGAGTCCGAGGCGCTGAAGATTTTGGGAGAAACTGCCATCTGTCGCCGGAGTGGTTACGCTGCCAGCAAACAGGTCCGCGGTGAACCGGGCGGTGTTATTCACATAAAAAGTCGGATCGTGCGGGAAAGTAACAAGCGTTTCCTGGTTACTGGCGAGCGCGCCGCTCAGTACCGGCTCGTGAATAAAATTAACGCCGAAGCTGGGCGCGTGGCGGCCGGAGGCGTGGCTCACGTCGTAGCGGAACTGGTACTTCTGTTGGTTGCGCAGGATTGGAAAAGCGGTGACGGCTGTGACGAACTGGTTGTCACCAAATGTTTCGAGGCCGGAGATTGTGCTCGACGTCGAGCTAAAAGGGAAAGCAAGCGCAAAACCAAGATGAGAGTTGCGTCCTTCAGTGAGATGCAGACCGCCGGCATCGAAGACAAAAGAAGCGAGCCAGGTGGGGCTTAACGTGAATTGGTTGGCGATCACGAGATTCAGGTAAATGTTGTGCGATGAAGCGCCTGTCGAGGGGAGCGTGCCTTCCTCGACGAAGGCGTTTCGCGTCGTGTAGTCGTCGGTCGCGGCGCGGAGAAACCATTGCGAGCGCGGGGACGGATTCCAGTCGAAGCGCGCCAGGCCGAGGTAGTCGCGAAACGGCACACGGACACTGGTCGGCACCGGAATGGCATTCACGTTTGTGCCGTCCACGTTGACGAGTCCGTCGGAGGCGAGTTGCGCGAGCGCGTTGAATTGCTGCTGGCTGGCGGGCCCGTACGCGATGCTGGCGTCCTCGTTCACATATTCAAAGGACGAGAAAAACCAGACCTTGCCGCTCCGGACCGGACCGCCGAGAGCGCCGACGTAGTTCTGTCGCGAAAAAGGCTGTTTTGGATTGGGCGGCGGATTATCGATCGGAAAGCGCGCGTTGAGCGCGGCGGCGCGGCCGTAGAATGCGGCGTCTCCGTGCCATTGATCGGTGCCGCGCTTGGTTGTGATTACCACCGAGCCTGCTGTGGTGCGGCCGGTGTTGGCTTCTTCTGAGGCCGTGCGCACGGCGAATTCCTGAATGGCGTCCGGTGAAAAATTCTGAAGGAAACCGCCGATGTAATCGTCTGAATTGTCGCCGCCATCGACGGAGAGCTCGTTGTTCAAGCCCGAGCTGCCGCCCGTGGAAATAGCGGTGACGCGTGCCTTGGTGGGGTCAGAGGGTTCCACGGGCTCGGTTCCCGGCGCGAGGTACGCGATATTCGCGAAGCTGCGAGCCGCGAGCGGAATGGTCTCGAGATCCAGCGCGGTGACGACGGCCTGATGCACAGCGCCGGCGGCGTCAAAGGGCTGAGCCGCCATCGACGAAGCGAGGCCCTTCACGCTCACCGTCTGCCGTACGCCCGCCGGAACCATGGTCACGGTCATTTCGAGGACCGAGCCAACACTTATGCCGACGTCCGAACGCGCCTCGGCAAATCCCCAGACGCTCACGACCACGTGAAACGGTCCCGGAGGCAAATTGTCGATGCGAAATTCGCCACGGTCGTTAGTGGCCGCTTCGCGTATGATGGGTAGGCCGACGGCCCCCGCCGTGATTCTGGCGGAAGCGATCCGCGCGCCGCTTGCGTCTTGAACCACCCCTCGAAGCGAGCCCGTGGGGTTCTGCGCGCTCAAGGGCGCAGCGGAGGAAAGCGCAGCAGCGAGGCAGAAAGCTCCTAGGAGCCCGGGCAACGGTCGAATCACGAACCGCATCCTTTTGTAGGCTGAAGTCTTATCGGTTGAACTCTTATAACTGGACTATGCCGTGCATTATCCCAAATGAATGAATAAGCGCACAAGCGACAGGCAAGCCGCAATGAGAGAGGTTGGGCCCGGAGATGCGCGTTGACACTCCGGAGCCATTTTGCTATTCAATTTCCGAATCATTTTGCAATTCAATTTGCCGGGCAATTTGCTGTTCGATTCTCTGGTGAATCGGATTCACTGCTGGCGCCGAACGCTCGACGAGCAAGCCACTCACTCCGGTTCGGCGCTGGCCCGAAAAAGAATCCAATCGGATCGACGATTTCGGGGCGCGTGCGCCCGGACGAAAAGGAACTTTGTGAACGGCGACAAAATTGAAATCGCGTGTTGCGGAAATGCCGGGCGCGGGCGGCGCAGTTTTTCTCCTCTATTGACGATTCTTGCCGCGGCCCTGCTTCTCTTTCTCAGCGCCTGCAAGGGTGGAAGCAGCGCCACGACCATCATTCTTCAGGTGAGTCCGAGCGCGCAGCAGACGCTCGATGAAGGCGAGGCAGTGAATTTCGTTGCCACAACAAATGACCCGAAGAACCAGGGCGCTGTATGGACTCTCACCGGCACAACAGGCGGCAGCGCGTGTGCCGGCGCGGGCTGCGGTTGCCTGACCACTACCTCGAGCAGCACATGCGTTCAGACCGTCACGGCCGGGGCCGTCACTTACACCGCGCCGCCCAGCATATCGGTGACATTGAGCGCAACCCTAAAGGCCGTCGCCGTGGCCAGTAAGAATGCGACCGTGAGCGTTTCCATCTCCGTGGTGCTGCCGCCGGTGTTCACGACCACCACGCTGCCGAATGGACAGAACGGCGTCGAGTACAACCAACAAATCGTCGTTACCGGCGGCGTGCCTCCCCTCGTGTTTAAGGCGACCTGCCCGGCTCCGCCGTGTCTGCCCGCAGGTCTGACGCTGAACGCCAGCGGCATCGTTACGGGCACGCCGAGCGGCTCCGGCACCTCGAATTTTACAGTGACCGTAAACGACAATAACAACATGGCCCCCACTTTGTCGGTGAGCCAGATGTTCGCCATCTCGATCAGCCCTCCACCGCCGCTTTCCATTACCACAAATTTTGTTTCTGACGCTCTTAACCACGCCAATTACAGCGCGCAAATCGCGACCGTCGGGGGAGTTCAGCCGCTTACCTGGTCCATCATCTCCGGCGCGCTTCCTCCTGGTCTTACGCTCGGCCTCAACAGCGGATTGATTTCCGGAATGTTGCCGAACTTGTCCGGGCCGCTTCCTCAAACGTTCTCTTTTACCGTGCAGGCTGTCGACTCCTCGCTGCCGAACCACCAAACCGTTCAGCGAGCGCTCTCGATCACGGTAGTGGCGGCAGGACCCCTCGAGATCACGACGACCTCATTGCCCGCCGGAACCACGTCAACTGCCTACAACATTGGACTCGGCGCGAGCGGCGGTGTTCCTCCCTACACCTTCAGCGTTACGACAGGGCAGCTTCCGTCAGGTCTTAAGCTCGATCCCCAGGCGGGAGTGATTTCCGGAACACCCATCGTTGCCGGGACCTCGAGTTTCACGCTGCAGCTAGAAGACTCGCAATCGGCCAAGACCACGCAGGCGCTCAGCATCAAGGTAAATGCCAACACGACGAGCAATCTTCCGCTGTTGAGCGGCACGTATTCATTCCTGTTTCGGGGATTCGATCAAACGAAACCATCGACAGGATCGGTAGCTATCGCCGGCGCGTTCACCGCCGACGGCTCGGGAACAATTTCCGCCGGTCTGGAAGATAGCAACCGCGCCGGAGGCGTTGCCCTGGGCTCGACGATGAAAGGTACGTACACGGTCGGTTTCGATGGCCGCGGCACCATTACCTGGACGGTAACGAACGGCTTCGGCGCTACCCGCAACGAGACTTATGATTTCGATTTGTTGTCGGACGGCGGCGGCCGCTTTTTTGAAACCGATAACACCGGCACGCAGGGCTCCGGCATCTTTAAGCTGCAGTCGTCCGCTAGCCTGGGGGCCGGCAGTTTCGGCGGTAATTACGCCTTCGGGTTCTCCGGACAGGATCTAGCCGGAAAACCCGCCGCATTCGCAGGAACTTTTACCGCCGATGGCTCCTCGCGCCTGACCGCCGGGACCGCTGATTTCAACGATGCGGGCACCGTCGGCTCGCAACTCACTTTGACCGGAACATTCTCAATTAGCGGATCTTTCGATCGCGGCCAAACCAAGTTTATTTTCGAGCTTCCCGGACAAGCACAGGTGACGCTGACCTATGCGTTCTATTTCGTCAGCCCTTCCGACATGTTCTACGTGGCCATCGACACCACCGACGCCACGCATCCGCGGCTCGGCGGTGAGATGATCTTTCAGCCGACGACAACCGTCTTTGACCGCTCCGCGCTTTCCGGCGCGGCCATTGCTACCGGCTCGGGCGTGGATACGAACGCCAGCGTGTTTGCGGGAGTTCTTCAAAGCGACGGTAGCGGAGACACCACGCTTACCTTCGATCAGAACGATGGCGGCACCGTTTCGCTTCAGCAATCGTCGGGCAACGCCAGCTATTCAGTGCTGCCGAACGGACGCGTGACATTTACGGGACTGGGAACGCGTATGAGCGTCGCGTATCTCACCAATCAGAATCAGGGCTTCTTGATTGGGACCGACTCGGCGGCTACGCTGGGCCAGCTCGAACAGCAATCCGGCGGGCCGTCGTTCTCGGCCATTTCGATCGACGACGGATACACGCTCAGCGCTCCGCTGCCGGTGGATAACCAGGTCCTCAGCGTGCTGGGACAGGTGTTTAGCGATGGCGTATCAAACCTGACGGGAATCGTGGACGAGGCTGGACAAGGCGGCACCGTCACACCCGATCAACCGCTCACCGCGAAAGACGTAGTAGAAAGCACTGGCCGCGGCACGCTCACGGTGACCAGCCCAACCGTCGGGCTTCCGCCAAATATCAATTTGTATATCGTCTCTCCCGGAAATTTCCGCGCGATCTCCGTCACTTCGGGCGACCTACACCCGGAAGTATTCTTCTTCGATCACTAGGCACGGTCTTCGTGGCTGCGTAGGCTGTTTCTGTGCTTGGTGACGCCGTGAAGGGGATCGAGCGGGTGCCGACTTCAGGAGCCCAGGCGGCTTAATCTCGGGCGCGGCAGCGCGCACTAGAAGAAGGACGGAACTCTATTCGTCCTCTTCATCCTTTTGTTTCTTTCCTTCCTTGTCGGTGAATCGAAGGGCCGCCGAATTAATGCAAAAGCGCAATCCCGTGGGAGCGGGGCCGTCCTCGAAGACGTGTCCCAAATGCGCGTCGCAGCGACTGCATAAAACTTCCGTGCGGCTCATCCCGTGACTTGCATCCCGCTCGAGTTCGACATTTTCCGCCGCGATCGGCTGGTAATAGCTCGGCCAACCCGATCCCGAATGGAATTTCGCCTCCGAACTGAAGAGCTCCTGTCCGCAGCACACGCACTTGTAAATTCCCTCGGTTTCCGTGTCGGCGTATTCGCCGCTAAACGGCGGTTCGGTTCCTTTTCGCCGCGTGACGTAATACTGCTCTTCGCTCAGTTTCGAACGCCATTCGGCGTCGCTTTTTTTCAGTTTCTCGCTCATGGCCATAGATTACACCACTCCCCGCCTGCACAGCCATCGGGTGGAAACCATCGAAGCCGGAAGGGCGGTCGTTTTTGACTCTCGCTTGCTTGCCTTGTAAGATTCGCGTCTACCTGGAGGGAAGATTTATGGGAAATACAGTGATCGGCGCGTGTGTGGTGCTTGCGCTGGCGTGCTCCACGTTCGGGCAGCAGCCGGCGACGCCCTCGGCCCAAGATGCGGGCGCGAAACGGACGGCGCCATCTTCGACGGAAGCGCATAAAGCTGCCGCCAGCAAGCAAACAGGGGACGCCGCGTCCGATAAGGAACTGGCCGACCTGCTCGAATCAAAGATCCGCGCATCCTGGGAGGCGTTCAAGAACAGGGACAAAAGAGCTTACGGCGAATTTCTGGCCGACGATTTCATGGCGGTGGAAGAAGACGGGCAAGGCGAGCGCACCAAAACGGTGGTGCTTCGCGAAGTGGGCGAGAGCGTGGTCCACAATTACCACGTGCAACTTTTCCGCGTCGATCCGATCAGTCCCGACGCGAAGCTAGTGACGTACGAGAATGTGATTGAGTTTCCGCGTGGGTCCGTCTCACGGTTTGATAAGATTTTCATCAGCGAGATTTGGGTGAAGCGCAATGGTCACTGGAAATCGTGGCGCTACCAGGCTACCAAAGTGAAGTAAGCACGCGGGGAGGCGCCCGCCGTCGGTGCGCTACTCCTCTCGAGCCACTGGAACTCATCGGCAGTTTCTCCGACCAAAAATAAAAAGGAGCCCGAACCGCTGATTCCGGGACGGGCTCCTCGTTACTTTGATGGTTCTCGCAGCTCGCCTAGTCGCGCGCGAACACCCCGACGCAACCGTCTTGCTGCGCCGACTGACAATTCGCACTGCCAGAGGGAAGCGGAACGAAGATGTGGTTGTTATTGAAGTCAGCCGACACACTGTGTGCGTTGCCGTTGGTTGGGACGTTTTGCAGCCACTGTCGGGTCTTGGCATCGATCACACCGAGGACCGGACCTGTGGGCATGTCTCTCGCTGCAAGGTAGTAACGGTTGTCGCCGGGGTTGAACCAAACCTCATCAACGGAGCCGACATTGTTGATGGTAGTAAGAATTGCTCCAGTGGTGCCGTTGATAATGATGCTGGTTGGCGCGAACGCCCTTCCATCATGGTCGGCGCAGCCTACCAGAACGTCGGTGCCCGGACCAACGGCGAGGCCGGTCGGCATGCAACTGAGCATCGGGAAACTATTGACCACGACCGGTCCAGTGGGGCCGAAGGGATCGATTTCGTCAACGCTTCCGACCGTGACGTTGAAGGTCGAATTTGAATTGGTCAGCAGGAAGTGACCGGTCTTGGGGTTAAAGGCCAATCCACCTAACCCCGCTAACGCCACCGCTCCGGTGCAGTCAGGGAACGAAGTTGCCGTGGCGCAGAATTGACCGGTGGAGTTGCTGAGCATCGGGCCGTGATGGCAAGGAACCGTCGGGTTGGGACCCACGGCGTCACCCGACTGTCCCGTGGGAACAGCGTTTCGCGTGCCGCCAGGAGGAAAGGGGAACTCGAGCGTGGGGAACGGGCACGGATTCACGGCCTCGTCCACAACCACTGAGCTATTGGTCGGTATTGTGTTGTCATAATAGATTTGACCAACAATGCACGACGAATAGTTCTTCGGGAAATTCGCGTTCGGGTTCCCTGTCGATCCATCACCGATTAGCGAGTTGTTCGCGCCGCCGGGGCTATACGGCGCCGTGGCATTGTACGGCAGGCAGTGCTCCAATTGGAGCTGCGCTAGGCTGGGCTCTACTATCGGCGTGAGCGCGCCATTGATGACGCCGCTGACGTCAATGACAGTGAAGAAAGGCTGTCCCGGGTCACCATTGATAATCCCGACGAGGAAATGCGAGCTTCCGTCAGGTGCGTTGACAAAGCCGCCGGTGGTCCCCAACTCATCGCCGCGCAGGTCACCGCACGTGGGGTCGCCGAAGGCTCGTCCGTTGGCTGATGCCTCACAATTGGTTATGCCGTTGGGTATGCCGTCATAGTCCGGCGACGTACCGGTCAGGATGTTGGCAATCACGGGTGGCGCGATGGCATTGTTCATAAGCGTGGGGCGCAGATCGAAGATGGCCATGCTGGAACTGCCGCTTCCTACAAACATGAAATTTCCATCCGCGCTAACTTCAAGGCCATTCGGCCCAGTCAACGGGTTCAGGTTATTGGCGCGGGAGGCGCAGCACTGGCCTCCCATCCACCCGCCGAAATGACCGTTGGGGCCGAAGAAACCTGGGAGGCGGAAGGGAGCATTCTTGCATCCGAAACGGGTGAAATTGCCCTGCGCCGTTGTAGTCGGAGGAATATTCGGATCGCATACGCTGGCATTATTGCCCGCTTCGGCCACCGAGTTGTCGCCACCGATGGCGAACAATGCAATGTTCGTTACCGAGCTGAACACGGGAACATCGAGACCGATGCGGTCGGTTACTGAGAAGAGGCGATTCACCGGATCGACCCAGCTGATGTCGAAGATGTTGAATGGCCCTCCGGGCTCGCCATTGACGTTGTGTTCCGGCACAATCATCACGTCAATTAGCCCGACGGAACCGTTCTGGTTCGTGCCGCAGACCGGACAGTTCACATTGCCCGGGCCAGTTCCGCAACTAATTTCAAAGAAAACCGACGCCAGCAGCACGGCGAAAGCTAGAACCGGCAGCATTTTCGATCTCATTGCATTACCTCCCGCGATTTTTCTTTCGGCGATAATTTCGATTCGTTTGTTGATCGGCGCATTCGATACGCTCATGCCGTTCTCCAGCGCCGGAAAGCCGGCCGCTTCAGACACTGCTGCGTCCTTAGAACCGGAACTGCACTCCTTGCAGCGCCACGAAGTAGTTCTGCCGCGCAATGCCTTGCACGCTCGGATTTACGAGCCGGTCCAGGTTGAAGTCGAACTTCAGCAGGACCCAATAGTTGAGATACCAGTTGAGGCCCGTGCTGAATTGGTCCGTATGGTCGCTCTGAAGAGGGAAGATGACCGGCGTGATAGGACATGTCGTCGCCGGGCAAATAAACTCAGGCGCCCTTCCTTCGATCCACGAATAGCGGAACCGCACTTGGAACGCTCCCCATCCCGGACCGCCGCTTTCGCCGGGCGATGGCGGCCCAATCAGCGGATGCTTCACTCTGGGGATGGCGTTCTCTGGCTCGTCTTCGCCGGTCAGCAGGTAGCCCACCTGAAAGTACGCGCCCTTGCCGGTGATCCCGGGGAGGGTTTGAAACCCAATTCCCCCGAGCTGCTCCGAGCCGATTCCCGTGCGCTTTTCGAGGATCTGCGTGTATTCGCCGCGCAGGCCCCACTGTTTGTGGAGCCACTGGAAATGCGCGTTGTATCGGTCGATTCCGCCGTTGATCCGGAACTGCGGGAAGAAGGTGTATGCGGAATCGTTCATCACGCCGCTGAAGCTCAATTCGTTCGAGAGACCCCGCGATCGCGAGTGCTCGTACGATCCGCCTATGGCAAAATTCTTGAACAGCGAATCTTTGTTTTTCTTAAACGGAAAGATGCGAACCCTGGTGACAAACTCGGGTTCGTTCGTCGTGTTGTTCGTGATAATCCCCTTGCCGTTGAAGATTCCGCCCCAGTACTGGACCACGCCCTCATTGAGGCTTCCATGAACCGTAAAGCCCGGAGCGCGGAACGTTCCGGCAGCATCCGGGTACAGACTCGTGATATTGGAGCGCTCGATGAATTCGACGTTGGTGTCGCCGGTGCCGACTTCCTGCGAGAAAGGCACCTTGAACTGCCCGGCCTGGATTTGGAATGACGACCAAGGCTTGAAGTCGGCGTAAGCATCCCGGACGGAAATCCCGTTGGTGGCAGCGGTATCGAACAGGAAAGCGTAGTCCAGCTGCTTGCCGTAGCTGCCTTGCACGCCGAACCGCGCGCGCCGGATTGCAAAAGTATCCGAAGGGGCGCCGTCGCCCTTGTAAAAAGTATATTGCGCGTTCAGGTAGCCGACCGGCATGATGGTGAATTGGCCGTCCGGGCTCTTCAGAAAGAAGTGCTCTCCGGTCCATCCCGACGTCGCCGGGGGTGTATCGCTGGCCTTCTTCTGAAGAACTTCGATTTCCTTCTGGAGCGAGTCAATATCCGCCGGAGTCACCGCCGCCGGCGCACTGGCATCATCGGGCTCAACGGAACTCGCCAGCACGTCGCTCGCCTGTACCAGGCGAGCGTCTCTCGGCGCCTGCTTGGCGCTGGCTTGGACCAGCCGCTGGATCTGCGCCTTCAGTTCGGCAACTTCACGGCGCAGTTGCTGGACCTCTTCCTCGCTGGCTGGCGTCGTCGCTGGCTTGGCGCCGCCGTCGGCTGGACTGGTCGTCTGGCCGTAGACTGGCGAACCCAAGGCGGCGAGAAGCAGTGCCAAAGTCACGAAGCACGTTTTTAGCAGGCGCATTTTATTCTCCCCCGAACGAATTTGGCCCGAATGCGCGCGCCTTTAGCATGAATTTTATTGTGATGTCAAGCAATCTTGTGCTATAGGGGCGAAATTCTTTTCGGCGGCCAGGTTCTAGGTCCAAAAGTCGGTCCAATTGGTCGGACCACCAAACCACTTCGCAGTTGCGAAGACTCCATGACTGCTCTCAAAGCCGAATTCGAAGCCGTCAAGAAAACCAAGCTCTACGAAAAAATCGCCCAGAAGATCAAGGAAATGATGCGCGACGGCCAACTCAAGCCCGGCGACAAGCTTCCGCCCGAACGCGAACTGGCCGAACGCTTCCAGGTCAGCCGCAGTTCCCTGCGCGACGCCATTCGAATGTTGGAAGTGATGGGATTGGTCGCGCCCCGCCAAGGCGAAGGCACCGTCGTCTGCGAGGTTTCCGCCGAATCGCTGATGAGCCCGCTCTCGTCCATGCTTCTCCACAAGCGCGAGCTGGTCTCCGAGCTTCTCGATCTTCGCCGCATGATTGAGCCGCCGCTTGCCGCGCGCGCCGCCACTCGCTCCACGGCGGCGGAGGTCTCACGAATGGAGAGTATTCTCAAGCGGCAGAAGCTGAAGGTCGATCGCGGCGAACTCTCCGTCGAAGAAGATTCCGAGTTCCACTATGCGATTGCCGAAGCGGCGAAAAACACCGTGGTATTAAAGGTGGTGGACGTTTTCATGGACCTGCTGCGCGAAAGTCGCGCGCGCTCCCTGCAGGTGCAGGGACGCCTGCAAAAATCCTTCGCCGGTCATGTATTGATTTTCCGCGCCATCAAGCGGCACAACGCTTCCGCCGCCGAAGTCGCCATGCGCCGGCACATCAAAGAAATTGAGCGCATCGTGCTGAAGCACCTCTAGCGCCGCAGCAGCGCGACTCTCTTCCCTGCTCGAAAAATTCTCGTCCCTCCCGAGTGCTGCTCACTCATCGGCGAAAAAATCTTCGCGCGCGCCTGAAGTGTCGAGGCTGTGGTCCTCGAACTTCTTGGCAGGCGTGACTATGGCGCCATGATCACGCCATGACGGCGCATTCGCCGCTCGTTTCGCTCCCGCTAAAACGAGACGGTGACTGCGAGCCCCACGCCGGGGTGATTGCGGTTAAATAGGTAATACCCATCGCCGTTGTACTCGAGATATACGTCGTCGTTTTGGTACCAATCCTCCGACCACGATTCCGGCCACGGATCCAGGCACGTCACCCAGTAGCCGTCGTACTGGAAGCGCGGATACCCACCTACGAAGACCAGAGGAAGCCTGCCGATGCGGAAGTAGTGATCGCGCCCGAAGTACTGCCGGAAGCGCTCGTCGGGAATTCGGTAGCCGTTGTAGCCGCCGCGGTCGCGCCAGCCACGATGCTCCTGTTCCCAGGATCTTGCGCGAGACTGCGTGAAGCCGCTGCGCACCTGCCCTTCATGTTGCGGAACGCCGCTATGATGCACGCCGCCGTGCACGTCGTCGCTGTGGACGCCGCCATGATAGACGCCGCCGTAGGTCTGTTGCGGGCGCTGCGCGGGCTTGCGAGCCTGCTCGTGATGTTCCGGCCCCTTGGCCTGCTCCTTTTCGTGCTCGCCCTGCGCGTAGATAGGAGTCATGGCTCCGGCCAGAAAAAACAGGGCCGCCGTGCTGATCGCCAGTTTCACTGTCATGTGTCTCTCCTTTTGAGGATGGAGCTGAGATTTACCGTGGTCTCGAATGCGGGAAGCGTTGCGATTGGGTTCGTCAATAAATTGCCGGCCTGTTGAAGCTGCTTGGGGGGTAAGGCGTGCATGATACCACCATTTCGACAATGGCGTGCACGGCCACCGACTCGTGCACAAATTCTCCGGCTCACAATTACCTCGCACTTTGAGGCATGCGGAGAACAGCGTGGAACGATATGCGAGATTTTGGGCGACATGTGCAACTGGGGACTGCCAGGTTTCCGACCTCATCCTCGACGTCCGCCGCCTACCACAGCACAAGAACATCTCTGAGACGAGCCTATGATATGTTTTCTCTGGCCGGGGTGCAGTTGAAATTTTCCGCCGTCAGGGAGGCCGCGGGCGGTCTGATTGTTCCCGCAACTCTCTCATTCGTCGCGGAACAAGAATAGGTAGATGAGCTTCATGCGCGCACTCCCAACGCTGTTCTCCCATTTCGCTCTGCGGTCCTGCCTTGGACTTTGGTTGGAAGCGTGCATTTTCTTCACAATTTCCGCCGCGCTTCCTCTGGCAGCGCAAGAATCCCGCTGGAACGAACTGAACGCGCAAGCCCTCCAGCTTTATGAGCAAGGGAAGTACACCGAAGCGATTCCGGTTGAGCGGGAGGCGCTCGACGTGGCGGAGGCCACTTTCGGTGAGGAGCACTCGACTGTGGCCGCTAGCGCATATCTCCTGGCGACTCTGTACGACAAGCAGGGCCGGTACACGGAGGCCGAGCCGCTCTACAAGCGCGCCATCACGATCTACAAGAAGTCTCTCGGCCCGGACCACCCGAACGTGGCCACGGTGTTGAACAATCTCGCTAGACTGTACAAGGAGCAGGGCCGTTACGCCGAGGCCGAGCCGCTTTACAAACGCGCTCTCGACATCCGGGAAAAGTCGCTGGGCCCGGACCATCCGACGGTGGCCGCGTCCCTGAATAATCTCGCCGCGCTGTACGACGACCAGGGCCGCTACGCCGAGGCCGAGCCGCTCTACAAACGCGCCCTCACAGTCTACGAGAAGGCGCTCGGCTCCGATCATCCGAACCTGACCACAGCACTAAACAATCTGGGCAAACTGTACAAGGAGCAGGGCCGCTACGCCGAGGCCGAGCCGCTTTACAAGCGCGCTATCGACATCCGGGAGAAGGCGCTCGGCTCAGACCACGCGGATGTAGCCACGCTGCTGGATAATCTCGGCGCGCTATACGAGGATCAGGGCCGCTATACCGAGGCCGAACCACTCTACAAGCGCGCCCTGGCCATCCGGGAGAAGGCGCTCGGTCCGGACCATCCCGATGTGGCCCTCTCGCTGAACAATCTCGCCGCGCTGTATTTCGATCAGGGCCGCTACGCGGATGCGGGGACACTCCTCAGGCGCGCCCTGGCCATCAATGAAAAAACGCTCAGCGCAGACCATCCGCAAGTGGCCACAGCGTTGAACAATCTCGCCGCGCTGTACAAGAAGCAGGGCCGCTACCCCGACGCCGAGCCGTTCTACAAGCGCGCCTTAGCCATCCGGGAGAAGGCGCTCGGTCCGGACCATCCCGATGTGGCCCTCTCATTGAACAATCTCGCTGAGCTGTACGAGGCGCAAGGCCGTTACGCCGATGTGGAGCCATTCTACAAGCGCGCCTTGGCCATCCGCGAGAAGGCACTCGGTCCGGACCATCCCGACGTCGCCATCTCGTTGAACAATCTCGCCGAACTGTATCGCACACAGGGGCGCTACGCCGATGCGGAGCCGCCCTACAAGCGCGCCCTCGCCATCCTCGAGAAGGCGCTCGGACCGGACCACCCAAATGTGGCCACGTCGTTGAACAATCTCGCCGCGCTTTATGACGACCAGGCCCGCTACGCGGATGCGGAGCCACTCGACAAACGGGCGCTCGCCATCAGAGAAAAATCCCTTGGCGCCGACAATCCGGACGTGGCCACGTCGTTGAACAATCTCGGAGAACTGTACTTCAGGCAGGGCCGCTACGCGGATGCGGAGCCACTCCTCAGGCGCGCCCTGGCTATCCGAGAGAAGGCGCTCGGGCCAGAGCACCCCCTTCTAGGACTCTCGCTTATGAATCTGGCTGCGCTCTTTTATGCCGAGGCGCAGCCTGCCCAGGCTGAACCCTTCTTCAATCGCGCGTTTGAGACCCTTGCGAATCAGTTCCAATACTACTTCACGTACATGAGCGAGAAGGAGCGCCTGGCGTTTCTGGCCACGGTGCAATACCAATTTCCTGAGTACTTCAGTTTTTGCCTCACCTACCACCTGCAATTTCCTGAGCTTGCGGGAAAGATGTACGACACGGTGCTATGGGAAAAAGGGTTCATCGCCCAGAGCGCGGCCGCTCTCGAGGCCAAGATCCAGGCGGGCGGCGATCCCGAAGCCATTCGCCTACTCGACCGGCTGACAGAGAAGAAGAGCGAGGTGGCCAGGCTGGTCTCCGCTCCCGCGGCAGCCGAAGCGGAGAAGCAGGCCGAGCGGCGCAAACAGATCGCCGAACTCGAGCAGGAGGCGAACGATCTGGAAAAAGAACTGGTCAAGCGGTCCGGCACGTTGGCCGAGGAAAAGCGGCTGGCGCGCGTCACCTGGCAGCAGGTGCGCGATGCGCTGAAGAAGGACGACGCCGCGGTCGAAATCGTGAGCTTTCCGTTCTACGACGCGAAGAACGGGTCAAGCCCTATATCCTACGTGGCGCTGATCGTCACGCCGGAAAGCACGCAGCCGAAGATAGTGGTGCTCGGGGGGACAAAGGACTCGGCAAGCCAGCCGATGGAAGATTACCGGCTGCTCGTGAGCGAAGTGCAGGGGCGAGCTCTAGCGATCGGGACCAGGTTTTATGAGTCATTCTGGCAGCCGCTGGAAACCGCGCTGGGCACGGCTCGCCGGATTTACCTTTCAGCGGACGGTGTCTTGAATCAGGTGTCTCTGGGAGTGGTGCCGCGCGACGACGGCAAGTTGCTGATGGAAGCGTACGACCTGCGCATCGTCACCAGCACGAAGGATTTGTTGCGTAGTATCCATCCATCCGCGAGCAACAACGCGCTGCTGGTCGGTAACCCCCAATTTCTGCTCTCCCCTGAGCAGCAGCGCGCGGCGGTGGCGCGGCCACGTTCACCCGGTGGGCAGCAGGAGGCGGTGCTTAAGGCATCTGGTCCAGATCCCTCGGCAACTCTGCGCTCGGCCACACTGGCGGTGCGCGGCGGGTGCGATCCTTCGCCGCCGCAAGGAGGTGTGCTGTGCCCCCTGCCTGCCACAGCCGTTGAATTGCAAACCATTGCTTTGCTTCTGCGCGCCAGGAACTGGCAGGTGGCGGTCGAGCAGCGGGAGAACGCGCTGGAGGAGGTGGTGAAGGCAGCGCAACACCCCCGCGTTCTGCACCTCTCGACCCACGGCTTTTTCCTTTCGGACCGCCAAGTGAAGCGGAACCAGAGTGCTCTCGGTCAGCCCGCGGGTCTGGAGGATCCTATGCTGCGTTCCGGGCTCTTTTTTGCCGGGGCTGATCGCGTCCTCGGCGGTGATCCGCCGCTGGCCGGCGCCGACAACGGCGTGCTCACGGCCTACGAGGCGGCGACGTTGAACCTGCAAGGCACCGAGTTGGTTGTGCTGAGCGCATGCGAAACCGGCTTGGGACAGACGCAAGCCGGGGAGGGCGTATTCGGGCTGCGGCGAGCGCTGCAGGAGGCGGGCGCGGAGTCGGTGCTGATGTCCATGTGGTCCGTGCCCGACCGGGAGACCGAGGAACTCATGACCCAGTTCTACAAGAATTGGCTCTCGGGGATGACGAAGCCCGATGCGCTGCGGAACGCGCAGATGACCGAGCGAGATCGAGTGAGGAAGCATTACGGCAAAGACCTGCCTTACTATTGGGGAGCATTTGTACTTGTGGGTCGCTAACCGCCAGACTCGACCGGATAGGTAACCTCAGCGGCAAGCAGTTCGGGATGCTGAGCACACGCGAGGCGGAAATGCACTTCGGACCAAGCCACGCTTCCTGCTGCCATGGTACGTCCCGATGGAAGCTATTTTACGGTCGAGAACACTGGCTGCCGTTGTGCTCGTCAAGTTCGTTGAAATCGTACTCGACGTTGAATGTCAGATTACTCTCGGCTAGGTCTGCCGAGCGCGTACCGCAGAATCGCAGGGCCGGGGATGGCGCTTCGATTGTTAGCGGAAGTTTCCGATCAAAACAAACGGTGCCCAGTAAAACGGATGAGAGTAGCCCGCTTCATGCGCCATAGTTGCCTCCTGCCCGTTTTGAAAGAGCTGGTCCTTTCCCGGCTTTTGAAACTCGGCTGTCTTTCCGCGCAAGAGCCCAAGCTGCGCCTGGCGCAATGATTCCGCTTTGCCATCTGCTGGATGTTTAACCCATCGCGCGTAAAAATCACTCATCATCCGGCTTGTACTGGCGTCGTTCACATCCCACAGTGTGGCGAGCACAGCTTCTGCATCCTTCTGCTGGGCAATCATTCCCAGGCTGTCCATTTCTTGGCCGTCCTTCGCGGCATCGCCTTTCGCCGTGCTGCAGGCCGAAAGTGTCAGCAGTTGCGTTCCGTGGAAACTGATCGACGAATCTTCCATCTTCGACAGAGTCAACTCATATCCTGCTGCTTCTCCGACGTTTTCCCCGCCCAGCATCAGATATGGCTCCTCCCCGCTGCCGGTCTCCTCGACAAAATGGCTGGCTATGTGCACGACCGGAAAACTCTTCCCGGCGCCAAGCTCTGTCTTGAGCGCAGCGAGCGTGAACTGTTCATTTGGAAGCAGCCTTCCCTCCATCGGGCCATGCGAATCAGGTACCGCGGGGTCGTGGACCACGGCCTCCAGTTCCGGCATCACTCCAGGCAATGCGGGCAGGCCGCCATAGCTCTTCGATAAACCCATCGCCAGCACGCGCAGTCCGGCAGGTTTTTCGTTAGAAGAACGAGTCATATGCCCGTAGCTCTCGGGAGTAAACAAGACGTTGTTAAATCGCTCGATCATGTAGTGTTGGCCGTCATAGAGCACCGCCATGGGAAGATAGCGCAGCACACCATCGAGCGACCAGAGCAGTGTTGGGACATGATCCTGATTGGCAGAATTTCGCGCCGTGTTCCGTTCCAGGGCTTTCAGCTCATCTCCCAGCGGAGCCACGACCATCGCATACAGCTCCGCTAGATGTGGTTTCGGATTAGAGGAGGGGAAACGCAGATCGCGCCGTACCTGCAACACCTTGCTGCGTAACTCTGCCGGCGTGGCCTTCAGCTCAAATTTCTGGCGCGTGTGGGCCGTTACAACGATCGCATAGGCGTGCTCCTCGCCCAGTAGCAGCCGTATGCCCATCACCTGTGGTCCCAATTCCGCCAGCGTATTCTGCAGTCGGCTTACCTCCGACTTCTCTTTACTCACAAGTGTGTTGGCATCCTGCGAGCCCGTCTTCTGCGCCAGTTCCGGATAGAGCGTGTTCTTGAAGAATGCCGAAACCTCGCCGTTGCCTTGCTCAATGCTCGCCTCCAGCGACTTCAACCGAGCGTCTTCGTCCGGTGTACGCTTCTCTTTGGCCACCAATGCGGCATACTCGAGACTCAACCCTGCGAGAGCCTCGGCGGTCTTCTCTGGCGCAGCCAACTCGCTCTGCGCACTTTGTTGCGCTCGGGTGAACTTCAGTGGCTCGACCTTGGCCGAGGGATCCGCGCCCGAGCCGCGCACTACTTCCTTCAGCTCCTGTTCTTTGAGGAGATCGAGAACCTGCTCCGCTTCGCCGAGGCGATCGGTTTCGACCAATAGCTCCGCCAGTTCGCGGTAGGCTGACGATTTCGATTTCGTAAATCCCGCCTGCAAGTCCTTATCCAGCCCGGAAATGTTCTTACGAATCTGCTGGTAGGAGTTCACCGCATCTATTCCAAATAAGATCGCCGCTTCCGGACGCTGCAGATCGCGGAAATAATTCATCAGGGAGGAATCAATCCTGCCCCGCAATTCTGGATTACCCATAGCCTTTGCCATGGACAAAGCAGCTATCTCATTCGACAGTGCCTTCTGCTTCTGTCCCATAGCGTCATAGACCGCGCCAATATTGTGTAAGGTAGCCGCCTCGCCGCGACGGTCGCCCACCTCACGCCGAATCGGCAACGCCCGGTTATAGTAGTCGAGCGCCTTCTGTCTCTCTCCGAGGTCGTTGTAAGCTGCACCGATGTTGTGCAGCGTAGCCGCTTCCAACGTGCGGTCCCCCACGGCGCGGTCGAGCGGTAGGGCCTGGTTGAGGTACTCGAGCGCCTTGTGGTTCTCCCCCAGGTCGCTGTAAACGGCAGCGATGTTGTTGAGCATACCCGCCTCACCCTGGCGGTTCTTCACGGCCCGCTCGAGCGGCAGGGCCTGGGTATCGTATTCCAGCGCCTTCTGATTCTGTCCCAGAGCGAAATAAACCAGAGCGATATTGCCCAAGGTAGCCGCCTCGCCGCTGCGATCGCCCACCTCGCGCCGAATCGGCAACGTCTGCATGTGGTATTCCAGCGCCTTCTGCGTTTCTCCCAGGGCGGAGTAAACAGTACCGATGAAGGTTAGTGTAAACGCCTCGAGCGGGCGCTCTCCCACGGCGCGCTCGAGGGACAGGGCCTGGGTCAAGCAATCCAGCGCCTTCTGGTTTTCCCCCAGGTCGGAGTATTGTGCACCGGCGCTATACAGCGAAAGAGCCTGGCCATACTTGTCGTCAAGTGATTGCCACAGTGCAGCGCTTTCCTGCCACTTCACCGCCGCTGCTCTTGCGGATTCCGCGGTAGCTCGCAACCAGAGCAAGGCGCCTTCCCTGTAGGTTCCCTCAGCTTTGATCCGGATTCGGTCCATTTCTGCCGGCGCTCTCAAATCCGTGAGTTGTATCTGGTAATGTCCTGCTGGAGCATCACCGGAACCCGCAGAGACGTCAAACCGGAAGTCGCCAGAACTTTCGGCGATGATCGAGGCGGGTTCGGGTCCATACTGTTCGTTCAACGAATCGGCGGCGAGGATCTGCTTTCCGCTGGGATCAAGCAGCGTCACTGCGACATCAATGCCCTGTTGTAACGCCACGACGTGAACGAATTGGCCCGCTTCGGCATGAACCTTATACGAGTGTTTTTCGCCGCCGCGCATCTCGCGTTCGATCGGCTTGCCGAGTTCAAGAAGTATGCATTTACCTTGCGGATCACCGGCAGTGCCTGCAGAGTCTTGAGCGTGAAGGAAACCGGCGGTCCCCAGGCACGCAATCGCTAAACAGAGGACGCGCCGCGTTACGAAGGACGCGCCAACTAAAAGAATATTGAAGTGGATGCTTTTGTTTCGACTCTGCACAACCTACCTCCCCCTGCAACCAACTGCGCAGGTGGCAAAGCGCTCACGCCGTAATGGTTCCGAATTCCTCTTGATCAATTTCCACGAGGAAGTCGCTCGTCGGTCCTAAGCTCATTTGACCAAAATACGTCGTGTTTGCCTCCTGGCCGGAGGTACAGGTGTGATGCCACGGTTAAGACAGGAGTAAGATGTCCTTGGAAATCGGTATGCACCACAGCAACCGTTACCCCTCTGGAGACAGCTGCGCTGCTTGCGCACGTTAACGACCGAGTAGGATCAATTCTTTCCGGCAGATCTACGTCGGGATTGTGGCACGGTAATTTAGTCACGCGCATGGTCCGATAGCCCAACCACTGTTGAGGAAAATCTCGCCGTCAGGCGGATCGTCATTGAGCACGGATTCCATCACCAGCTCGGTCGTATCCGAGACGGAACGTTGCCTGATGAACATCCAGCCCAATATACTTAGCGCGCCATTCATGAGGCTGCTTCTTCTCTGAGGCGTTGATGCGAACGATCGAACTCCTTCAAAGGGAGCCCTCGAATAGCGGGCTTATCAGGACCGACCCGCGGCTATCTAGTTCAGTCCCAGAATGTACGGCTGATCCCAATCTCGCTGGCTGAGGAGTTGTTAGTTGGACCATCGAAGCACACTGGCCTTCACCATTCGCGTCGTCGTGTTCGCGGTAGTGCTGATCCCGGGCGCGGGCGCCCAAGAAACTCGCTGGAATGAACTGAACGCGCAAGTGAATCAGCTCTATGCACAAGGAAAGTACGCGGAGGCGATACCTGTCGGCCAAGAGGCTTTGCGCGTGGCGGAAGCAACTTTTGGGTCTGAGAGCTGGAACGTCGCGTCTTCCTGCGCCCGTCTCGGAGGGCTGTACGGCTCGCTCAGCAAGTTCAATGACGCGGAGCCTTTGCTGAAGCGGGCTCTGAAGATCGATGAGACTGCCTTTGGCCCGCAAGATCCGACGGTTGCTCGCGATCTGACCGAGCTTGGGGAGATTTACTCGGGCCAGGCGAAATACTCCCAGGCTGAGCCGCTCTTCCAGCGCGTACTCTCGATGGAAGAAAAGGGGCTCGGGCCGGACGATCCGAAGGTGGCTGAGGGTCTGCTGAACCTAGCTGAGAACTATAAAGCCGAAGGAAAGTACTCGGCGGCTGAACCACTTCTTCGGCGTGCTCTCGCCATCGAACAGAAAGCCCACGGCCCTGATCACGCCGATGTCTCGGTTTTTCTGAACAACCTGGGAGGAGTTCTGTACCAGCTTGGGAAATATTCCGAAGCTGAGCCGCTGATGCGACGCGCCCTTGTGATTGATGAGAAAGCGCTCGGCGCGGAACACCCGCTGGTGGCGCTTCGATTGAGCAACCTATCTGAACTGTACTTGCAAGAGGGGAAGTATACAGAAGCTGAACCGCTGGCTCGTCGCGCCTTAGCGATCGACGAAAAGGCGCTGAGCCCGAACAATCCCGATGTCGCCATTCGTTTGCACAATCTCGCCGCCCTTCTTCAAACCCAAGGAAAATACAAAGAAGCAAGGCCGCTTTACCAGCGCGCTCTCGCCATTGACGAGAACGCCTTCGGTCCGGAGCACCCGGATGTGGCAGTTCGCCTGAACAACTTGGCCGAGCTCGACTCCGAAGAAGGCTTGCTCGCCGAGGCAGAAAAACTGTATCGGCGCTCCCTCGAGATTCGGGAACGGGTCCTCGGCGCGGAACACCCCGACGTCGCCGAAGGACTCAACAATCTGGTGACGCTTTACGAAGAGGAAGGTCGATACGCCGAGGCCGAGCGATTAGCGGGGCGGTCGCTGGCGATCGCGGAGAAAGCCCTAGGCCCCGAGCACATCGACGTCAGCTACGATCTCGCAAATGTGGCTGGAATCTTTGTCGATGAGGGCCGCTATGCCGACGCCGAGCCGCTCTACCGACGCGCGCTGGCGATTCGGGAGAAGGTTTTAGGCCCCGATCACCCGAACGTCGCGCAAATACTGAACAATCTTGCCGGACTGTATCGAGATGAAAAGAAGGATGGGGTGGCGGAGTCGTTGGCCCGACGCGCGCTCTCGATCGATGAGAAATCCCTCGGACCGAACCATCCTGAGGTAGCGAACTCACTCGCAGTGCTGGCAGGGGTCTTGAAAGACCAGGGCCGCTACACCGACGCGGAGCCCCTTTTCGAGCGCGCCCTGGCGATTCGCGAAAAGGCGTTCGGCCTTGAACACTTGGACGTCGCAGGTGCCTTGAATAACCTTGCGGAACTCTATCGAATCGAGGGCAGGTATGCGGAAGCTGAACCCCTTTTCAAACGCTCCGTCGCGACCGAGGAGAAGATGCTCGGTTCAGACCATCCAAATCTGGGGACTGGATTCGCGAACCTCGCAGTGCTCTATTACGCTCAGGGAAAATCTTCGTTAGCAGGTGCGTATTTCAATCGCAGCCTTTCGAACGCGTTCCGGCAGTTTCAGTACCGCTTTACGTACCTCAATGAGAAGGAACGCCTGTCCTATCTACAAGCGGTGCATCTCATTTTTTCCGGATACTTCAGCTTTTGTGTGACTTATAACCGTCAAGATTCTTCTCTGGCGGGAAGTATGTACGACGTCGTGCTGTGGGAGAAGGGCTTTATCGCTTCGAGCATTGCAGCGCTGCGGACACAAATTGCATCCAGCGGAGACAAAGAATTGCTCGCGCTCCTCGTACAACTGAGCGCGGAGAAAACGCATTTAGCAGCGTTGTTGACCTCGCGGGCAAAGGATCGTGACGAATGGAAAAAAGATGTCGAGGAAGTGCAGCGAGAGACCGATGAGCTCGAAAAGCAGCTGGTGCAGCGGTCTTCCGCCATGGCCGAGAAACAGAAGCTGGCGCGATCGACTTGGCGCGATGTGCAGAAAGCTCTTGAGCCCGGTGAAGCTGCTGTCGAGTTTGTACGTTTTCAGTTTCATGAGGGAAAGAAGTGGACGAAGAAATTGTTCTACGTGGCGCTGATCGTCACGCCCACTAGCAAGAGTCCGGCACTAGTTTCGCTCGGCGAAGCGGGGTCGCTCGAGAGCGGTCCAATTCGCGATTATCGAAAATGCGTGGGGCTCGAAACTCGAACGGAACTCGCCTGCGGGCCCGGTTTCTACGATGCTTTTTGGAAACCGCTCGAGATGGCGCTCGGCAAGGCAACGCGCATTTATCTTTCGCCGGACGGCGTCCTGAATCAGGTTTCTCTGGGAGCGGCGTCGGCTGGCGGGGATCACTTGATGTTGGAGCAATACGATTTGCGGATTCTCTCGAGCACAAGAGACATTCTTCGAGAAAATAGCCCTCGAAGAGCGAACACGGCTGTTTTGCTCGGCAATCCGACATTCAATCTAAGCGCACACGACGAAGAAGTTGCCTTGCAGAACGTGCATTCGCAGGACGCGCCGGAGGTCTTGGTTGCTGCAAACTTTAGTTCCGAATCCATCGTGCGCGGCATCGTGTCTGGCGAAGAATGCCCCGGTCGCGTTCTGGGCGGCGTTCTTTGTCCGCTGCCGGGAACACAGCTCGAAGTGGACGCTGTGGATGACCTCCTTCAAAAACAAGGATGGCAGGCAGAACGGCCGTTTGTGCGCGAACGCGCCCTTAAGCAGGTTCTGCTGAGCGTAAATCATCCGCGCGTCCTGCATATTGCAACGCACGGATTTTTCGAACCAGACCCGAAAGTAGCTGCTGGCGATCAAGCGAGTCGATCGTCGGCGAGCCCCGCGGATCCGATGCTGCGCTCAGGACTGTTGTTCGCGGGTGCGGATCGCGTGTTACGAGGGGAGTCTACTCCCGAGGGTCTCGACAATGGAGTTCTCACGGCCTACGAGGCGAGCAGCCTCGATCTCCACGGAACCGAGCTCGTCGTGTTGAGTGCGTGCAAGACCGGACTCGGCCAGGTCCAGAGTGGTGAGGGTGTTTTCGGTCTTCGCCGGGCTTTCGAAGAGGCTGGTGCCGAATCCGTTCTGATGACGATGTGGTCCGTGCCCGACCGGGAGACCGAGGAACTCATGACGCTGTTCTACAAGAACTGGCTCTCGGGGATGACGAAGCCCGATGCGCTGCGCAACGCCGAGAAAACCGAGCGAGATCAAGTGAAGAAGCGTTACGGCAAAGATCTACCTTATTACTGGGGAGCGTTTGTACTTGTGGGTCGCTAACTGCGAGACTCGACCGGATAAAGCCCGGCTTGGCCCGAAGTCCATTTCCGCCTCAGGTGTGCTGATCATCCCGACCTGCTCGCTGCTGAGATCAGCTATTGGCTCTTCGCCCGGAATCAGCGCCGGGACTTGCTCTGGCGACAAATTCTTTGTATCGAGGGTAGGTGTACGATGCGTCAGACCGGGCGCGACAACCGCCGAGTGTTCCTCTATACCTCAATCCCCAACGGTTGAACTCACCCTAACGCCAGCCGCAGCGGGCCTCATCACCCGCGAAACGTCCCGCGATCGCCGCATCATGGCGATCGTCGTTGTGGTGGGTGCTGTAGTTTTCCTGGCGATCGGCGAAGGAACTGACTTAGCAGTGTCTTCCCCCCATGGCATAAAGCTGTTCCCTATAATGCAATCGCCAGTCTGGCCTGGGGTTTCATCGTTGGAGGAATCTGGTTGGCCACCCTCGAGTGGCCTGTGCGACAAGATCTCGACGATCCCACCTACCTACGAACGAGTGGGCCGATCCAAGTCGAGCCATTGTTCGGCGGCAATTTGCTGCGCTTGGCCGACCGCGCCTTCTTGCTGAAAGGAAGGAGCTCGATTCCCGCGATGGCGCAGCTGGCAAAGTTGAATTGGGCGACAGTGGACTACAGCAGACACGCGCATGTAATTCTTAGAGTCAGCGATCGGTCCGGGAATGCCGTTTATTCCGTGGCCAGCTATGCTACTGGGGGCACGCACCAAGGCTAGCGTCGAAGTTTCGCTGCGCCTCAGCAAGTTCGTGCTTGGCTGAAGCATTCCGGGCGACGGGAGATCAGCCGGTCGCCCGGGTTGCCCCGGTCAGCAGATGGGCTCAATTGTCGCCGGCGCTGTCGCGCTCGCGAGTAATACAATCAGGCAGCAATCAATGATCATTTCTTCGGGGCGTCCCTCCCTCGCCGTTTCTCGGCGTTAGCGAAGTCTGCCTCCGCAAGATCATGTGTTTCGGGTATCTGATCGTAGATTTCGCCTCGTCGTTCGTAGGCTTCGGGCTGGTCCGGGAATTTCGCGATCACCTCCGAATATGCCGAGACGGCGTCGTACCAAAGTCTCCTATCCTCAAAAATCTGCGCACGGCGCAACTGATCCTGCAGACCGCGCCCCGAGATCTCCGCAAGCGCACTCTGCACCGGCTTGCGTTCTTCCAGTGATTGCACTACGAACTCGACAGGCTCTGCGGGTTCTGCCATCAGCCCGCCAGCGAGTTGGACGGTCCACGAATAGGTCTCGCCGGGTTTCAGTGCCGGAGCGCTGGGGGGATAGGTGTAGCTCTTGCCGTGAACGGTCTCTTCGAAGACGACTTCGTCGCTCGAGTCGTAAACGCGCCACGTGAATTCGTCCATAGCGCCCGGCTGGCCCCAGTAGAAGGTTGGATTAGCGGAGTAAGACTTGGCACGATGGGGTGCGTACAAGGACGGACCGTGCACTCCGCCTCGCGTTCCACCACCGATCTGGATTGAAGAATCTGTTGAGAGTTGTTGCTTGGGCGCGAGTTCGAATCCCGAGAGGTTGGCGCGCACGCGTTTCGGATGGCTTGCCCGAGAATCCGCGTTTGCCGGCTTATCCGATGGTGAACCTGCAGGTTGTTGCGTCTGCCCCGGGGATGCAAGTGCGATCACAAACGGTAGAACGCTCACTAGTAGAATTTTCTTCATTCGCTCACCTCTGTGGACTTGCTGAAACCACGTTCACCGAATTCCTGGCGCTGCCCACATCGAGTGTATAAACATGAACTGGAGAATCGAATCCTTTCACCTTCGTCGAGCCGAGATCGCGGATATCGGGGACACGCGCACGAACCGCTTCATAAGTGCTTGCGCTGATTACCAGCGGAACTTCAAAATCTTTTGTTGCACTTTCGAGGCGTGAGGCAAGATTCACGGTCTCGCCGATGACACTGTATTCGAGTCGGTTTTGCGACCCGACGCTTCCGCACGTCAGGACTCCACTGTGAATTCCGACGCCGATACGAATTGGAAGATATGCCGGGTCGTGGGCGTTTTCTTTGTTCATTTGCTCTACGCGTTCCAACATCCGCAGACCGCAACGAACCGCGCGCAAAGCATCCTCTTCCATCCCCTCGCTGAGCGGTACGCCGAAAAGAACCATCAGACCATCGCCGATGAATTTATTGAGGAAACCACCCTCCTCGCGGATTACTTCGTCCATCGCCGTCAGGTAACGGTTCAGCCATGTCAGCACGGCGGGTGAAGACTTGCCCGCCGTGAGTTGCGTGAAATTGCGAATGTCCGTAAACATTACGGTAGCGAAGCGCTCTTCACCGGCCAAGGACAGCTCGGATCTGCGCTGCCATATCTGTGCGGCGGCTTCAGGAGAGACATATCGCGAGAACATCTGCATGATTTGCTGGCGCTCCGCGAGCGCCGATGCGCTACGGAAGCGTTCTAGAATGAATTGATACGTAAGGCTCGCCGGAAGCGAGATCGCCACACCCAGCTCGCCCGTGAGGAATTTCATCCATTGGTGGCCGAAATCAAACGCGAGCTGAGCACCGGCGTACAAAGCGATCATGGTGACACCAACGCCGGCTAAGCCGTAGCGAAGAGGAAGGCGGAGCGTGAACCACACGGCGAGCAAGACCGAAACCAGAATCACAACCCAGGTAACGGGACCACGGACAACGGAAACGGTCGGACCATCGAGCAGAGTTGAAATCGCGACCGCATGCACCTCCGTGCCAGAAATGAAAGCACGCTGTGGTGGTCGAAACACCGGAGTGAAGTGTCGGTCGCGGGCCGCATCACTGCCCTGACCGATTAGGACTAGTTTGCCCTCCAGCTCGTTTGCGAGGTCCAAACGGCCTTTGAGCACATCAATCGCAGATAGCCGCTTCACCGGGCGAGGATTCCACCTGCCGATCAACGCCGACTTGAGATCGGGATCGAAATACGGAATCTCGCGCCCGAGGAAAATCACCGCATTGCGATTTCCCGCGTGAATCGCCTGGCCGCTGTACTGCTGAGCGAGAGTCACAGGAAACGAGAGGGGCGCGCCGGGGTAATCCGGAAGAAGCCGCATGCTGCGAATGAAGCCGTCGGCGTCGATGGGCATGTTGACAAAGGCAAAGCCCATGGCACCGGGCTTTTCTTCTTGGCAAAAGCCTGCGGCGTCTGTCTCGGGTGAGCAGAAAAGCGGCATCGGCACGACAGCGGGCAAACTCCGAGCGGCAAGCTGGCTGGCGATGATCACGTTGCCGGCAGTGGTCAGAGCCTTTTGCATCGCGGTATCTTCCTCCGCTCCGCGCGACTCGGAGAGAAAAACGTCGAGCCCGATCACCCGCGGCTTTGCCGTTGCGATCTTGTCAATGACGAGCGCCATAGTGCTTCGGCGTATCGGGAACTGGTTGAGCGCCGAAACGGTTGTATCGTCGAAATCGACGAGGACGATGTTAGGGTCGGGCGGGCTGTAGCCGGCATGATTGACTAGAAAATCGTAACCCCACAGCTCGATGTCAGCCATGCCGCCAGAACGACCCATGGCAAACGCAACCGCACAGACTCCGAGAGCCAGTGCGAAACAGATTGCGACGTGGCCGATCTGCGATCGCAATTTGGGGTTGGGGGGCGACATTCCTTCACTTGTTTAAAGCGTTGTTATCCGCCTTCATCGCGCGCCACGCTAACACGACGCAGTGACAGTGAAAAGAGTACAGGCATATCAATGGCCATGGTAGCTCCGCCGTCGAACCTGTCAACGCAATTGACGGCGGGGTGAGGCAGCGAGTAGGCTTGCCCCGTTCGTCACTCATTCGATGACTGCCCTAGGAAGTTTCGGACGGAATCTCCACCAGTGTGGTCGGCGCGTGGCTCCGATGAGCACCGTATTCGAGATTTCCTCCTAGCATACAAACGAGGCTGCAAGCAGACGAGCCCCGAGGAGCTCGTCTTTTACGCACCGAAAGTAATGCCACTCCGTCCCAAGAATCTCTCAACCTTGTGCTCGCACCGACTTGCCACCGCATCGGGATCCCTGGGGTTTCTTGGCATTCCCTCCGACACGTCAACGCGGTGCCGCTAGGCGAGGTGGGTGAATCTCTGAAGACTGCTCAAGCAATCCTCGGCCACTCAGACCTAGAAACGACGCTCAACATCTACACGCGTGCGATCCCAGATTCGCAGCGGCGTGCGGTCGAGCGAGTTGCGGTGGTTTTGTTCTCAGATGTCCCAAATCGAGTCCGGCCTCGAACGAGGCCGGGAGGATCAACTGAACTGATTGTGTTGCTGTTAGTTACGGAGAAGAAGTGGCGAGCCGCCCAGGACTCGAACCTGGAACCCGCTGATTGAATCTCAGGAGTTAAATACATTTGGTTTCAAGCGGTTTCCCACGTTTCAGTTGAGCAGTAATCAGCAGATTTCGGCGCAGTTGTTACGTCAGATGTTACGAAGCGGCTGATTCCTCGCCCAAACGGCTTCTAGCCGGTTTCCCTCGGCTCCAGCCGCGACACATCGGCTCGGCTGTCCTGGAAGCCGCCAGAGCTTTGTGGACTAGGCCCACCACCATCTTGGTGAGCAGTCCGAGCCTGCAAGAGCCGGTCGCGGCCATTCACTTTCGAAACCGCACGGCGACACAGCGGGCGTGAGTCACAACTTCCAGCCGCAACTTTCACATTTGAATTGTTCTTCGGGCTTTGCCTTGGATGCCGTGCTTCCGCAGTGCGGACACTTCATCGTGCAAATGTGAGTCATGACTTTCTTCCAGAACTTCTGCGACAGTTCGTTGTTTGCTCGTAATGCGTTACTCTTGATTTGCGTCGGAACCGCACACGCTCACTTCGGCCTGCCTGGCCACGATGCCTTTTTCTTGTGAGTGAATGAAATATTCCCCAGGAGAAGTCCAGGCCAATTGAGCCATCCGTTCCTTGGCTTCCCTTAGACCTTGAACTGCCTCTACCCAAACAGGGCCGCCCACAGTCGCCTTGAAGATATCGAACGTAGAATCCATTGTGGCATCCTCCATCGACTCCCCATCCGCATCTGTTGGAACGCAATTCGATTCACTGCATTTCGGATTCCACGAGACGAATGGAGAAGTTAGCCCAAGGAAATCAGCGAGTTGAAAGTTCCAGACCGTTGCTTCGGACTTGGAGCGGACACTCACGATGGCAGGTAATTTTTTCAGCGGAACACTGCTGCATAGTCGTACCAGGACGAACAGAACTCACTTAGAGGAGAAACGATTCAAGAATAGGGCAAACGCGGTATTCGCGGTGCCAGGCGCGGCATTACCCTGCCGTTACAGCCTTCAGAGGACAACACAATGTCCAAGCGGATTCTAGTTGCCGATGACAGCGACGCCATTCGACGAGTCGTTCACACCTATCTCGCCGAACGAGATTTTGATGTGTGTGGCGAAGCTGTCGATGGCGAAGAAGCTATCGAGAAAGCAAGGGAACTCAAACCCGATTTAATTCTGCTGGACTTGGCGATGCCGCGGACGAATGGCATCGAAGCGGCATCGGTCCTGAAAAACATGATGCCTAATGTGCGGATAATTCTATTCACCTTGTATAGCGAAGCCGTCCGCAAAACATTCCCTCGCGAAGAGCTTGCCGTCGACGCGGTAATTGATAAAGCGCACGGCATGGACAGACTGGAAGAGTGTATTCAAAGCCTGCTGCGGGCAAACACGCCTGTGTTTGCGGCTTAGCAAACGACCGATAGCAAGAGCAGAATCTTCAGAGTCCTCACGAGCGTTCTATGTGGCGTCTGGGAACTTCTCTTTCATGCGGGTAGGGGAGGCGGCGGAATCAAGCCAAGCTGCCGCATCATTCCAACATCATCCCGATTCGCAAAGTGCTCGGCAATCTTCCCGTTGAGCACCCGGTACATGTGCATGTGCTGAACCTCGAAAGAGCGCCCGGTGGGCTGCACGCCGACCAGCATCCCGCTATCGACCGGAAAGCCCGACGTGCCCCGGTGAGTGCCGCTGTATGTGCAACGGACAACGAC
>Ga0307475_10000185_pt1 | contig 37892 bp, 27 predicted proteins | sample atmos_gasesECM1C_FD_203317 | JGI IMG/M metagenome (GOLD analysis project Ga0307475, IMG submission 203317) | Hardwood forest soil microbial communities from Morgan-Monroe State Forest, Indiana, United States - atmos_gasesECM1C_515 | ecosystem: Environmental > Terrestrial > Soil > Temperate... | reverse complement strand
ACTCAGCCCAGCCTACAGCCGCGGCATCGATCCCAGCACTCTCTCCGGGCTTTCTTCAGCGATCATCTCGGACCTGCAAAAGTACATCTACACGGACATGAACGGCAAAGCCCGCCCACAAGGCGGCGCCGACCTCGGGGCCTATCAACACTAAATTTTCTGTAAATGCTTTGGGGCAACCGGAACAGCCCTCAAACCAAGAGTGCGGCGTCTCGGCTATGCCGGGACGCCGTACTCTTTTTTCTCGACGTTTTGTGAAATGCACTTAGCCTAAACTGGCGTCATTGGCGCCGAACACCACTGCTCCGATCTAGTGCTGATACGCTCCCAGATCCCATTAGCAAAGCAACTGAGCTTCGTGCTGAAATAAGACGTCCACCCAGCAATTCGCAGAATGATAAGTATTCGCGGGGAAGCAGCTTGTGCTGCCGTAGCAATATGGTCCGTCCGGAGTGGACGCGGTATTCCCTAGAGTGTGCAAGGGCGGATTATCTGCCCCCGAAGGGGCGAAGTAGCCGCTAGTCACACTGGAGATGGGGTTAACGGCAAATCCCAGGATGGCGGGTGTGCCGGTACCGTTAGAACCTTGGCTGTTCGTGACGTAAACAAATCCGGCATTCTGGGCCCGCACCTGCGCGCTATAGACTGCACAAAAACAGCGCAACACAACTTAGAAACAAGACTTTCCGTATCATTGGTTCCTCGATTTCACACCCCGTTGTGCCGGGTCCTCGGGCTAGGAGGAAACGCGCTCGGCCGGAGTCTCTAGGAATTGTCGTGCCGGGTCATCTGTATCCGACGAAAGGCGCAACTTGCAATCCGTGGAATACTGCATTTCAATTGCGGAGGACTATTTACTGAGAATATTCCACGCAGAGCCACCACTTTGCAGCGTCTCTGGTGTGAGACAAACCTTCTGAAAAGCGCGCCAATAGACTTCCATGGTCTTTTCAGCAATTACATGGGGGGAGCACTCTGCCTTAATTTTCCGTTTGCCATTTGCCCCCATTTGATGTCGGAGCGGGTCGTCGAGCAGTAAGCGGGTTATGCTCTCGGCTAGCTCTGGCACATTTCGCGGAGGGACCAGATATCCGGTGCGGCCGTGCTCGACCATCTCTGGGAGTCCGCCCACCCGAGTGGCTACCACGGGTTTTCCTGCGGAATACGCGAGCGGAATGACACCGCTCTGGGAAGCTTCAATGTAAGGCAAGACCACGACACTGGCACGGCGGAAATACTCGGCCGTCCGTTGTTCGGAGATGTATTCGTTGTGAACGATGAAGCGGTCCGGATGGACCATCATCTGTTGGTAACGAGAAAAGTCTTCCCCGCGCCCGGCAATCAGAATGCGAACATTCGCCACAGCAGCGCTGATCAAGGGTTCGGCTCGAATCAAATACTCTAGGCCCTTGTACTCCCAAATGCGGCCGAAGAAGAGAATCAAGTTCTCTTCCTCTTGCACCTCCGTCGAACCTAACTCCTCGCCGATCTGAATGTGGGGAATGATGGAGGTTTTCCCGGCGCTACCGGGCCACACTCGAGCCATTAAATCTCGGACTTGTCGCGAATGGACAATCAACTGGTCGGCGCAACGCCGCGCAAACATTTCAATCCAGAACGGAGTCTGCTGAAAGGGCTGATCACCCGGATGCGGACGGAAATCATGGATGGTAAACGCCAGCGGATACCGGCGGAACAGAGGTAACGCCAAGTCGAACCACAGGTGAACGCCCTGGTAGTGAACCACGTCGGGCGCAAATTCCCGGACCCGCTGCAGAATCATACGAATCGTCCGGAATTGCCTTACTGCCTGCCGAATCCTCGCGCTCGGAAACGCGAAGAGACGCACAGCGTCATCTAGCTTGTCGCGGTAAGGACCGGCCACCTGCTCCGGCAGCGCCAATAAAACTTCCGCATGCTGGGCCAGAGCGCTCGCTAACTGAATGCAGTACTCTCCGAAATCGTAGGAAATCAGGGCAACGCGCAAGCGGTCTCCGGATTTCGCTTTGCCGCCTTTGTCCTTTAGATCTTCTAGCATGGCTACTCCGACCCAAGAAGAAGAAATTTGTTCCTAAATTGGCGAGGACCTCCGGAGGCCAGGATGGCAAGAGCAAACAGCGCGGCGCCATAAATCAGCGTGGCAGAAACGCCTCTCAGCACGGCCTCTAGATTTGTGGCTACGGCCAGGTAAACAGCCATGCAGCCTGCCGCGATGATGGGTTTCCAGGCGATCTTGCCGAGGGGGAACCCCGAAAACAGGCTTGCAACAGGGATATAGTGCATAATACTGGCAATCAGTCTCGTGAGCACCAACGTGATGGCGGCTCCGCGAAGACCAAAGTGGCTTACCAACGGCCAGCCGACTACTAGAGTCGCCAGCAAGACGACGATTACAATCCTTAGAGTGACTTTCTCGCGGTGACAAGCTAACAGTACTTGACCGAGCACACTTGTAAACACCTGGAAGATTAGTATCCATGCCATAACGCGTAAAGCAGGCACCGCTTCAAGAAATGCCGGGTTCTTGTACAGGAGAATGAGCGCCCCATTGCCAAGGAAATAGATCCCGGTGACTACGGGCAAAGCCAGGACCAGGAGCAATTCCGCGGCTTGTTGGGCAATAAGCTTCAGAACTTGATACCCGGGCGCCACTTTCCGGCACATCACAGGAAAAATGCTCTGCGCAATGCTTTGGTAGACAAGCGCCAACGGCACCAATACCTGTATCGCGGCACTATATAGCCCCACCTCGGTTTCGCTTGCCAGTTTGGACAGAAGAATGACATTCAAGCTGCTCTCGAGGGCCACTAATTTGTCAATCGCTAGAAAGGTGATCGCGGATCGCACCGTAGCCACGCAAAACGGAATGCTGATGGATGCCGGCTGCCCCGGGAATCGCCGGAGTATTAGCCAGATCTCGATTCCAGCGACGGTGAAAAAAGAAGCCAACAAAATTAGTATGACCGTATACAACCCGTGATTCCGCGACAGCAGCAGATACGCTCCTCCAATTTTCGCGATGTTCGCCGGTACATTGACATAAGCGATGTAGCGCATCCGTTCCCAAGCTTGAAAGATGCCCTCGCAGACCGCCACGATTGCATAAGGAAAAAGACCGACGGAGAGCAACAGCACGATCGAGTTCGTGGCGGACGAGTAGTGCATTAGGCGAACGAAGAGGAAGAGCAGGACGAGAGAAGCAAACGACGAAAGCGCCACGATCGCGCAGCCATTCTTGAAATATAACCTGGTTCGAGACTGGTCTTTGGCCACGTCGCGGACGATCAGTATTTTTAGCCCGGCAACCGCGGATACTTGAAATACATAGAACAGTGAAAAAGCGAGCGAAAGCTGGCCAAACTCGAACGCTCCCAAGTGCCGGGCGACCATCGCGTACAAGACAAAACTCGTCGCGCGATTCATCACGTCACTGGTAAGAATCGAGAGAGCGTTCCCACCGATATTCCGCAAACTGATACTCATTGGAAGTTTTCGGCCTGACGTGAAATTGTCTGCCCCAGCATTTTCGACTCCACGTTACGCGGTCATTGCGATCCGAATCTTATGCAATGGGTGGTCCGAAACTGGCCAAACTGCCTAAACGTCACATCCTGCCTGCGCGAGAAGCATGGCAAGCCTGGCAGCGTTGGACCACGGGGTGGTATCGGTCAGCAGAATCCTTGGGTCTATGGCTGCTTGGCCTCCAAATTGAAGTCCCCATGCCTTGCTTGCCCCACTACCCTCTCCCTACTGCCTTGTCTCGTCAAATGCTCACGCCGGCTCGCACATTCGAACAGAGCATCCTTGCGGCACGAACTGAACGAAGCTGCTGTCTGCACTCTGAGAGTTAGTAACCTTATGTAGGTAACCTTGACAGCTGGTGTTTCAACCGTACAGTACGCGGCCCCAGTATCCGCAACAATCAGGTGAGTACCGGCAAAAACCATCGTGAAATCCCGTAGAATTCTGTACTGGTCAAGTCGGGGCCTCATTATCCCAACGGTCAAGTTAGGCCTTTCCTCCAGGGACTGTTCGGGGATATACCCGATTGCCAGGCCGTTATCGGTCTCTGCAGAATGATTACAACGCGCTGTTTAGCTCGGCAGGATGGGCTCTCCGAGATCATTCGGGCGCTGATCGCCACGGGAGAGAATTCTTTTCGGGAGGTCCCGAATTCATTCAGCACCATCCAAACGAGTCGTGATCAAACACATCGCCAGCAGTTCCCCCATGCTTCTCGGCGGCAGGAATATGCGCATTCTTCACCGGGCCTTAAGAATTGGGTTTCTTTCTGTGTTTGTGCTGGCGTGCGCGGCCATGCACTGGACCCTGGCTGGCGGTGAGAAGCTCTCCTCTATGCCATCGAGTTGCACACTCTACGCTTCCTCGAGTGGAAATGACAAGAATTCCGGAAACACCGCCTCCGATCCCAAGACCTTCCTCGGGGCAGCCGCATCGACAAAACCAGGTTCTGTCGTCTGCCTTCTTGCCGGCACCTATCCTCTAGACTCGACCTTCCGCCCTCCCCACAGCGGCTCGCCTTCAGCTTGGATTGTCTTTAGGAGCTATAGCGATGGCCCTGTCAACTTCCTGTGGACTGGCGCCGCGGATGCCGAACCTATGATCAAGATCAATGGAGGCAAATTCCCGTCGAATCCTGCTTATCTCGAATTTCGTGGGCTCCATTTGGACGGCCGCGGAAACGCCCTCGACGGCTTCTATTGCGAAGGTTCTCACCACCTCCGCTTCAACGGCAACTCCATCACCAACACCGGCGGAGCCGGCATCGCCACTGTGAACTGCGATTACCTCACCGCCGATCACAACGTCATCTATCACAACGGCTATGTCCCACCCGGCGCCGGCAAGGACGCCCAGTATTACAGTTGGACCAGCGGAATCTCTCTCAACAGTAACCAGTGGTACGACGTCTATTCCGGCTTCCACAACATCATTGCCAACAACATCGTTGCCGGTGAAGTGGATCAAACCTCGCATCACACCGATGGCAACGGCATCATCCTCGACCTCAGCAACCGCACCTACGACTACAACTCAGCGAACACGCCGCCGGCGCTGATCATCAACAACGTGGTTTACGGCAACGGCGGGCACTGCATCGAAGCCTATACGGTCACAAACTTCTGGATCGTGAACAACACCTGTTACAAGAATGGTTTGGATTCTTTCCCGGGCCCCGTCGGCTCGATCACCACGAACAATGCCCGGGACGGATACGTCATCAACAACATCGCCGTGGCCTGGCGTGGCGCAAACCCGTCTTTCGATCAGCAAAACAACAACGCGGATATCCACTACTACGCAAACATGTACTTTGGAAGCGTCAACAAGCTTAAGGAAGCAGATTCTTCACAATTCACCCACGCCGATCCTCTGTTCGTGAGTCCCCCGCATTTCGATCCCCAATCCGAAAAACAATACGAGGACGCGCCCGCTCCTTCCTTGCTCGGCAGCGCATTCACGTTGCAACCGTCCAGCTCAGCTCTGCGAAAAGGTATTGACCCCAGCAAATTGCCGAATTTGCCTCGGGCCATCATCTCGGACCTGCGCAAATATATCTACAGCGACATCGACGGCAGGGCGCGCCCGCAAGGAGGCGGTTTCGACTTGGGGGCCTACCAGCGCTAGCCTGATCTTCTTGGGAAGCAACGGAAGCAGAATGTCCACATAAACCCTCAGGATCATCGTTCGCGCTATCTCGCAGCAGACCAACGGCTTACCGAGGCCTGAATCCTCGACGCTCGGCCATTTTCCCGATTTACGTAAACAACCGGTATAGGTCTTCTCCCGCTTTCTCTGTCACTGGATCGGGCACCATATGATCCGTAAAGCGGCTGGTCATTTTCCCCAGAAGTTCGCGCATCTCCTTTTCGGCAGGCGTCGGCCCTCCGTTGGGCTCGTGGCGCAGGAAGGAGATCGTTTTTTCCTCCGTGCCGAACTTCCGCTTGTATCTCACCAGCCCTTCTTGGTCTATGTCGCTCAATCCGAAATCCAGGAAGGCGTGCCCGCGATTTTTTCCCTGTTTGATCCCTTCCCAGATCAGCAAGTCGTTGGGCCGGTGCGAAAGATCGTCGGGAAGAGAAGCGTTGAATTTGTAGTAGAGCGTGTCTTTCCACTCCAAGAAGAAATCGCCCGCCACAATCTTGTCCCCATGAATCGCCAGAAGAAGGAACCCGTGCTCTGTGTCCACGAAATGACGCCAGATGTTTTGAAAGAAACTGTAAGGTTGCGCAAGAAGACCGTATTTGTACTTCCGGATCTTCAGGTGCATCTCGAAAAATGTGCGCAGTTCCTGCTCGGACTCCGCCAGGCGCACGGTAAGACCTTCACGTTCGGATTTCCGGATCGCTCGGTGAGTGGAATTGTGCATAGCGCGCCACAGCGCGTCCAGCTCCGGTCGCAGGTCCAGCCGGTGCCACTTCGCCTGCTTCGCGAGACTAAACCGTTCGTCAGAAAGAGGCAGGTCATTGTGCAAGCAGCGCAAATTGATAGGACGATGCTCCGGCAGAAGCCTGTCGATCAAGATACGCCAGGACTCCGCGTCGCAGATCAGTGGGTCGCAGTAATCGGAGAAGGGCAAGGCTACGATGCGTTCACCAAACATGTCCGTGATCCGGCAGAAAGGCATTCCGGCGCGCGGCTCTCCGCTGTCATCCGCAATCAGGTAAGCGCTGGCCTCCCAGCCGTACGTATCCGTCAGCACTTGGATCCAAGCCGGCGAGTGAAAAACGCTGCTTTCCGTTTTTTCGACCAGTGACCGCCACAGCGGACCTGTTCGAGGATCTACACACACTACTTTCATGTGGATTCACTTTCTCCGAAATTTACCTTCGGAATCTGCGACACTTCGGGTAACACTCTGGCGAAGAAGAGCGCAGCCAGAACTTACGTAGGACCGCCGGATTCCAGTCTTGCGGTTGGCGTGGTGTGGAGAGACTTGGGTTTCGGTCTGGGCGTAAGCTCGCCTTGTGGCTCTTTGGTGACGTTCGCAACTGCCCTTTGGGGTCTGGGCAAGATAGTTTGATAAGCTTCAAGAAGTTTGGGAACGGAATATTCCCACGCGAATTCAGCCTCGAAACGCCGGCGTCCCAACGCGCCGAGGGCTTTCCGGCGGCCAGGATCGTCCATCAATTCCGAGATCGCTTTGGCGAACGCGAGTTCTTCGTTGGGTTTTACATAGATGGCCGCGTCCGCCGCGGTAGCGCGATGCTCGGGCAAGTCGAAAGCGACGATCGGCTTGCCGAGCGACATGTAATGCCCGATTTTCACCATGGTCGAGCGGTCCGTAAATGGATTGGAAGGTTCAGGGGCCACGCAAATGTCTGCGGCGCACATACAGCTTTGCATTTTTTCGCTCGGAACGAATCCGGTAAACCAGGTGTAGGAATCGAGATTTAACTCCCGCGCTAGATCGCGCAATTTTGGCCAGGCGTCTCCGGTACCCACAAGCACGCAATAGAAATCGGTCCTTCGCAAATCGTGGATGAGGTGATGAAGCGCACGCAGCAGATAATCAACGCCGTCCTGAAATCCCATGACACCCACGTAACCGATGATGATTTTTCCTTTTTCTACCAGGGCGCGCTCGGGTTCGTTGTCGCGTGCGCGGTCAAGCTCGATTCCGTTTCGCACCACCGTAATGCGCTCTTCCGGGACGCCACCTCGCTGCATCTCGATTTTCTTGTAGGATTCGTTCGTGGCAATCACGTGGTTGGCAAAGAAGCACGTAAGTTTCTCCAGCCAGACGAGCGCCCGGTAAACCACGCGGTTGCCGCCACCCGGCATACGCGCTTCGTACATCTCCGGGGACAAGTCATGGTGATCGAACACAAATCGCTTACCAAACAATTTGTAGAAAGCGGCGATAAATACAAATGTGTCCGGCGGGTTGTGAGCGTGGATCACGTCAAAACCACCGCGAAAAAAAACGATCATCGATATTAGAAAGCTGGCGGTCGTGGAATATCCGTATTCCCAAAGGTATCCGAGAAAGCCATTTGCGCCGGACGACTCCGGATAGCGATATAGGCGTACACCTTTGAGCACCTCCCGAGATGGCTGACCCGGCTTCGCCGGGCAGATGACGGAAACGGTGTAGCCCGCAGCCGTCAGCGCTTGCGCTTCCCGCCGGACGCGCACATCCTGCGGGTAAGCCTGATTCTCCAGCAGCATCAGGATGCGATTATTGGAGGACGTTTTCATAAGCACCTGTTTGTGGAAGAATTGCAGCCAGCGCCGGAGCCCGTTGGTGTCCTTTGGTGATTCCCACGAGGTCGATCAAGATCTGCTCGTTGCGCAACATTTCCGGTACGGTCTGAAAGGACGCGCTGGCGTTTCCGATCACCACGACTTCCGATTGCGCCAGGACTTCGTTGAGGGAATCGCGCATGAGTGTGGCAATGTGCGGAAGCTCCCGTTCCAAAAAGGATTTGTTCGCACCGGTCAACCGGCTGAGTTCGACTTTCTCGTCGTAAATACTTAGGTGATAGCCCTTCCCTACCAGCGCTTCCACAAGATGGACGATGGGACTCTCGCGGATGTCATCCGTACCCGCTTTGAAACTCAGACCCAGAATGCCAACGCGCTTCCGGCGAGTTTCTTCCACGAGTTCAATGCCGCGCTGAATTTGCTTTTGGTTGCTCGGCAAAACGGAGCTCAGCAGCGGACAATCGATGTCACGCTCTTTCGAACGATACACAAGAGCGCGCAAATCTTTCGGCAGGCACGATCCTCCGAAAGCAAACCCGGGCATGAGATAGGATGAGGAAATATTGAGTTTGCGGTCGCGGCAGAAAAGCTCCATGACTTCGCGGCCGTCGATTCCCTGGACGGAGCAAAGATTGCCGATTTCGTTGGCGAAGGCGACCTTCACGGCGTGGAAAGCGTTGTTTACATACTTCAGCATTTCGGCGGTCTTTATGGGCGTCCGAACGACGGGCGCTTGAATCGCTTGATAGAGGTTTTGCGCGCTGTCGCCGCTGCGGGCATCAAGTTCGCCGATGACGATTTGGCAGGGATGATCGTAGTCTTCAATGGCACTGCCTTCCCGCAAAAATTCGGGATTCGAACACAACCCAAAATCATCGCCCCGGAGCCGGCCTGAGTGTTTCTCGAGAATGGGAGCCAGCTTTCCTTCGAGAGTGCCTGGGAGCACGGTGCTGCGGACGATGACGACGTGATAGTCTTTTTTTGCCGCCAAAGCCGCGCCAATTTCCATGCAAACTCTTTCGAGATAGTGCAAGTTCAGGCTGCCGTTGACACAACTCGGCGTGCCCACGCAAATCAGACTCACATCGGTGTGGTCTACAGCAGCTTTGCTGTCCAGGGTTGCCCGCAGCTTTCCAGTGCGTGTAACCTCGGCGATGAACTGGTCGAGGCCACGTTCGATGACCGGCGAGCGGCCGGAAGCGACCGCCGCAACCTTTTGTTGATCCACATCAACACCGATGACAGTGTGACCATCACGAGCCAGGCAAGCTGCCGAAACGCAGCCGACATAGCCGAGGCCGAATACGCTGACTCTCATCCTCACCTCCTCAAGCCTTCTTCAATGAGCATGCGCGGCCAAAGCGCTGTATTGCTGCTCGGGGCGCAGTCCTAAATCCATAAAACGGCGCTGCCACAATTCCACACTGAGCAAACCGTAAAGCAGGGGACCGTGGTCTGCGAATCCTCTTTCGTGCTCCTCGATTAACTTTTCAACAAAAAGAGGATTGAAAAGCCCGCGGCGGCGCACGGTGGCAGGACAAAGAGCATCCCGAAGGAACGGACGAGCCTCTTTTCGAAACCACAGCGTGAAAGGCACGGGAAAACCTTTTTTCTTCCGTTGAATGATCTCGGGAGGGAGCCACGTCTGACTCACTTTCTTGAGTAAATATTTGCGGGCAAAGCCTTTCACTTTCAGGTTTTGTGGGAGCGAGGCAGCGAATTCGACAAGCTTGTGATCGAGAAGCGGGACGCGGGCCTCGAGCGATGTGGCCATGCTCGTTTTGTCGCCCCGCGCAAGCAAATCATCGGGCAGCCAGAGCTTCGTATCCACATAGAGCATACGGTTCAGCGGCTCCCTAGCATCGGTGCGAGCCAGGTGTTCGGCGAACACATGACTTGCGTCGTAACCGTTCAAGGCTGCTTTCACCTCGCTTGAAAGCAGCGCTTGCTTCATCTCCGTGTTGAAGAGGGGAAACCAATTCACGAAGCGAATCACTTCGTCTGACTGGCAAAGAGCAAACAAGGCGAGCTTTTGCCGGCGCAGCCTGGGAATTCGTGCGCTCGCGGCCAAGGCCAGGGATTTGGCGGTTCCCGGAACGAAACGGAACAAAGGCGACAGCCGTTCGCCAACATAACGCGCGTAGCCGGCAAACAATTCGTCGCCGCCCTCTCCGGTTAGGACCATCTTCACTTCACGCGAGGCCAGCTCAGCAACCATGTAGTTTGCGAGCGAAGCCTCATCGCCGATGGGCTGGTCGAGATGCCAAATCACTTTTTCGAGCAGGTTGATGAAATGGTTGGGACCGATAAAAACTTCGTGATGGTCGGTCTGATACTTCTTGGCAACCAAGCGCGCGTAGGGCAGTTCGCTAAACACTTCCGCATAGCCTTCGAAGCCAACGGAATAGGTTTTTACAGGCTCGCTCAGGAACTCGCTCATCAACGCTACGATCGTGCTGGAGTCGAGCCCGCCACTGAGAAATGCGCCGAACGGCACATCGCTGACCAGATGAAGTTTGATGCACTCGCGGAGTAATTCCGTGAGTTGTTCGGCGTAAGCCTCTTCCGAGAGGCCGTTGCATTGATTGGCAAACGATAGATCCCAGTAGCGCCGGACTTTTACGCCGTTTTCGTCGCAGGTGAGGCAGCAGCCCGGGGGCAAGGCATAAATTCCCTCAAACATGGTCTGAGGCGAAGGGACATATTTGAGCGAAAGGAAATTGCTCAAGCTCTGCAAGCTGAGATTGGCCGGCACCCCAGGGTGCTGAAGAATCGCTTTAATTTCAGAGCCAAAGACCAGCCTCCCGCCCACTTGCGTAAAGTACAGAGGTTTGATTCCGAGACGGTCACGAGCAAGGAAAAGGCGCCGACGCGGAGCGTCCCACACCGCCAAGCCAAACATCCCGCGCAAATGCTGCACGCATTCGTCGCCGAAGTCTTCATAAAGATGGACGATCACTTCGGTATCGCTGGAGGTCTTGAGCGAATGGCCGCGGCTTTGTAACTCTTCGCGGAGAGACTGAAAGTTATAAATCTCGCCGTTGAAAACAGTGATGACGCTGCCGTCTTCGTTGGCGATGGGCTGTTTTCCGCCGCCCAGGTCGATGATGCTGAGGCGCCGCATGCCCAGGGCAAGGTCCCTGTCGATATGCACACCCGAATCATCCGGGCCGCGGTGATGGATGACCTGAAGCATATCGCTGAGAACCCGCTGGACAGCGGGAACGTGAGTCTTGTATTCGTAGAAGCCGCAAATTCCGCACATAGTTTTAATTCCTAGTCTTGACTTGATTCTTACGTTCCGGCCGAGAGAGGTTTACTTTCCGCGCGATCCACCGCAGGCCCTTTGCGCTTGCGCAAAACCTGTTTGTAGACTTCGATGACCCTCTGCGCAACCGCAGGTCCGGAAAGGTGCCTTACCTTTTCGCGCCCCGGAGTCCTTTCCCCACGGCCCAGTACCTCCACGAGACAGTCGGCAAACTCGCGCACGTCCGGTTTGCAGACGTAGCATCCCTTGGTAGCGCCGATGACGTCACGCACGTCCCCCACGTCGGTGGAAACAATCGGCAAATTGCAGGCCATCGCCTGCTTGACCACGTTCGGCGAGCCTTCCTGATAGGAGGTAAAAATGAGGGCATCCGAGGCGCTCATGAAGAGCGCCAGCCGGTCCTGCGGTTCTTTGTAAATGGCCAGCAACTCTATGGAGGAATCCTGTTTCTGCAGTTCGTCCGCCACGGCCCTTGCCAATGGAAAGCGCTTGACCGGAATTTTCGGGTTGGCTGCAAACAGCAGATACTTTTTGCGAGGATCGAGGCCCAGAGCGGCACGGGCCTGTTTCTTCTCCGTGGGCCGAAAGACCTCGAAGTCTATTTCGTGGGGGATGATATGGACGTCTTCCCGTTTGAGTTTGCTGGCCATCTCTTGGCTCTTTACGATTACGGCGTCGGCTTGATTGCTCAAAATGCGACCGGCGATCACCGCCAGTCTGCTGAAGAAAGTTGGCTGGCCCCGCTTATTCATGGTTCCTAAAATGTCGTCGCCGCAATAACTGACGACGACGGGCACCTTCCATTGCGTGCGAGCAATGATTCCCACGTAGCTGTAGTGTGCGTGGACAAGGTCAATCGACGCATCCGAAAGCCAGCGCCGCAACCCGAAAGCGGCCTCGAGATACATTAGCTTGTGCGACCGCCCGCGTAACCGGAACACCTCAACGGCAACCCCGGCACGCTTTAGGTATTCGACTTGGGTGCGAACAAAAGAGCCCAGCGCCGGGTTCTCGCTCGTGGGATAAATTGATGTGGCAACTAAAACCTTCATGGGAAGCGCAACGCTAGGCCCAGAGCTGAATGGGGGCCCTCCCGGCAAGGGCGGTTTCGCCCTTGCCGAGAGTTCAGTTCAATGACGCGGCGACTCGTGCCTCGCCTGCGGACGCAGGTTGCTGCCACTGCCGCCAGGTTGCCGAGCGGCCGTACATGTTGTTCCAGGCCGCAAAATTCAGCAGCAACCATATGACCGAGGAGTGATCTTGTTCTCCCTTTTGATGCTCGGAAATAAACCGGCGAACAGCGGCCGGATTGAACATGCCGGGAACCAACTGGCCATTGTTTTCGCTAAGGTAGTCACAAACCATTTCATGCAAAGTTCCGCGCAGCCATTCTCGGAGGGGAACGCTAAACCCGTGCTTGCGTTTGCGCAGCGTGGAAGCCGGCAGATAACGGCGAACTGCGTCGCGCAAGATGGCCTTTGTCTGCCAGCCGCGTAGCTTCAGCGAGGCGGGGAGGCTCGCGGCAAATTCGACCAGCCGATGGTCGAGCAATGGCGAACGAACTTCAAGAGAATGGGCCATGCTCATGCGATCCACCTTGACAAGCATGTCCTCCAGCAGTCGATGGCGCAGGTCGATGTAACTGGCCTTGCCCAGCGCCGGCAAATCCGAATGCAGGATCACCGCGATGTCGGGCGGATACTGCGGTGCCCAGAAGCGAGAAGCTTCCGCGGCAAATTCCCTGGTGAACAATCGGCGCAACAATACTTCATCGCAAAGGGCTCCCTTGCTAAAGTACATGGCTTCGAACGGTAATTGGCTATCGCCTAATACCTTTGCCGCTCGCAAGGCGCCATATTTTCGACCAGCCGGTAAGCATGCGGCACCGGCCCTTGCCAGCGCGGGCAAAACGTGGTGATTCAACCACTTGGGGAGGCGTCGGTATAGCTCAGCAAATCGCACGCCTTGATGGCTGGTATAGCCCAAGAACAGCTCATCACCACCATCTCCACTCAGAATAACGGTTACTTGCTCCCGAGCCAGTTTGGAGACGTAGTACGTGGGAAGCGACGAAGAATCTCCGAAAGGCTCATCAAAATGGCGAACCAGGGTCAGAACGGCTTCCGGCAAGTGCGCTTTTAAGTCTTCCTCACGCAAATGCAACACGTGGTGTTCGGTCTGAAAATGGTTCGCGACGACCTGCGCATCGGCTGATTCGTCCCACTCCGGCCGATCAAAGCCGACGGTAAATGTTTTGAGCGGGCGCAGTCCAGCCTTGTGGGCATAGGCAACCACGGTGCTTGAATCGAGCCCGCCGCTTAGGAAGACGCCGAGAGGCACTTCGCTCATCAACCGGCAACGCACGCTATCTGTGAGAAGCGCGTCCAATTCTTCCACGACCTGGCCGACGGGGCGCCGGGCGCGGTCGTTTTCCTCGAAGTTGAGGCGCCAATACCCGCTGGTGGTGACAACCCCACCGCTGTAAGTGAGCGAATGCGCCGCGGGCAATTTCCGGATAGCGCGGAACATGGTTCGTGGTTCAGAAACGAAGCCCTGCCGAAAGTAAGGAATCACGGCTTCGAGGTCGGGCACTGCCAATTCTGGGGCCGCCGCGAGGATGGCTTTGATCTCAGAACCGAAGATAAGCCGGCTGCCCTGCTGAGCGTAGAACAGCGGCTTCTTGCCCAACCGGTCGCGGCCCAAAAACAGACGCCGGGCACGTTGATCCCAAAGGGCCATCCCGAACATGCCGCGCAAGGAAGTCAGGCAATCGGCGCCCTTTTCTTCGTAAAGATGCGCGATGACTTCAGTGTCTGAGGAAGTGCGAAAGGCGTGGCCACGAGCCATCAGTTCAGCGCGCAGATCGAGATAGTTGTAAATCTCACCGTTTAGAATAACCTGAACCTGGCCATCTTCGCTGGCAACAGGCTGATGGCCGCCAGCCACGTCAATAATGCTCAAGCGCCTGATGGCCAACCCGGCTCCATCGGCTACGAAGAACCCTTCCTCATCAGGACCGCGATGCACGATTGCATCAGCCATGCGCTGAAGGGTGCGCCGGATTTCCGAACTCGACAACCTTGGATCGATTATGCCCGCTATTCCGCACATATGCTTTTTGGATCGGCCTTATACCGATGCGCACCACTCTCCAGTTTGTGGGCCATCTCCTGGCTCTGGACAATGGCCGCGTCAACGCAACGAGCCAGGATGCGCCCGGCGGCAACGATCAGCGCGCTTGGAAGCGTTTTCTTTCCCCGCTTGTTGACTGTTCCCAACAAATCGTCTCCGTGGTAGGTGACAACGACGGGAACTTTCCACTGGGTGCGCGCAATCATTCCGACGAAGCCATAGTGAGCATGAACAAGATCAACCGGGCTTTTGGAAAGACGTCTGCGCAACTGAAAGATGCCCTTTAAATAATTCCATTTACGGGAGCGTCCTCGCAAAATGAGGACTTCCACATCCACGCCAGCGTGACAAAGGGATTCGACCTGGGTTCGGATGAATGAGCCAAATGCGGGATTCTCCGGCGTGGGATACATCGCCGTCATGATCAGAACTTTCATTGGAAGAAGGCCGGGATCCTCGTACACATGCCGATAGATAACCTCAATAGTGACATTCAAGGGTGGCTGGGCGACGCCCCCGCTCCGACGCAACGGGCAGCAAGTGGTAAAGAATCATTGCTAGGTTTCTAGGATAAGAGCGCCGATCTCTGAAGAAGTAATAGTCACCCCGCGAAAAATCAAAGCCGCCGTCTGGCCGCTGGAGTCCGAGGAGATAGTCGTAGGCGCGATCTGCCAGGGCCTCGTAACCAGGAATTTCAAACTGGCTAGCCCGCCGCAAAACCTGGGCGAGAACAGCCGTGTGATACGTGACATCTTGATGCTGGTCACCGCACGCGAAGTAAGAGCGGCCGTTTTGCGCCTGCCCTTCGCGCAAAAAGCCCAGCAATCTTCGAATAAGAGGCCGGACGGCGTCGTCACCGGTGAGGTCCACATAGCGCATCAGATCGAGGCAAAGAAACGCGTTGTACTGGAAGCATTGGAAATGCGGCCAGACTTTCGAACCCTCCACACCCCTGACGGTGTAGGGGAACTCGCCTGTTGCTTCCTGTGCGGCGCCGAGAAACTTCAACAAGCCGGTGCGATGCCGCAAGTAAGAATCGTCGCCAGAGGCCTCGGCCATTTCTGCCAAGAATCGCACGAGAATGGCCGAATTGTTGGGAACGCGCGGGCCTTTCTTGCCGTAAAAGTAGTTCACAGCAAGTTCCTGGCCGACTTTCTGAAAGCCGATTTCGCGAACAACGAACCGATACCATTTCTCGACGCTGGTCAGAAATTTCCTGTCACGCGTTTGCCGGTAGGTCTCCAGCAACCCCAGCGATCCCCAGGTTCCCTCGGCAGTTGCAATTCTTCCGCGCCATTCCGGATTCGGATAGAGCCAGGCGCCATCTTCCTGCTGGCGACCCAAAAGGAATTCCGAACAGCACAGCGCGATATCCCGATACCTGTTGTCGCTCATGCTCGAATACAGTTGCCAGTTATCGAGAATCCAATACCCTTGCGCCTGAACGTAGTAGTAGTTGTCTTTCCAATTAAAGCGAGGCAGATAGCTCTTGATGAAACGTCCGATGCGAGAATTAAAGCGGATGCCGACGTCGGGTCCAGTCAAGGCGTGGCCATTCCAGTGCGAAGCGACCAAGTAGTCATGCAACCTCAGGGCCGAACGCATCTTGGAATCGAGACACGCTACCTCGGATCCGGGCATTACCGGCGCGTTGGTCTTCGACGCTACGTCCTTTTCTGCGTTTGCGCTAAGCATTAGCTTCGCTCTGTTTTAAAAATCTCTTGCCATGCGCGACGGAGCGGACAAAACGGAAGGTTCGGTGCCCATCCTATGCATGGCGACAAGCAGTGCGGCAACCAGCCAAAGCAATTGTTGAATCGGGCGGCCACGAAAAATATCCACGTTCATGTGCACCATGTGACCAGCGATGCCCACCATGAAGCCAAGAGCAAGCGGGGACAAAAAATTGTCATGGAGATTCCAACATTGCCACCCTCGGCGCAAAGCCGCGAACAGGAAGGCTAGAAACGCGAACAAACCGCCAATTCCAGTTTCGGTTAAGACCAGCAGATACTTGTCGTGAACGGCGTAGAGGAAACCGTGGCGGAACTCGGGGGTCAAGTAGCGGCCCATGACGACGGAGAAGTTGTTGGCTCCTACTCCCAGGATAGGGTTATCCTCGAAAATCCGGAAGGCCAGATTCATTAAAGGAATTCTAGACTCGGCAGAACCTTTGTCATCGCCAAGGAGGCGCGCGGAAATAAGGTTGCCAAATGGCAAATATAACAGTGCCAGAATCACCATGACGGCGATGGGCGCTCGCAAAGAAAGTCCGCGCTGACGACCGAGAAACAAGCCGAACAGGATCATCGACACCAGCAAGGCGATCCACCCACCTCGCGAGAATGTCAAGAGCAGCGCTATTCCTCCGAAACCCAGAACCGCCCCGGCCAGCAGCTTGAAAGACCAGCCAAGTTTTGTGAACAGCAAGCTAACCGCAGCCGAAAGCAGGATGCTGAAGTAGGCCGCCGCGGTATTGGCCGACCCGATGGTGCCGCCGATGCGCATGAAACCGCCTCGCTCGACAGCCTCGATGTGAATGTGGGTGGGCAGGCCCCAGATGGTGCCAGGCACTCCCGTGAAGCTGAGGATAATCATGACCAGGGCTTCCACCAAACCGCCGGCCAGGAGAACGGAAACCGCGAACAGCACCTCTTGACGCGTTCGCATGCAGTTTGCCACGTACACATAGAGCAAGAAAGATTCTAAGAACAAGCAAGTTTCAAAAACGGCCAGGCTCGTGTCTTGAGCCACCAACACCGAGATTGCAATAATGGCGAGATAAAGGAGAAGGGGCCGACTGATGTGAAACGGACGGCGCCCTTCGGGCTTCCGGTTGGCTAACCGCCGAATGAACCATGAAAAATACAAGCCCGCGAGAGCTATGGTCGCAGCTGAGATGCTCAACCCCCCCATGGCGCCGAAATCTTCTAGCTTCTCGTCGTAGAAGAGGTGCGTTCCGAACTGAAAGGGAATATCGAGGATGATGACGGCCAGAAGAATTTTCTGGACAGACACGCGCGTCAGCGCAAGGAAGGGACTGAGGAGTGCGACGATGAAAGAGTTTGCGCTGAGCGAAGGGAGACGCCGAGACGCCGACAGGAACTCTACGTTATCGTGTGGATAAGCAGAGCCGCCAGTTCCTGCAGTCTGATCGTTCCCAAGCACCTGCATTTCGCTAACTGTTTCCCCGTGATGGAATTCTGTGATGGAATTCCGACTGCATTTGGCGGTCTGAGCTGGCGCGGTGGACAAGAGGCTTCACCGGTGGTTGGCCACCGGGGTTAGCGGATAGGAACTCGCGAATCGTTTGGGTTATAAATTCGATTTGCGCCTCTGTCAGTTCCGCAAACATCGGTAAAGAAAGAATTCGTTGCGCATACGCTTCGGTAATCGGGAAGTCCCCGGGCTTCGAACCCAGGTCGCGATAAGCCGGCTGCAGATGAATGGGAATCGGATAATGGATACTCGCACCGATGCCTCTGTTGATCAGGCCTTCCCGGAGGGTGTCGCGATTTTCAGTCCGGATCACATAGAGATGCCAGACGGATTCGGCGCCGGCTGCCTCCATCGGCGTTACGACTCCCGTCCCTTCCAAAAACTCCTGGTAGAGCTTGGCGTTCCAGCGGCGCGAGGCGTTCCACTTTTCCAAATACTTCAATTTGACCCGCAATATGGCCGCCTGCAGTGTGTCGAGCCGTCGATTGTACCCGCGGAATTGGTGATGGTATTTTTCCTTCTGGCCGTAGTTGCGCAGCATTTCCAAGCGTTTGGCAATCTCGCGGTCATTGGTGACGACCATGCCACCGTCGCCGAAAGCGCCCAGGTTCTTGCCCGGATAAAAGCTAAAAGCCGCCGCGTGCCCCAAGGAACCTGTGCGTTTGCCTTTGTAACGAGCCCCATGAGCTTGGCAAGCGTCTTCGATGACCACCAGCCCGTATTTCTCCGCAAGTTGCCGGATCGGATCCATATGGGCCGGATGACCATAGAGGTGCACGGGAAGAATGGCCTTCGTGCGGGCGGTGATTGCTCGGGCGATCCCGGCGACATCGATCGTATAGGTGTAGGGATCCACATCCACCAGGACCGGCTTCGCTCCGGCGTGGGAAATCGCCAGCGCTGACGCGATAAATGTATTGGCCGCGGTAATAACCTCATCGCCAGGTCCGATCTCATAAGCGCGCAGGGCCAGTTCCAGCGCCGATGTTCCCGAATCCACGCCCACGGCGTACTTGGCTTCGCAATAGGCTGCGAACTCTTCCTCGAACAGGCCGACCTCACGCCCAAGAATGAAGTCCGTGCTCTGTATCACCTTAGCGACCGCTTCATTGATTTCAGCCGCTATGGTGGGGTACTGAGCCGCAAGATCAACGAATGGCACTTGCGGTTGCTTTGCTTGCGTCACCATCTGTGTGGACATAATCACCTTTGCTTTCTACCTCCACTTGGAGTCCTTTGGATTCGATGGAGCGATTTACGGCCTCCAGGACGCTCACGACATCCCGGCCCTCAACGCCGCTGCTGATCGGCCGCCTCCCGGTTCGCACGCACTCCAGGAAATGCCGGCACTGATTTTTCAACGGTTCTACAGGCTCGATGCGTGGACTAATGATGTCACCATCCCGGATCTCGAATCGGAACTCGCCGTAATTCAGGGGTTCTTGCTCGACCGGACTGACCCCTTTCTCGAACACTCGCACCTGCTCCATTCCATTCAAGTCATTGAAGACGATGCGTTTGTCACTCTTGACGACCACAACTTCCCGCGCTTTGTCCGGATCGGCCCAGCTGACGTGGACGTGTGCGAGAACGTTTTCTGGATAACCAAGCGAGATGAAGCCAACATCGTCCCGGCTGTTCCGCAAGACTTTGCCTCCCACCGCGCTGACCCACTGCGGTGTGCTGCCCAGAAGGTAGTTGAAAATTGCGATGTCGTGCGGGGCCAGGTCCCAGAGTGCGTTAACGTCGCGGCGGATAGGACCCAGATTTGTTCTGCGGGCATACAGATAGTAGACACGGCCATCACCTTTCTGCATAAGCTCTTTGACTTTCCGCACGCCGGCATTGAACACAAACGTGTGCCCCACCATCAGGATCGCGGAATTAGACTCCGCAAGATCGATCAGCTTCTCAGCTTCGGCCGCAGCGGTGGTAAGCGGTTTTTCTACGAGTACGTGTTTTCCGGCCAATAACAAGCGGCGCGTCACATTGAAATGTGTGGTAGCTTCGGTCGAAACCACGACAGCATCCACACCTGATTGCGACGCGGCGTCGCCGACCTGCGTAGTTAGGTACACTCCCGGGAAGCGCCGGGAAACCTCCTTCAGGCGCTCGGCGCTCTGATCGCATACCGCGACTACGCGCGAGTCCATCAGCTCGTTAAAGATTCGCACGTAGTTCATGCCCCAATAGCCGCAGCCGATGACCGCGATTCCCAGGGGCTTGCTGGCCGGCGGATTCTCGTTCTTTCCCATTGAAAACATTACCGAATTCATTCAGCACCTCTCCTGGAGAGAACCGCCGGGATGGTCAGAAAAAGAATCTTGAAGTCGAACCACATAGAGGCTTTGCGAATGTAGTCCAGATCCATGCGGATCATTTCTTCAAAGGAAACCTGGCAGCGCCCCTTCACCTGCCAGAAGCCGGTGATTCCCGGCAGCGCCGCGAGCCGCTTGTGGTGTTCATTGCCGTAGCAGGCGACTTCGTACGGAGGGACGGGACGGGGCCCCACGAGACTCATGTCCCCTATCAACACGTTGATAAGCTGCGGCAACTCGTCCAAGCTGAATTTCCGGAGTAAACGCCCAACGCGAGTCACCCGCGCATCGTTGGTAAGCTTGAATTTTCCGCCGTTTTCCGGCGAGGGGCTGACACGGCCTTCCACGAAATCCCGGATGTACTCCTCGTGTACGGAAGAATCAGCGTTCTGAACCATGGAGCGGAACTTGTACATTGTAAAATTCCGAACGATCCAAATGGCCCGCTTGCCCAGCCATTGACGCTTGGCTCCGACTCGTTCCTGCTTGAAGAAGACCGGGCCTGGAGAATCCAGCTTGATCAGTAGAGCGATCAGCAGGATCAAGGGGAAAAGCAAGATCAGCAAAAAGCCGGCTAGTAGCACATCCACAAATCGCTTTGCGGCAGGATAGAAATTGTTTTCTCTGCGGTCCGCCACTAGCGCAATCCGGCTCGGCCACTGCCAAGTTTGTTGTCCAGCCATAGTTGTTTAACCGTGTCCTTTCGAGATTTGAACAACCGATCAATCAGGCGGGGACTTCTTTGCTTCTGATTGTTGGGACGAACAAACGGGAACTACGAGACTAAACTCTCTGGTTAGAACCGGCGATAAATCGCTTCGGGGATGGGATAAGTCCGGTTGTTTAGGACGACGCCAAGCACCTTGACATTGGCGGCATCTAGCATGTCCTTCAAGCGTCGCGCTGTCTCCCTCCGCGTGGCATTGGCTTCCACCAGGAGCACGACGCCGTCTGTCCAGAGGCTCAACTGTATCGCGCTGGTTTCCATCCGGAGACGCCCCGAATGGATAACCACGTATTTAAAGGTTTTACGAAGTTCCTCTATTCTCACTCGCAGGCCATCGGCCATTGCCGGGAAGCGCAGATGGACAGCCGCCTTCCCGCTCGGAATCAACCACAAATTGGGTTCAGAAATTTGCTGCGCAAAGTTTTGAATGGGGCCGGATTCAACGGCCGCTTCGGCGAGCCCTTTCAAATTATCGACGCCAAAATATTCGTGTAACGAAGGTGCCGGGAAGTTCGCATCCACAATGCAGACCGGCCCTTCGGTCCGAGCAGCCAGTAATTCTGCAACGCGAGCGCACGTCGGACCACATGCAACTTCTCCCTCCAGAGCAGCAAAGAGCGCGACTCGCGGTGAATCCTGTGATTTTCCGGGAAAGACACGCTGAGCCAGTTTGATTTCCTCCTCGCGGGCAATCGCCGCCGCGTCCGCTCCAGCATGAGGGCCTTCGGCTCTTGCTTGGCTTTCCCATCGTTTGGCGGCGCTCTTGATCGAATCCAGCCACAAGGACGGCAAAGACCGCTTTTGGCGGGACCTTTGCTCAACTTGCACTTTTCGACTGGGGAAAGACTCCTCCGCGGCTGTTCCGGGAATGTTTTTCGGTTTCGCTTCCGTGGAAAAAGGCTTTGGTAACGAAGGGGCCTCCGCGGCGCTCTCGACCGAATCCAGCCACGAGGACGGCAAAGACCGCTTTTGGCGGGGCCTTTGCTCAACTTGCACTTTTCGACTAGGGAAAGACTCTTGGGTGGCTGTTCCGGGAATGTTTTTCGGTTTCGCTTCCGTGGAAAAAGGCTTTGCTAACGAAGGGCCTTCCGCGGCGCTCTCTCGGACTCGGCTCTCGAAAAATATCTCGGGATCGCCGATACGGTCTAAAAGGTGTCGAGGAATCCGGAATGTATTCGAACCACCCGGCGCCTCAAGCAAGTCGGTTTTCATATCCCCGTCGAGGTTACACTCGGAAAGCTCTAGAAAAGTTTGCGGCAGCGGTTCAGAAGAGTCTTGAAAGAGGCCTATCGAGGAAGCCTTCTCCATGAGTCTCTCGAATGTCTCTTGATCAAGAGCAGCACCTGGTTCGAACTGTTCCCCTGGTGCAGCTTCCTCCGCTTCGCTTGCGGTCCGGAACAGTGCCTCATCGTCGCCAATTTGCTGTAGAAGCTCGAAGTTCTTACTCATGGGGTCTCTGCCACTTCCTCAATCCGTTGTCGATATCGGCAAACGAATCGATTGTCCGGCATCCAGCTGCTCCGGGTTCTTCAATTGCGGATTGAGTTCGCGAATTTGGGATAAGACACCACGGTCATATCGTCCCAGCATGGACACGCATAGGTCGCGCAGCGTGTCCCTTGGCTGCACCACATAGATGAAGGATTTGATCGAACTCTCCCCGGTGGCCCCTTGCTGGGTTTCCGCTGACGTTGGGGACTCGGAAGCGGTGAGTTGCGGCGCAAAGGAGGTCTCGGGATGCTGAGCCGGGGCAGAGTTAGCCGGCAGGGATGTCGTTGCGGGTTGCAAAGTTGCCGACCGTGTCCGCGTGCCCACGAAGATTCCCAGCCCCCCAATCGCAAGCAAAACGGCCGCGGCTGAAAAAAGACGGCGCGTCAAAAAATTGCCGCGCATGCGCTTGTATCCGCTTGCGATCGATGATCGCACTCCCGCAGTTATTCGCCCTGTTTGTTGCGGGGCTTTAAGGTTTGGGGCAGGAGAAGTCATCGAGAGTTCCTCTACCGCTTCGTGCGCTAAACCAGCATCAATTTGTCTCTTCCGCATGGCACAACCCAACGAAAGGGCATTGAAACAAAGATTATTGATGAGCCGCGGTATCCCCCGGCTGCGGTTGGCTATCAGGCCCAGGGCTTCCGTGCTAAACAATTCAGGACCTTCATATCCCGCGACTCGCAAGCGATGATGGATGTAGCGCACCACTTCATCGGGGCGAAACGCGTGCAACCGTGTCTGGATGGCAATACGTTGGCGGAGCTGCTCGAGTCCCGGACGAAACAACCGCTCTGACAGTTCCGGTTGTCCCGCCAAAATGATTTGCAGCAATTTCCTGTCTGGCGCCTCAAAATCAGAGAGCAAACGCACCGTTTCGAGCACACTATCGGAGAGGTTTTGCGCTTCGTCGATGAACACTACGACGCGTCTTCCCGCTTTCGTTTCGCGATAAAGAAAATCGTTCAGTTCTGAATGCATCCGCACAATGTCTTCACCGTCGCTCTTCAGACCTAAATCGTCCAATAAGTAGCGGACCAACTCACGCGAGTTGCACTGCGTCTGAAATAGGAAAGCGCTGTGCACATACCCTTTCCAGCGCTGCAAGAGCTGGAACAGCAGGGTGGTCTTGCCCATTCCCGGTTCCGCAACCAGGGAGAGAAAACCGCGACCCGTCTCAATGCCGTAGAACAGGGATGCCAACGCTTCCCTATGGCTCGGGCTGAAGTAGAGGTATCGCGGGTCGGGCGTTACTCCGAACGGTTGCTCACGCAGCTTGTAGAAATTGAGGAACATGGTTAATTTCCATTCTTGGGGAAGGCCGCGACCACCGGGCTGCCCAAGAAGGACTCGACCTCTTCGGGAGTCCGGAACGAGGGATCAAAGCGATCCGCAAGTAAGGCCAGGATTACGCTAGCCAAGCTCGCCAGGAACCCGCAAAAAACCAAGATCAGCAGCCATCGTCCCTGTGAAGCAAACGGCACCGTGGCGGGCTCGGCAACTACGACATTCGAGAAACGCTGCCGGTCAAGCGCGTCCGAAATCCGGGCCTCCTCCGCTTTGCGGAGGTACAGCATGTAATTCTCTTCGTCGGCCTTCGCGGCGCGAAGCATGTCCTGTTGCCGAAGTTCCTTGCGATCCAACTGTTCGCTCTGGGCGCGATAAGTCCGGATCAGTGAGGAACTGGCCGCGGTTCGCGCTTGGGTAGCGGCAAGGTCGGTCTTGGCTTTGGCTAGCTCCGAGCGCAAAGCTTCATAAGTAGGATCGCGATCCGTTGTTTCGTCCCGCAGTGGCGCTTTTTCTGCTGCGGCGATAGCCGCTTTCGTTTGGCTAATCTGCTCCTCGACCTCCTGGACGGGCCGGTACGTCGGCTCGAACTTGGTAAGGAGTTCGGTGCGCTTTAATTCCAGTTCCAGCAAGCGCGACTTCAAATTCTGCATGAGCTGAGGATTGTCGGAGGTCCGCACCTGCGTGGTTTCCCGGTTGGGCAGTGTCGCCAATTGGGTCTCCAGCGTGGCGATGCGCTGCTTGCTTTCTGCCATGCTGGCACGCGCTCCAGTGCTCTCCGCTTCCAATTCGGCGAGCTTGCGCACGCTTATATCCTTTTCGAGCGCGGGATTGACCACTCCCTCGTCCCGGCTGAAATTCGTCAGTTTTTCCTCAGCCGTCGCTAAAGCTTTACGGTAGTCTTCGGATTGCTGATGAAAGAATTCATATTCGCCTGGAGCGCGGTGCATGGCCAGATGCTTTTCCAGATACAGACTGGCCAGAGTGTTCAGCACTTTTGCGGCCAACGTCGGGTCTTTTGACTTGTAGGAAACGCTGATTAGATTGGTGAGTTTGATGGGTTGTACGGTGAGGTTCTTCTCGAGATTGAGGACGGCCCGAGCCACTTTCAGGTTTTCCGCGCCGCCCCGATCCCAAAGGGAACCCGATCCCAGACTTTGCAGATCGCAAGTCACCACCACCTTGGTAAGTAGGTCCCTGGACTTGATCAGCTCCGCTTCCGATTGCAATTCTTCTTCGCTGACTTCCGTCCTCCACTGCACGGGCGCTTCTCGCTCCGGCGAAACCACTGACTCGGCCCGTTCGTGTCGCACCAGAATCTTCATCTGCGCTTCATATTTTTTTGGCAATAGAAAACCTATGACCAGGGCGATCGAAAACAGTCCCAGGAATACATTAATGATCAGCCGGCGCTGCCGGAAGCCGATGGCGAGGAAATCGCGCGTCGTGAACGTCTGTTTCTGTTCGTCCGCGTAACTGTCTGGTTTTTCTTTAAACATGAAGCTGACCTCACTAGTTTTAGCCAGCTAGAGCACGGCTGGATTTGCGTAAAGACCGAGCGAAGAGGTGGGGATGAATCTCCCGATCTTAGACATGGTGTTCTTGGGTACGTACAAAAAATCACCGGGCTGTAAATAGGCGTCCTCGTTGAGGTTCCCATCCTTCAGCATTTTCTTCATGTTCAGTTTCTTGACTTGAACCCAGCCGTCCGGCACGTGGTGGAATAGCACCACATCCGAATGTTTGGCGGACTCCCGCAAGCCTCCGGCGATGGCCACTGCTTCGCTCGCCGTAGTGTCCCCGCGCAAGTCAAATTTTCCGGGATGGCCCACTTCCCCCCCCACGATAAAGTAGGGCTTCTCGAAATCCTTGAGCTCCACGTCGATGACCGGGTCGTGCAAAATCTTTGCATAAGCCGTTCGCAGGGAATTGGTCACTTCCGGCAGGTTCTGGCCCTCCACGCGTATGCTTTCCACGCCTCGCAGCGTGATGTAGCCGTCGGGCTGCACGGTTACCGACTGATTGAATTCCGGAGTAAACGGAAAACTCAACTCCAATACGTCGGCGGAATGCAATTGATAGCGTTGATTGCGATGCTGGAGAACCGGAGTTTGCGCGCGGTCGTCATTCCCGCCACCGCTGATGCCTTTTCGAGAAGAACCAGGAACCTGGGGCATCGTGCCTTGTGCTTGTGCTGCGATAGAAGTCATGGCGGCAAGAAAAAGAATGAGATGAAATCGCCCTGTGTGTTTCCAACCCACTTTTACCCCCTTGCTGGGACCCGAATAATTCTTGAACTTCAGATTTATAATTCTTCGCTTCTGGCCGGCTAAACCTTGCTCCACCTCTAGACCCGGCCCAGAGAAATAGCGTCTGACGAATTAGGTTGCCCTTCCGTTCGGGAGATCCTTAATCCGTCGTGCGTGTCGGTCACCCACCGGCGTTCAATTTCAACCGCGACCGAGCGCTGCAGAAGGCTTACTGACAAAATCAGCTTCATTCCGGACTTGATCTTGACAACGATTCCCGTCAAACCGCGTAGCGGACCTTCTTCGATCCGCGCCGCCTGGCCAATTTCCATGTATGGCCAAGGCATGGTCGCGAGATCACTCTTGGCCACTCGTTGGATGGCGGCGATCTCCTCTTCCGCGACGGGAATTGGCGTCTTGCCCACTCCTACGATTTGCATGACTCCGGGCGTCACGAGCACCGGCAAACGATCGGCCGGATTCATGCGGCAGAAGAAATATCCGGGAAACAGCGGCACTTCGACTTCTTTAATCCGGTCCGACCACTTGCGCTTGTACTTGCTGATGGGCACGAAACATTCGTAACCCATGTTTTCCAGCTGCACGCTCGCGAACTTCTCTCGGTTTGATCTCGCCAGGATCGCGTACCACGGCCACGGTTGATTGCGAATGCCCATTCTTTCTCCCTAGAGAAGCTACCGCCGTTGGAGTCCCATAATTTTTTAGGGCCCGGAATCGGTCAGGCTTCAATCACCCATAAATCAGCTTGTTTGCTGAAACCAACTCCACTGACTTGTGGGGAAACTTGGCCCCACGTCGAAACCTAACGGATGCCAAGCCTCTTCACAATCCGGTCTTGACCTTAAATGTCCGGCAGAGATTTCCCGACAGTCTATAAGAGTGCTGTTTCCGCGGATTTTTGAAGACCTGAGCATCTCAAAAAGCTCGCCATCTTCCGGTTTCTTCTGGATTCAGGTATTCCCCTGATCCAAATGACTTGATTCCACGGATTGCACCTCCTGCCCAGGACTGACTATCCTGAAGCCGCGTCCAGCTCGTTGTCGGAAACGTAGCAATGCTAAATCTGCCTCCGCGCCATGCTTTTTGACTCACCTGCTTATTTTTTGTTCCTCATACCGGTCGTAGTTCTGTATTGGCGCCTCAATCAACGCGCCCAAAATACCTTCCTTCTCGTGGCGAGTTACTTTTTTTACGGATGGTGGGATTGGCGTTTCCTCGCTCTTATGATCGGCAGCACCACCGTTGATTTCTTGATCGCTCAGAAGATTACCCCCGACCGCGCGAATCCTCACCGGAGGAAGTGGTTCCTCTTCTCGCTCGTCCTGAATTTTACGATTCTGGGAATTTTCAAATACTTTGACTTCTTCGCGGGTTCCTTTGTGGGCGCGCTAGACAACCTGGGGATTCACAATATCCCTCTCCCTTTGATCCGTATCATCTTGCCTCCGGGCATCTCGTTTTACACGTTCCAGGAAGTCGCTTATATTGTGGACGTCTATAAAGGCAGGATCCCGGCTAGCAAATCCTTCTTCGAGTACGGTCTGTTTATCAGTTTATTTCCCCACCTGATTGCCGGCCCGATTCAAAGGCCAGGACATCTGCTGCCACAAGTCCAGAAACCCCGCGTTTTCGATGCGGACCGCTTCTTCGACGGGCTGATGCTGATCTTTTCCGGTCTTGTCCGCAAATGCGTGGTCGCTGACAATTGTGCGCTTCTCGCCAACGCGGTATTTGGCGGCCAGTTTGGACCATCCAACTTCTGGCTGGTCCTGCTCGGAACTTATGCGTTCACGTGGCAAGTGTACGGGGACTTCAGCGGTTACAGCGATATCGCGCGCGGCAGCGCCCAATTGCTGGGCTTCCACTTCATGGTCAATTTCAGGCAGCCCTTCCTCGCCCATCGTCTTCAGGATTTTTGGCGGCGCTGGCACATTAGCTTGAGCACCTGGCTGCGCGACTATCTCTACATTCCGCTCGGCGGAAGCGCTCACGGCCAATGGCAGACCGCGCGAAATCTTTTCATCACCATGGTTCTGGCGGGCCTCTGGCACGGCGCGAATTGGACTTTCATCATCTTTGGCGCTATTCACGGAGTGGTCCTGGCCGTGGAGCGCTACTTCTTCCCTGTCAAGTCCAAATCAGCAAGCGCGGATCTTCCCCAGCGCTCAACCGGATTTTTCTCCTTGTGGGGCCAGCGAATTCTCACCTTCAATATCCTCGGCTTGAGCCTGGCGTTCTTCCGGGCGACTTCGCTTCATGCCGCTGTGCAACTGCTGGCAGGATTGTCCCATTTCGCCTGGCGCAGTGAATATGCCTCCGCGTTCTTAATGCTCTGTATTTTCTCTGTCCCCCTGTTCCTGGCGGACCTGCTTTTGGAGGCCAGCAACCAGGAATACCCATTCGCCACGTCGCCTTATGCGATTCGCACCGCCCTCGCTGCCGCTTCACTCCTTGTGTTGGCGCTATTTTCCGGGAGCAACCTCAATGCCTTCGTCTACTTCCAGTTCTAGGCACCCGGCGGTCTTTTATGCCAAAGTCCTGGTCGGGACTTGCGCCCTCCTCATCCTGGCCTTCGAATTCCTGAGCAATTATCTGCTCAAACATAAGTCCGAAACGTATGCTCGCGTCTCTCAACAATACGCCGAAGCCGTCAAGATACGCCCCGCCAGGCCCCCGGAACCGACCTCCGTTCTCATGGTAGGCAACTCCCTGCTTCTCGACGGAGTCGATGTTGACCGCTTGAAAGAATTGACGTCCGGAAGGATGCAAATCTATCCCATCTTTCTCGAAGCCACTGGCTACTATGACTGGCTTTACGCATTACAGCGGTTGTTTCGAGAAGGAGCCCGGCCGCAGGTGGTGGTTCTCGGCGTGGGAGTGAATAGTTTTCTCGCAAATTCCGTGCGTCAAGATTATGTGCCCTTGATGATGTTCGATTTGCGAGACTCTCTCGGTGTGGCATCCGATCTAAAATTGGATCGCACGGCTGCCAGTAACCTCTTACTCGCTCACGCGAGTGTGTTCTGGAACACCCGCAGCGTAATTCGTACACAGATTCTTCGTCACACCATTCCCCACTATAAAGAACTCGTCTTGCTGATGAAGCCCCAGCCAGCTATTCCTCCACCTCAGCAGTTTCAGACCATCGCGAGTTCCAGGCTGAAAAAGCTCCGCGAACTCTGCGAAGCGCATGGCGCAAAATTGATACTTCTGGTCCCACCAACGCTGTCTTCTCAAGAGGCGGTCCGGCAAATGGCTATCGCTTCCCAAAAGGCCGGCGTGGATGCGCTGGTCCCGATCGACCCAACGGCGCTGTCCGCCAGGTATTACCAGCCCGATGAACTGCACCTAAATTCGCAGGGCGCAGCGCTCTTCACCGCGGCGCTGGCCGAATTCCTCCCGCAAACGGTTGTTCGAGAACAGGATTAATGACCGCACGATTGTCAGTTCATCCAAGTCTTGGGATGTCTTGTTTGGGAACTCGTTGCTGTATCAAAATGGTGGCACGAGGCCAGGTTCTGGTGGTCGTGTCTTCCTTGGAGACGAAGAGTCTTGAGTTCATTCTACAGATGCTCGATGCGTGAAATGGCGTGCGCCACTGGAGTATTCCGCGACCGTATGGCCGTCGCCAAAGAGTTTGTATTTGTATGTCGTGAGACCTTCTAAACCAACTGGCCCTCGCGCATGAAGTTTGCTTGTACTGATGCCAAGTTCGGCGCCGAGTCCATAGCGAAAGCCATCCGCGAAGCGCGTCGAGGCATTGTGAAAAACTCCGGCAGCGTCTATTTCCTCCATAAATAGCTTTGCGGCTTGCGCATCTTCCGTGATTATCGTTTCCGTGTGGCCCGAGCCGTAGCGATGAATGTGCGCGATGGCGTCATCGAGGTCAGAAACCGTTCTGATGGATAGGATGAGATCCGAATATTCCGTTGTCCAGTCAACTTCCTCTGCCCGGATCATCTCCGGCCTTTTAAGGAGCGCACGTGTTTTCGGGCAAGCTCGAAGTTCGACACCAGCTTGCGTTAGTTCCGAAATTGCGCGCGGCAAAAATTCAGGGGCGATTTCTTGATGGACCAGGAGCGTCTCTGCCGCATTGCACGCTGCCGGATATTGGGCCTTCGAATCGAGAGTAATCTTAATGGCCTTTTCCAGGTCCGCGGCACGATCCACGTAGACATGGCAAATGCCAGCTCCATGGCCAAGGACCGGGACACGGCTGTGCTGACCGACGAAATCAACAAGTTCACGCGATCCGCGCGGAATGATGAGGTCCACGTCCCGCTCGAGTTTCAACAGTTCCATGACGTCCGCGCGCGTATGGAGAAGCTCGACCGCCTCCGCGGACACGGAAGGAAAGCCTTCGAAACAATGACGCCAGATCTCGACAAGGGTTTGATTGGTGTAAGCGGTTTCGGCTCCGCCTTTCAGAAGGACGGCATTACCCGATTTGAGAGCCAGCGCGGCAACCTGCGGCACGACATCAGGACGCGATTCGAAAACAATGCCAATGACCCCGAGGGGGCACGTCTCCTTGTAGAGCACAAGGTGGTCATCGAGTTCCGTGGCTGCCAGGCGGCGGCCTAGGGGATCAGGCAAACGAGCCACATCACGCACACGATTGGCCATTTCCTCGATGCCGCGAGAGCTCAGTTTCAGGCGCGCAAACATCGAAGCCGACATTTTGCCAGCAGCGACCGCAGCCCCGGCCGGTCGGCAATCGCGCGCATTGGCCTCCAGGATTCTTTCAGCGTTTTCCTCGATGGCTTTCGCCGCCCTGGTCAAAATCTCGTTTCGGCACTCATTCGAAAGCTTTGCCAGTTGGCGCGACGCAACCCTGGCGCGCTTGGCGAGTTCCGCTACGGAGATCTGCGATGGACCTGAAGAAATCTGCTTCATGACTTTTCCACCAGAACGATGTTATCGCGCCGCACCAGAATATGCGGCGAAGAGGCGCCGGCTATTTCTTGTGCGCCCGTAGTTTTCTTTCTCAAAACATCTTCTGCTTCGTGGCTGGCGCAGGTCGCGATGCCACGGGCAATTTCCTGGCCGTCGGGATTCAAAATGCTGACAACATCCATAGCCAGAAAATGACCATCGACGCGTTCCACACCCGAGGTGAGTAAACTGGCTTTGCCTTGGGTGATCGCCCGGCTTGCCCCGGCATCCACGGTGACGCGCCCGCGGACATCCGCGGCATAAGCAATCCAGCGGCGCTTGCCACGGATTCTTTTCGATTGCAGAAACGTGGTGCCGACTCGCTCACCAGAAAAAATCCGATCCAAGATGTCCAATTTTCTTCCATTGGCGATGATCGCCATCCGGCCACACTTCATGGCGATTTCGCCGGCTTCCAGCTTCGTCAACATGCCTCCGCGCCCGCTCGCGGAAGGCCCCGCAGCCAAAGCTTTCAGTTCCGGAGTTACTTGAGCAATGAGAGGAATTGTTTCGGGTTGCGAATGGTCTGCCGTCTTTGCGGAGTATTTTCCTAAGAGTCCGTCCACGTCGGTGAGAAGAACGAGCACGTCTGCCTCCAAGCCGCTCATCACGAGGGCTGCCAGGCGGTCATTGTCGCTGAAAGCGGGGGCCGTGCGGTTTCCCTCGCCGAACGGCTCAATCTCCGCGGTTGAGACGGTATCGTTTTGGTTGACGATGGGAAGTACTCCTAAGCCAAGCAGCTTCTCCATCGTGCGCCGCACGGTAATATAGCGGCGCCAATTGCTGAAATCTTCCGCCGTCAGAAGAACTTGGGCAATCTTGACGTTCCACTGGGAGAACATTTCCTTGTAAGCGTTCATCAGCAAGCTCTGGCCGACGGCGGCACAAGCTTGTTTCGTCACCAAATCCTGAAGCCTCGAGCGGTGCAGCCCAAGCCAGCCCTTTCCCAAACCGATGGCACCCGAGGACACCAGCACTACTCGCTTGCCGGCGGCCATTAGGCGCGCCACTGATTGCATGAGCGGCGCAACGCGTTCCAGACACAATGTTTCGTCCGGTGCGGTGACCGTGCTTGTGCCGACCTTGACAACAATGCGAGACGCCGTTTTGAGAAGCCTTTTTCGTTCTGCTTCCAATTTGGAATCATCTGCTGGCATAGAATGGCCGAAATGGCCTTCAGTATAAACTATGTCCTGTCGGTCAGGAATTTCAGCTTCATGGTAATCCGGCGAAAGACGGTTCATCTGCTCCAAAATTGCGAGACGCATCCGGAACACGAGATTTTGAATCGGCCGAAAATTCACTAACTGGGCTAACGTAAAGAAGCCGAGCCGGAAATATATAGGCCGACAAATCCGGATGCCGCAAAGAGAAGAGCGTTACCACACCGGCCATTCGTCTTGTTTCCTTCCTAGGCCCTCGGTAACGAGTTTCGACACCGTGTAGAGCACTACCATCTGGAATCTCCGGCAGTCATTCGAATAACCGTCGCCCGTTCTTCGAGCTGGACAGCGATGCCGTCGCGGAAAGCGACCACCTTACTGGAATTGGCGGGGACACGCTCGCCAGGAACCACAAGGCCCACAAGATTCAAGGGGTCAGCGGCGGAGATTGTAATCGTTTCGCCGGAGGGTTGCCGATTCCGAGTGGCGCGCAAAGACTCAACGGCCACCGGCAGGGCGAACTGCTCCCCAAGAAAACCGCTCACGAAGCGGCCGCCGCGGACATCGCCGCGATCTTCGAGACGGCGCAGGACTATCAGCAGTTCGCGCCATTTGGGAAGTATGGATTCGCGGGTGAGAAGCTCGCGGAAGACCAAGCCGTAACGGCGTAATAGCATCCAGCAAATGGCTTCGAGTGCTTTAGTGCGGTCGTGGGTCTCGCCCGAGTGAAGCAGCGACCAACGTCCCGCACTGTGTCGTGGTCGCGAGCTGCGTCCGCTTCCTTGGCCGGAGCGGCGCTTAGGGTCAATGAGCGCGCGCAGATTGTCGAAGCCGTCGGCAGTGAGCAGGCCAGCAGCTACAAGTTCCCAGAGCCCCGTTTCCACTTCCGACTTTAGCTTGCCGCTGCCGCGCACAATGTCGGCGAAGAAGGAAGCGCCACGCTGACGCACAAACTGTAAGACCGCGGCAGCTTCACGGCTGAGGCCGCCTAGTTCTGCGTTGCCGGCTTCGTGCCACGGAATCATCCAATCTGCGTCCTCACGCACGAAAAAGGTAATCGGTGCAACGCTAGTGGGGATGACCCGGCGTTTCCCGTCCGTTAATCCTTCAAGCGTAGCCGGATGCGGAGAGAGGCGTCCCCAGCCAAGTGCGCCGGTAAGGCATAGTTGATCCAGTACTTTGGGGTCGAAAGCAGCAATGCGGCGCTTGAGGATTTGGTGCTCCCAGGAATTGGCGGGCGCCTCGAAGCCTTGCACTTGTCGAATGGCTTCGAGCGTGCCGCGTTCGCCGAGCAGTTGCGTGCCCGGCGCCACATGCTGCCAGTGAAGCAGCCAATTCATAAACTGCACGGGCGTGACGGACTGAATCTCCTTACGGAGTTGTCCAAGGGTCAAGCGATGAATGCGCGCGAGCAAGCGGCGTTCGCACCACTCAGTTTGGTCGCAGTTTGGATCGGTAAATTTGCCGCGCAGCACGACGCCGCTGGACTCCAGGTGCAGGAAAACCTTCTCTATGTCCTGGACCGGGAGAGCCATGACGCTGCCAAGCTGGCTGGCGGTGAGCGGGCCTGCGTGAGCGATCCATCCGTTCACCAGGCTCAGAAGGGCTTGGTCGCGCGAGGTTGCTGGCGAGCCCATCCTTGGCGGGGGGACCCCGCACTGCGCCGAGGGGAAGACTTGCGTAAACGCGGGGACGCATTCTGCAGCGACCCAGTAGGTTTCGCTGCCCACGTTTGCGAGACCGGCCCGCCGGTCGGTAACCAGCCGGCCGAACAATGGATTCCATGCCAGCAGCGATCCGTGCAATTTGGCGAGCAAATGACTTTTTGGGAGCGCACCCGGATTGATGCGAGCGGGCAAAGCGATCCAGGTCAGCAGCAGGTCGTGTAATTCTTCTGCGTCGCGCACATCGGGCCAGGCATCATCGCAAACGGTGGCGATGGCAACGGGGTCGAGTCGCCCAATTTCTCCCAGCACGGCAGCGGGCAGGACGCGGCGCATTTCGACGGCGCGAGCACGGCGCTCCTCGAGCGGCGCATCGTCGAGATAGGCGTAGGGGTTGGCGTTCAGAATCTCGTGGGAAAATTGCGACGGCGCGGGCGTGTCCACGGCAAGGCAGTTGATGCGGCCGTCGGCAATATCGCGCAACAAGCGATCGAGGCCTTCGAAGTCCAGCGCCTCCGTAAGAACATCCTTCATCACTTCGCGGATTAGCGGATGATTGGAGATAGTGATGTCGCCGGGAATATTTTCCTGGCAAGCAAGAGCTTCGGGAAAAACCGCGGCCAGCAAATCGTCGGCACGCATGCGTTGGATTTGCGGCGGAACTTTTTTCCCGCCGCGAAAGCGGAGCAAGGCCAGCGCGCGCCCAGCATCCCAACGCCAGCGCGCCGTGAAGAGCGGCGAAGCCAGCACGGCCTGCTCCAGAACGGAGCGGACGGAATTGGGATGGAGAAAATGGAAGACGTCGGCGAGCGGAAAGCTGTGTTGCTCACTCAGCGAGATATTCAAGCCGTTGTCGGTGGCCGCAGCTTGCAGCTCGAAATTGAAGGAACGGCAGAAGCGCTTGCGCAGGGCGAGGCCCCAAGCTTTGTTGATGCGCGCGCCGAACGGAGCATGGATCACGAGCTGCGTGCCGCCGCTTTCGTCGAAGAAGCGCTCGGCGATGACGGTGGTTTGCGTGGGAATCGCTCCCAGCGACGCGCGGCCACCCACGACGTATTCGACAGCTTGTTCGGCGCCGGCGTCGTCGAGGCCGCAATCGAGTTTGAGCCAGGTTTCTGCGGCGCGAACGCCTGGAGCGGTTTGTTGGTCGGAGACCGAAGAGGTGCCCGGAACAAACGCGCTGATTTTCTCGCGCAAGTCCGAGACGTGCGCGGAGAGCTCATCCGTACGCGATGGCGCTTCGCCACGCCAGAACGGCACGCTGGGAGCTGCGCCTTGCGCATCTTCAACCAGGACACTGCCAGACTGAACCCGGCGAATGCGCCAAGAAGTGTTTCCCAGTAGCATGATGTCGCCTGCGATGCTTTCGACGGCAAAGTCTTCGTCCACGGTGCCGATAACGGTGCCTTCGGGATGTGCCACGACGGTATAAAGCGAATTTTCGGGAATAGCGCCGCCGCTGGTGATGGCCGCAAGACGGCTGCCGCGGCGGCCGCGGACCATGCCATTCACGCGGTCGCGATGGAGGTACGCCGCGTAACGTCCCCGAGCGCTGGCGATGCCTTCAGAGAGCATGGCGACAATTTCTTCGAAATCCACCCGCGGCAGATCCCGATAGGGATAAGCGCGACGCACAGCTTGGAATAGTCCTTCCTCTTGCCAATCTTCGGCGGCGCACATAGCCACGATTTGCTGAGCAAGAATGTCCAGCGGCGCTTCGGGAACGACAATGCGATCGAGATCACCTTGCCGGATGGCGCGCACCAGCGCGGCGCATTCAAGCAGATCGTCGCGAGTGGTAACGAAGATGCGGCCTTTGGGTACTGCTCCGCGCCAATGGCCCGCGCGGCCGATGCGCTGCAAGGCCACAGAAATGGACCGCGGCGAGCCGATCTGGCAAACAAGGTCGACGCTGCCGATATCGATGCCCAGTTCGAGTGAGGCAGTCGCCACCAGTGCGCGTATTTCTCCGGCCTTCAGTTTTCGCTCAGCGGCAAGGCGCAGCTTGCGCGACAAACTGCCGTGATGGGCGGCGACAGCGTCCTTTCCCAGACGTTCGCCAAGGTGATGCGCCATTCGCTCGGCCAAGCGCCGCGTATTGACAAAAACAAGGCTGGAACGATGCTGCGTGGCCAGTGCGGCAAGGCGATCGTAGATTTCGTCCCACATTTCGTTGGAAGTCACGGGGCCTAGCTCACTGGCGGGAACTTCTATGGCTAGGTCGAGCTCACGCCGATGACCTATCTGCACGACCACGGGATCGGGGCGGCCTGCGCCGGTGAGAAAATGGGCCACGAGTTCGATGGGCTTTTGCGTGGCCGAAAGGCCAATGCGCGTAAGGTGCCTGCCGGTCAAATGATCGAGACGTTCGAGCGAAAGGGCCAGATGGGCGCCGCGCTTGTCGTCGGCTACGGCGTGAATTTCGTCCACGATGACGGATTCTACGGTGGTAAGGACTTCACGGCTTCTCGCAGCGGTCAGCAGGATGTAGAGCGATTCCGGAGTGGTGACCAAAATGTGCGGGGGATGCGCCAACATGGCTCGGCGCTCGTGCGCAAGAGTGTCGCCGGTGCGCACGGCGGTGCGTATTTCGGGCATCAGCATGCCCCGCTGTCCCGCGAGTTGTAAAATTTCGCCGAGTGGAATTTCGAGGTTCTTCTGAATGTCGTTGCTGAGCGCTTTGAGTGGCGACACGTAAAGAACTTCCGTGCGGTCGGTCAATTCGCCGCTGAGCGCTTTGCGCACGAGGCGGTCGATGCAAATCAGAAATGCGGCTAGCGTTTTTCCGGAGCCTGTCGGAGCAGAGATGAGCGTGGTTTTCCCGGCGAGGATGGGCAGCCAGCCTTGTTGTTGGGGCTCAGTGGGCGTGCCAAAGCGGCTGACAAACCAGTCGCGGACGAGCGGATGCGCCCATTCCAAGCCTGAGGAGACCAGTGGCGAAGTTTCGGTGCTCATTGCCTACTGCTAAATTATAGCCTGAACGTTCCTAGGCACGCAGACGGCGAAGACGGTTTTGCGCAGGACCGGGCAGTCCTCGACGCCCTGGAAAAGTCATGGAAACATCTTGCAGACTAACTTAGGTCCAGTAACGATAAGCTGGTGCTAAATTCTGAAGCGCCTTTTTGGATCGCGGGTACCAAGCCTAGCCTCTGGGGACTGACTGGGTGCCCGCTCTGCTGCGTACGGTTTATTGAGGTACCGTCACCCGTGTTTTCAAATCGTCTACGAAATGCTGAGCAGAATTGACGGGTTCCTTCACTCGGTTCTTTTCCCGCCTTGACAATCTTCGATGGTCGGTCTCTGACCACAAGGATGCCCGCTCATCGGGAAAGACGCAGGTCGAAATCGAAGATCACGTCCACGTAGTGTCCGGAGTAGTCAGCGGGAAGAGGGGGGAAGTGATTGATCCCGAGGAGGGCGCGCTGGGCGGAATCGTCCATGGAGCGATTGCCGCTCGATTCGGCGATGCGGATATTTTTGACCGACCCGTCGCGGTTGATGGTGAATGTGACGGTGGTTTTGGCACTACGAGCAGCGCGGACGTGGCCTGCGACACCGGAGGCGGCGCGTTTAGTTAGGCCGCAGTGGAGGGAGTGGTCAGCGATAGAGTAGGCAACTCTCGTCCCAACGGCATCCTCGCGAATGCCATCGCCTTCGCCGTTTGCATCACTGCCGATTTCTGGACTGTGCTCGAGGCGCTGAAGCGAAACCGACTCTATTCGTCGCGCAAAGTAATGGCCGGATCGATCTTCGCAACTTTCAGTATGGGCAAGACTATGCCCAACATTGTCACCATGACAAGAGTGAGCATTACCATAACCAGCGTTATGGCATCGTAGACACCTACGCCATAGATGACACTGCGCATCGCTCGCAGTGCACCCAAGGAAAGAATTAGCCCAGAAATTATTCCCACTACTGAGGCGCCCGCGCCGGAGCGGCCAATCTGTACCATGGACTGGAAGGTGGTCGAGCCCAGGGCCATGCGAATGCCGATCTCGCGTGTTCGCTGCGCCACCATGTTCGCCACCAGAGCGAAGATACCCACCGCGCTCAGCAATAACGCCAGTGCCGCCATGGTGCCTAGAAGGGCAACTTCGATTCGCTGCATCGCCAGCGTGCGGGCGAGAAGATCCGTCATGCTATAGAAACCAGAGGCGGGCAGGTTGGGATCCGCGGCGAACAGGGCTCG
>Ga0307475_10000183_pt1 | contig 38156 bp, 34 predicted proteins | sample atmos_gasesECM1C_FD_203317 | JGI IMG/M metagenome (GOLD analysis project Ga0307475, IMG submission 203317) | Hardwood forest soil microbial communities from Morgan-Monroe State Forest, Indiana, United States - atmos_gasesECM1C_515 | ecosystem: Environmental > Terrestrial > Soil > Temperate... | reverse complement strand
TTTCGACGGCAGCGAAAACAAAAGTTTCGCGAGTTTCCAGTCGGGCTTAATCGAACTGAAAATTCTATTATGCTTCACCTGACCGGCCATTACGGCACGCTTGACGCCTTCCTGGTGCAGCAGCTCCACAGTGCGGCTGAGTTCGCCGAGACTCACCCAGTGCAAGCGCTTTGCAGCGCGTTCCAGCGCGGGCGAGGCCTCTTCGCGAATGGCGACAACAGCCATTTCGATGCCGCGGCTTCGCGCGCCTTCGAGAACCAAAAACGGGAAGTCGCCGCTTCCGGCGATGAGGCCCCAATGTCCCGAGTTGTTTTCTGGTGTCGCGGCCACAGCGTTTCTATTTGGTCAGGCCGCGGTCGGCCGCCGACTCGATAAACTGGATCAACGTTAAGACGTCTTCCGAGCCGGAGAGGGTTTCGCGCATTTTTGCCAGGGCCTGCGTGGTGTTCAATTTCGAGCGGAGCAGGAGGCGATAGGCCTGCTCGATGACTTGAATGCGGTCGGGAGAAAAACCGCTGCGTTCCAGACCGACGGAATTCACTCCGTAACAGCGGGTGTCGCGCGGCGCGACAATTTTCGAGAACGGTGGAACGTCCTGCGTGATCACGGTGTGCGCGGCGATGTAGGCGTGGCAACCGATACGGCAGAATTGGTGGACGGGGCAGAAAGCGCCCACCTGGGCGTAGTCTTCGACGGTGACGTGACCAGCAAGAGTAGCGTTATTGACGAAAATGGCGTGGTCGCCGATCTGGCAATCGTGACCGATGTGCGTGTAGGCCATGATGAGATTGTGGCTGCCGATCCGAGTGACGCCGCCTCCCTTTCTCGTGCCACGGCTAATGGTGACGAATTCGCGAAATTCGTTTTCGTCGCCGATTTCCAGCGATACGCGCTCGCCGGCGTAGGTAAGATCCTGAGGATCCCCGCCGATCGCGCAGAATGAATGGAGATGGTTCCCGCGGCCCAGTCGCGCAGGTCCGTTGACGAGCGCATGAGAATCGAGCACGCAACCATCGCCCAACTCGACATCGTCACCCACGATCGCGTAGGCTCCGATGCTTACGCCGGCTCCGATCCGCGCGCTGCGCGAAATAATCGCTCGGGAGTCGATCTTGTTCGGTCGACCGACGCTGGCCACGCTCTTATTCATCGCGTTTTCTCGACCGGCTCGGCGGACTCCGAGGACGCGTTCGGCACCTCGGCATTTCGATCGACCATCATGCACATGAGCGTCGCTTCGGCAACCAGCGCACTCTCAACGGACGCGCGACCTTCGAGCTTGCAGAACGTGCCGCGCCAAGCCACCACGTTCATCTCCAGACGCAACTGATCGCCGGGAATCACGGGCCGCCGAAAGCGCGCGTTGTCGATGGCAACGAAATACAGCAACTTGTTCTCGCGATCCGGTATTTCCTGCAATAACAATAGACCGCCGGTTTGCGCCATGGACTCAAGGATTAAGACACCCGGCATGATTGGCTTTCCTGGAAAATGTCCTTGAAAATAGGGTTCGTTCACGGAGACATTCTTAATTCCGACGATGCGCTTTTTGGGTTCCATTTCCAGGATGGCATCCACGAGCAGAAACGGATAGCGGTGCGGGAGGATGCTCTGGATCCCGGTGATGTCGAGAATCATCTCTTGTGACCTCAGCGTGACTGGTTGCGCCTGAATCTGCGGCTGCCTAGTTCAACAATTCTATACGAAACACACCAAGGTGGGAATGCGCGCGGGATGGACGTTGCTGGGGCTGGAAACCGCTGATAGCATAGCCACGCGATGACCGAGAATCGCGTGGCAATGCGCAAGATTCTACGCGAACTGCAAGGCCGCGAGAAGCAAATGCTTCGGCTGCTCGAGCGATTCGTCGAGTGCGAATCGCCCAGTCACGATAAGGCTGCGGTCGACCGCATGGGAAGCCTCGCCGCAAGCGAGTGGCAGAAGCGTGACGCGAAAGTTACGCTTTTAGGTCGGGCGAAGCGGGGTGACCACGTGCGGGCTGAGATCTTCTTCGGCGAAGGACGTCCCGCCGGACAGATCCTGGTTCTCGGCCACCTGGATACCGTCTACCGGATGGGAACGATCGGCAAGATGCCTTTCCGGGTTTTCGGCGGGCGCGCCTGGGGACCGGGAACCTTCGATATGAAGGCCGGAATCGTGCAAGCGCTGGCGGCCGTCGATGCGTTGCAAGCGGCACGCGCGACGCCGCAAAAGAGGATGGTGTTTTTATGGACGTCTGATGAAGAGATGGGTAGCGAAACTTCACGGGTGGCAATCGAAAGTGAAGCGCGAAGGAGCGACGCGGTGCTCGTCCTCGAACCGTCGTTCGGGCGTGATGGGCGACTGAAGACGGCGCGCAAGGGAGTGAGCGGAGCAGAAATTATTGTGACCGGCCGCGCATCGCATGCGGGGATTGACCCGGAAAGGGGCGTGAATGCGGTTCACGAACTTGCACTTCAAATCGAGCGACTAATCCAGCTGAACAACACGAAGCGAGGTATCACGGTGCAGGCGACGGTCATCGAAGGCGGAACAGTAACGAACGTGGTGCCCGATCATGCGCGCGCCGAACTGGATATCCGCTACGCGAGAATGGCAGATTCGCGGACGCTTGATCGCCAGCTGCGTGGATTGAAACCCATTCTCAAGGGCGCGCGGGTAGAAGTGCGATGCGGCTCGAATCGGCCGCCCCTTGAGCGGACGGCTGCTGTGGGTAGATTGTTTCATCGCGCCCAGTCATTAATGCGTGAGTTAGGACTGCCTCTGGACGAAGCAGCAACAGGCGGCGCGTCGGACGGTAACTTTACCGCGGCGCTGGGCGTGCCGACGCTCGATGGATTGGGCGCTGTGGGCGCTGGCGCGCACAGTCCGTCGGAACATATATGGATTCGCCCGCTATCCGAACGCGCGGCATTGATCGCCGGGCTTCTAGCAACGCTGTAGCACGATGGGAAGGAGTTGCTAGCGGACGTATTCGCGGCGCAGAAATGCGAGGGTTTGCTCCTCGATGTCGGCGTAGCCGGAGTGCAGTGCCTGATGTAACGCTTCTTCGACGGAAGCCAAAGAGCCGATGGCGTCAAGCAGCCTGCTGACGTCGCTAATGCCGCCGGATTGAACCATTGTTTCGATGACGGCCAGCGACCATGCGTAGGCGAACGAAGCAGCGCCGCCGGACAATCCCATCCAGGAACCTTCCAGCATTTGCAGGCGCGGCGCTCCGGGCTGACCGAGGACGTCGAGCACCATGCCGGCGGAGTCGATGCTGCGCTGGCCCTCCATCCATTGGGCGATGCCTTCCTGAACCCACGTGGGGGCGCGACCTTGCGTTTTCTGCCCTACAAAACTGTGCGTGAGCTCATGACGCAGAACGCGAGCCAGCTCCGCGGACACACCAGTGAGCCCCTGCACTGGAAGGCGGATGCGCCCGTCGTTAAGCGCGCCGGCCCAGCTGGGGGCCCGGGTGATATCGGCAAATTTTTCGTTCGTGTAGAGGATTACGGCGATGGATTCGCGTGGCGTGTAGTCAAGCTGCGATTCGATGTCGTTAAAATCCTGCTCGAGGGCGCGCAGGATTCCGCGGGCAAGGTCCGGCGTGGCGCTGCCGTTGTATTTGAGCGAGAAGTGAGCCGTCTGGCCTTCGCGGTAGCTTTCCTCTTCCGCTTTATCGCGCTTCGCCTTGTCGAGCGCGCGCTCGACTTCGGGGTCGGGGCGAAGCTTTTGAGCGCGTTCCCATTCTTCCACGGCTCGATCCATTTTGTTTGCGCCGTAATAAGCCCAGCCCATGAGCTTTGCTACGTCGGGCGAATCGGGCGAGACGCGGTGAGCGTGTTCGAGCGGATCGAGTGCGGCGGTGAATTGGCTTTTATCGAGATAGAGAACGGCAAGATTCAGTAGCAACCCGACATTCTCGGGAGCGAAAGAGAGTGCGCGACGGTAGTGATCGATCGCCAATTCAGTCTCGCCTTTGCCGACCAGGAACTGTGCAGCGGCGAAATGCGCGGCGCTCACTTTTTCGATGGAAGCAGTCGAATTCGATCTGGCGTCCATTTCGAGGCGGGCGACGTAAGCAAGATCGATGGAGCCATCGTGAACCGCGAGCTGCCCAACGTCCTCGTATCCGTGAACCACTTGTACCTGCGGCGCGGACACCGGGGGAACGGCGACAGCTTTCGAAGACAAATCGGAGCCAAGATCGTCATGCTCGATGCGCGCCACAATGGACTTGGGTATGGACATCTGGCCGGCGCGAGTTTCGTAGGTGACGCGATCGCCCTTTTCGACGACGCTCGAAGCAATGATCCGGCGGCCATTTTTCAGGACGATGGTATCGGCTGTCGCGGATGACACGACGAGTAGAAACAGAGTTGCGATTGGCGCAGTGAAACGCACACGTCAACTTTATCAGGCCCCTCAGCGCCTGCGGGAACGGTCCTTGAAGCGTAATGCCCTAAGTTGTACAGTCGAAAATATGCAGATTTCGGTGCGGCTTCTACTGCGAACGATTCTCGCTCTGATGTTCGTGGCGGTGTTGAGCTGCGCCCCCCGACTACTGTCGTTGCCAGCAGGTGGGGTTAGAAACCTGATCACGCAGGCCGGGCACACCGTTGAACCTCGCGCGATGTATCAGTTGCTCAACGAAGCGCGCCCCGATGCGGCGCATGTCTATTCGGTCCACGAAATCCATCTTCGCCGGGATATCGTTAGCTTCGAATTGACCGAAGGCAAACTTGCGTTCCTTCAGCAGCCGGAAGCCCGAACGGTCGGAGCCGTGTTTAGCGGGACCGGACATGTTTTTGCGACGCCGCGCGACCGAGGTGAACGGCGGTCACTGGCGCAGTTTGTGGGTGTGCCGATTCTCGACAAGACCTTTTCACGCGCTTACTTTCGATTCACCGACGACACGGCGGCCGAAATTCAACAGGAACTCGACGCCTCCGCTGCAACAGCCCTGAGCGATTCAGAGTTTGCAGAACGATGGGGGGCGGCCAACCGCTTTAACCCATGGCACTCGCTGCGCACCATGTTGGACTGGCTGGGGACGAATTCCCTTCCGTATTTTTACGCGGGGATAGAGAGTGATTCCTCCGGCGCCTTCGACATCCTGATCGATAGCCGGCGCGACGAGCAGATTCTGTTCGGCCAGCCGCGTCTGCTGAACGGCGCACGGATGTACGACGTATGGGCGTCGTTTCGAGCGGCAGACGCCCCGACCAAGCCGATTGAGATCTTTACGCCCCTCGACTACCGAGTCGAGACAACGATTGCTGATGACCTCTCGCTCGAAGGGAAAACAATCTTGCATTTAAAGACACTTCGTGCGGGCGAGCGTATGGTGTCGCTGGAACTTTCGCGCAATCTTCTGGTGGAACAGATCCGATCAAGTGACGGGCATCCTCTGGTTTACTTTCAAAATGAAGACCTAAGCCGGCGTGATATTTTACGGCGGGGAAACGATTCGCTCCTCGTCGTGCTTCCGGCAACCCCAAAGGCGGGCGAAGAGTTCGAGTTCGAGGTGTCGTACCACGGTAGTGTGATCAGCGACGCCGGCAATGGTGTGAAGTTTGTGGGAGAGCACGGGACGTGGTACGCGAACGCCGGCGGCAGCCATTTCGTACCGTTCGATCTAACCTTTCATTGGCCAAGACGGTTCACGCTGGTTGCGACGGGGAGCGAAGTTGAATCGCGTGAGGACGGAGACACGAAATCTGGGCGCTGGAAATCTGGTGTACCGTTTGCGGTCGCTGGATTCAATCTTGGCGAATACAAAATGGGAACGGCGGGAAGCGGCACACCGAGAATCAGGCTCTACGCGAATCGTGAACTCGAAGCTGCGATTCTGAATCGGCTCCGCATCGACGTGACGCCTCCTTCCGCGCTCGGGCCGCCAAGTTTGTTTCCGTCCGCGACCGGCGACACTACGGCACTGGCGCCTCCCGTTTCGCCTCCTGCACCCAGTCCCGCGGAAGTGCTAAAACATTTGGGCGGCGAGGTATCTGATTCCATCCAATATTTTGAAAAGTTAAATGGACCATTTCCGTTCGACCATCTCGATATCTCTCAAATCCCGGGATCGTTCGGGCAGGGCTGGCCAGAGCTCGTCTATCTCTCAACGCTCGCGTTCCTACCGCCGGAAACACAGTCCCGCGCGGGATTGGGAGAAATCGCGCAAGAGCAGGCGCGCGAATTAATGCCGTTCCATGAAGTGGCGCATCAATGGTGGGGTAACGTGGTAGTTTCGGCATCCTATCGCGACGCATGGATCGAGGAGGGCATGGCGAACTACCTTTCGATACTCTACTCAAACTCCAAGAAGCCCAACGAACGTCGGATGTCGGCGTGGCTTGAACATTTCCGCGATCAGCTGACGGCGAAGACAACGGGAACCACCGAAACGATCGACGAAACGGGACCGCTGAGCCTGGGCTTCCGCCTGGCATCGTCAAAGACTCCCGGCGCATACGAAACCGTGGTCTACGGCAAAGGGACGTGGGTGGTCCACATGTTGCACGAGATGATGCGCGAGCCGGGGGCAAAGGATCCCGACGCGCGGTTCCGGGATCTGCTGCGTTCCGTTTTGACTGAAAATCGCTTTCGTGCTTTTTCGACGGCGGACTTCGAGCGAGCCATAGAGAAGCGGATGACGCCAGCGATGGATTTGGAAGGCACACACAGGATCGATTGGTTTTTCGCGCAGTGGGTGCGTGAGACGGGAATTCCGCGCTACAAGGTCGAGTATCAGATAAAGCCGCACGACCAGGAGTTCATGGTCATCGGCAGATTGCTGCAGAAAAATGTCGCAGACGAGTTTACGGCGCCTGTACCGATCTACGCGAGACACACGGCCGGGAAGCCGGTACGCCTGGGCGTGGTCGTCACCACAGGACCCGAAACGCGATTTCATTTTGTTACCGGAGTCCGTCCCACGCGCCTGCTCATCGATCCGCACCTTACGGTGCTTTGCCGCACGGATTGATTTGGCCCGGCGGTTACACGGATTTCATTCCGTTCATCAATTCCATTTTGTTCGTCCAGCCTTCCCTTTGGCACGGAGAAATCTTCTCGGTTGGGCTTGCGTCGTGAGCCTTCGAGTCTTATGCTATCGCCGTCCTGAGTAACCGGAGAGCCGCGAAAACACCTCGCGTCTGTGAGCGGGCGGTGTGGCGCGCGGTTTCAATCCGGATGCACTTGGGATCGCGAATCGCCGCAGTCGTTCTGGGGACAGCGCTCCGCGCCATCGATGCCCCTTCTACCATTTTCGCTGTTCATCCTATCGAAGTGCTGGGGACGCAGCGTGGCTGCTGAAAGCCCACACAATCCAGCCCAAGCAAGTGAGGCTCATCCGTTCCTTGAGCCTGGCCAGACCTTTGGCAGCGTAACCGAGAAGATCAGCTCGATCGTGCTCGGTCGCGGAACCAGCAAAGGCTGGATGATTGGCTTCGCCCTCGGCTTCTGCCTGCTAATGATGTTCTTGGTAGCCGTCACCTACCTGCTGGTAAAGGGCGTGGGAATATGGGGCATCAACATTCCGATCGGCTGGGCGTTTGCGATCGTCAACTTTGTGTGGTGGATCGGAATCGGCCACGCCGGGACACTCATTTCCGCCATTCTTCTCTTGTTGCACCAAAAATGGCGCACGTCCATCAATCGTTTTGCAGAGGCCATGACGTTGTTTGCGGTGGCTTGTGCCGGGATGTTCCCGCTGCTGCACATGGGCCGGCCGTGGCTGGCCTATTACATGACGCCGTATCCGAATCCCATGTGGATGTGGCCGCAATTTCGCAGCCCGTTGGTTTGGGACGTGTTCGCGGTTTCGACCTACGCAACCGTGTCACTGCTGTTTTGGTTCGTGGGGCTGATTCCAGACCTCGCGACGCTTCGGGACCGGGCGAAAAACCGTGCCGCGCAAATTATTTACGGGATATTTGCGATGGGTTGGCGGGGCTCGGCGGTTCACTGGTCGCGGTACGAGACCGCTTCGCTGCTTCTGGCCGGACTTGCGACGCCGCTGGTGGTTTCCGTACATACGGTCGTGAGCTTGGACTTCTCTGCCGCGATCGTGCCCGGCTGGCATGCAACGATTTTCCCGCCGTATTTCGTGGCGGGCGCGATTTACTCGGGCTTCGCGATGGTGATGACGTTATCGATTCCCATCCGCAAGTATTACCACCTTGAAGATTTCATCACCATGCGCCACCTCGATAACATGGCGAAGGTGATGCTGGCGACCGGTTTAATCGTGGCCTACGGCTACATGATGGAAACGTTCACGGCGTTTTACAGCGGAGATCCGTTCGATCGCTTCGCATTCATCAACCGGTTCAGCGGGCCCTATGCGGTGCTGTACTGGTCTTTGATCCTGTGCAACATCGCGATTCCGCAGGCACTGTGGTCACCGAAGGTCCGCAACAGCGTGCCGGCGCTGTTCGCCATCGCGATCGTCGTCAATGTCGGAATGTGGCTCGAGCGCTTCGTGATTGTGGTAATCAGCCTCCATCGCGATTTTATTCCGTCCTCGTGGGGAATGTATTACCCGACGCGATGGGATTGGATGACGTATATCGGGACGATGGGACTGTTCATGACGCTGTTCTATCTTTTCATCCGTTTCCTGCCGATGATCTCGATCGTCGAAATGCGGTCGCTGGTGAAGGAAACCCAGGAAGAGAAGCCGCGCTAAGGGAGCGCAACAAAAGAATTCAATGCCCCAGATATTTCATCGCAGCACGAACCTGATCTCACGGCTGAGTATTTACGGCAGCGTGTTCTTCCTGGCATTGCTCGGCTACGCGCTTTACGAAATCGCGCTTTCGCCGTGGTACACCGAAGTAAACGTCCCGAGAGAGCAACCGGTGCCTTTCAGCCACAAACATCATGCGGGAGAATTGGGAATCGATTGCCGCTATTGCCACACATCGGTCGAGAAATCATCGTTTGCTGGCCTTCCGCCGACACAAACCTGTATGAGCTGTCATTCGCAGATTTGGACGAACGCCGCAATGCTTGAGCCGGTCCGCGCGAGCTATCGCGATGACAAATCGCTTTCGTGGACGCGAGTGAATGCACTCCCGGACTTCGTGTATTTCGATCACAGCATTCACGTCGCGAAAGGAATCGGCTGCACGACATGCCACGGCCCAATCGCCCAGATGTCCCTGACTTGGCGGGCGAATACGCTGTACATGTCTTGGTGCCTTGATTGTCACCGGCAGCCCGAAAAATATGTGCGGGACAAAAGGGAAGTGTTTAACCCGACCTATCAGCCGCCGCCGGATCAGCTCGAACGCGGGCGAAAACTCGTGAAGGAATATAAAATCCAAAGCCTGCAACATTGTTCGACGTGTCACAGATGAAAACGACGACGAGAGCGAGATCATGAACTCCGAGCCCAAACCGAACGATTCCGTCGATAGCGACGCCCTGCGCGCGAAGCTCACGTCGTCTCGAAGCAAGCATTTCTGGCAGAGTTTCGAAGAATTGTCGGAGACCAAGGAATACCGGACGTTCCTTGAGAACGAATTCCCCGCGAACGACGAACACGCGAATGGCGAATTCAATCGCCGCGACATCCTGAAATTGATGGCTGCCTCTGCGGCCATGGCCGGACTCAGTGCATGCACGAAATTACCGACGGAAAGAATCGTCCCCTATGTAAAACCGCCTGAAGAAATCATCCCGGGCAAGCCGCTCTTCTACGCCACGTCGATGCCACTGTCGGGCGTCGCCACGGGCGTCCTGGTCGAAAGCCACATGGGTCGGCCTACGAAAGTGGAAGGTAATCCGGATCACCCCGGCAGCCTAGGCGGCACGGACGTTTATCTGCAGGCATCGATACTGGGGCTATACGATCCGGACCGATCGCAGACGGTGATTCATGAAGGACGGATCGGTGGTTGGGGCGATTTTTTGGCGGCCATAGCGAACGTGCGCGGGCAACTCGCGCCCAAGGGTACGGGTATGCGCTTGCTGAGCGAGACGGTTACCTCGCCCTCTCTAGCGGCGCAAATTCAAGCGCTGCTAAAGCAGTTCCCCGAAGCGAAGTGGCATCAGTATGAGCCTTGCAGCCGGGACAATGAGCGTGAGGGCACCCGCCTGGCTTTCGGCAAGCCGGTAAATCCCGTATATCGATTGGACAAAGCCGACGTGATCGTGTCGCTCGATTCGGATTTCCTTGTTTTGGGTCCGGGTCATGTGCGCTACGCCCGCGAGTTCTCGCGTCGCCGGAAAATCGAAAGCCCTGGCGCCGCACTGAACCGTTTGTATGTAGTCGAGAGTATGCCAACCAGCACGGGCGCGATGGCCGATCATCGGCTGCCGGTTCGCGCAAGCGACGTCGAAGGATTTGCGCGGCAATTGGCGGCCGCCATTGGCATGGCGACCGCTGGCGGATCAGACTCAGGGGCTAGCAAAGCATCCCGGGAGTGGATCGGCGCCGTTGCTCGCGACCTCCAACACCATCGCGGAACGAGCCTGGTAATCGCAGGAGAACAGCAACCACCAGCCGTGCACGCATTGGCCCACGCGATGAATGCCACGCTCGGTAACGCGGGCGCGACTGTTTACTACACGGATCCGCTGGAAGTGAATCCAGTCAACGAAATCGAATCGCTCCGGGACCTAACGAACGATCTGGATACCGGTAAGGTCGATTTTGTGGTGGTTCTCGGCGGAAATCCTGTGTATGACGCACCAACGGATTTCGACTTCGGCGCGAAGTTGTTGAAGGCCAAGATGCGCCTTCATTGGGGGCTTTACTACGACGAAACGGCCGAACTGTGCCACTGGCACATCCCTGCCGCGCACTACCTGGAAGCGTGGGGCGACTCACGTGCCTACGACGGCACAATCGGAATCGTCCAGCCGCTCATTGCGCCGCTTTATCAGGGGCGTTCGGCGCACGAACTGATCGCGGTGGTATCTGGCGATCCCGGCAAATCGGGCCACGACATTGTCCGGGATTACTGGAAGAGCGAGCGCCCGGAAAAGGACAAGACATTCGAAGCGTTCTGGGAACAATCGTTGCATGACGGCGTGATGGCAAAAACGGCTTTGCCGGCAATTTCCGCCGCGGCGCGGCCGGATGTCGCAACACATTCCTCCGTCGCAGCATCCGGCGATCCCAGCGCGCTAGAGATTGTCTTCCGTCCCGATCCTTGTACCTACGACGGACGATTTGCGAACAACGGCTGGCTGCAGGAGCTGCCGAAGCCAAACACGAGAATCACTTGGGACAACGCGGCGATGATGAGCTTGGCGACCGCCCGAGCACTTGGTCTGGAAACCGGGGATTACGTGTCGCTCGAGCTGGCGGGTCGAGAAGTGAAAGCCGGAGTTTTCCTCGTTCCAGCGCACGCGGATCATTCCGTAACTCTTCATCTGGGCTACGGCCGACGGCGCGCTGGAAACACCGGGACAGGCGCAGGCTTCAACGCCTACTTTCTTCGAACATCTTCGGCAGTTTCGATGGCGCGGGGATTGCGCATCGTAAAGACGGGTTCGAGGTATGAATTCGCTTCGACGCAACACCACTACACGATCGATTTGGAAGGCCATCCGGCGGACCAGGAAAGCGTCAATGCATTCCGTCGCGATTTGGTGCAGGTCGCAACGCTCGATGAGTTCAAGAGGGACCCGCACTTCGCGCAGCCTCCGGAAGACCCGAAAACGAAAGGATTGTCGCTTTACTCCGGGTTTAAGAACGACGGATACGCTTGGGGGATGTCGATCGACTTGAATCGCTGCGTCGGATGTAATGCGTGTGTCGTCGCGTGCCAATCGGAAAACAACATCGCCATCGTTGGCAAGGACCAGGTGACTCGAGGGCGCGCCATGCACTGGATCCGCATCGACACGTATTTCCGGGGCGGCCTTGAAAATCCCGAGATGTACTACGAACCTGTTCCGTGCATGCAGTGCGAAAACGCTCCCTGCGAGTACGTCTGCCCGGTGGGTGCGACGGCCCACACTGCCGAAGGGCTCAACGACATGACCTACAACCGGTGCGTGGGCACGCGGTACTGTTCGAACAATTGTCCCTACAAGGTGCGGCGCTTCAACTTCCTTCTCTACTCGGACTGGAAGACGCCGAGCCTCTACGGGTCACGCAATCCCAATGTGAGCGTACGCAGTCGCGGAGTAATGGAGAAATGTACCTACTGCGTGCAGCGAATCAATGCGGCAAAAATCCTATCCGAGGAAGAAGACCGGTCCGTGCGCGACGGCGAAATCCAAACGGCCTGCCAGCAGTCGTGCCCCGCCGAGGCGATCGTTTTCGGAAATGTGAACGATCCCAACAGTCGTGTTTCAAGGCTGAAGGCGCAATCTCGAAATTATTCGCTGCTCGAAGATTTGAACACCCGGCCGCGCACCACATATCTGGCGCGCGTGCGGAACCCAAATCCGGAGATTCACGAAGGCACCATTTCATGAAGCGCCAACGCATTTACGGATTGCTGGCCGAGTTTGTGACACCCGAGGAAGTCCTGGAAGCGGCACGCCGCGCTCATGCCGCGGGCTTTAAGAGTATTGACGCCTTTACACCAATCCCCGTGGAAGGGTTAGCGGAAGCGGTGGGGTTCGAACGAACACTTCTGCCTGTCGTGGTCTTGGTTGGCGGCATCGTTGGGTGCCTAAGTGGATTCTTCATGTGCTGGTATGCAAACGTGGTCAGTTATCCGCTCATTATTGGCGGGAAACCGTTGAACAGCTGGCCGATGTGGATCCCGATTACGTTCGAGCTAACCGTCCTGGGCGCGGCGCTATCGGCTGTGTTCGGGATGCTCGCGCTGAACGGTATGCCGACACCTTATCACCCGGTTTTCAACGCTTCGCGGTTCGCACTCGCCTCCACAGATCGCTTTTTCCTGTGCATCAAGGCCAGAGATAAGAAATTCGATCTGGTGAAGACAAAATCGTTTCTCGAAGGCCTAAAACCAAACGGAGTGTTCGAAGTTGAAGCCTGAACTGAAACGCGCGAGTGGCGAACCGAGAGGCGGAGCCAAGAAGATGGGTTCGTTCGCGCTTGGACGCATTTCCTTGTGGATCGGTGTGGCCGCAATATTCGCTGGATCCCTGCTTGCGGGCTGCCGCCTGGATATGCATCTTCAGCCGAAGTATCTGCCGGAGCAGCCCACCGATTTCTTCGGCGACGGGCGCTCCGAGCGGCAACCCGTTCCAGGGACCGTCGCGCGGGGGCATTTGCGCCTGGATGAACTGCTCTACACGGGCAAAGAGAACGGCTTAGTTGTGGACAAGTTTCCATTTGCGATCACACGCTCGGACCTTGAGCGGGGACGCCAGCGTTACGACATTTATTGCGCGCCCTGCCACGATTACACCGGCAGCGGACGCGGGATGATTGTTCAACGCGGACTAGCGGCGCCGCCGTCGTTTAATATTGACCGGTTGCGACAGGCGCCCGCCGGGCACTTCGTGGATGTGATCACGGGTGGATTCGGCGCGATGTATGGTTACGCAGCGCGCGTAGAAGCGGAAGACCGATGGAGAATTACCGCATACATCCGCGCGCTGCAACTCAGCCAGAACGCACAGTGGCAGGATGTGCCGGGAGCGGAGCGCCAGAAATTGGCGAAACAGGCGCCATGAACGGAACAGAGAATTCATTGAAGTCCATTCAGCCGCAACTCGAGCGGGTTCAGAACCGCGCGCTCGTGGCGGGCGCAACGGGATTCGCCCTCTGCCTAATCCTTGGCTTGCTGAACCGCGAGCAATTCTTCCGGTCCTATCTTTTTGCGTACGTTTATTGGCTCATGATTCCGCTTGGTTCGACGGCAATCTTAATGCTGCATAACCTAACGGGCGGATGGTGGGGCTATCCGATTCGCCGGTTACTTGAGGCCGGCACGCGGACATTTCGACCGATGGCAGTCCTGTTCATTCCCGTGTGGCTCGGAATGTGGCGTTTGTACCCGTGGGCGCAGACGCCGATCAAAGCGTGGTATTTGAATACCCGATTCTTCACCGTGCGGGCCATTGTTTATTTCACAATCTGGCTGACGCTCGCACATTTCCTGAACAAATGGTCGCGCGAGCAGGACAAGACCGGCGACCCAGCGTTGGCGACGCGTTTGGAAGCGATTAGCGCGCCGGGGTTGATCCTTTGGGGACTTGCCGTGACCTACGCTTCGATTGATTGGGTGATGTCGCTTGACCCACACTGGTTCTCGACGATCTTTGGCATGATTTTCATGATCGTAGGAGCGCTTGGCAGCATGTCATTTGTGATATTTGTGCTTCGCATGCTTTCCGATTACGAACCGATCAAGGGAGTAGTGACGGTCTCGCAATTCAACGACCAGGGGAACTTGCTGCTCGCCTTTGTGATGTTGTGGGCGTACCTGTCGTTCTCACAATTCATCATCATCTGGTCCGGAAATCTGAAGGATGAAGCAACCTGGTACATCACCCGGGCGTTCGGAGGATGGGCTTTGATCGCGGTGTTCTTGATCCTGCTGCACTTCGCGGTCCCGTTTCTGCTTTTGCTCCAACGGCCCATGAAGCGAAATCTCAGCGCACTGTCGATGATTTCCGCAATGCTGATCGTATTAAGCGCCCTCGACGTTTACTGGCTGATTATGCCGTCACTCGAAGGCGATGGCCCGCGATTCCATCCGCTGGATTTCTTCGCGCTGATTGGGATTGGTGGGCTTTGGGTCGGAGCATTCTTCTGGCAGTTGCGGAAGTGGCCGATGCTGCCCCAGCGCGACCCGCGATTCAAAGGAGCTCTCCAGCATGAGCATGGAGACTAATCAAGATTCAAAGGTAGAAATCGAGCTCGCTCGCAGCGCGGGTTATGAGCATCGGGACGCGGATGTCCGCACGCTGCTGCAATTTGGCTTTTGGCTGGCGGTGATCATGGTCGTAGTCATGCTTGGAATGTGGGGCATGTTCTCTGTGTTTGGCAAGACGCAAGGGCTCGGGCCGCCGGCGTCACCCTTCGAGTCTTCGGACCTGCGCGTATTACCTCCCGGTCCACGGTTACAAGTGAATCCCGTCTTAGATTTGGAGCACTATCGAGAGGAGCAGAGGGAACAGCTCGAGAATTACGGATGGGTGGATAAAGAAGGCGGGGTTGTGCGGATTCCGATCGAACGCGCAATGGATTTGATGATCGAGCGAAAGCTGGCCGTCGTGAGAGATACCGGGAGGGCAAGTGCCTCCTCGAAAAAGTGATGAGCACTGAGAAAGGCCTTGCTGTGACTGTTCGGACCACAAATGCCCCGAAAATTGGGCCGCTTCAATCGCACGCGTGGATTGCGTTCGCGGCGTCGCTCGCGTTTTTGCTAATCGCTCCGACGGCCACGGCACAATTGCAGGGGCCGATTCAGGATATCGGCGTTCGGCCGGAATTGCTCAAGGATGTTGGAATCGATCAAAAACTGAACAACTCGATTCCTTTGGGCCTTGCTTTCAAAGACGAGAAGGGCGAGGTTGTCGAGCTCCGCCAGTACTTCGGGCAAAAGCCCGTAATCCTGTCTCTCGTCTACTACAATTGCCCCATGCTGTGCACGCAAGTGCTCAATGGATTGATGCGCAGCCTTCGGGATATTCCGATGGACGCTGGCAAGCAGTTCAACGTGGTCAGCGTTAGCATCGACCCGACCGAACAGCCTGTGTTGGCCGCGGCGAAGCAGGCTCTCTACGCTGGCTTCTACGGGCGGCCGGATGCGGGCCGAGGTTGGCATTTTCTTACCGGCGATGCGCCGAACATCAGGCAACTCGCAAACGCCGTGGGATTCCGTTATGCCTACGACGCGGAATCGAAGCAATTCGCGCACGGGAGCGGCATCATCATTTTGACCCCCGAAGGCAAAATCTCGCGTTACTTTTACGGGATTACCTACCACCAACGCGACTTGCGGCTCGGATTGGTGGACGCATCGGCAGGAAAGATCGGCTCGTTGACTGACCAGGTGCTCTTATTCTGCTATCACTACGACCCGGTGACCGGAAAGTATGGTCTGCTGATCTCACGCCTCGTAAAGCTCGCTGGCGCTTTGACAGTGTTAGGGATCGCAATTTTAATTCTGCTGTTGTCCAGGCATCAGAATTACGCGCTGCCGGGCAAGCGGGTTTAGGCGCAGGATTTTTTTACAGGAGTTTATGGCGAGTCTCTTACATTCCGGTTTTAGCTGCGTTGCGACGGTGCTGACGGCGATTCCGGTTCGTCCTACCGCCGCGTCAACGATTGCCGACGATGTCGACAAACTCCATTTCACGCTCACGGGCATCACTTTCTTTTTTACCGGCATCATTTTTGCCACGATTCTCTATTTCATGATTAAGTACCGGCGCCGCTCGGACAACGAAAGACCAGCGGACATCGAAGGAAGCCTTCCCCTCGAAATTGCCTGGACCCTGATCCCGGCGCTCATTTGCGCCGTGATATTTGTGTGGGCTTCGAGTCTGTACTTCCGAAATTCGCGCCCTCCTGTCGCTTCGACGGAGATTTTCGTCATCGGCAAGCAATGGATGTGGCACCTGCAGCACCCCGAAGGCCCGCGCGAGATCAACGAACTACACGTTCCCGTGAACGTGCCAATCAAGCTCACCATGACGTCGGAAGACGTGATCCACGATTTCTACGTCCCCGCATTTCGCGTCAAGAAAGATGTACTGCCTGGCCGCTACACGTCGATTTGGTTCCAGGCAACCAAGACCGGCACGTACCACATTTTCTGCGGGCAATACTGCGGGGCCGACCACGCAGAAATGATCGGTTGGGTGTTCGTAATGACGCCCACCGATTATGCAGCGTGGATTTCCGGCGGCTCGCGGAACGAATCGATGGCGCAGGTTGGCGAACGCTTGTTTGCCAAACTCGGCTGCGACACCTGCCATTTGCCGGACGGCAGCGGCCGCGGACCTTCGTTGGCGGGCTTATACGGCAAACCGGAAAAGCTGCGTAGTGGCGAAACCCGGCCAGTGGACGAAGCTCTCATTCGGCAGGCGATCGTGAATCCCAACTCGATTCTGTTGCCCAAGTATCCTCCGATCATGCCCACCTTCCAGGGCCAGGTTAACGAGGAGCAGGTGCTGCAATTGATCGCCTATGTGAAGTCAATCGGGACGGAAGAAAGGCAGACGAATTCGAAATGAGCACCCTAGTCGCGCCAGTGCAGGAGTCACCGTCTGAATCTTCGCGCGTCCATTATCTGAACGTAAGCTACGGCATCAAATCGTGGCTGTTCACGACGGACCACAAGCGCATCGCTTTGCTTTACTTGGGCTCGATCACCTTTATGTTCCTGGTTGGCGGCATTGCGGCAACCTTGATGCGTTTGCACCTGATCGAACCGCAAGGGACGCTCTTCGAGCCCGGAACCTACAACAAACTGTTTACGATTCATGGCATCGTAATGGTCTTTTTCTTTTTGGTCCCGTCGATTCCCGCGACGCTGGGCAATTTCCTGGTCCCGATGATGATTGGAGCGCGCGATCTTGCCTTTCCAAAGCTCAACTTGCTGAGCTGGTACGTTTACATCGTCGGCTCTCTTTTCACGCTGTACGCCATCATTGCGGGCGGCGTCGACACGGGCTGGACGTTTTACACGCCCTACAGCAGCAATTACGCTCACTCCGAGGTGATCGCCGTTGCTCTCGGAGTTTTCATCACCGGATTTTCATCGATACTCACCGGGCTCAATTTCATCGTAACGATTCACAAGATGCGCGCTCCGGGTTTGACTTGGTTCCGTTTGCCGCTGTTCATTTGGGCGATTTACGCCACCAGCATTATCTTCATCCTGGGCACGCCGGTAATCGCCATCACGCTGTTTCTGCTCGGTCTCGAGCGCTTGCTGCATATCGGCATCTTCGATCCGGCGATCGGCGGAGATCCGCTGCTTTTTCAGCACCTGTTTTGGTTCTATTCGCACCCGGCCGTCTACATCATGATTCTGCCGGGTATGGGAGTAATCAGCGAGCTGGTGACGTGCTTCGCGCGAAAGCGCATCTTCGGGTACAGCTTCGTCGCGTTTTCGAGCATGGCAATTGCGGTCATCAGTTTCCTCGTCTGGGGCCATCACATGTTCGTTACCGGCCAGTCGATTTACGCCGGATTGATTTTTTCCGTGCTGAGTTTCCTGGTGGCCATCCCTTCCGCGGTGAAGGTCTTCAACTGGACGGCAACACTTTATAAAGGATCCATCTCGTATCAGGCGCCAATGCTGTACGCTCTCGGCTTTATCGGTCTTTTTACCATGGGCGGACTGACAGGACTATTTCTCGCCTCCCTAGCCACGGACGTTCATCTGAACGGTACCTACTTCATCGTCGCCCACTTCCATTACATCATGGTGGGCGGCGCGGTAATGGCCTATCTCGGCGGGATTCACTTCTGGTGGCCGAAGCTTACCGGCCGCCTATATCCGGATGGATGGGCGCGCTTCGGAGCGCTGGTGATTTTCGTCGGCTTCAATCTCACATTTTTTCCACAATTCATGCTGGGCTATCTCGGCATGCCGCGGCGCTACGCGGTTTATCCGGCGGAATTTCAAGTGCTTAATGTGATGTCCTCGGCCGGCGCATCGATCCTTGGCATCGGTTACTTGATTCCACTGATTTATCTGTTCTGGTCGATGCGCTACGGTCCCCCCGCCGGACCGAACCCCTGGCGCGCGAAAGGCCTCGAGTGGGAGACCCCTTCGCCGCCGCCGACAGAAAACTTCGAAGAAATTCCCGTGGTCACGGAAGACGCTTACAACTACGCTCGTTCGGACGGAGGAACTCGTGGCTGACATGGCCGCACACGGCGCGCATCCTCCCGGATTCGCCCATCAGTTTGAAGAGATGGCCCAGCAGCGCGAGGCGGGAAGTCTCGGCATGTGGGTCTTTCTGGTAACCGAAATCATGTTCTTCGGGGGACTCTTTGCCACCTACACCGTCTACCGTTCGCTGCATCCACAGGCGTTCGAGATGGGCAGCCACCTGCTCGAAGCGCGCTTCGGCGCGACGAACACGGCGGTGCTGATCTCGAGCAGCTTGACGATGGCCCTCGCCATACACTCCGCGCAGACAGGTAAGAGCAAATCGACGATTATCGGATACCTGATCGCCACATTGGTCCTCGGCGCTGCATTCATCGGCATCAAGCTGTACTTCGAGTGGTACCACGATTATGTCGAACACCTCATTCCGGGAATTGACTTCGTAATCCGTCCCGAGTGGGGACACGCGGGTTCTCAAGTGCCGCTGTTCTTTTGCTTCTACTTTTTCATGACCGGCCTGCACGCACTGCACATGGTGATCGGCATCGGCATACTCAGCGTCCTCGCCATCATGACCGCGCGCCAGCGCTTCTCCTCCGAGTATTACGCACCGCTCGAGATCAGCGGCCTCTACTGGCATTTCGTTGATATCGTCTGGATCTTCTTGTTTCCGCTGCTCTATCTGATCGGTGGACGCTACGGAACTGGGGTGCATTGATGTCCGACCAGGAACAACGCGGTCACATCGTCCCGGTGGGAATCTACGTGCGAATCTTTCTCGGGCTGATTGTTCTCACCGGCATCACCACCGCTGCCGCCTACGTTGACCTCGGTGCCATGAATACGGTCGTCGCGCTTGCAATTGCGGTCGTGAAGATGCTGCTTGTCGTGCTGTTCTTCATGCACGTCAAATACAGCACCAATTTGACGCGCTTGGTGATCATCGCGGGCTTCTTTTGGCTGGCGATTCTAGTTGCGTTGACCCTCTCGGACGAACTCACGCGCCACTGGACTCCTGAATCAGGGGCGTGGAGCGCGCTCCTGCCAATTCTCCCCAGGTTCTTCTAGCAGACGCGTGAGTGGGGGATGAGCTATCGCGGCGCGGCGCGGAACGCCACGACGGCGTTTAACCCTCCGAAAGCGAAGGAATTCGAGAGAGCAGCACCCACCCTCGCTGCGCGCGGCTGATTCGGAATGTAGTCGAGGTCGCACTCAGGATCCCGCTCGTTGTAATTGGCTGTCGGCGGCAAGATGCCATAGTGCAGCGCGAGAGCGGTCGCCACAGCTTCGAGTGCGCCCGCCGCCCCCAGCGCGTGGCCATGCATCGATTTCGTCGAGCTAATGGCAAGTTTGTCCGCATGCGCGCCAAATACTGCGTGAATCGCTTTGCTCTCAACCGGATCGTTGCCGGGCGTTCCGGTGCCGTGAGCATTGATGTAGCCAATCTCTTCTGGAGCCAGGCCCGCCTCGCGAAGAGCTTCCCGCATGGCGCGCGAAGGGCCCTCGACAGTGGGCTGGGTAAGATGATGGGCGTCGGAGGACATGCCCATTCCGCAGATCTCTGCGTAGATTTTTGCGCCGCGCGCCTGAGCCGCTTCGAAGGGTTCGAGGATCATCATCGCTCCGCCTTCGCCCAGAATCATTCCACGGCGATCTTTGCTGAACGGCCGGCAGGTGTCCGGCGCAATCACGCGCATCGCCTCCCAGGCCTTCAGAATTCCCAGCGTGAACGGCGCTTCACTCCCTCCGGTTACCGCCATATCGGCCAGCCCCCAGCTCACCAGGCGAAATGCCTGCCCGATCGCATGATTTGCGGATGAACAAGCCGTTGAAACCGTATAGGTGGGCCCGGTGATTCCCGATTCCATGGAAATCTGGCTCGCGCCTGCGTTCGCCATTGTTTTTGGAATCGTCAGCGGATGGACGCGTCCCCGACCGGATATGTAGAGGTCTTCGAATCCGGTCTCAATCGACGACTGGCCTCCCACGGCTGAGCCGCAGACGATCGCGCCGCGATCGCGTAAGGCGGGCGTGAGTTCAATTCCTGAATCGCGAATGGCCTCACGCGCCGCCACGACGGAAAACTGCGCGAAGCGATCCTGATAGGCCTCCCGTCCGGCCTGGAAATGTTTCGTCGCATCGAAGCCGCGCACTTGTGCGCCATTTTCCAATTTTAGACCGACGCGGGCGACATCCAGATCCTGAAGTGGTTGAATCCCGGGCCGGCCTTCACGGAGAGAATCCCAGGTATCCTGGAGATTGAGGCCTAACGCAGAAATGATGCCTAGACCTGTGATTGCTACTCGGCGTGCCGCCATTCGTTAGTCCGCGGGCGCGCTCGAACCCACCGGTGTATCGGGCGGCGCAGCGGCGATCAGTTTGCGGATACCTTCCACGACGTCGTTGACCGTGCGGATGGACCTGACGTCGTCGTCGGGGATCGAAATCTTGAACGCATTTTCAAGTTCGAACAGAAGAGTAAAGACGTCAAGCGAATCGATGCCTAGGTCCTGCAGGTTTGTTTCCAGCGTTATCGTCTCCACGGGGATGCGCTTTACCGACGCCAACGTCGCGATGACCTTATCCGCCACAGCATCGGACATCACTTCACCCCCGAGGAATTTCGACCGCTTGTTCGGCGCGCTCCTGGCCGGCCCGTCAGCGCTTTGCAGGGCACTCCGACGCTAATCCAAGCCGCGCAGAAAATCAAATTCTAGCAGGTGCAGGCGACGCTGCCAAAGTCACCGACCACTTCATACGACGTGTCACCGCGCCGCTCCTGACGGAAGCGCCGCGGCGGGCGGCTCAAATACCTTCGAGGCTGCGGGCGGAAGCTTTTCGATATTGCTGAGGAACGTCACGATTTGCCAGATCTGTGCTTCCGTCAGCGTCTTATTCCATGCCGGCATGCCGGTCCAACGAATGCCGTGCGCGATGATGTAGAAGTTTTCATTCTCGGGCATGTCCGGCGCGTCCTTGAAAAATGCCGGCACAAGGGGGTAAAAGGACTTTCCAAATGTGCTATCCGGGTTCGCGGGAACTCCATGGCAGCCGGCGCAATGGTTGAGGTAAAGCTGTGCCCCAGCCACAATCGTGACCTCGGAAGGCGAATTCGGATTCTTCCGGTCGGGCGCGTGGCGCTCCGTGGACGCGTCCACCGCCCCCATCGCCAGGCTCTTTTCGAAAGGCAATGGCTCGACATCCGCCGCGAGATTCACATACCCCTTCTTCAGCAGTACGAAGCCGCCTAGAAAGATGATGACGACCGTAAACAAAATCCCCATTAGAAACTTTCCCATTCGCTTTCTCCTCCCCTATCGTTTGATTCCGAAGGTAGCCTCACAATCACCTCTGGGCGGGAAGCCGATTGTATTTCTTCAGCACTTCCCGCAGCTTATCATGAGGCAGTGCTTCGACAGTGTAGCCGTTGGCTCCGGTCATCGTTTGCGCCGCTACCATCGCGTTCACTACCGCTTCTTCGGTCGCTTGCGCGGTCGCCTCGAATAATGCATCCATGCGCTCGTTCGCAAGCATTTCGAGGGACGCCAACTTTTGTGCCAATCCCGCCCCCGAGTTTGCAGTCGAGAAAGCAATGAAGATGTCGCCTGACTCGTTTCCCGAAATGCTGCCAAGCCTTCCAAGCCCCAAAGTGACGCGGCGAGCTATCCTCTTTAATTGGTGCGGCAACAGCGGCGCATCCGTCGCAACCACGACAATGATCGACCCGGTGTCGTTGCTTCGACCACGATTCTTGGGGATCTCGTACCCCACGGGAACTCCGGCAATGCGCAGCAGGTGTCGCGTCCCGAAATTGCATTGAACCAGCACACCGACCGTGTAGCCGCCAGCTTCAGCTGGCAGCTTTCTCGACGCCGTTCCTGTGCCTCCCTTAAACTCAAAACACTCCATCCCCGTGCCGCCGCCCACATTCCCTTCCTCTACCGGACCCGAACGCGCATTGTCCAGCGCTCGACGCGCGTCTTCTTGTTTCACGTGGAACCCATTGATGTCATTGAGGCCTCCGTCCCAGGTCTCTGCCACGACGGGAAGCGACCACCAATCTTCGAGCGGAATGGGAATTCCGTGTTTCAGCTGCCAGGCGATCACCTCATCGCGCACCACGCCAACGCTGTGCGTGTTCGTAATCGCCACCGGCCCATATAGGAATCCCGATTCCTCCACCCACGTTGTGCCGGTCATTTCTCCGTTGCCATTTTCGGTGAACCAGCTGGCGAATACCGGATCGACCGAACCCTTCCCGCGAGGAAATATGGCGGTCACTCCCGTGCGCACCGGGCCTACACCCACTTCTAGTTTCCCCTCGCCCGAAATCAGCGTGCGATAACCCACCTCGACTCCCTTTACGTCCGTGATCGCGTTGAGAAGACCTGCCGTCCCCTCGAACGGCACGCCGAGATCGCGGGCCCGAGCAGTCTTTTGGCCCGCGCACGAAAACGCCGTCGTTAGTGAAATGGCCAGCGATATCACCATAGGTCTCTTCATGGCTTGCCCGCTCCCGGCATGGAATCCAGTTGCTGCTTGATTTCGCGGAGCAGCGCCGTGTTCTTCGCGAGTTGGTCTTCCAATATCTTGGCTTGCGACGCCGCCAGCGTCCAATCGCCGGCCTCGGCCGGTTCCGTCAGTCCCGGCAATTCCAAATGCGCGTAGGTGTACCGGGCCGCATAGAGCGAATGTTTGAACCACGGCCGCCCCGGAATGCCATCCGGGTTGAGCCAATTCCGCTCGACGTGGATCAGCGATTCGTTGATCCGCAAAGCTGTCTCCTCATCCACCTCTCCGCCTGTCATCGCGCGAGTAATGCTCAGATTCAGTTCACGCCCCGCCGTTTGAAAATCCACCACACGCTGCTGCAATGGTCCCAGATCAACGTGGCTATCGGCGTGAGTCATGCCTTCCAGATCGACCACAAATTGCCCGATATGCGCGCCGTACGATTCGAAGTCGAACGGAAGAACCTCGGCGTTCGCTAGGCGCAAGGCTATGACGCCCCAAAGCTGCGCCATCAGAGCGTGGTATTTGTACCCCGGATCGCCGAAATGATTCATCCAGTAGAAATCATCATAGAGCGAGTGGTATACGCCGTAGGGACCCACGAATGTCAGCCCCATGGTCGGAATGCCCAGAAAATTCAGAAACACGGTGTGGTCCGATCCGCTGCCGATTCGCGTATTGACCAGCCTCCAATCCGCTGGCGCATCCTTTTCCTGGAGTTCGATTTGTCTGGAACTCCGCCATTCCTCATAGAGAGTTTTCCCGGACGGCGCTGGCAGAGTGCGTGTTACATCCAGAAGCAGCGGCGCGAGCGAACCCACCGCATCGCCTTCAAAATTCTTTCCTGAAGTTGCCTCGTCCACGTTCAAATAGGCGACGGCTTTCTGCTTTAGCTCATCCGCATATTGCTCGCCCCATTCGGTCGACCCGGTCAGCGCATATTCCTCCCCGTCCCAGCTGCAAATCACAAGAGTGCGCTTCGGGCGAATCCCCTCCCGCAGCATCGCGCCGAGATCGCGCGTCATTTCAAGCATCGAAGCGGTGCCGCTCGAAGGATCGACAGCGCCGTACACCCAGGCATCGCGATGGTTGCCAAGAATAATCCACTCGTCCGGAGCCTCCGATCCGCGGATTCGCGCCTCCGTTACGTAATAAGGCTGTACGCGCGTATCCATATCCACCTTCAGGTGAACGCGCACACGCTTCCCGCCGAGTCGGTATTTCAACGGCAGTCCGCCCTGCCAGGAATCCGGTGCGGCCGGGCCACCCATATTTTCGAGCAGCGGCTTTGCGTCGCGCCATGAAAGCGGGACGCCCATGATTTTCGGCAGTGTGGTCGCCTCAGAAACCGGGATTCGTTTCGCGCCGGGGACGGAAGCCCAACCCGGCGTAAGCGGATCTCCCGGCTCGAGGAAATCGTAAGTGATCGCGCCGCGCTGGATATGGCTCGCCGGTCCCCAGGGACCGTCGGGAAACACAGCGCCTTGTTTGTAGCCGTCTTCAGCGGGATCCGAGTAAATCAGGATTGCCGCCGCTCCGAGGCGCTCTGCCGTCAGCGCTTTGAAGCCGCGGTAGCTGTATGGATTTGAATAGCGAACCAGAGCAATTTTCCCCTTCACGTCGATGCCATGCTTCTTCAGATATGCGTAATCCTCTGGGTTGCCGCTGTGGGCGTAGACCACAGGCGCGGTAACTTCGCCGGATGGCGAATATCCCAGATAGGCACCCGGCACGCTTGGATTCTTCGTGTCTGGATCGGCCTGGTACGCGTCTTCGTGCAAGCTCGCTCGGAAATGTGATGGGTGCGTCATCTCGAGAGAAATCTCGCGCGGAGAGGAATGGAGCACGTCATACTCGTGTATGGTTACGTCCTCGAGCCCCTGTTCGCGCCACTGCTCGGCGATCCAACGTGCCAGTTCGTTGTTTCGCTCGGAACCTGCCGGATGCGGCTCCGCTGTAAGGTAGCGATGAAACTTTGCGATTTGTTCTTTCGAAGTCAGCGTTCTAAACCGTTCTTCAATCGCGCGCTCTTCCTCTGCTGAATGCGAGGAGTATCCGAACATCGTCTCGGAAGCGTTCGAGGCTGCAATGCGGGCCAGGGGCAAAAGCAAAAGAAGTGAAGCGAGTGCAGCTACCGGAGCGTAGCGCGGATCAGAGCAGCGCAGAAGAGCCTCCCGTGCCGGCGCGGTGCGTTTTCTCGAGATCGGCGATCGCGCGCTCGAGCGCCGCAGCCAGCATTTGAATCATGGACGACGTGATCGTAAACGGCGGCGCGATCAAGATGTGGTCGCCGCGCAAGCCGTCAGCACAGCCCTGAATCGGGTAGGTCATTACACCGCCTTCCAGCGTATCCTCCTGAATTCGTGTCGCAATGCGGGCGTCGGGTGGAAACGGCTCGCGTGTTTTCGCGTCGCGGATGAATTCAACGCCAACAAGCAAGCCGATTCCCCGTGTGTCGCCTACCACTGAGAATTTCTTCAAGGGTTTGAGTGCATCAAGCAGTTCCCGCCCCATGGGCTCAACCCTTTCGAATAATTTCTCCCGCTCGATGTAGTCGAGCACCGCATTCCCTGCCGCGGCCGCCACCGGGTGCGCGTCATAAGTGAACCCGTGAAGGAATGAACCAGAACCATGCGAAATTGCCTCGACAACATGACCTGCCACAATCACCGCGCCCAGCGGCGCATACCCGCTCGCGAGGCCCTTCCCAACCAGAATCATGTCCGGAACAGCGCCCCAATGCTCCACCGCAAAGGGACGCCCGGTGCGTCCCATACCCGTCATCACTTCATCCGCGATCAACAAGATCCCGCGTCTCTTGCAGATTTCAGCGAGGCGCTGTACGTAGCCTTCGGGCGGCGGAACGGCGCCGAGCGTCGCTCCCACCACCGGCTCAAATATAAACGCGGCCACATCCTCTGCTCCATTGCGGTCGAGCAGGCGGTCGAGTTCGTCCGCACAGTCCACGTTGCACTCGGGATATTCCAGGTTCATCGGACAGCGGTAGCAATAGCACGGCGGAATGTGCCCCCAATCCGCGAACATCGGCGCGAAAGGTTCGCGCCGCCGGACGTTTCCTGAAACTCCGAGCGCCCCAAGTGTGCTGCCGTGATAACTCTGCCACCGCGAAAGGACGCGCCAGCGTTTTTTCTCGCCTCGCTCAAGCCAATACTGTCGTGCAAGCTTTAACGCGGTTTCCGTCGCCTCGGAGCCCCCGGCCGTGAAATAGACGCGCCCATCGCGCCGCATTCCGCTCGGAGCCAGCGCCAGAATGCGTTCGGCAAGTTTCTCCACCACCGCGGTGTGAAATTGAGAGGAGTGGACGTAGGCCAGCCGCGCGGCCTGCTCCGCCATCGCGTGTCCGATTTCTTCAACGCCGTGGCCGATGGTAACTACCGCCGCACCGCCCGAAGCATCGAGATACCGCCGGCCCTCTGCCGTATGCAGAAAACATCCTTCGCCGCGAACCGCTTGCGGATAGGTCTTCAGAAAATTTCGCGGAAAAACTGCTTGATCCATCATCCGCCGCCGGCGCTCGCAAATCTCCAGGCGCGCTTCACGCGTGAGCTGCGCCCCGCTCACGCAAATTCGGAGCGTGAGTGCAGGTGCGACTCGCTGAGACTATTCATAAAGATCGCGATTTGCAAGCAGCCCGGGCCAGCATGGTTACAGAATTACGGCTTGGCGATGGCCAAGCGCGTTCACTGCCACTTCAGCCGCTTCACATCGATGGTCGGCGACGGAAACTTCATCTTCATGCTTTCAAGCGTCTCGGCAATCACGTGCGACACCGCCAGGTTCCGAAACCATTTCTTGTTCGACGGAATGATGAACCACGGGGCATATTCCGTGCTGCACCTCGTCAGCGCGTCTTCGTACGCGCTTATATACTCGTCCCAATACTTCCGCTCCTGGAAATCGGCCAGCGACACTTTCCAACGCTTGTCCGGATCGTCGATGCGCTCCATGAACCGTTTCTTCTGTTCCTCCTTGCTGATGTGCAGGAAGAACTTGAGGATTTTCACGTTGCTGCGCGTCAGCATCTCCTCAAACTCATTAATCTCGTCGTAGCGCTTCGACCACACTTCCTTCGGCACCAGGTTATGCACGCGCACGATCAACACATCCTCGTAATGCGAACGGTTGAATATCTCGATGTACCCGTGTTCCGGCACCGCCTTGTGAATCCGCCACAGAAAATCATGTGCCGCCTCCTCGACGGTAGGCGCTTTGAATCCAATCACATTGCAGCCTTGCGGGTTCACGCCAGCCATGACATGCCGGATGGTTCCGTCCTTACCGCCGGCATCGAGCGCCTGAAGGACCACCAGCAATGCCCGCTTCCGTTCGGCATAGAGCAGGTATTGCAAGCTGTCCAGTTTATGGAGGCTCTTCTCCATACTTTCCTTCATTTTTTGGCCTTTGTCCCAACCCAGCGTGTCCTCCGGATCGTACTTCCGCAGCCTTACCTTTTTGCCCGGCTTTACGATGAGTTCTTTGGTGAAGTTAGTCGCCATCGAGATTCCTTTCCCCCAACGTTCGCGGACCATCCGCCCGGTGGTCAAGCATATCGCGGTTCCGGAGAGGTTCGCGTATCTCCTTGCGGGATGCCCTGGCTGCCGGCCGTTGCGCGACGGTCCGGCGGGTTTTTCTCAGCCATGACCTCGACTGCTTCGCGCCGACTCACCGTTGTAACACTTTTTTCATCTGCCAGTCATGGTTCCGAAGTATCATAGTCTTTTCCGTACAGGTGTGTTCTAGATGGCGAGTGTTACCACCGACATTCCAGCCACAATCGAATCGGCCCGGGTAAAAGCTGCCGCCCCCCAGCGCCAGTACCCGGGCGCTTTAGTGGTAGTCGAAGGTATCGACGGCTCGGGCAAGAGCACGCAACTCTATTTGCTCAAGCGCTGGCTTGAGATCGGCGGGTATCGCATCCATTTCACCGAATGGAATTCATCGCCCTTGGTAAAATCCGCGACCCGCCGCGGTAAGCAGCGCCGCCTGCTTACGCCGGCCACGTTTTCCCTGCTCCACGCCGCAGATTTCGCCGACCGCTGCGAGCGCCAGATTTTGCCGCTGCTTCACGGCGGCTATCTTGTTTTGGCCGATCGCTACGTGTACACGGCGTTCGCCCGGGACGCCGCCCGCGGTTGTTCTCCCCATTGGCTGCGAAACCTCTACAGTTTCGCGCCGATCCCGGACATCACTTTTTATTTCCGCGCCCCGCTCGATGTCGCCGTCACTCGCATCGTCGCTGGACGTCCGAAACTGAAATACTACGAAGCCGGCATGGACCTCGGCATTTCTCTCGATCGTGCCGAGAGTTTCCGCATCTTCCAGGAACGCATCCTGAGCAACTACGATCAAATGATCGACACCGACAATTTCGTGTTGATGGACGGCACCGTGCGCGTCAACAAACTCCAAAAGCAGATGCGTCAGATTGTGGGCGAGCGAATCGACCTCTCCCAGTTCGCTCCCAAGAAGAAATGAAGCGCTCCCCAAAAAACGCAGCCTCCGCATCTTCGAACGGCCGCGGCTCGAGGTCATCGCACAAAATCCTGGCCGCCGCCACCGAAGCTCCCTCGCGCTTTTACGGAATCCCTCTGCCCGGCGTGAGAATCGAAGAGCTCAGTGGGACCTTGGTCGTAATTGAGGGCACTGACGGTTCCGGCCGGTCGACGCAGATCTCTCTTCTCACCGAATGGCTCGAGTCTCAAGGGTTCGCTGTCCAAACGATGGGCCTTCGACGCTCCTACCTGGTTGGCGAAGACATCGACGCGCTGCTCGCCGAAAACGCCGTCACCCGCACTACGCTTGCACTCATGTACAGCACCGATTTCTTCGATCAGCTCGAGCGCCGCATTCTTCCCGCTCTGCGTTCCGGTCTGATCGTTCTCGCCGACCGTTACATCTTCACCCTCATCGCGCGCGCCGTGGTCCGCGGCATCGGACGCGACTACCTCCACGGCATGTACGAAATGGCGCTGCGTCCCGATCTCACTTTCTGGCTCGACGTAAAACCCGAAATCGCCTTCGATCGCGAATTCAAAAAAGCCCACACCATCAGCTACTGGGAATCTGGCCGCGACATGTCGCTCTCGAACGATCTTTTTCAATCGTTCATCCGTTATCAATCCATGATTCGCCGCGAATTCGAATATCTGTCGAAGCGGCACGGCTTCATCGAATTAGACGGCGAAGGCAGCGTCACGCAGGTGAACCGGGTGCTCCGCAAGCGCATCGCTTCGCACCTCGGCATCCGCAGCACGCACTACCAGCCTTCGCACGCCTTGTCGCACCTCTGGCGCTAAGAGTGGCCGCTCCCGTTCAACTGGCTGCCATCGACGCGGGCTCGAATGCCATACGTCTGGTCGTCGCGCGCGCCACTTCGTCGCATCATCTCGAATTCCTCGACAACGAACGCGCCGCTGTTCGCCTCGGCCACAATGCGTTTACTCGCCGCCTCCTGGACGAAGACACCATCGCCCTCGCCGCCCGTGCTTTCCGCGAATTCCGCGACCGCATGGACCGTCACAACGTCACCGCCTACCGCGCGGTCGCCACTGCGGCTGCGCGCGAGGCTCGCAACTATCGCCGCCTGATGGAACGGATTCGCAGAAAATCCGGCCTGGAGCTGGAAGTCATCAGCAGCGAGGAAGAAGCGCGCCTGGTTTGTTCGGCTGTGCACTGGGCGCTCGGCGATCAGCTCCAACCCCGCCTCATTTTTGACCTTGGTGGCGGCAGCCTCGAGCTGAATTTCTTTCAGCGCGGAGTCCTCGAGCACCGCATCGCGCTTCCGTTGGGTACCATTCGTCTCATGGAAACGTATTCCATCAAAGGCGCGATTGACGAAGACAACGCCGGCCGTCTCCGCCACCACGTTCTCTCGCTTCTTCGCAGCTCGCTTCCGTCGCCCCCGAAACTCTCCCGGGCTTTTGCCGTAGCCTGCGGCGGCAATGCCGAAGCCCTGGTTCGCATCGCTTCCGGGCCTCTGGTGGGCAGAATTCCCACGATGAATGTCCGGCTCCTCCGGGATCAGACCTGGCGATTGCTTGGCCTCGACGTTCCCGGCCGCATGAAGACCTTTCACGTGAGGCAGGACCGCGCCGAAGTAATGGCCATCGCCGCCATAATCATTACAACGCTGGCAAAGTGGCTGGATGTGCGTTCCTTCTTGGTCCCCGGCGTGGGAGTCCGCGAAGGAGTCCTGCTCGACCTTGTCGAAGCGCAGTATTCCGGCGGCATCGCAAGTGAGGAAGAAAAGGGCCGTGCCGCAGAATTAATCAACGGCGCTCGGTGGTTCGCACGCCGTCTCGACTACAACGCGCAACATGGAGATCAAGTCGCGCGCCTCGCGCTCTCTGTTTTCGACCAGTTGCGCCCTCTTCACCAGATGGGGCCGGACTTACGCGTGGTTCTTGAAATCGGCGCGCTCCTTCATGATGTCGGCCATTTCGTCAACCGCAAGTCGCATCATCGCCACGGTGAATATCTGATTCGCAACGGCGAAATCCCCGGACTCCGCGGCTGGCGCTGCGATATGGTTGCGGCCCTGGTCCGCTACCACAACTGCAAGTCCGAGCCTCAGCTCGCACATGCTTCCTACGCCGCTCTCGATGGTGAGCGCCGCCACCAGGCTCGCTTGCTCACCTCCCTGCTGCGCATCGCGGAAAAACTCGAATCCGACCACGCGCAACGCGTCGCCGGCGTGGACATCCAGATTCTCGGCCATAACGCCATATTCGTAATTCGCGCCGCCGAAGGCACCCGGCTCGATCTCGCTGGCCTCCACCGCAAAGCCGAGCTGTTCGAAAACGAATTTCACCTTCATACTGAATTCCGGCGCGCGCAACGGAAGGAAAAGGTCGCCTAAATCATGATTCTCTATCTCGTCCGCCACGGCATCGCCATGGACCGCAACGATCCCAAAGCTCCTCCCGAACCGCAGCGTCCCCTCACCGCGAAAGGTGTCCAGAAGACGCGCTCCGCCGCGCTCGGCCTCAAGGAACTGGGCGTCAATCCGGAAGTCCTCATCACCAGCCCTTTTGTGCGCGCTGCGCAGACCGCCGAAATCTTCGCCGAAACGCTCGGTTTCCACCCCGAAAAAATTCGCGTAAGTGAAGCCTTGAAACCAGCGGCCAATCCCGTCGACGCCGCGAAGGACATTGCCCGCCTAAAGGTCACGGACGTGATGTGTTTCGGCCACGCGCCGCATTTGGACCACTTCATCGCGCATCTGGTCGGCGCGCGAGCGGACTTCACCGCCCTGAAAAAAGCTGGAGTTGCCTGCCTGGAACGCAAGTCCGCCGCTGGCCGGTGGGAACTGCTTTGGATTTTGACTCCCAAGATGCTGCGCAACCTTGCGTAGCGAAGATGCTTCGTCAGCTGGCGTAGGAAATCTGTTGTTCGGGCGAGGAAGCGCTCTTCAGCACGTGCCCCCAATTGAATCCCGCACGCCAGACGATCCAGGGAGATTCTCGGCCTGCGGTGATCGCGCGGAATTCGTCAAGCCGCGTCTTTCGCGCGTCCTCAACTCTTGTCATCCACCCGGCCACCAGAGCCGGATCGAGCTTCGCGCCGCGCTTCTTGATGTCGCCCCGTAGGACGTCCAGATCGTGTACCTCGCCGAGCAGGTCCTGAAGCTTCTTCATGTCCTCGGCCCAGGCCTCATAGCGGCGGGGCAGAAAATTCTCAACCACGTACCGGAAGCGCTTGATTCCGATGCGCAGCCGATGCCAGGCATTGGGGCTCGATCGCTTGCGTGCTCGTTGGTGCAGGCGCACCGCCTCGTTCAATCGCTCGAGGGCCAGGCGTTGGAACACCACGCTCTCGATCGGGAAAAAGCGGGACTTCGACTCCAGCTTCTTCGACCACCGGCGCCAGCTCTTGCTGTCGAACGCATTGAGCGCTTCTTCAGCCGCCTTTCGGTGCATCTTTTCTCTTGCCGAAAACGCGCGCAGCATGTGCTTGCGCACTGCGTCGCCCGGAGTTCCCAATTTCTTCATCCAGTCGCGCTCCACCTGCGTGTCCCTTAGCTCTCCCAGAACGTGAAATAGATCGCGGCTTGACTTCTTCACTTTTCGCCAACCCGGGTCTGGATTCACTTCCTTCAGCATCTCTGCCATGGTCCGGCACCGCCGTAGCGCCACGCGCAAATCGTGAACTTCGTCTCGGTCCCAATCCCGCCGAACGCGCTCCGCCTTTTCCAGCACGCGCTCCATCCAGGTTTCCAAGCCAATGACTTTTGCGGGATTGCCGTTCGACGGGGCAATGCTAAGTGTCATGAAATATCCAGTTGGTTCAGGGTCGGAAGGAAGGCCGCATCCTACACCCGGCGAAGGAAATAAGCCAGGCAACCCGCGCCGTGTAAACCGGCGCCCCCCAAAGTTTAATTATATCAGCACGCGGAAGGCTTTTCACGCGGCGCGATCCTCGAGTCAGTTCGCTTACGACTAGCCGCGAACAGCTTCCGTCAATTCACCACCACGCACCCGTCTTGTGGATAACCGACCCCGGAAGCTTCGCCTCGGTAGACTCGCCATTTCGTTTCACATCGAAGACCTCATAATCCGGGTATTCGGCCCATACCTCGCCATCCGGGCCCAGCGCGAGTGTCCGCTTCACCGTGCCGTTGGGGAACCGCTCGTAAACGAGCCTGCAGATGAAAACGTCCTTGTAGTAAAGCGCGGATTCCTTGAGCAGACGCTTCTCGTCATATGTAATTCGCATTTCTTTCGTTCCGCGCTCGTCCTTATAAATCCGCTTGGTGCGCAACTCATCGTTGAATTCGTCGGCCGCGAACCAAACGTGGTTCGAATTGTAGGCGTCGGTGCGAACCAGGCCTCCGTCGGCGTTATACGTGTACGACACCATCACGCTGAGTTTTCCATCCAGGAACTGCTGGCGGGATTTCGCGAGGCCGGTGCCATCATCATATTCCCACTCGGTGCGCCGGCCGGGATCGAACGGGCTATAGTACGTGACGTTCCGGGCGAGCGTGCCTTTCGTGGAGTAGTACAGGATGGAATACTCGCTCTTTTTTCCGTCCGTTGTGTAGAAATCCTTCTCAACGTGGTCGGGTGTGTAGGAATACTCCACATGGTCGGTGGGAGTCCCGCCGAGCATCAAGTAGTCCTCGCGAACGCGGTTTCCCGCCTCGTTCCGTTGAATTCGCACGATGCCTGTCTTTTCGCCCGCTTCGAAGTTCTCGAACTCGCTGGGAAGTTTCGCGTCACGTGCAAAACGGAAGAGTGTCTCGGAGAGTTTTTGTCCATCGCGCATCACGGCAATCCGTGTTGTCCGCCCTTGGACATCCGCTTCGACCTCATAGTGTGCCCCGGCCACGCGGTCGCTGGGCGAAATCTCTGCGGCAAATTCGGGTTCCTGCGAACGCGTCGACAGCTTGTAGCGGTAGTTGCGAATGTTGACTGGCGCGCTGGCGGTAGCGGCGGCGGCCACGACAAAAGCGGCGAAGAAAATACGGGCGGCGCGTGACGTGCTCATTTTCAATGCCCTTCCGTTGCGGGTTGCCGGCATTGTCGATTGGGCGCATCGGAGTTGTCAAGCTAACGCGCTCTGACAACTCATGTTTATTCCAGTTTCGCTTACAGTAAGAGACCCTGCGCGGAATGTTAATCTGATTGGAGCCATATCGGAGTTTCCGAAGGCACGGAAGGAGAAGAAGGCGTGAAGACGCTAATGGCACTCGCCGCGGCTGTTGTTGTTTTGTTCCCGACTTGCCTGTGGGCCACTCCTGCAAAGCCGGATCTGGAAGTCGTGGTGTTGGGTTCTGGCGGACCACGCGCGTTCGGCAGGGCCGGGTCAAGTTACATCGTCTTGGTCGGAGGAAAACCGCGGATTCTGGTGGACGCCGGGCCTGGTGCGTTCTTGCGGATCGGAGAATTGGATCTGGACTTGGACAACATCGATACGGTTCTGTTGACGCACCTCCATATCGATCACAGCGGAGACCTCGCAGCTTTCTTCAACGCTCGGGCGCTCAGCAGTGACGGACCAATCGCGTACCGGATTTTTGGCCCGGACGGGGCAGGACTTTTCCCCAAGACCTCGCGGTTCGTAAATTTGCTGGTGGGAAAAGACGGCGCGTTTGCGTATCAAAAGACGTTTGGCGCGCCCGAATCGTTTGCGGTTCACGATCTGGCAATCCGCCTGGATTCCGCGCCCACGAAGATTGTGGATGAGGATGGTTTGGTGGTGGAAGAAATTGCGACGCATCACGGCGACTGTCCGTCGGTGGCTTACCGGATTTCCTATAAGAGCGCGGTGGTAGTTTTCTCCGGGGACATGGACGCGTCAGCGCTGCCGAATCTGGTGCAATTGGCGAAGAATGCCGATTTGCTCATCTTTCATTGTGCTGTCCTTGACCCTCCGGGCTCGCCTTCACAACTCTACGATCTGCATACGCCGCCCAGGAAAATTGGCGAAGCCGCCCGCGCCAGTGGAGTAAAAAGTTTGCTGCTGAGCCATCTTGCTCCAGACGTCGAAGGACAAGAGGATGCGGTGCGGAAATCAATTCGTGCATCCTATCGAGGGCCGGTTGCCTTCGCAAGCGACAAGCTGCGCGTGCCTAGGGGGGACAGTACTGTCCGGTGAGGAGAATCCGAGACAGCCAGTCAGCATGCGGTAGACCGGAGCGCGAGAGTTCTTCTGCCTCTTTTTCCACGTCGTATTCGACTCGGCGAATACGAATGCTCTCTCCGTCCATCACCAGATACGATGCGCGTCGATCTCCGTCATGGGATTGGCTGACGCTGCCCGAATTCGCTACGGTCATCCCGGGAAGCCGGCGTATGTATGGACGATGAATATGTCCATAGACCGAGATTTGTGCATGAAGAGACGCGTAGGTACTCTGCAATTCGTCGTCGCTGGCACTGGGCATCGGAGCCCGCCACAGGTCGTGGGGGCTGGCATGAACCAGGCTGAAGGCTTCTTGGGAGTACAGAAGAGGAAGTCCTTCCAGCCATCGCAAGCGTTCTGGACCGATGCTGGCGAGCGTCGGCGGAATCAACTCTTCGAGTATGGCGAGAAGGGGGGCCAACTTCGGCGCGGTGGCTGCAAATCCAGCAAGACTTTCCGGGGCCCAAAGCATCTCGTCTGTATTCCCGCGGACACCGGGCCACCCGAGGGAGCGGAGCTGATCGATAATCTCTGCCCCATGCGTTCCACCATAGGCCAAATCACCGCCATGAACCACGATGTCAGGCGCGACCTGTCGCAGGTCCGCGAGAACTGCTTCGAAGGCGCCGAGGTTCCCATGAATATCAGATACGATCGCGCTTCTCATTTCGTCCGCCGCCGCTGCGATAGTGGCTTAGATGCAGCCCGTTGTGATATTCGTCAGGCGATATTTTGCCTCGGCCTGCCATAGATTAAAAGAGATCCACAACAGAAGTGAACGGGCGGATCTAGCGGCGCAGCAACGTATCGAGAGAGAAGAAATTCCTCTCGCGAAGCGTCAATAGGGCGAAGTAAGCGAGGCAATAGATGAGTTGCAGTCCAGCGGTGTCCCAGTCTTGCGCTAGAGTTACGCCGGCCATGAGCAACACCATTACGGCGGATCCCGCGATCAAAGCGAACCTCGTGAAAAGGCCAAGAAGCAGGAGCAAACCAACGATAGCTTCAACCCAAGGAAGCACGGCAGCTAAAACCGGGAGAGACGCCTTCGGAACCAAGGCCGCATGGGTCATGGAGTGGGTCAGATAGGCGAGAAAAGCAGCGTGGTCACCGAAAAGGCGGCTGACGCCGTGTAAACAGATATTTACCCCAAGGACGAACCGCAGGAACCCATAAGCGATTCGCTCGTCCGTTTGTGCTGTGCCAATCGAGCCCATGACCTTACTTGCCCGCTACCTAAGATCAATCGCACCAGTCCGCAAATTTTCATTTGCCAGAACAGCGCGTCAGACCCAATCAGGGGTGCAGTGCTATTTTAGTCGGCAGACCCGCTGTCGGACGAGGCGTCCTGGATATCTTTCTCGGTGGCATCCGCTGCTTCCTGCTGTTTTTTTAGATCGGTTTCAACCGTGAGATCGGGAACTGCCTGGCCTTCGGGAACCGTGCGCAGAGTGGCGGCTGGCCCCTGGGGAATGCCGCCCTTCCCCTGGTTTTCCGAAAGCGACTTCAATCCGTCGTCAACTTTCTCGCGGAAGTTGTCGTGCATCTCCTCGAGATCGTCCACTTTCAATCTAGAGGCCGTTCCAACAGCGCAGTCTCCATTCTTGCTGTTTAGCACTTCGACGGCTACCGTGTTGTTTCCGTCCGGCGTGTAATCCTTGCGTCGAATGATGTCCCCCGCGGTAATTGAGCAGGCCGTGGCTTCCGTATCGAGGCTCAGTTCCGAGGAAACCATGAACAGTGTGAATCGCGGATCAAGCGACGGCGGCACGGCCGGCGTGGTGACGGAACCGGCGGCGGCATTCCGCTGTTTGGCTGCCGCGTCTTTCTCATCCGCGATCATTTGCCTGACTTGCTCTGCGATCTCGTCTTTAACCACAGACGTCACCAGCGGTGATCGGTTGCCCTGATTCTGGTGCCTCACGCGCGCCGACGCGTCTACCAGTCCCGGCTCGCTTTGCAAGCGTCCGGACTCCGCTTCCTCCGCGTCCACCTGCAAACTCCCGGCGATGGCGTAATCCGTCAGCCAGAAGGCGGGCGCCGGATAGACCGCGTACGGCACGAAGTAATATCCATAGGGCCTGTACCACGGTGCGCCATACCATCCCCAGGCAAACGCTACCGGCGCTGGCCAGGGGTTATACGCCCAGCCGTAGAACAACGGCTCATAGTAAAAAGCGGGTACGTAGCCGTAATAGGGGTAGCCGCCATAGTAGTAAGTGGCATAGACGCGCGCATAGTTGCGGCCGTTGGAGTAGTAGGAGCGCTGCGCATACTCATGCCCGCCGCGATTGAACCGCCGTTCCGCGTAGCCCCCTCGCTTGCCATTTGACACCAACCTACCGTGATCCGCGCGCGTCGTTTCGATTCTCCGCTCGCCGTGCGGCCCGCGACTGATCGTCGTTCCCTTCCCGTCGTGGATCGATGTCGCCTTACCATGCGTGTCCATCTTCGCCGTCGCGCCTTTGGAGGTCGTCACCCCGGTCACCTTGCCACTTCTGTTCCGTTCCACCGAATCGCCGTTGGCGTGTGACGTCTTCGTCCCGCCATTCGCGAGCTTCGTTGTTCCCGGTTGATTGCTCGCATGGGCGGCCCCCGCCGCTCCGCTTTTCGCGCTGCCCGCCGCCGTTGATGGGTTTGTCCGCGTCGCTCCCGTCCCAGTGATTCTGTTCCCGGCGCCGGTGGTGTTCGTCGTCCTAAGGTTCAGCCCGGTTGGCGCTCTGGGGTCCGTCGCGGTTCCAGTCTCCGTTCGATTCGTTCCAGTTGCCGTACGATTCGTTCCACTCGTCGTTCGATTCGTTCCGGTCGTGCCGCTTGTCGTGTTGCTCGTTCCCGCAGCGGTGTGGTTGTTTGCGGTTCCAGTTGCATGGGTCGAGTTCGCGCCTGCCGCCCCGGTGTTTCGTTCCGGATGGGCGTCGGTCGCACCTCCCGTTCCGCCGGGATGCGCAGCGGGAGCGCCTCCTCCCGGATGAGGTGCCGCGGTAGGTGCAGGATGTGACGCGGGCGGCGCACTCTTGGGAGGCGGCGCGGGTTCGTTTTTATGCTGGGCCGATGCCGACGGGGGCAGAAGGATGAGGAGAATCACGGTCAAAAGCTGCAAAAACCGAATCCCTGGGCTGAGTTTCATACGTTTCTCCTCACTTTCGTTCTGCGCGCGGTTTCAAGCCCAAGGGGCTCACTCCCGATTACGTTGACAGACGCCTGTTAGACCGCCACCCGTTTAGCATCAGCTACTCACGCATGGGATGCAATGCGCAAGACGATTTCCATGGCGTA
>Ga0307475_10000182_pt1 | contig 38312 bp, 28 predicted proteins | sample atmos_gasesECM1C_FD_203317 | JGI IMG/M metagenome (GOLD analysis project Ga0307475, IMG submission 203317) | Hardwood forest soil microbial communities from Morgan-Monroe State Forest, Indiana, United States - atmos_gasesECM1C_515 | ecosystem: Environmental > Terrestrial > Soil > Temperate... | reverse complement strand
TCGACTCGGCCCAGCTTGTGCGTCGCGTTCTGAGCGGCGGCGAGGTCCATGAGCACAACATCTTCGCTGTCTTGGGCCGACTCGGGAACGAAGCCGCGAACAACATAGTCTCGTCTTTCATCGTTGACGAGCAGCGTAATGGCTTCGCCCAGGCGGTAACCGAGGCCGCGCGTAGTCCAAATCGCATCCCGATCGTTGATGTGCTGGAAGCTGTCGCGGTCCTTCGGGATCACGAGATTCCGGCCCTGCTGACGATTGGCTTCGGCGATGACGTCGATCCCGAACAAAGCTACAGTTACGCCAGTCGAAGAAACCGTCGCGTGATCCTCAATCCGCGGCGTCACGCGAAGTGGGTAGGGCAGCGTTGCCAATTGGCCGACTACCTGCTCTGGTACTCCGCCCGCGGCGGTAACCTCAAGATCGTCGTCGCCCGCCAGCGTTTCCATGGAGGAGCGGAACGAACCGGCCGCGGCGTTGCCGGCGAGGTCGATGGCGAGTACCACCGAAACCCCCAACCCAACCGCGAATACGACGAGCACGGAGCGAGCGCGTTCGCGCAGCACCGGACGGACGATCAGGCGGAAGAAAAGCGACCAATACGCCATATCAGGAACGCGTGATCTCCTCGATGTGGCCGTCCCGCATTCGAACGACGGTGTCCACGAAGGAGGCCGATTCGGTGCTGTGCGTCGCCATTAGTATCGAGGTTTTCTGCTCGGTGCAGATCCGCCGCAGCAGTTCGAGGATGGAGTTTCCGGTGGCGGTGTCGAGGTTTCCTGTGGGCTCATCGGCGAGCACAAGGCGAGGCGAGTGAACCAGGGCGCGCGCGATGGCAACGCGCTGCATCTGGCCGCCGGAGAGTTGATGTGGCATACGGTGGGCAAACTCGGCGAGTCCGACCGAGTCGAGTCGGGCCAGCGCTTGGGGGCGGGGATCCGCATGTCCCGCAAGCAGCAACGGAAGCTCGACGTTTTCAACGGCGCTCAGCGTGTGGAGCAATTGAAACGACTGAAAGATGAAGCCGACTTTTTCACGGCGAAGTCCGGTCAACTGGATTTCGCTGAGCTCGTCGGTCGGTGTTCCGTCGAGCAGAATGTGCCCGCCGGTTGGGAAGTCCATGGCGCCGGCCAGATTGAGCAACGTGGACTTGCCGCATCCGCTGCGCCCGACAAGGCCAACGAATTCTCCGCAGCCAACCTGCATCGACACACCCTTGAGGGCGCGAACGGCTGCGCCGTCGGTGTGGTAGTCCTTGGTGACGCGTTCGACCGACAGAAGAGGCGAACGGCGATCTGCGGACGACGGGGGCGATGACTTGGCTGTTTGGGCGAGGACCATGTTGGTTGGGATATTAGTTGGATGCCGTTGAGGCAGATCAGACTCCGAACAGGGATTGATGTTTTCTTCCGGGGAAAAGGCCAAACCCAAGATTACACCCTGGGTGCAACACTCGAGGAATCGCGGTTACGGGTTTTACGGGTTTGCGCTTGACGATTGGAGACAGTCTTACTGGCGGTTCCCGCGGACAATTTCGGAGCGCTGCGCTGAGCGCGCCGTCAGAGGCGAATCCTTGTCGGGCATCGATTGTCGAAGGAGCCCCCATTCGCGGGACATTTCATCTTCGGAGATGGCACGAGACGATTTGGAGCGTAATTCTGATTGCAGTCGCGCTATGATGAGCTGGCGTATCAAGTCGGGCGGCGCGCCGGAGGTTAAGACATTTTCTGCCGACGCACCGATGCGCACCATGCGGCCGTCAACCTGCATTTGCAGAATAGGCCGTCCCTGATCATCGAAGTCAACTTTTGCATGCGCCTGCGTCCTGGACCATGCTTTTTCGACATTCTGGCCCGAGGTGACAGGATAGGATTCGGTCAGAAGATTTCTAAGCTGGTGCTGAAAAGACCGGCGATCCTCGCGACCCAGAGGCGCCTCGGGCTTGCCTTCCGGGTTAAAGACGAGCGCGTCGCGAGCCGGATCGAAGCGGCCAGCTCCCGTGACCGCGTAGGCCGCAAACACGCATCCGGCAAAGATTGGGCTGGCGACAGCGCTGGGCACGATGTACTTCTTGGATTTGAAAAAGGATTCGACCACCCCGTGCACTGTCGAACTGCGCGGCATGCTGCCGGGCACCTGCGCGATAACCAGGCGCGAATACTGAATTTCCGGACGCCGCCGGTTAAACCTCACCAGCATTTTCGCCATTTGCTTCGGTGTGGTGATGCCAACATCGGCGATCACGCTGCGGTGCAGAGTCTTCGGGTAGTAAAAGTTAATAATCCCTTTGGCAAAGTCGGCGCAGTTATTGGAGACCAGGTGGAAACGTGACTCGTTCGCCGATGAGTTCAATTTGGCGATCAGAGCTTCGTCCTGCTCCGGCGTGGTTGCGACCTCAAAACCATAGATGGTGCGGTCGTAGGAAGAGCCAACCAGTTGGTACCAGTTTCCGCCCGGTGTTTCGCCATTGTTTCGATCAGTAGCGATGTTCTCCAGATATCTGCGACGGTAGCGGTCGCGCAGGACTGCGACCATTTTGGCGTCGGCGAACAGCGGGATATCCTCCGTTCGGTTCACCGCATACAGGTATGGGATGAGAGGAATCGCAATCCAGTCATATCCGCCGACGCTGTCGTAGCGGCTGATCACAACCCCGGTTTCGCCCGGAGCGCAGCGGCGCAGGACAACGGGCGTCTCGGCGCAGACTCCCGACAGATAGACAGCGGCGTGGCCGGTGGCAGTAAAGAAACCAAGATGGCCGTAGGGTTCTTCCAGAAGCAGGGTGGCTGACGCTCCGGCGAGTGAGGCGCTGGCTACGACGATGACCGCTAACTTAATGAAAGCGCGCCGCATTATTGGGATGTGGCATAAAAACATAGTGACCCCAGACCAGCGCGTAACCTCCTACCTAAGAACCCTTTAACGAGAGATTAGTTGCAGGGAATCGCAAAGACCAGTTACGGAAGTTCAAAAGAATCAGAGCCTGGGATATGGCGAACACAAGGCGAATCTCCGAGTAGAGGAGACTTGGGTCTTTGGAAGCATGCCCCGGGCTGGGGACTCCGGCGAGCCCAGCACGACCTTGCTTTACGGTCGCTGCCGGGTGCTGCCTTCCGCTGGGCTAAGGGCGTCGGCATGGCAACGACATTAAGATTTCGGAGCTGATCCTCACGGCCTGCTTCCTTGCTGTCTACGCTTCTCACCCACCAGTCGCCCAGTGAATGGCAAGACTCGCTACTGACCTGTCTGCTCGACTTTGGTCAGACGGGATTTGCACCCGCTGGACTGGATTAAGAGGTTTCTCTAACTCATCATCAGTTCCTCCTCTTCCGAACTTCCCAACGCGATAGCCCAGGTTACTCATGGGCCTGGAAGAGTCTCACGCAGAATTGAGGGGTAGCTAGGGGATCTTATGGTGTGCTTTGGAGGCGCGCCTTCGCCCACCGGGCGCTTTCGGCGACCAACTTGTCTTCGTCGTCGGTCAGTTTTTCGAGGAGCGGGACAAAGTCTCGGTTCCCGCTGTTGCCCATCGCAATCGCGGCGTTGCGGCGCAGGCCAGACCGCTTGGTGCGGCGAATGGGCGATCCATGGAAGGCTTTCCGAAATTCCTCCGCGGACATTTCAGCGAGCCAGGCGAGGTCCGGGTTGACCAGACCGGGACGCGGCGCGAATTCGGGCAGAGTCGTGGCGGGAGCCTTGCGGTTCCACGGGCAAACATCCTGGCAGATATCGCAGCCGAAGACCTGTCGTCCCATTCCCGCGCGGAGGTCCTCCGGGATCGAGCCGCGCTTCTCGATCGTGAGATAAGAAATGCATTGGTTGGAATCGAGCTGGTAGGGTGCAAGGATTGCATCCGTGGGGCAGGCCTCGATGCAGCGCGTGCACGTGCCGCAACGGTCAGGAGCGGGCAGGTCGGGTTCGAGTTCAAGAGACGTTAGGATCACACCGAGAAAGAGCCACGAACCCGTCTTCTGATTAATGATGCAGGTGTTCTTGCCAATCCAGCCCACACCAGCATACTTCGCAAAGACGCGTTCGACGATGGGGCCGGTGTCGACGTAACTGCGGGTGGTGAGGTGCGCTTGCGAATTTGAAGGCACAGAGTCGCGCAGCGCGGCTTCCACCTGCTTGAGCCGGCCTAGAACGGTGTCGTGGTAGTCCTCGCGGCTCCAGGCGTAGCGGGAGATCCATCCGCGGCTGGTGTCGTTGGGCTGCGGGGAATAAGGATGATCGGTGTTGTAGTTGATGGCGCAGACGACGACACTTCGCGCCCAGGGCGCGACGCGAGAGAGAGAGGCGCGCTTGAGATCGCCTCGCTCATCCCTGGCCTGCATGTATTTCATTTCACCGGCGTAGCCGGCGGCAATCCATTCAGGAAAATGATTGAGTTCAGGACCATCGGTGGCGGGAGCGATGCCGGACAGGTCGAAACCGGCCTGTTCGGCAGCGCGCTTCACGATCGCTTTGACGTCGCTGATCGAAATTGCCAAGGCGCCCCTGCTCGATATGACTCAGCGTGCAGCGCAAGGCTGCGGCTCCGCTGTTGCCAATATACTGACACCGTGTCCCAGTTCCGCGCAATGCTTCTGCCATGCGCGCGAAAACGCTTACAGTGCTGATCTGCCTCTTGGTCTTCGGGTTCAATTCTCTCTCAGCTCAACAGGCCGCGACGACGCCCGTCACACTCACCGTGACGGATCCAACCGGAGCGCGTATCCCGCACCTGCAAATTCGAGTCTTCCTACTCCCGATCCTGCACCGAAAATGGAAACCGACGAGAAAGGTAAGCTTTCCCTCGATCTGAAGCCTGGCGGCTATGCGCTCTTCGCCCGCCTCTCCGGTTTCAAGCCGCTCGCCACCCATTTTGAAGTTCGCACGACGAAGGAACTGCAGACAATTCCCTTTATTTTACAGCTCGCGCTGAACAGCGGTCCTGTGGAGGTCGTTCCCAATACTTCGACCGCGGATCTGACCTTACTGGCGTATCCGTACCACGATGCGACGGGGCTGTCCCTCCAGCAACTGAAAGCTCTGCCCCACACGACTGTCACCATTAACAATCCGCACACGAGCGCGGACGAGACCTATTCCGGCGTCCGTGTCGCCGATATTCTGACGCCGCTCGGCGCACCACTAGGAAAGGAACTTCACGGAATCGCTCTCACAACGTATTTGGTCGCGACCGGCTCTGATGGCTATCAGGCTGTCCTTGCACTAGCCGAAGTTGATCCGAGCTTTCATCCCGGCGAAATCCTGGTTGCCGACACCATGAACGGCAAGCGGCTCGATGAGCATTCCGGTCCGCTGAAGCTTGTAGTGACGGAAGACAAGCGCGCGGCGCGCTCGGTGCGCAACTTGACGACAATTGAATTGAAGGCGGCTCAGTGAGTTTCCAGGCCGCGCCGACGCCCTAAAGGCCGAGTTTCTTCACTTCCTCGTTGTAGTACTTGCGGTAGAGGATGTCCCACTCCTGCGAGCCTTCGAGGATGGTCCGCTTCTGGCTCTCGATCTTCTGACGGGCGGCGACGTCGATTTTTTCTTCCTGGTTGAGCAGGTCTTCAAGAATCTTGCGGGTTTCCTGGCGGATAGTGTTGGGGTCTTCAATGAACTCGACCTGGTCCATCTCTTTGAGCACGTCAGCAACGGCCCGGGCCAGCACGTTCACTTTGTCGCGGCTGAGTCTCACAGCACCGCCTTGTACTTGCGCACGAGTTCGGTTTTCACCTTGCGGAACATCTCCTGGTAGTTGGCTCCGGTCTTGCGCATTTCTTCGGAGTAGGCCTCGAGGATGACGCGCACTTCGTCGTTGATGCGGTCTTCGAGCGAGAGTTCGTCGACCAGCGCACCGTTCACGCGCTCAGTCACCGCGGGAACGGCCGAGGTCTCGATGAACTTGCCAGCAATCAGTTTCTTGGTGACTTCGCGGGCCAGGTAGCCCACATATTCTTTGGAAAAAAGCATGTGTGGATCAGAACTGGTGCGTGCGATACGCGCTCAATTTGAATAGGAAAGTGTAACACAGCGCCCCGAACTTCCAAGTCTCACTGCTCGAGTTGCTCCAGCATCTGCTTCGCCTGCGGATGATCGGGATGCTGCTGGAGCAGGTCGAGGACGATGCTGCGAGCCTTGTCGCGCGCGCCTTCCAGGGCATAGACCCGAGCCAGGTTCAAATACGCCTGATCAAAAGCCGGCGCGACGCGAATGCATTGCTCGAAGCTGGCCACGGCTTCGTCCCGCCGTTGCGTGACCAGGAAGAGGACTCCGAGATTATTGAGGGCTTCGGGATAGACGGGACGAGCCCGTAGTGCGCGCTGCAGGTATTCGTAGGCTTTGCCGGTATCGTTCGCCTGCGCAAAGACCATTCCCAGACTATAGTTGGCTTCCGGGTCCTCGGGCGCGAGGGCGAGGGCACGCTCCAGTACCTTGCGGGCTTCGTCCCAATTTTTTTGCAGGCGATACGCGTTGCCCAGGTTGTCAAGCGCCAGCACGTGATGCGGGTTCAGACGCAGAGCGTCCTGAAAGCGCTGGATCGAATCTTCGACTCGCCCTTCGCGCGTGGCGATCACGCCCAGATTGTTCCACGTGTCGGGCACAGTGTCGGGGTAGTTGGCCTGGAGTTTCACAGCACGTTCGAAGGCTTCGCGCGCAGCCGCGTTCCTGTTTTGATTCAGGTAAACGCTGCCTATGCCGTAAAGGGCCTCGGCGTTTGATGGGTCATCGCGGGACGCCTGCTGAAATGAGGCCTCGGCTTGATCGAGGTATCCACGCTGAAAAAACAGCGAGCCCAGAGAAAGGTAGTTGCGGCCGAATTCCAGCGAATAGCCTGCGCTTGGAAAGGGCAGGGCCCGAGCCAGCCGTTCCGCGTCCGTAATGGGGATGCTTCGAGAATCTTTCTCGACGTGCTCCGGGTCGATCGGACCTTGGTACACCTTGACGATGTCTCCTTTGGTATCGATCAGGAAGGATGTAGGAAAAAGGAGGTCGCGGTGCCGATCGAATATCTGGCGGTAGAGAATGTTGTAGACGGCCGCGGTGTGCTCCGATCCGTGCAGGATCGGGAAGGAAAACTTCTGGACGCGCGAGAAAGTGAGGAACTCCTCGCTGAGCGAAGAACTGGACCCCGCCTGGTCCACTTTGATCGTGAGCAGTTGGAGTCCCAGCGTCGCCCACCTACTGTGCATTTTTTGGAACGCTTTCAAGTCAGCCAGGCACTCGGGCGATTGCATGGCCCAGAAATTCACCAGGACCGGCTTACCACGGCGAGCGAAGAGCGCGTGAGTCTCTCCAGTAACGTCAGGCAAAGAAAACAGAGGAGCCGCAACGGGCGCTAAAAGCCACGTTTCAGCTTGGGTCGGAAGCGAATCGGCTTCCGCCGCATGCGCTGGCGCAACTTGTGAACGCCCCGTCGTGCTTCTCCGGAAAGGCTCAATCGACGAAGGTGCAAATCCTTCCTCGATCCAGATCCGGTGGTTCAGAGGAAGGTCGTGCAGCTCCTGCACCAGCCCGCTCGGCCAACGAATCGATGTGTGCACGGGGCCCTTGGTGCCGCCGAGGCCGAAGAAAACATCCTTGCTGTGCTGGGAAAGAAAGCCGGAACCGGCCTGCAGCACACGCGTCTGGCGGCCAGCGCTGGTTTCAACCGTCACGGCGGCCCCGATCGCGTCGCGATTGCACTTGGTGCCGAGCAGTCGAAATGAAATCGAAGGTGGCAGATCGCCCGCGACATTCTTCAGCAACCGGAGTTGCGGAGCATTGCGATTCTTCAAGGCGACTTCGAGGCGCCCATCGTGATCGAAATCGGCGAGGGCGAAGGAGCGGCCGTCCTCAACGAAATCAAGCCCGACCACAGCGGAGACGTCAGAAAATGTTCCGTCGCGGTTGTTCGCATAAAAGACATTGCGCTCGTACCCGCTCCAGGTGCCATCGGAGCGGATGAGTTCGTTAATCGCGTTCCATCCCTGCTCGTACTCTTTGGAAGCGCGCCCTTCATCGGGCGAGTTGGCAACGACCAGTCGCCAGAAAAAGCTGTTGAGATCCTCGCGCAGGGGACCCGACACCATGCCGTTGGTGATGTAGAGATCGAGGAAGCCATCGTGATCAAAGTCGAACGCGTCGCTCGACCACGCCCAGCGGCCCATGCCCACGCCCGCAGCCTGCGTCGCGTCTTCAAACTTGCTACCGCGATTGTGGAATAAGGAGTTCCCCATGGCGTGTTTCTGATAGAGGGCCCGCACTGCTTGCGGCGAGTCTCTCTTGAAGATTGGCTGGGTCGAGATGCGCACTCCCGCAGCGGTCCACATGTTGGCAACGTAAACCTCGTCTGCGCCGTCGTTGTCGTAGTCAAAGGAGCAGATACTCATCCCCGCGCCGACGTCTTCAACTCCGGCCTGCGAAGCGACATCCGTGAAGGTTCCGTCGCCATGGTTGTGATAAAGATTCTTTCGCCCAAAATCGTTCACCACGTAAAGATCGGGCCAGCCGTCGCGGTCGTAGTCGGTCCATCCGCAGGCGAAACTGTAACGGGTGTTGTTCCGACTCAGACCGGACTCGCGCGTCACATCGCGGAAGGTGCCGTCGCGATTGTTGCGCATCATGAAGTTCGGTGGACCGTTTTCGGCGTCGTGGTAGGGAGAGGGATACTTGTATTGCCCGGTACCCTGGTAGTAGGCGTAGAGGCAGAAATAGATGTCCAGCCATCCGTCACGGTCGTAGTCGGCGACGGCTGCGCCGGTGAAAGTTCCCTGCGGCGGGTTCGCGAACTGGAATGCGTCAGGCCTTGGGCGGAACTTGCCACCGCCTTGGTTCAGAAAGAGCAGCGGTCCGTTGGTTCGCACCAGGATGACGTCCTCGCGGCCATCGTTACTGAAGTCGGCGAAGAGTGCACAGGCGGTGTTTTCGAGGATGCCCAGGCCCGAGATTTCGGTGATGTCCTCAAACGTCCCATCGCCCCGGTTGCGATAGAGCCGGTTCGGCAGGCCCGCGGGCTGGCACACGTAGAGATCGTCGAAGCCGTCGTTGTCGATGTCGGCGACTGAAACTCCGTTGTGTCCATAAACGTCGATGCCGCAGGCACCGTCGAGGACCGTGCGCCAGTAGTCGGTCCCATGCAGCATCTGGGCTGCGAGAGATGCATTCGTGCCCAGCGCCTCGGGAGCGATATCGACGTAGACCGGCGAACGGGAACGCGCTTGAGTTTCGTTGAGAGCGCGCCAACTGCGGACTTGGAACTCGCCTGAGGTGGATGGAGCCCATGACAGTTCCCAGACGCCGACGCGCTGTTCGCGATAGAAATCGGCACCCGTGCCGACGATTTCGTAGCGAACTCGAGTCTCGATGCGGCTGGCGATTGTAGAGGATCCCGGCGATGGGTAAGGATCTGCGTCAAGGCTTGTGATCTGAAATTCGGCTGTGACGATGCTCGAGAAGCCCCTTAGGTACGACTGCAGCTCGCGAATAAAAGCATCACGAGGGAGCGCGATCTCGCGGCTGAACTTGTGGTGGTGAATTTCGACCACCGAACTGGAGCGCACTAGTCGCGACTCTACAGGCAGCAGCGATGCGCCGGTAAAATCGGTGGCCATAGCATGCGCGACCGGTTGCAGTTCGTGCGGGGAGTGCAGCAAGCTTGCGCTCCATCCGGCGAGGGTCGCAGCGACCTGATCGGCGTATTTTTCCGTGATGAAATCGTCGAGACCCGCCTGCACTTTGAGCAGCGTCGCATCGAGCGGACGATCGCTCCGGTAGTGAGGATGCAGGTGGAATCCGGCGTCAGCGGGCGGAGAGGTCCGATCCGCGCCGAACTCGGCGTCGGGAAAAGCGAATCCCCATAAACGTGCCGGGATCAGAGTTGCCCCAGTCCCCTGACAGAAGCGAACCAGAAAGTGGCGCCGGCTGAGATCGCTGTGCGGATGCAGTTTCCGGGCCCGGCTCAGATTGATGTCTCCCGCGGAATCAGGTGTGGAACCGAAGCTACCATCGGTATCGGGGTGGGTCAAGGCAACGTCGAAACCCGCCGCTATAATCATTTCATCTTCGCGTCTTACCTTTGCATCTGTCGCGATCCGGTATGAGAGCTGCAGAAAAACTAGGGCTGGCTCTTTCCTTGTGGGCTCTGCTTGCGGTCGCCTGCCTGGCAGCAAGCGCCGTGTGCCAGGACGCGGCTGTAGCCGAACAGCAACCTGCGGCTTCGGACACAGCAGAAGCGCACCTCGGTAGAGGCTACGACGCGCTCAAGCAAGACCGATATCCGGTCGCCGTGGATGAATTTCGGGCTGCGCTTGCCATCGATCCGACTCTGGTGCTGCGCGCGCAATTCCCGCTGGCCGTAGCCCTGTTTGAGCAGCACAAGTCCGCCGAGGCGCGTCGTGAACTGGAGGCCGTTCGCCACGTGGCCGGAGATCATCCGAATGTTTTGTATTATCTGGGCCGGCTTGACATCGAGGATCGCAACTTTGCAAGCGCGATCAAAAATCTCAATCAGGCGATGGCCAAGCCCCCGTTCCCGGACACAGCCTATTACCTGGGATTCGCCTATTTCAAACAGGGCGATCTGCCCAATGCTGAGAAGTGGCTGAAGGAAGCCCAAAAGATCAATCCACGGGATCCGAGCATTCCGTATCAGCTCGGGTTCGTATATCGCAAGGAAGGCCGCCCAGAAGAGGCGGAGAAATCCATCGCATTGTCGGAGGACTTGCGCCGCCGCGGGGACGACGAAGCCCGGCTGCGAGCCGAGTGCGGCCAAAAGTTGGATAGCGGCCCGCGCGAGGACGCGCATGCGCTCTGCGAGAAGCTCTATGATCCGGACGACGCCGAGCGGCTCACTTCACTGGGAACGATTTACGGACAGCACGGCCATCCGGAAGCAGCGCTCAAGCCGTTTTTGCGAGCGGCGGAACTTTCGCCGCAGTCTCCGCAGGTGCAATACAACCTGGCATTCACCTATTCACAACTCAATCGCTATCAGGACGCGCGAGTGCCACTCGAAACCGCACTCAAACGGTGGCCGGACCTGTTTCCGCTGAATGCTTTGTACGGAGCCGTCCTGGCAAAGCTGGGGGACGACGCCCATGCTTACGAGACGCTGCTTCACGCGCGGCAACTCAAACCTGACGATGAAGCTACGGCAGATTTGCTCTACCAAACGGCCCTGAAACTCGGAAAGAAGAGAGAGGAGGCGAAACAGTACTCCGGCGCCATGCGATACCTGGAAGAAGCGGTGGAACTTCGGCCCCAGGAGCCCGAACCCCACCGAAGCTTAGCAAAGCTCTATGCGCAAACGGGGAAACCGGCGAAGTCAGCAGAGGAACAGAAAAAGGCGGACCGCCTCAGCGGCAAGTAACGGCGCCGATCCAAACCATACCGATCATTTGAGTTCGGAGTTTAGAACCTGGGCCAGGCGAACGCCCGCCAGGGCAACGCGCTTGATCGCCAATTTCTGCGCCTGCGTTTCATAGGGTGACCCGGGCACGATTGTGTACGGTTGATCCTCGGTGCCGATCGGATCCCGGTACACTTTCGTTCGCGCCTCGTCGAAGCTCTCGCGAATCCAGGCGGCGGGGTCCAAGCTGTGGCTCTTCGAAGAAATAGACTGATAGGCATTCCCGAGCACGATCGCCCGATTCACGCACGGGATCTTGTCGTTGCAAAACTTGCAATCAGACCCAGGAAGATCATCCCAGTAGCTGTGCAGCGTCGGATCGGCATCGCCAAAGAGCTTGACCACATTTCCGCCGGCATCGCCTGTCAAGTGAAACTTCGTGACCCGGGTAACGGCGTGCAAGGGCTGGTGAACGTCGCCGACCAAATGCACGAGCCAGACTAAATCGTAGGACTTGAGCTCGTCGGGTTGCGACGAGGCCAGCACCGCGCGGAAGGCAAGGATCTGGGTTTGGGCATTGGGCGTGGGCAACTCAGGGAGCGGCGTCTGATCCGGGGAGAACGCCGTATTCACGAAGTGCCAGTAGCGGTGCCGCAGAAGGTCGGAGTAGCCGATGTTCCGGGAGGAAGACGCGCCGCCGGGAGTATTCCCTCCGTCGATGCCGTCGTCGGAGTACTGTGCCTCAGTCTTAATGTCGTCCGCCCAAGTCGAGGCGATCATGAAGATCATCCGGTCATGGTCGTCGGCAGAAGTGCCGGAAGGGATTTGCTTCTCCCAGTTCGCATAGTCAGGATTGAGCTTGAGCAGATCCCGGACGCGAATCCTTGTCTCCGGCGAAAGGTTCTGATAGGCGATGTAAGCTACAGCCATGTGGCCGATCGGTCCCCACGCCAACAGAGGCGCAGGCAAAAAGGCCAACAGCGCCAGGCAAAGACAACTACATCGGACATTCACAAGCGGCTCCTGGCCAACGCAATCTTTCAAGAGCACCCATTGTGACACGGCCCGAAACCTATGCCGAGCTGCGCGCATCCCTCCCCTGACAGGAATCCTCAGAATTGTGGCTGCGCAACGGAAATCCGGCGCGAGACGGGTATAATCGCCGCGACCAATGGCACTGACCTCCGGAATGAAACTTGGGCCTTACGAAATTCAGTCACTCGTGGGTGCGGGCGGCATGGGCGAAGTCTACCGCGCGCACGATTCACGTCTGGACCGCACCGTAGCCATCAAAGTCCTGCCCGCCTCCTTCTCTGCCGATCGCGAGCGGCTGCAGCGCTTCGCCCAAGAAGCCCGAGCGGCGGCGGCGCTGAATCACCCCAACATTCTTTCCATCTTCGACATCGGCGAGGAACAGGGTGCGCCCTATGTCGTCTCTGAATTACTGGAAGGCGAGACGCTAGGCGAGCGACTGAGGACCGGCGCGTTGCCCATACGGCGGGTGATTGACTACGCGACGCAAGTGGCACGCGGGCTGGCGGCGGCGCACGAGAAGGGCATCGTACATCGCGATCTGAAGCCGGAGAACCTGTTCCTTACCCGTGATGGCCGGGTGAAGATCCTGGATTTCGGCCTGGCGAAGCTGACGCGGCCGGAATCGCAGGATGGGAGCGGCGATGCACCAACTGTGCAGGTAGCCACCGAGGCTGGCGTGGTCATGGGCACCGCCGGTTATATGTCGCCGGAGCAGGTGCGGGGAAAATCTGCCGACCACCGCTCCGACATTTTTGCCTTTGGGGCCATTCTCTACGAAATGATCTCCAGCAAGCGGGCGTTCCACGGCGAAACCGCGGCCGACACCATGAGCGCGATCCTGAAGGAAGAAGCGCCGGAGCTTTCCGAGACTGCGCACCACGTCCCGCCGGGACTCGAGCGCATCGTTCGGCACTGCCTGGAAAAGCATCCGACGCAGCGCTTTCAATCCGCCGGCGACCTGGCCTTCGACCTGGAAGCGCTGACCGAGGTTTCTGCCGCCAGCAAATCGGGCGCGCAGGCGGTGCAACAAGCCAGATCCGAGGGATTGCGACGCCGAGTACCGGTGGTGGCGGGAGTCATCGCACTGGCGGCAGCGACGCTCGCTGCGGGCTGGTGGCTGGGCCGCCGCAGTGGCGCAATACCGCCGGCCGAGTATCAGCAGATCACGTTCCGCACCGGTTCCATTGGCAACGCCCGCTTCACGCCCGACGGCAGCATCGTCTACAGCGCGTCGTGGGATGGCGGCGACAATCAGATGTACATGGCTCGCACAAATGAAAATGGCTCGCGGGAACTCGGACTGAAAGATGCGGAACTGCTCTCCATTTCGAAGAACGGAGAACTGGCAATCCGCCTCAACACCGCGTTTTACGGAGGCTATGCACGCACCGGGACCCTCGCCCGAGTCCCCCTGAGCGGGGGAACACCGCGGGAGGTGCTGGACAACGTGCAGGATGCGGAATGGGCCACGAACGGCGAGAGCATGGCCGTCGTCCGTTTTGTCCCGGAGAACCATCACTGGCGGCTCGAGTGCCCCGTTGGTCACGTTTTGTTGGACACCATCAACTGGATCAGCCACCCGAATATTTCCCCGGACGGAAAATGGATCGCATTCGCGGACCACGAGAACCCCGGAGGCGATGACGAGGGCTCAGTGGCGGTAATCGATATGCTGGGGCACGAGAAAAAACTCGCGTCGGGGTTTGTTTCGGTGGAGGGCGTCCAATGGTCACCGAACGGCGATGAGATTTGGTTCACTGCCACCCGCACCGGCAGCGCGACCAACCTGCGCGGGGTAACGCTGGCGGGCAAGGAGCGGACCATCGCCAACGTTCCCGGTGGCATGTGGTTGGAGGACCTGCGCAATGGCGTGGCACTGATGATTACGCATCAGCAGCGTCTCGGAATCCGAGGCATGCCTCCAGGCGGAAAAGAAGAACGTGAGCTGGGGTGGTTTGGATGGTCGATCGCGAGAGATATAAGCCGGGACGGAAAGAAAATTCTTTTCGAAGAAGAGGGCGAGGGCGGTGGACCGAACTACACCGTGTTTCTGCGCGACACAGACGGGTCGCCTCCGGTTCGGATCGGCGAGGGATTAAGTGGAGCGATTTCGCCAGACGGGAAGTGGGTGATCACCAAGCCGGCAAAGGGCGGTGCGCTGAACTTGGTGCCCACCGGTGCGGGGGAGGCCCGGCAGTTGACTCACGACAACATCAGCTACGGGTCGGTTCGCTACCTGCCGGACGGCAAACAGTTGCTGGCCAGCGGAATTGAGCCGGGACATGGGGCGCGCGACTATTTGATTGATCTAGCCGATGGCAATGCCAAAGCCATCACGGCGGAAGGCGTGACCGGCACGCAACTGTCCCCGGACGGCCGCAGCATCGCAGTAGTGGGTCCGGACGGGAAACGGGGAATTTGGCCGATGGACAGCAGCGGCTTTCGCCCGATCCCCGGCTTTGACTCGAAGTACGCTGTGATTGGCTGGACACCCGATCAGACATCGCTGTATGCGGTTTCGAACCAATTGCGGGATCGGTTCGCAAAGGTGTATCGAGTGAACCTTACCACCGGGAAAATGGAATTCTGGAAAACCTTTGGAGAGGGGTTGCCGGCAGGAAGCTATGCGGGCGCGCCAAATTTTTCCAGTGAGGGAAGCGCGTATGCCTATGTCTACAACCAGATCCTATCCGAGGCCTACGTGGTGAAGGGATTGAGGTAGTCCGTCGATATGGTATCTTGGGCGCCGGCATGAAATCGCGGCTCATGATACTTCTCTCCGCTGCCTTGGCAGCTCCACTGGTGGGCTTTGCCCAGGCCCAGTCCGCTCCGTCTCCGACCTCCGATCCCGACGTCTTCTACCATCTCGGCCCCGACTCGCTGCCTCAGGAGGGCGTGCCCAAAGGCGAGATGCGCGGCCCCTTCACGCTGCCTAGCAACGCTTATCCGGGCACGCAGCACACCTATTGGATTTACGTTCCCGCACAATACGACCCCACAGTTCCGGCCAGCCTGATGATCTACAACGACGGGCAGGCTTTCATGAATCCCGACGGCGATGTGCGTGCGCAGAACGTAATGGACAATCTCATCTTCCGCCGGGAGCTGCCGGTGATGATCGGAGTCTTCATCAATCCCGGCCGTCGACCCGATCAGCCCGAGCCTAACGCCACCGAGTGGGGCGACCACACCACGAACCGGCCCACAGAATACAACGCGCTCGACGATAAATACGCTCGCGTGATGGTGGATGAACTCCTGCCGGTGCTCTACAAGGAATTCAACATCTCCAAGGATCCCGAACGGCACGGCATCGGCGGGTCGAGTTCGGGTGCCATCGCCGCGTTTACCGTTGCATGGCAGCGTCCCAATGAATTCCGCAAGGTCCTGAGCAATGTTGGCAGCTTCGTCGATCTGCGCGGAGGCAACGCCTACCCCGACATCGTCGCGAAGAGCGACAAGAAGCCGATCCGCATCTTTCTCTGCGATGGGCGCAACGACAACCGCGGGCAGCGTCCGGAAGGCGCCCTCTACAACCAGGCCATGGATTGGTTCTACCAGAACGTCCGCATGATGCAGGCGCTCACATCTAAAGGATACGACGTGAACTACGCTTGGGGCATCAACAAACACGGCCAGAAGATGGGCGGCGCCATTCTGCCGGAAATGATGCGCTGGCTCTGGCGTGACCACGAGTTCTCCAGCGATCCAAAGGATGCAGTCGAGCGATCGTTCAACGTGCCCAGAAAGGGCGCAGGAAAGCACTAAGCCGAGGTTTAGGACCAGGCCGGCTTATCCTGCTGTCAGTTTGCGAGTGTCTCAATGCGTACCGATGGAACCGCGCAGCACCGTGATCGACGCTTTAGGGAGCTGGTAGATCGCCTCAGCGCCGCCGTTCACCGTTGATTTTGAAGCCGGGCCGTCGGGATCCGCGTGACCCAACTCTCCTTCCTGGTGCCACGCGTATTCATTAGAGCCGAACGTGATGCGGTCGACCTGGCCTGAAAAATACCGGGCGCCCTTCGTGGCCGGATCTGCGAAAACAACCTTCACCGCATGATCGTTGAACTGGTCGCGATTGACCAACATCACGGACCACTGCTTGTCGGGCCGCTCGACCACATAGGCGGTAACCAGGACATTTCCGGCAGCGTCCATCACATCACTCGAGGCTTTGTACTGCTTGTGGGGCGCATCGACCGGCTGCACCCACTCCTTGGCAATCAGCTGGGTTGCGAGGTACTGAGGTGTGTAGCCCTTGAAGCTGTACTCCTTGTCAATCGCGAGAAATCCGCTGGGGTGATCCGGCGACGGCATGTAGTGGAAGTAGTAGGTGGCACCGGCGCCCTCGCTCATCATCGAGCCGACGTAATCGGCCAACCATAAGGCGCTCTTGACGGTGGAGGGCGGCGCCCCGCCCCCGATGTTGCCTTCGGTCATAAAGAATGGGATGTTGGGCGGCAGGCCATTGTCTTTCCACACCTGCACAATGTGGCTGACGTAGCCCGGCTCGGGATAAAGATCTGCCCAGGAGTAGGTCGGCCGATCCTGATACGGATAATGTTCGAAGGAAAAGAAAGTGAAGTCGTTCAGCCGTCCGTGTGCTTTCAGGTAGTCGACGAACCGGCCGAGCCATGAGACCTTTCCGTTGGCGTCGGGCCAGACTTCGACATCGCCAAATGTTCCCTCAAAGGGAGGGCCGCCAAGCTTGGCTTCAGGGACGAGTTTGTGAATCGCGGCCGCGAATTGCAGGTAGAGCGCGCCGTAGTCCTCGGGAAGCATGTGCTGCCCATCGGCCTCCTCTCCCATCTCAATCCACGAGATCGGATACTTACGTTTGTAGAGATAGGCGATCTCGTTCGCCGCGTCTTCCGGCGTGGCGTAGAGCATCGCGATCGGCACCATCGTCGCCAGCCCGCGCGTCACGCCACAATGAAAGAAGAAATCGAAGCCGACCTGGTCGCCGCGCGATTCGTCCAGGTTAGAAGCGGCGTGCCATGGGTCCACCGAAGAAGGCCAGGTCACCGTCTGATTGCGGCTGGGGAAATGCGTGACGTAGTCGTTGAACTGGCCGTCTGTGGAGAGCGCCCCAACGTAGAGTTCGTTGATCGCGTATCCCACGCAATTGCGCTTGTCGGCGGAGCCGTGAACAGCGCAGGTGTTGGACGAGTCCGTCATCCAGATGCGAAGGTAACGCACCGGGATCATCCAGGAAACCAGTTTCAGCGTGACGGTTCCGCCCTTGCCTTCGGTGACGTTGCCCAGTGGAAAGGTCTGCCAGGTACCTTTCGTGGTGCCGTCATAAAAAGGCTCGAGTTCGCCCGTCCAGAACTGGACAGAGTAGTGGCGCGCGTAAGGATTGGCCCAGGCGATCCGAATCGCGTTGACATCAATCTTGGCGCCCAAGTCGATCATCACCCACTGCGGATGCAGCGAGTCGTCTTCCCCGGTAAACGCCTTGGTGAGGTACGGATTGCTCTTCCAGTATGAATTCGGATCGCCATCGGTCAAGCGCGACCAGCCATTGCCGTCGCCCCGGCTGAAGCCGCGATGCGGCAGCGGATAAGCCCACGAGTGCTGAATCTCGTCGCCCGGCTCGGCGCTCCCCACAAAATAGCCTTCCTGCTTCTCCGCGTTGCTCCACGTGCCCCGGGGATTCCAGTGCCAGGCTTCGACCATCAACTCGGTGTTCTGCCGATAGGTCACGGTCTGCCATCCCGCGTTGAGGATAATGCTGAGCAGCGGGTCGTTGAGCAGCTTCTCCGGGCTCCCGGTGCGCAACCGGTCCATCGCCGCGCCCAGTGCATGCGGGGGACTAAAGGTGTTGGCCACGTGGGAAGGCGATGCATCGACCGTGACCGTCTGGGTCACAGCCATGCTGGTCGTGAAAAGGCAACTACAAAGGGAGATAGTAATTCCAAGAACTCGAGTCTTCATGCCATTCCCGTTCATTTATTAAATCGTTTTATTAGATGGAAAGGCCTCTCCTGTCAAGTAAAAACTCTCGCTTTTCCCGCTCCCGGGAATCGCATAGCTATTTAGAAGACAAACGGCCGCGAAGCACCGTCACTGAGGCAGCCGGCAACGTGTATTGGGTCCCTTCTTCGCCGGTAACCTTTGAGGTCGCAGGCGGACCGTCCGGATCGGCATAACCCTTCTTCCGGGCTGGATGCCACTGGTACTGTTCCCGTCCGAAGGTGACCATCGTGACCGCGCCGGCGAATGATGCGTCGCGCGCGCTGTTGGCGTCGTGAAAAACGATGCGAACCTGGTGCGGGTGATCATGGTCTTTGTTGATGAGCAGCAAAGCCCACTGGTCGTCGGGGCGATGGAGCGCGTAAGCCGTCACGAGCATGTGTCCCGCAGAATCCCTCACGTCGCCCGACGCCAGATAGAGGCTGTGCTCTGCGTCTTTAGCTTCGGCCCACTCCTGGGTGAGGAGTTGCGCGGCAAAGAATTGCGCCGTAGGCTGCTGGATCTCATAGTGATCGTCCACCATAAATAAGTGGTAGGTTCCCCAGCTGTTGGCGCAAGCCGGATGCGGCGGAGAGTACGACAAGTCGTGGTAGTAATGCGTCGAGTGGCCACCCGCGCTCAGGAAGCCCGCAAAGGAGTCAGCCAACCAAAGCGCGCCAAAGATGTCGACCGAGGCTTCCCCGCCATGGGCATTGGTCTCGGTATCGAGCAAAGGAACTCCCACCGGCAACCCATCGTCTCGCCAAACCTTCATGATATGAGTGATGAGTTGGGGTTCCTGGTAGAGATTCTCCCAAGGTGTTTCGCACCCGTCGTAGGGATAGTGTTCGAACGACATGAATGCCAGGTCCTGCAAGCGCCCATGGGCTTTCAAATAGTCGAGGAAGCGTCCCAGCCACGACGTCCGGCCTTGGGCGTCGGGCCAAACCTTGATGTCTTCCGTGACCCCCTCAAACACTGGCCCGCCGAGTTTGAAGTTCGGGTCGACACGATGAAGCGCGGTAGCGAACTGTAGGTAAAGAATCGCGTAGTCCTCGGGAAGCATGTACTGCCCATCAGGTTCCTCCCCCATTTCGATATACGACACGGGATAGCCCCGCTTCCTGATATAGGTCATTTGCGCGGCGGCGTCTTCCGGAGTGCTGTACAGCATGGCCACCGACACAATAGCGGGAAGGCCGCGAGTGATCCCGCTGGTGAAAAAAAGGTCAAACCCGGGCTGATCTCCCGATTCCATGCGGTCCGGCGCGAGATACAAGTCAGACGGTTCATGCCATGGATCGACCGACGAGCAGAGTGTAAGAGTCTGCTTCTGATCGGAGGAATGATGAAGCAGATCCTTCAAATCGCCTTTCTCATCCAGTGTTCCGAGATAAAGCTCGCGGATGGCATAGCCCACGCAGTTGCGGCGATCGGCAGATCCGTGACTGTCACAGGTGTCGGAAGAGCGAGTCATCCAGATGCGGACGTACTTCGCGTTCACGGGCGACGATCCGAGGGCGAGAGTTGTTATGCCGCCGTTCCCGTCCGTGATCGTTCCATGAGGGATGGGTTGCCATGCGCCTTTGTCCTGCTCGTCCATGGCATCGCCGTCGCCGACCCAGTACTGCACTTCGAAATCGCGCGCGTAGGGATCGGCCCATGCGATGCGGATTGCGTTGAATGCTTCTTTCTTATCCAGCGCGATCACCACCCACTGGGGGTGAAGCGAGTCCTCTTCTCCGGTGAAGGCCTTCGCTAGATAAGGATTACTCTTCCAATACGATTGCGGATCGCCATCATCAAGACGCGAGAATCCGTCGAACTCCGTACCGCCGTTTCGCGTGAAGCCCCGGTGTCCGAGCGAGTAGCCGTAGGAGTGCCGGATCATTTCCTGGGTCGGAGTCGCATCCCCGGTAAAGTAACCTCTGCCCGCGGGATCACTCCACGTGCCCTTCGGATTCCAATGCCACGCCTGAACGAACAGGTCCGTGTTTTGGCGATAACTAATGACTCCCCAGCCTGCCGAAAGCACCTTGTTGATCTGGTCGGGACGGAAGAACACATCGGTAGCATTGCTGGGCACGCGATCGACGGTCGATCCCAGCGCATGGAGCGGGCTGAATTTGTTGGCCACGTGGCCGGGTGTGGCGTCAACCGTCACCGTTTGCGCAGCCGCCTGAAGAAACCCACTGAGAACAAGAACGATGAGAGTCGGCGAAAGAAGAAGTCGTCTGGAAATGTTCATGGCGAGGTCTGGGATGATTTCTTATCGCGATCCGGGCCCAGGAGTCAAACTCCAGGTCCAGGCGGAGGGCCGCTGGTTGAGGATTTAGCGCGAATAGTGACGCACCGAAAGCGCGATGGGCAGGCCGACGACGAACCAGTGTTCGACGAATTCGAAGACTTTATACACGAGCGGAGTGTTTCCCTTCGGCACCGCTGAGAGCGGCAACACAACGACATGCATGAACACGTAGACCAAGGCGCCATAAATGAGACCGCAAAGGACGGCGCGAGTAACCAAATATGTCAGCTTGCGGCTGGCCAGATAATAGACCGTGGCCGCGCCGAGGGCGATGACGAATTGCAAGACCACTCCGAGCAAAGCGGCGGGCACGCCGCCTTGATACGACTTAGGCCCGAGAACGCCGCTGGCAATGGTTTGCGGAACGAGAATGGGATGGAGGGGACTGTACACGACAATCGCGTACAGAAGATCCACGGCGCCGACAATGAGACCGCCGACGAAAATTGCAGATAAAGACCGTGGAGACGGATCGGTTGCTATAACACTAACGTTCATCGAGCTTGCCATTTTGCAATCAGGGCGAAAATTGAGTCGCCGGATGCGTTCGGCCGCCTCTGCGGATCTTGCCCGCCAAGGAATCAGCCAATGATCTGGTCTGCATTCACGATTCGGCAATAGCCACTTACCAGATTCTCATCATGGCCATGTTTCGGGACTGGGCAGTTCTCAGGTGGCGAGCAGGTCACGGAGTTTGCGAACAGCACCGGGGATTTCCTTCATCGTCGTGCCACCGAAGCCCAAAATGAAGCCCTGACGCGCCTGGCCAAGATACGAAGGAGAAAGAGGCCATATGGAAAGTCTCTGACGGAAGGCTCGCTTGGAGACTTCCATATCGCCATGCCCGTCTTCTAGCATGACGGCCAGATGCATGCCGGCCTCGTCCCCAACAACTTCGACCATGGACCCCAGGTCCTGCGTGAGACTGTTTACCATCGCCCTCCTGAGCTCGCCGTACAGAACCCGCATCCTTCGGATGTGGCGCGCAAAGTGCCCTTGGTCAATGAAGTCTGCCAGCACTTCCTGAGTGAACGTTGGCGGGCCCAGATCCATGACCCGGCGGCAGATATGAAAGCGGTCGACGAGGTCCGGTGGAATGACGAGATAACCGAGTCGCAGCGACGGAAATAAGACTTTGCTGAAGGTCCCGACGTAGATCACGCGAGAATTGGCGTCGAGCCCCTGCAAGGATGCGATCGGCAAGCTTTCATACCGATACTCGCTGTCATAGTCATCCTCGATGATCCAGGATCCCGAGTGCTGTGCCCATTCCACCAATTGCAGACGGCGTGAGGCGCTCATGGTCACGCCCAGGGGAAACTGGTGAGAAGGCGTGACGAATGCAGCCTGGGCCTTGCGACATTTCATGATACCGGCAGCGACATCCAAACCTTCCGTATCCACAGGGACGGGTACAACGTGACAGCCGTTCAGCGCGAAGACATCTCGCGCCAGGCGGTAACCAGGCTCTTCCACCCACACACGGCTCCCTGGGTTGAGGAGAACTCGAGTCGCAATCTCAAGCGCCTGCTGCGAACCATTGACGATCATCACCTGCTCAGCTTCGCAATGCACGGATCGTGCGATTTTCAGGTAGTTCGCAATCGCTTCCCTTAGAACCACAGAGCCCATCAGGTTGCCGTAGTGTGCTGACTGGGTGTCCATAGCTCGGCACCGGCGCGCGACCAGGGTGGACCAAATGTGCAGGGGAAATTGATCAAAAGCCACCTGCCCAACCCGGAATGCTCCCCAGTTCTGCATCCATGGCGTCGCTTCAATCCCTGGAAGGGTCGGGGAACGCCTCGCTAGCGGGCGAGGTCCGGAGCGGGTTGCGGAGTGGAGCGTGCGCGGCGGCCGGCTTGATGTCAATTGGTCCGGAAGAGAACTGGAAACGACCGTTCCTGCGCCCACGCGACTCTCGAAGTACCCTTCCGCCAGAAGCTGGGCGTAAGCATTGAGAACGGGGAAGCGCGAAACGCCAATCTCGGAAGCCAGTACTCGCGTTGATGGAATTCGTTGCCCTGGACGCAGTCGGCCATCGAGAATGGCCGCCCGATAGGAGTTATAGATCTGGCGGTGAAGAGCCTCCGCGACCTTCCGGTCGATTGTGATGATGGGGAGAATCGCGGAAGCCACCCTCTTCATTTCCGTGGATCATAATGGCTATGCTGGAATAGAGTCAAGTGGGTATTGCTTCCGACCACTTTCCAAGGCAACCTACACCTAACAATTGTTGCGGACCTCGTTGTCATCCAGGCAATCTCATGTCGCGTATTCGCCATTGTGTCGAGTGTCCGAAGTGCCTTACTCGATATCTCATCCCTTTCAGTCCCTATGGCAATGGGTCTTATCTCATACGCACAGTAGAAGGATGTTCAGACGAATACGCCCTGTACTGCTCCTGTAGGAAATCAAACGCGGCCAGCGTGTGGAGATGGAACGAGGTGAAGACCTGCGCGGTCGCGAACGCAGCTTATGACCGCGGCTACGGGACGCCTGAGGAGATCGTGCCGCTTCGTAATCGGCCGCAGGATTCATGGTCAACGGACGTCGCCAGAAGCCTCAACAATCTGATATCGAAGGAGAAAGGGGAAACCCCCGCGATAAGTTCGGGTGCAGATCGGATCGACTGACGCACAATGCGCAAGGGAACCAATCGTGAATCGCTTGATCGTAATTCTGACTCTTAGCGTGGTCGCTACTGGACTGGTGTCGCGGACTCAGCACACCGGGCGAACTGCCTCGAATGCTGAGCCCATGAAAAACCTCAATTCCAGCGGACAAGATGCAGTACCCAACAACGACACTGCGTTCTGCAATGCCGAAGGCTACGTATTTCATTGGCGCATTACAATGCCGCCAGACCAAGATTGCAGTATGTCGACGCCAAAACCACGTTAGCCTTTCTAACCTCATTGTTATTGAGACTCAACGCATCCATTGGTCTAATGTGTCCGCACTCGCCGGGTTGAATCGCGTCGCCCGGTTTCATACTTTTCTGCTTCGGTTCGGCAAGCCAACCGGAAGAGTCGTCTAAACTCTAACGCTACTGACGCGAGGGTCATTTCACCCGAATTTAGCCAGATGTGCATTTAGCCAGATGTGCCTTTGACACGCCCAAGGGTGCGGACTAGACTTTAGCGCCAGAACCGGCACTCCGGAGGGCGCTTGAAGAATTCTGTGCTTTATCGAATCGCTTCTGTTCTCCTACTGCTTCTTGCCGCCGGAGGGTTTCACCAGAATAACCCGGAACGGCGGGCGGACGCGGTTCTTGGGTTAATGCGGTCCATCCACTTTGACGCCCAAGGGTTTAGTCGGACTTATTGGGACTTCTTCAGCGCGTTCGGGCTTTTTTTCTCCGTGTTTCTTTTGTTCGCGGCCCTATTAGCGTGGCTGCTGGGGGGCCTTCCGGCAGAGACTTTGGTACACGTGCGCAACATTGCGTGGGCGTTCGCCATTTGCTTTGTCGCAGTCACAGCTTTGAGCTGGAGATACGCCTTCACCACCCCCATCGTTTTCTCAACCCTGATTACATTGTGTCTGATTGCGGCCGCGTGTTCTGCAAAGGGTGGGTATTCGATGCTGAGGGTGTCGGGAGATTTTCTCGGCTGGAATCAGAGAAAACAAAAGAACAAAAGATTGGTCGGCACTAGAGGACGATTTTCGAACTTTTCTGCTGATGCCAGGCGGTTCTGAGGCCATTTTTCAACGGTTTACAACCTGAATCTTGGTTCCCTCCGAAGTCGAGTGCATTGGGGATTTCTCGCCAATTCACCTGTGGAATCAGGTCTGTTCTACTCCGTCGGCGGCCCAATCGACCGAACGCCCAGATACAGCGTTTACTGGATGCGAGTCTCTGTATGGCAAACGCTAGGATAATGGAAGCGGTTGTGTCGACCGTAAGACATTCGAAAATGGCACTGACGTTCGCAGCTCCCCCTAGTCGTGGGTGGTGTGTCGATGGTCTTGAAGCGAGGGCACTTTTGTGATTGGAATTCACAAACACCTGGAGGAAGCCTTAGAAGAGAAGGCGCGGCTCCTCGATTTAAGCAATGACGCGATACTCGTGCGGGATGCTTCAGATCGAATTATTTTTTGGAATAAAGGCGCGACCGATATGTATGGCTTCAGTCGGGAGGAAGCACTCGGCCGCGTAAGCCACGATTTATTTCGTACTGAATTTCCTGAGCCGCTTGAGTCGATCAAAGAGAAATTGCTTGGCCAGGGGCAGTGGGCCGGAGAACTCAGACACATTTGCGCGACAGGTGCCAAGAAAACTGTCTCTACTCGCTGGGTGGCTGAGCGCGATACGTCCGGAAGGATTTGTTCAATTCTTGAGTCCAACCGTGACATCACCGAGGCCAACCGAGCACAGGAAACACAAAATCGACTTGCCGCCATTGTCGAATCGTCCGATGATGCGATCGTGTCCAAGGGTATCGACGGCGTCATCACCAGTTGGAACAAAGCCGCCGAACGAATTTTCGGCCACACCGCAAACGAAGCCATTGGTCAACATATCACCCTGATCATCCCACCTGATCGTGCAGACGAAGAGCAAAACATTCTTGATCGCATTAGCCGGGGCGAACGCATCGAACATTTTCAGACTGTGCGCCAGCGCAAAGATGGCTCACTGCTCGATGTGTCAGTCACCATTTCGCCTGTTCGGGACTCGTGCGGGCGCGTGGTCGGGGCTTCCAAGGTAGCACGTGACATCACGGCCCAAAAGCGAACTGAGCAAGCGCTGCGTGAGAGCGAGCAGCGCTATCAAGCAGTCACCGATGCTTCGCCCGTCATGATCTGGATGTCCGGGGCGGACAAGCTTTGTTATTACTTCAATAAAGGCTGGTTGGATTTCGTCGGGCACGTGCTGGAACATGAGGTAGGCAATGGTTGGGCACAGAACATTCACCCCGATGACTTCGACCGCTGCCTCCACGCCTATGTCAGCAACTTCGATGCTCATCGCCCGTTTGAGATTGAGTATCGACTGCGGCACCGTAGCGGAGAATACCGCTGGATTCTGGATCGCGGTTTGCCACGCTATGCGCCAGATGGAACGTTTGAAGGATATGTAGGCGGCTGCCTCGACATACACGACCGAAAAGAAGCAACAGAAAAGATTCGCATTGCCGACGAGAATTTGCGCTTGATCAAGGTTCAGGACGACGAACGGCGGCGCATCGCCCGCGAGTTGCATGACAGTGCTGGTCAAACGTTGACGGTACTTAGTTTGAGTCTCGCGCAACTGGTTCAGAATGCAGAAATGATTGCGCCGCAGTTGGCGAAAGAAGGAAAAGCGATCGAGGAAGTGGCTCAACAACTCCATCGCGAAATACGTACAACGTCGTATCTGCTACATCCCCCGCTGTTGGACGAAGCTGGAGTCAGGTCGGCTCTGAGCGGGTACTTGCAGGGTGTTGCGGAACGCAGCGGGATAGCGATTGACTTCAACATCTCCGAGGATTTCGGGAGACTTCCTGCCGACATGGAGCTTACGATATTTCGAGTCGTGCAGGAATGTCTCACAAACATCCACCGTCACGCAGAAAGCAAAACCGCCTGCGTTTGGGTAGCTCGTGAAACAGCGAGTGTTCGCATCGAAGTACGGGATCAGGGCAAGGGTATCTCACACGAGCGTTTAGCGGAAATCCAGGCGCAAGGCTCCGGTGTCGGGATCGCCGGAATCCGAGAACGCCTGCGCCGATTTCATGGCGAAATAAAGATCGAGTCCAATGGTTCAGGGACAACGGTTTCTGTCGTCATCCCAATCCCGAACGAAGCTGCGCTAGCGGATTTCGAGCCGCTGCAGGCGGCCGTCTAAGGGCGATGACGATTCTTCGGGCAGATGTTTTAGAGTGGACCACTGCCTGAAAGAAGTCTTGTCCCGCCCGTTGCGTTCTTCTTTTTTTTCCTTCTTTCCCGGTTTCGTCTTTTTTAGTGCCTGTCTCCCGTTTTCCACAGAAAAAGTTGGCGCTAGGATCACCTAGGAGCGACGATTCGCGTCTCGGGCGACCTACAGCATCCTCGGTTTTGTCCCGCCTCCGCTCCGAGACTTCACCAAAAAAATAGAACTCGCAAACAAAACCCTCTGCCTCGACAACCGCGGCCGAAGATCTGCTGGAGATCGTCATGCGAAGCTACGTTTTGCGAAGTCGTTTTCTTCGAGCCAGCCCCGTCGCATCGGTCCTGGATCCGCGTACTGGGCGCGACCCGATACGCGGCCTCCACCATATCATCCCCACTCCGCAACGCTGGCGTCGGAACCGGAAGTTTTTCGCAAACTAGGGAGTGGGGGAACAGCGTTCCAGGTAATGCCTGACGAAGCGGTACTCGTGGACTCTCATCCCCAGAGCGACGGCGCACGCCTTGTCCACCGATGCGGTACCGAATTTTTTCGCCAGGGCAAGCACGCCTTGGATGCGGGCTCAGAAATAACAGACGTTTTCTGAGCACCTATTCCTTCTTCTGCACTTCCAGAATCACTAGTTTCAGGGGAGCCGAAGGGTCGGCGTTCTTTTTTCCCGCGGGCTTCTCGTACAACTGACCACGAACCATGACCATCGTCCGAGTACCCGCAAGTGATTCCAGCGCGGCCCGGCGGTGTGCGAACAGTCTAAACGAGTGCGCACGGTCCGAATGATCCGGATACTCCGGAAGCTTGGCAACCGAGTCGAACTTCAACCGGTCCGGCGTAAGCACCGTGATTTTCGAGCCTGATTACAACAATTTGAAGACTATTCGTCCTGCAGCGCGACCACAGGATCAACGAGCAAGGCGCGGCGTGCGGGCGCAAGACTGGCACAGATGGCGATGCCAAACAGGAATAGCGAACTGAGTATGAACGCTGCTGGACTCAAATTATCCTGGGATAGACTCGATGCCTGTTCCGGCGAAATGTACACGGTATGGGTTGCCAGATGACCGGCGACTAAGGCAGCGGCGCCTCCCAACATACAGCCGAGAATCACGAGCCGGAAAGTCTCTCCCATGATCAGTGCGAACACGTCTTGCCGGTTAGCGCCGAACGCAATCCGAATGCCCATTTCTTTCGTGCGCTGGCTTACCGAATAGGACATGACGCTGTATATCCCGGCGCCTGCCAACAGAATCGCCAGCACGGCGACCGAACCGATCAGGGTCGCCGAGAGGCGCTTGAGCCCCAGAGATTTGGCGATCACGTCGGTCATGGATTGCAGTTCCTGAACCGGGAGATCGGAGTCGTAGTCTTGAATCTTTTGCCGCAAAGTTCCGGCGAACACGGAAGAACCTGACTTAGCTCGCACCATGATCCAGGCGTTGGGCGAGGGCCATTGTCGAATCGACCAAAAAATTTCGGGCAACGGATTCTGGTCGAGTGCGTTGGCCTTGAAGTCCGCAACTACACCAACGATGGCTGTTTTGGCGAACCAGACCGTCACCTCCTTGCCGATCGGATCTTCGTTTGGAAAAAATCTGCGCGCGAAGGCCTGGTTGACCATAGCGACCTTGGCAGCATCGGCGTTGTCGCCCTCTTCAAAGAAACGTCCACTCATTAACCGGACGCGCAATGCATGAAAGTACTGTGGATTCACCATTCGGGTTGAGGTCTGTGCCTGAAGGGGGACATCCTTTCCTTTGGCCAGTTCGGGCGGCGGCTCACGGCCGGTGATAAGGACTGGCGATGGGCTAAGACCTTGTTTCAGCGGCAGGCCGGCCGCGAACCCCACTGACTCCACTCCCGGTAGGTCGTTTAAGAGCCGCTCGAGATGCTCGTACAATTGTTCTCTGCGCGTGTCCCTTTCCCCATAGGTATATTTTCCATAATTCACTTCTGGAACTGGAATATGAAAGACCAGCAGGTTGTTTGCGTCGAATCCCGGGTCAACCCGCTGCAGCTTGATGAAACTCTGTACCAGCAGGACACCCAGGATCAGCAGGACTAGCGAGAAAGTAAACTCACTGACAACAAAGATCTGTCCGAGGCGTCGCTTGCTGCGACCTGCAGAAAAGCCGCGGCCTGCGCTTTTCAGAGCATCATGCGGCCGAGTTTTTGACGCGTGGAACAGCGGCATAAGGCTGAAGAAGAGACTCACCAGTAACGTGAGCGCACAAACAAAACCGAACTCCGCGAAATCGACCTTCACCGAATCGAGCCGCGGCAGAATCTCCACCTTGGGCAGGACTGTCAGCAGACCACGGGTTCCCGCGGACGCTACGCCGATTCCAAGTGCTCCGGCGGCAACCGCAAAGACAACACCTTCGGTGAATAGCTGAAGTACTAGGCGTCCGCGTCCTGCGCCTAGAGCCGTGCGAATAGCAAACTCCCACTCGCGATCGACAGCGCGGGCCAAAAGCAGGTTTGCCACATTGACGCAAGCGAGCAGCTGAAGCAGCGTAACTCCACCGGCCAGCAGCAAGAGCAGCTTCCAACTACTCCCAATCAATTGCGCATCCATGGGAACGACGACCCCACCTACGGATTCCAAGGTTGGGTGATCTTGCGACATTCGCGCTGAGGCTACGTCGAGCTCGGTTTGTGCTCGCTGCCAGGTGACTCCCGGCTTCAACCGCGCTAAGGCAAACACGCCCCATAGGTTGCGGTTATCCTTTTCTCCCTGATCGGCCCAGTGCGCCGTCCAAAGAGCGGGATAGTCGGGTGCGGGATAGAATCCCGCGGGCATCACGCCGACAATTTCGTAGGGTTCCCGGTCAAGGGAGATGCGTTGGCCTATCACTGCCCGGTCCCCTCCGAAACGTTGCAGCCACATCGCGTTACTGATTACGACGACATGTGCGGCGGTCGGCTCGTAGTCACCAGCTTGCAGAGTGCGTCCAAGGAGCGCCGGCGTACCCAAGGTCTCAAAGAACTGGTCATAAACGTCCTGCGCTGAGACCAGCTCCGATTGTTGGTTGTTGGTAAGAAGCCTTGGCCGCCATCGATAAGCGGTGATACTCTCGAAGCTCTGCGTCTGCACCCGCCAGTCAAACAGCGTTCCGGGCCGCGCTGAGCTGAAGTAGGCCCGGTCTCCGCGGTGATAGTGCTCGTGGCCCTCCCAAAGGTTCACTAGATTTTCTGGCTGACGAAAAGGTAGGGGGGTGAGGATCACGGCTTTCACTACACTGAAGATGGCAGTTGTAGCGCCAATACCCAACGCGAGCGTGGGAACGGAAACCGCGGTGAAGCCCCAACTCCGGCACTGCAGTCGCAGCGCATATCGCAAATCCTGCAGGATTGTTTCGACAGTATTTATGCCGCGGGCGGTCCGGCAATCCGCTTTCGCTTGTTCGATGCTGCCAAACTCGATGCGAGCTCGGCGCCTAGCCTCTTGCGGAGCCAGTCCGTTGCGTATCAAGTCAGCAGCGAAGGCGTCGATGTGAGCATTCAGTTCGGCATCCATCTCGCCTTCCAGATGAGAAAGCCGGAAAACATCGCGGAGCCAGTTACGAGTGCGACTCCACAGCTTCATAGTTCCTCCGCCGTGGCCCGCAATATTCCTGCGATCACGTCTGCCATGCGATTCCACTTTTCCGTCTCGCTCTGGAATCTCCGTTTTCCTGCAGCCGTGAGGCGGTAGTACTTCGCCTTTCGTTTGTTTTCCGAGTCGCCCCATTCGCTTGCGATCCAACCCTGATGTTCCAGGCGATACAGCGCGGGGTAGAGAGACCCCTGCTGAATTTCGAGACGCTCTTTCGAAATCTGCTGGATACGGAGCAAGATGCCATAGCCGTGTAACGGTCCCAGGGAGACCGCTTTGAGGATCAGCATGTCCAACGTGCCATGTAAAAGGTCCAGTTGTTTGCCCAAGACTCGGCCCTCTCCTTGACGCTCTAGGAATATCCTGGCACCCCTTCCCTAGACTGTCAAGGAGAACGCGGCTCAAGGCGGCTCAAGGCACTAGTAGATCTCTGGCACAAGGAGCCGGCCAAAACCGAAAATAGAGAATGGTTGACGCAACATCGCCATAGATGTCGTCTTTCACTGCCTGCAGCGCTCCGTCGGAGCCGTTTACCTCCAGAAATTCCTGTTGCAGGATCGCTTGGCAAGGGCGGGATTGAGACTCTGGACATATCCATTCTTGCTCTGCCGCGCAAGTTTACGCCCGGACGCCAGGATCCTCGGGCCGGGGACGCGGCCGGCGTTGATCGCGTCGCGCAGCGCAACATCGCCATCAATTCCGGAATGCCCGACATTGCGAGCGGTGGTGAAGCCACTTCCGAGGTAATCACGCGCCATCTGCGAGCGCAGCAATACGCGTTTGCTGGGTGACTCAACAATCGCCAGCAACAGCCCCGGAACAAAGTCTCCGTTGAAATGGCGCGCGCTCTCGGCTTCCGGCGACACGATTAGGTCGAGAAGCAGGTGGGTGTGACTGTAATCAGCCCAGGCAGTAAAATCGCACCGCCCAGATCGATCGTCTTGGCTCCCGCTGTCACGTGAGACTGCACCCGAGAAGGAGGGCCAGCCTCTTTGATCTTCCCGCCTTCAATCAGCACGGCTGCGGGCGAAAGCACATTGCCCGTCCGCGGATCGAGCAGCCGGCCAGCTTTGACCTAGAGTGACGGGCGCCGCAGATTGGGTGCCCAGTTTCACCGCAAAAACGAGCGCTGCCAGCAATAGCACGGACAACCCTACGGATTTTCGCACTGGATTTGATGGCTCCTGCTAAATGAACTTGAAAGCCTGCTGGGCCAGGATCTGCATGAACGTCGTCTCTACTACAATATACGTAGATGCTACTACACAGTAGCACACGTTACAACAAGACGCAGCAGCGAGTCATTGGCGAGCAAGCAGAATTTCGCGGCCGTCAGTGCTTCAGGATGAAACAGCAGGCGGTGTGCGCGATGGTTCCGAACACGCCGGCCACGATGGCGGCGCTGAATAGAGATGTCAGCAGCAGGCTTGCTGCCGCGTGTGCCGCTTTCGGAGGCGCGGCCAGTCGGGCCAGCCGATGGCTCAAATGCGATGATGCTGTCGCTTCCAGAAACAGGCCCTGTTCGGGCACTGCAAGTTTGGCCAGCGCTGAAACCAGTGCTTGCCCGTGCGCACGACGAATGACAGATTCATCACAGGAGAGTTCGCGATACAGAGCCATACGCGCTCCCGCGAGCCAGATGAGTGGGTGGAACCACAACGCACATAGCGAGCCTTCGTAGAGGAGGCGGATCAGATTATCATGCCTTCTGGCGTGAGCCACTTCATGAAGCAGGACGGCGTTGACTTCCCGCTGACTAAGTACCCGATCGATGCCGATGGGAAGCAAGATTTGCGGGTTGAGGACGCCGCGGACTGCGGGACTCGGATGCTTACCGTCGAAGCTCACCGCAATGCCATGTGCTACGAAACCGGACTTTACATCCTGTTCGCCCAAGCCGGCTAGAGCTTGAGCCTCGCGACGCTCTCTGCGAATACGCGAGATCAATCGTAGAAGCATGGCGGATGCACCAGCTACCCATATGGCGGCAAGCACGACTGCCGTCCGGCCTTGCGTGATATCCCATATGGGGCCGCCAATGGCGCCGAGCGGTGCAGCCCACATCAAGTGCGGCGCCCAGAGTTTGTCGACCAGAGCGCCTGTCGGTACGATGAAGTTGAATACCGTCACAACCCAGATCCAATATTTCGTAGTGGCGCTGGCGTCCCGGATTGATGTCAGCATCCACGCCGCAGAGCCGACCATTGATGCATACAACAGGTGAACGCTGAAGTAGTACATCGCGCGTGCGATATGCTCATGCACGTTTGCCTCCACGGGTGCGGCCGTTCCTATCGCTATGTGCCGCATTTTGCAGCGCCTTCAGGTCGCGCAAGGTCAGGGCGCCATTCTCCAGCAGATTGGATACGAGAAGACGCGGCGAGCCGCCAAATAGATCCAGCAAGTCGCGTACCAGCCTGCTGCGATATTGGTTCTCGTTGAGGGCGGGCTGAAAAAGCTGGGCATTGCCAATCTTCTTTACCTTCCTCAACGCGCCTTTCTCCTCCAATCGATAGACGAGTGTTTGCACGGTTGTGTAAGCGACACGTTCGTCCTCAGGCAGGCTTTCCAACACCTCGCGCACGGACGCAGTCCCCAATTTCCAGTACTGCTCCAGGATGCGGGTTTCGGCTTTCGACAGGCGCGGCTCTTTCATGATCTCCTACTTACCCCGGCAATGTTACTACAACGAGCCGCATATTGGCCATGCTTCAGTTCTGCTGACTTTTTGCGGACTAGGCCAGCTGGTTTATACACTGCTCGTCAAACATTTTCTTCCGGCACTCCTCCAGTGCCTTCGAGCGGCACTTGCCCTGTTGCGTTGCGAGGGCTCGCATCGACTGGATGTGCTGCAAAAAAGCATCGAGTTCGAGAATCCTGCGCTTTCTCAGTTTCTGCCAACGAACTTACGGCGGTGTTCCTGTATTGAAACCAAAGAGAAGGTCCTTGATCTCTCCAGCGTGAAGCCAGTCTGCCGCGCTCGGCGAACCAGGGCCAGGCGATGCAACACAGTGACATCGTAGCGCCTTCGTCCGCTGACCCGATGCGCCGGAGGAAGAATCCCAAGCTGTTCGTAATAGCGATTGCAGACGGGCGAAGCCCGATCTGCTTTGCAACCTCAGAAATACTCAACGCCATGGAGCCAAACATAGACGAAGCTCCTGCACTTTCTTCGACACATTCATTAGGTGACAAAGAATTTACAAAATTCCGCTTGTCCTAAAGCCGGCTTTAAGTCGTAGCTTGGACCAGAAGCGAGGTGTGACTTAAGTCGAGTGATCGGTTCCGCCTGCGACTCGCTGAAATATCACGAAAACGATTATGAAAAGGGAGATAGAACTGCAGCTTTCGTACGCGTACTCGACTGAGTAGAGCATTAGGCCTCCGCCCAGAAACGTGACCGTTCCTCGTTTTACGAGAGCGTGCCTACAGCACCTCACGTGTAAGAACATGGAGCGGATTCTTTTACAAAGCGTTGACATCTACTAGCTAACTAGATCCACGGCAAATCGATTCAGTTTACCGGCGCGCCCGAAAACAAGGGCCGTAGTTTCGAACGGTTCTTATTTTGGCGAGGCACAGGGAGGCATTACAAGTGGTAGGGCTATAGGCGACAGTGTATATTACTCGGGAATTTACGGTAGACAACCGTTTATCTCTTGACGATACTGTTTCTTAGCTGGTAGGTACTTTTAACAACTGCGAATTCCTTCGCACGTTGCGCAGATATCTCACTTTACCGGCTAGTCCTATGAAGTCCCTTTCGAGCTTCAGCTCGATAATCCTACTGAGTTCTCGGTGGACCTTCCGGACTCTTGCGGGGGCCTTGCTGTTGCTCTCTTCTGCTTTGGGGCAGACGGTCCAGGTCGTTCAAACGAATCCAGATCAGTCGGCCCTGCTGAGCCCGCAACCTTCGCTGACTTTCGCCCCTGGCGCAGGGAGCACGCTGGCCATCAAAGTAGACGACACAATTCGTTACCAGACGCTGGAAGGAGTGGGCGCTTCGTTTACCGATTCGGCTGCCTGGCTAGTTTGGGAAAAGCTTACGCCGGCGCAGCGAAATCAACTGATGCAGGATCTTTTCAGCCCTAAGGGGATTCATTTAAGTTTTCTGCGCCAGCCGATGGGCGCCACCGATCTCGCGCTGAGCAATTACACCTATGATGACCTTCCGCCAGGAGACACCGACCCGAACATGACGCAGTTTTCGATTGCGCATGATCAGGCCTACATTATTCCAACCATCAAGGCCGCCTTGGCGGTGAATCCTGAAATTAAGGTGCTCGCGTTGCCCTGGTCGCCTCCTGCATGGATGAAAACGAGTGGATCGACGAATGGCGGCACGCTGAATATGGAGTATTTTTCAGCGCTGTCGAAATACTTCGTTAAGTTCATTCAAGCGTATGAGGCGAATGGGATACCCATCAACTACGTCGCGGTCCAGAATGAGCCGCTGTATGAGACCAGCGGTTATCCGACTATGTTTATGACACCGCTCGATGAGGGCAACTTCATCAGCCGTTATCTGGGTCCGGCGCTGATGACGCAGCGCTTCAGGAATCAGGGATGGAACTTCGATCGTCAGAACGCTTCTCCAACCGACGCGACGCCTGGCATTTTCGGCTACGAGCACAATTGGGACAACCCGCTTTATCCGGAACTGTTGCTGCGCAATTCAGAGGTACGTCCGTTTTTGGCCGGCGTATCGTTCCATTGTTATGCAGGCAGTGTGGCTGACGCACAAAATGCTATTCACTATCTGCATCCCGGCACACCTATATGGTTTAACGAGTGTACTGGCGGATATTACGCGCCGGATTTCGCGACGAATTTGGAGAACATGGTTGAGGGTGACGTGATCGACGTACTCCGCAACTGGGCGAAGAACGTGACTTTGTGGAACATGGATCTCAACCAGAACGGCGGGCCGACAGTGCAGAACGGCTGCACCGACTGCCGCGGCGTTGTAACGATTGACACCAGCACAACTCCTGCCACGATTGAGAGGAATGTGGAGTACTACGTCCTGGGCCATCTCTCGAAATACACTCAGACGGGTGCCTATCGCATCGACTCAAATACATTCGGCTCGGGAAACGTAGAAGACGTGGCGTTCAAGAATCCCGATGGATCGATTGCCGTTGTAGTGTTGAACTCGGCCTCGAACTCGAATACTTTCAGCATCAATTGGCGCGGTCAGAGTATTGTCTACACTCTCCCGGCAGGAGCGGTCGCGACGTTCATTTGGCAGGGTTATCCAGGATCGACATTCGATGTAACTGCGGGTCCTGATACGCAGATTGTCGCCCCGGGAAGCGCGACACGATTTGTGGTGGATGTAGACCGCTATGGACAAGACCAGGGGCCAGTTGGTCTCGACCTGAGCAACCTGCCTTCGGGTGTGCGGGGACAATTCCGTTCATCGTGGAGATCTCCCAACCAGTCATCCCTGCAGTTGAAGACCTCAGACGGTGCAAGTGCCGGGACATATCCAATCACCATTACGGGCATGCAGGGGAACCTGCAGCGCTCCTCCACTGTGCAGCTGACGGTCGGCGGTCCGGAAATGCCTCTTGGTGGAACGCCGTGGCCTTTACCCGGACTGATTCAGGCGGAAAACTTCGACAACGGCGGCAATGGCGTCGGCTATTTCAACTTGTACACCAACAACCCTGCGGGAACGAACTATCGTCCGGGGACAACCGTCGGCGTGGAGGACAACTACGATGTAGGCGGCGGTTATGACGTCGGCTACACGGACGAGGGGCAGTGGCTCAAGTACACCGTGAACGTTACGCAGAGTGGACTTTACAATCTTCAGGCTCGCGTGGCGTCACTCGGTCCCGGTGGCTATTGGCATGTCGAATTTGATGGACGAAACGTCACGGGCGATCAATTCACGCCCGCAACTTATGGCTGGCAAACATGGACGACCATGGTAAGCCCTGAGTTTTGGCTGAACTCAGGACAGCAAGTGATGCGCGTGGTTTTTGACGGCAATGGGCCAACGGGCGGCATGGGTAACTTCAACTGGTTTAACGTGCAGCCATTCACCGCGTCCACGCCGTTTCCCTCCGGTCCGGCTACAATCCCCGGTCTGATCCAGATGGAGAACTTTGATAGCGGTGGGAAAGGGATGGCCTATTGGAATGGCAACTCGCAGAACAATGGTGGCGCGAACTATCGTCCCGGAGAAACCGTCTATATCGAAAATTGCTCCGATACAGGCGGCGGATACGACGTGGGTTCCACCAATCCTGGCGACTGGCTGAACTACACCGTCAACATCCAGCGCCCGAGTGTGTACACGCTGAACGTGCGGGCCGCTACAGATGTAGCCGGCGGTGTCTTCCATCTCGCCGTAGACGGACGGGACGTGAGCGGTCCAATTTCGGTGCCACAGACGAATGGCTGGCAGACATGGCAGACACTCAGCGTGCCGGGGATCCGCCTACCCGCGGGCACACATACGCTGCAGATGGTCATGGATACCGGAGGCTACTACAACACGATCGGCAACTTTAACTGGTTCTCGCTGGAGTAACGTGCGAACTTCAGGAGATGAAAAGGGGTTTGCCGATGCTCCCTGCGAGCAAATTGCGGAAGAGAAGAACCCAGATCGATTCCATGAAGGTGGTCTGACTGAACGAACTGCTCGCAGACTGAACTTGAGCAAAACCGACAATTGTCGCAACAACAGCTAACACGCCGTAATTCAAAACTTTCATTCTTGCGTTCTCCCGCTTGAGCTTGGCAACGTGATCCCGGGCGTGTTCACTCCGGTGCTGGCGAAGCCTTCGAACAGAACCCGTTGTGACCGGGCCGTATTTGTCGGCAAACAGGAAGTAATTCCGTTCTTTCCGGCGGCGTACCCTTCACGGCTCGTAGAGCAGCATCAAGTTGCTAAGAAACAAACTCCGTATTCGAAAAGGCACTGAATTGTCCTCAGCAAATGTGATACTCTCCATCGCTTGCTTCCAACAATGCGGAGACCGCATGTTTATTGACCCAGCGAGGTATAACAGCATGTCACTGCTCTCTGCCTCGCAATCAGCATCACATTGCCAAACGACTATAACATCGGCGGAAGCATGTCACCGGCACGGGAAGAATCGCGGAGGACGCGTTGTTTCGCGTCCTGCACTTAACATAGTCAGATGGCCTCCAGGAAGGCCAGGAGTCTGTCGCTCGGATGAAACCGCTGCAGTTTGGTCCCATTGGTTCCATCTTTGCGAGTGCCTTTTCCTTCATAGCCAAGAAGGTTTTGAGAGACACAGGTCTGCAGCTTGCCAAACCGAGTTCGCACCACCATGGCTCATAAGCAAGTAACTGCGGCTCAAAGAAGATAGGCCGCCGTTGAACCGCCCTTCGCGCACTTCGTCGCACGCGATGCATCCCTTGCCCTGCACCGAGTGTCGTGCAGGGTTGACGATCGCCCAGTGTGCTCCGTTGTCCAAAGCTCACGTTCAACAGTTCAACACGGACTCCACCAATCGTCACTGCGCTGACATCTGTCGCGGGACGTCAATGGCGATGGAATGACACGACTCCCGAGTCCACGTTACTTCAGATACCAACTGGCTACCTTCAGCGACAGATCTCTGGCGTCAACGTCGGAGCGGTTGCTGAGCACAATCACCGTAAGCTGGTCGTCCACGAAGCGCTGAATTGAGGTTCGAAATCCAATCGTCTCACCGTAGTGCCACATTCGCGCGTGGCCTTGGTGCGGATTCAGAAACCATCCAAAACCGTATTTCGCTGGCTTGCCATCGGGTTCTTCAGGGGAACCGCCGGGTATCTCGACGGGAGTAAGCGCAGGCCGCATCTCGGCTGCGCTCAGCAGTGTGTGACGGCTCAAGGCTGCGTCCCATTTGGCGAGGTCTTCAAGAGAAGAATAGATGCCGCCATCACCCAGCGTAGCCGAAGTCGCGCTTTGGTCGGTTTCGACCCATTGCTTCCCGACTTTGGTGTGACCATAGGCGCGATGTGCGACCTGGTTTTGTCCTCTCCTGTAGGCAAGGGTGTGGTTCATCTTCAGGGGCGCGAAGATGCGTTCATGCAGAAACTGACCAAACGGTTTGCCGGAGACGCGTGCCACAATCAAGCCCAGCGCCACGTAACCCGAATTGCTGTACGCCCACTTGGTTCCCGGGGTGAATTTCGTTGTGTTCTGTCGTTTCAACAACTCGAGGACTTCGGCGTCCTGAATCTGAGGAATCTGGCTCTGAGCGTCGTCCCT
>Ga0307475_10000181_pt1 | contig 38345 bp, 30 predicted proteins | sample atmos_gasesECM1C_FD_203317 | JGI IMG/M metagenome (GOLD analysis project Ga0307475, IMG submission 203317) | Hardwood forest soil microbial communities from Morgan-Monroe State Forest, Indiana, United States - atmos_gasesECM1C_515 | ecosystem: Environmental > Terrestrial > Soil > Temperate... | reverse complement strand
ATCGATTAGGCAATGTTCGAGCCCCAGCAAGCAGTCCCTGAACCCAAGATTTGGCCGCGAGGCGCCAAGGAGTCTTATTTCCTCACGGGCTTGCCGAGTTTTTGTTCCACTGATGCCACAGCTGCGGTTAGCCGTTCCATGCGGTCTTCGTAGTCGTCGAGCTTCATCAACGTGATGACTCGTTCGGTCTTGGCGCGCATTTGCTTGTGACACTTGTGCGCCACGGTCATGAGCAGGTCCCAAGTGCCTTCGATAATCGTTCCCGCGGCGGTCAGCCGGTAGGCGAGGTGGCTTGCCTCAAAAATCTTCACCATTTCCGCGACGTCGCCACTGATTGAACGCCCGCGTCCCAAAGGAATTACACTCAGTTCCAGCAACTTGTTGCACACCCTCCGCGGGGACATTATATGTCTGCGTGAATGTCGGAAGGAATTATGGATGGACTGCAATTCTAATGTGGCCTTGTCGGGGCAACGGGCACGCGAGAAACAGCGGGACCGCAACCTGTAGGGCTCAGCAGCACTCAGATGAAGGGCGAGGCACTCAGCCGGCCGCGGCGCGCCTATTTTTTGGTTTCTGTTACCCTGCAGCCATGAATTTTTTCGTGCTCTTGAAGAGCCACCGATTTCTGGTGCAGGGTCCTTTGCGATTGTTCCGCATGTAGGACATCTGTGAATGATTGTGCAACGCTATTCCTACATTCTGCGTATTGATCCAGAGCCTCAACCGCTTCATCATATTCCCTGAGCAGCCTATTCCATTCCTCGCACTGCACGGGTTATCCCCTCTTCCACAGCCAGATTCAGGATCATAGGCAAATCCTTCTTTCTCTGGGGTATGGCACAAAGTGGGTGCAGGGTCAAGAACGTCCTGTAGGGCTCGCTCACCAGGGCCTGTCTTGAAAGCCGGCGAGGCGCGGCGTATGATTCTGTCATCCACAGCAAGCCGAGAATGCGTCCTGCATTTTCGGAGAGGCAAAGGAGGTCCCCGCCATGCCTGTGACCAAAGAATTCACCGTGTTCCTGGAGGATCGGGCCGGCACGCTCGGAAAAGTCTGCCGCGCGCTCGCCGAGCGCAATGTCAACATTCTCGCGCTTCATTCCTTTCCCATTGGAGGGAAGAGCGTGACTCGATTTATCGTGGATAATCCAACGACTACTAAGGCTGTGATGGACGGCGAGAAGCTGACATGCACGGAGACAGATGTCGTTCAAGTCAAACTTCCGCACCGACCCGGTGAGATCGCGCGGGCAGCGTCGCGCCTGGGAGAGGCCAACATCAATATCAACTATGCGTACTGCGGCCTGGAGTCGGGTACGAATGCGCCGTTGGTCTTCTTCGGCGTCACTGAGGTCGGCCGGGCAACCCAAATTCTCGAACAAGCGGCCGCCGCTGCTGCAAAATCTTAGCGTCCAGGGAACTTTTCAATTTGTCTCACGGGAGCGGGCGCGTTCCGCTCCCTTTTTTTCCTCGCCGCCTTAAGCCTGCGACTCACCGGGCATATACTTGCGTCTGGGAGGAATCCATGCCGCAGAAAGTCATCGAACTCGTAGGTGCTTCAAAGGAGAGCTTTGCTAAAGCAGCCGAGAATGCTGTCGCCGGAGCAGCCAAGACCGTCCGCGGAATGAAGTGTGGGCGCGTGGCAGATTTCGAAATGCTGCTTGATGGCAAGAAGATCGCGGAATACCGCGCGACAACCCGCATCTATTTTGACATTGAGCGGTAGCCGGGACCCGTCACGCCATTCGAGGAGTGCATCCGATGAATCAGAAAACGTTTTCTCTGGTCGCTACAGTGATCTTTCTGTTGGTTGGGCTTATGCACGCTTTGCGGTTGTTCCTCGGTTGGCATGCCGAGGTTAACGGTTGGAGTGTTCCCTCGTGGGTCAGCTGGGTCGCTCTTGTCCTCGCACTCTATCTCGCTTCAGAAGGTATCGGCCTCGCGAGGAAAGGTTAGGCAAGCCCCATCGCGCCAACCATCGCTTGACGAGTTGCAACAAGTGAATCAAACAGAAGCTCGGAACCTCCAGTGGTCTTGTCAGGCCGATTCGCCTATGGATGAGCGCTGCGATTCTGCCGCAACTTTCCACTGCGGTATCTGCGGGCGGTGGTTCTGCGCCGTCCATGCCGAGGATGAGACCTGGCACACCTGCGTCCTCGAGCCGGGTGACGAAGCGGGCGAGTCCTGACTGTCTTCGCCAACCGGAAAGAAGCCCGGCCAACTATTCGAGTAGATGTCCGGGATGGTGACCTAATGTGTGATGTTGACCAGAGTGTTGCCAGAAGGCTTTATTCGCTATCTGGGTTTTTCCGAGGGTGGTACTGGTGCGTGCGCGGGAGGAGGCTCGTCTGACTTCTGCGTTTCGACGGAGACTACGTTGAAATTGCCGCTCCCGTCGCGCGTTTGAGTGGTTTTTGTTTGCTGCGTACCGGAGGCGGCGTAGCGCACGGTATATTTTGTTCTTGAGCTCGCCTGCAGACCGTCGCTCGGATTGCCCGTGGGCTGCTCGACCTGCTGCTCGGCCGTTTTGCTGTCTGAATCATTTTTCTGGACGGTCGTGACACGCTGCTTCAGGCGCAGACTCCCGTCGCCAGCTATTCCGGGGATATCCATAGAATATTTTTCGACGGTATTGCTTTTTTCTCCGGCGGCGGTTTCTGTCTCCTTGCCAACGGTGCGGGAAACTTCTGAAAGCCTGCCCTCTAAATCGGGGATCGAAACGCGCTCATCGGTGGTTCGATCCTTGCCGTCTTCCTTGATTGTGCTTTCTTTTACTTCGCCCACTTTCCAGTTGCCGTTGCCATCTGGCACTAGCGTTGTTTTCTTCACTTCCAGGCTGTGGTCAGCGCTGCGCTTTTGCAACTCCCGGGTCTGCAGAGACGGTATCAAGCCGCCATTGCCGTCCCCGAGGAAAATTGTGGTTTTCGTCTCCTGCGCGTCCGGGCTTGTCTTTCTTGTGTCCGCGACGTCCCTTTGCACAACCTGAAGATGTCCATTCACATCAGAATTCGAGGTCGTGCGTATCACCTGCGCGTCTCCGCTTGCTGAGCTTCGCGCTTCCTCTTCCGTTACCCGCATCAGATACCTTCGTCCATTTCCATCCCACCTGTAGGTGCGCACCACTGTACGGGTCGTCGTGGCATTTACCTGGATAGTTTCCTTCTCGGTATCGGAATCGGGCTGGTATCGGCCATCCGGCCCAAGTACCTCCACCCGCTGTTTATCCACACTGCGATTGCCGGACTTGGCATGGCTCTCCATTGTCCGCGACGGATTAGTGTACTCCACGGAAGTTTGCTTGGTCGCCGTCCAGGATTCGTTGGTGTTGTTCGGCTGCGCATCTTGCGCCTGAGCGCACACAACCGAGCCGACGCAAAGAATCACAGAAATCGTCGACTTGACCAGAATCTTGGTCGCAGGCACGGCGGCCTGATTTACAGGACTTGACGAGATCATGTTGTTGCTCCTTTCCTTTGGTTCCGTGCCGCCGAGCACGAATCAGCCAGATTTTCCCATTCAGACCTCTAGCGTATGCATCGTATGCTTCTCCTGCCCTGCACACAACGAATTTGCCAAGGGTCAACGTGTCGAACGGCACGGAAGTCATTCCAGCGCAAGACGAAAACGAATGTAGTAATTTTGTAGTAGTAATCGGTTCAGAACGGCTCAACATGAGGCAGAACGGTTCAAATCGTGCTCCTTTGATCTTGTTGACGGATATAGTAGGGTCCAAAGTCTTCAAAACCCCCCAATAACGTGGCCTGTTTTCCTAAACCGTTTATCGGGAGTTCGACTCTCCTCAGGCCCACCACCCTTACCTATTGAGTTTCAAGCAGTTCAAGAATTTTACTGTTTAATCGGAATCCACCGAAAAGGTGCAAGCGTCATGAAGGTGTCATGCTTTCGCGCACGCGGAGTCTCGTTTCTCTACTTGCAATGAAGTTCACATCAGAAGAAGCAGGCACATTGACTTACTCACCGGCGCGACATAACATGCGCCACCGAATAAGGATCCCTCACGAGACATTGGCATTCCGCGGAGGCAGAGATGCGTTCGGAACGCCGCCGTGCTCCACGATTTCCGTGGGTCGCCGAAGCCGAAGTGACCGAAACAACGTTTAAAACTCGACTTAAAGCACAGACCCGCGACCTGAGTATCGGCGGGTGCTTCGTCACTATGCACAATCCTTCAATGGAAGGGGCAGAGGTCGGAATCAAAATCTCTCACGGAAGAACCACCTTCACTGCGCTCGGTACGGTCGTATTTGTTGTCCCCAACATGGGGATGGATGTCGCTTTCAGGACTGTCGAGCCCACCCAATCAGCCGTTCTGCAGAAATGGCTCGCAGAGTTGGGCTGACCTCTGCATCGAATGAAGCCTGTGCCTATCAACCTCCCGCAGTGGATCGCTGTTCCTACTAATAGTCGAAGGCACTTTATGTTCTTGGTAGTCAGACCATCCAACGCACGACTGGTGAGGAAAATTGCAGGCCGATAGCAAACGTCTCTCCCTCCAAGGGATCACAGTAGGCGATTCGCGCACGGTTAGGCGGGCCTTCCCGGAGTAATTTAACCGTCACGCCGTCGTTTGGCCGCCACCGCATTTTGGTAACAACGCGGGCACCGTAGCGGCTGACGTTCTCGGTTGAGGTGATTTCGTCTATAAAGGGTGCATCCGTGCTAAGGAGCTCCACTTCAACTCGGGCCAGAGTCCGCCTCTCGATTCGTTTCTTCTCAGGCTTTCTCAGTGCTTCTCGAATCTGGTCTCGTTCAGAGAAAAGGAAGAGTGTACAAACCCCGGCAACGAGGATGCCTAGAAAGACCGCAACAGTTATGACCCAGACCACGATGTTTCCCTACCATTCGATACGTCTTGGCCCAAACAAATTTAGCACTTCAGGTCGACGCAAGGAATAGGCGCTTGTGAATCCCCTTCGTACCGGTAATCGGATGGCCACCCTTTAGACCGTGAAAATTCCCGGTCACGACCGGTTTTAGACCGCCTGTCGTCGGGCATCACACGCTGTCTTCCGCAGGATGTAATCGTTGACTGCTGACAGAAAGACCTACCGGATTGTCGGGTCATCATTGGACCGGGATACTGTAGTGCGAGGCAATCACCTGCCATCTTCCGTCAATGATCATCCAAACGTCAGTGAACCGATCACGGTATTCGTACGGCTTCCCTTTAATTGTGCCTTTCTCATGATACGCCCCAGTCACGACTGCTGTGTTCCCGTGGATGCGAACCTTGAGGTCTGACATCTCGGAGACTTCTACAAGCGTCGTGCCACCGCCTGATTGCGCAATGTACCCAGCCTTGCTGAATGTACGTCCGTCCTCAACGGTGATTATGAATTCGTCGGCCAGAAGGGAGTTCATGGCCGCGATGTCGCCTCGCTTGTACGCTTCATTCCATTTAGCCTCAAGCCCTAGGACCTTGGATCCAGTATCAGATTTCTGTTGAGCATTTGAAAAAAATGGGGTCAAGGATGCAAGGAACACAGCCGTCACAAGACATAGGCGAAGATTCATAAGTTATGTGTTGCACGGATTATCCTGCCGTCTTAGGAACTACTCAAGAAGAAGAATCGAAGGTGCGTTAGCAACGCATCGCTGCCGCCAATGTCCGACATCGTAGTTGGTCTAAAATCTTCCCCGAAATCCCCAACCACGACCCATTCTAGAGCGCACGTCCTCCGGTAATTACACTCAGTCTGCGGTGTTCTTGAGCAAAATCCGGCTAGATACGCAAGAAACCGCAATGTGATGCGTACTCGGAGTTCCTGCTAATCCTAATCAGGATTTCAGACGAACTGCTTAGATTTCCTTAAGCGAGGTCATGACGGCGTCTCCAGTGACTCCAACCAGCGACTCCCAGTTTGAGTTCCGGGGAATCAGGAAGCATTGAGAGAAACTCGAACAAGTTCCCGTCGGGGTCGTGGGAATACACAGAAGCTGCCGGCATCCAAGCAAGTACCACTAGCTCCATGGTTGGATTTCCGGCAAAGTCGAGTGGAGTGCCTTTGGAGGCCCTAAGACTTTCAGGCGCTCTCAGCAGATCCGAAAGACCTACTCGGAAAACAACATGAACGCTCATTGTTTGCCCACATCTCAAAATGCAGGAGACACGGTAAAGGCGGTTTCCTCACCAGGTATATTTTCCAATGTTTTTTGAGTTTTGTTCCTACAGCAAATGCATGGGGCGGTGCTAAACCACCAAGGCAAAAGGAATTAGGAGCCGCGCAATTTGGCAAGAGCCTTGCATGGCCTTAGCCCATCCAGCCACATTTTATCTTTGAGGTGACTCATGAAGAGGCTTATTCTAAGTGTGGGTGCCCTGACGATCGCAACTGGAGCGGCGGCCCTCGGTAAGAGCCCGAGAGCAAGACAGGCTAACATTTCCCACTCGCAAGTTTTTGTGATGCAGGATCAGTCCCAGGCTACGCCAGAGTTGAAGACCTTTACAGGGACGATCGCAAAGAGCGGTGAGCAATTCATCCTGAAAGTGGACAGCAGCAAGACGGCATACCAACTGGACGACCAGCAATCTGCCGGCAAGTTTGCGGGCAAACGCGTGCGCGTGACTGGCGTCCTGGATGCCTCAAACAACACTATCCGCGTTCAATCCATAGAGGAAGCGAACGCCTGACCGACAGTCTTTTGCAACGCGGGGAGATCGGCCGTTCACATCGACCTGCCTCCCCCTATTGCGAAACCCCCGGTTTCAAATCCAAATCTAAAGAGGGATCGCCGTGAGACTCAGCCTGCGGTTAATCCTACTTCTGGTCTTGGGCGTCACACTGGTCACATTCCTGGTGGCCCGCAACGAAGTGCGCTCCGAGAAGCGCGGACTTCGAGCCGACTTGGAACGGCGCGCTGAAATTCTTGCCGAGAGCCTGCAAGAGATTGTGGAGCCCGCTCTGGACAGGGGATCACACGAACAACTCCGCCGCGTGGTGGAACGATTTGGAAACAGGGAGAGACTTGCGGGTGTGGTTGTTTACGACGCTCGCGGTGAAGTTCTCGCAGAGAGCTCCAATCTAGTTGACCGACTGGATCCACCACCCGTTCCTCTGGCGCGCATCAAGAGTGGCGAAGGCGGGTTCAGCCAGTTTTTGCAACTTGGGGGCAGGTCGATGAACGTCTATTACCTGCCTTTGTACAACCGTTCGACCATGTCTGGTGTCCTGGCAATTTTTCACGATGCGAGTTACATCGAGGCGCAGAGCGCGCGCATCTGGCGTGAAACTCTTTGGCATGTGATCGCCCAGGTTCTATTGATTGTGCTGATCACCGTGATGATCATCCGTTGGACGATTATTCTGCCTATTTCGCGGACCGCTCAATGGATGAAGGAATTGCGCGTGGGCCGGACCACGCCACGCCCAAAAATTCCGCAAGAAGATTTCCTTGCGCCATTTTCACAGGAAGTCGTGAACCTGACACGCAGCCTTGCGGAGGCGCGAGCAACTGCAGAAGAAGAGGCGCGTCTGCGTGAAACGGGCGAATCAATGTGGACCGCAGAACGGTTGCGGGTAAACATCCAAAGTAAGACTCGTCTCGGGCCACTATTCGTGATCTCCAATCGTGAACCCTACATGCATGTGCACCGCCCGAAGGGTATTGAAATGATTGTTCCGGCAAGCGGCCTGGTTACAGCGCTCGAACCCATCCTGCGGGCCTGCGACGGCAATTGGATCGCCTTTGGTTCAGGGGACGCCGATCGCGAGACGGTTGACGAACACGATCATCTTCGCGTCCCGCCCGAAAAACCTGAATATACGCTGCGGCGCGTGTGGCTAACGAAGGAAGAAGAGGAGGGCTACTACTACGGCTTTTCAAACGAGGGCCTCTGGCCTCTTTGCCACATCGCCCACACTCGTCCGATTTTCAGGGCTTCCGACTGGCAGAGTTATCAGGACGCTAACCGCAAATTCGCCGACGCTCTGCTCCAGGAAATGGCCGGAGCGGACCATCCGCTGGTGTTGGTACAGGATTATCACTTCGCACTTCTGCCGCGGATGATCAAGCAGGAGCGCCCCGACGCGCGCGTCGCGATTTTTTGGCATATTCCCTGGCCCAACCCGGAGGCTTTCGGAATCTGTCCGTGGCAACGCGAGCTTCTGGACGGATTACTGGGAGCTGACCTGGTTGGCTTCCACACGCAGGCTCACTGCAATAATTTTCTCGAAACCGTGGATCAGGCGCTTGAATCCCGGATCGAATGGGAGCGATTCGCGGTGAAGCGCAATGAGCATTTGACGTTCGTCCGGCCGTTCCCGATCAGCGTTGACATCCGCGAATCCCAGACGGAATCCACATCAGCCACCTCACCCTATGAATTGCGTGCTGCCTTGCTGAAGAGCCTGAGCATCGAAGCGAACTTTCTCGGAATTGGCGTGGATCGGGTTGACTACACGAAAGGGCTGATCGAGCGATTTCGCGGGATTGAACGTTTCTTGGAGAAGTGGCCTGCCTACCAAGGAAAACTCGCATTTGTTCAAATCGGCGCGCCCAGCCGGACGCACATTCAGCGATATCATGATTTCCTTGCTGAAGTGGAAGCGGAAGCGGCACGCGTGAATGCGCGCTTCCAGAGAGCGAATTGGAAGCCGATTGCGTTGCTCTCCCGGCACCACAGCCATCGCGAAATACAGCCGTACTATCGCGCGGCAGATTTTTGCATGGTCACATCGCTCCACGATGGAATGAATCTCGTGGCGAAAGAATTCGTAGCATCGCGTGACGACGAAGAGGGTGCTCTGATCCTGAGTCAATTCACTGGAGCCGCCAGGGAATTGCGCGATGCCATCATCGTGAATCCCTATGACACCGATCAACTCGCCGCAGCCATCCGCCAGGCCCTGGAAATGGACCCGGCGGAGCGCCGGACGCGAATGCAGCGCATGCTCCGCACGGTGAAGGAGCACAACGTGTATCGCTGGGCGGGAAATCTGATTGCTGAACTCTCTGAAATTCGAATCGAGGAGACGGAGGCGGCTGCGAGTCGTCCCTCGTGAAGAATCCCAAATTGACGTCTCCCGCCCGGCGCAAAGAGAAGCGGATTCGCGCGAGAGTCTCCAGGGAGGACCAAATCAAGACCGCCAGAAATTATTTGCACCCTGCTGCGAGAGTAGTCACGGCAAGGCGCGCGCAATCCCTTTCGCACCCAACTCCCCGGCCTCTGTTTAGTTCCTGGCCGGAAGTCCGAGCTCGCATTCGGGCTGCAAGGCAACTGGCGGTATTTTTGGACTTTGACGGCACTCTGGTAAAGCTGCGCCGCCGTCCCAGTGATGTTCGAGTGTCGCGACGAATCAAGAGGGTTCTCCAGAGGCTGGCGCGGCATTCAAACGTATTTGTCGCAATCGTGAGTGGCCGAAGGCTTCGGGATCTTCAAACCATGTTTGGGTTGGAGGGCGTGCATACCCTCGGCTTGCATGGTGCGGAAAGGGAAGGGAAGCGAACGGCGCTGAGCAGACCGACCCGCCACGCGCTGGCACGTGCCAAGCGTGATGTGCGGTCACATTTGGGAATCTTGCCGGGCATCTGGCTCGAAGATAAGATTCTCAGCCTGGCCGTGCACTATCGGGGAGCGAGTCCGGCAATCGTCCGCGAAGCGCACGCCAGTCTGCTGAAAATTCTCGGCCCACTTCGGCGCAATCTCTCTACCATGAACGGACAAAAAGTCTGGGAAATCCTACCACGAGAAATCGTCGGCAAAGGGGCCACAATTCAGGAGCTGCTGGCGGGGCGTGCGGGGCGGACACTGGCGATTTACGCGGGCGATGACGCTGCCGACGAGTCGGCGTTCGCCGCAATTCCGGATCAAATTACCGTGCAAGTTGGTAAAAAGAAGAATACATGCGCGCGATTTCATCTTCAAAACCCGGCTGAGGTCCTGCGCTTTCTGACGCGGCTCGAAAGGGAGCTTCCGTGAAGGCAAATAAGCCATTTCAGTTCGTCACTGCTTCATACCTGGTCCGCATCGGGAATCAGGAATCTGTCAGCCTGATCGAGCTGCAACACGGCATCGAAGGTTGCAGCGACGCATCGATCTTCTACCACACTTTCCAGAGTCTGGGCCGCCACCATTTCCTCACCGAAGGTTTCTCGAACGACTTTGCGGAGTGGGTTTTCAGTGCCTGTAACCGACCGGCTCTGGCCGAACAACTGGCGTCACTCGACATTCGTGACTACGTTTCGTTGGCGGATCTGCGCGGTGATTTGCGCCGCATTGTTGGCGACTATTGCCACTCGAACCCACGTGAGGCACAGCAAGCGGCGTTCGAGCCCTTCTACTTTTGCGAAACTGTGGAGGAAGAGGTGCCGCTGGGATTCGAGGCTTGGACGCTCGAAGAATTCCGAGATGGTCTGAAGAGGCTCGGCCACGCCTCCGTGCAGTTCCACTTCATTACTTCACGCTTGCGGCTCCACCTGCGTTCGAATGATTTCTCGCAATGGCTCGCAAAAGAACTCGAGCTCAAAGAACTGGGGCGCCGGGTGGATCAGATTGATGTTTACACCAACACACTCGACAGTATTCGAACAAGGATGATCGAGCTCATCGAGAGGGAACCTGTCCAATGACCGAGGTCCATGTGGAGCCGCGTGCCAACAAGATCGATGACTATGCCGGTTTGCTGGGCAGCGCAGAAATTGCAGAGTTGCGCGCGCTGGCCTCCCGCCTGGAAGGGCGCACCGTTCAAATGGTTAACTCGACATCCGTCGGCGGCGGAGTGGCCGAAATGCTGAACCGCATCGTCCCCCTGATGGAGGAACTGAACCTTTCGATTCGCTGGGACGTAATCACCGGTGGCGATGATTTTTTTGCGATTACCAAGGCGTTTCACAACGCCCTGCATGGCGGGCGATACGATCTGCCTGACGAGAGCTTCAAGACATTCCTCGCTTATTCGGAGCAGAATCGCGCCCGGCTTAGATTCGATTCCGATTTCATTGTGATTCACGATCCGCAGCCGGCTGCATTGATCGAGTCTCGGGCAAACCACAGGGGTCACTGGGTCTGGCGCTGTCACATTGATTTATCCCAGCCTGATCTGAGGGTGTGGGATTTTCTGTCACCATTCGTTGATCGATACGATGCCGCCATTTTTTCCTCGCCCGCCTTCGCGCGCCAATTGCCCATCTCGCAGTATCTTTTCTATCCTTCAATTGACCCGCTTTCGGACAAGAATCGTGAAGTGGAGCCGGATTTAATTGCGGAAATCCTGCGCCGCTATCAGATTGATCCTCAACGCCCCATCCTCACGCAAATTTCCCGGTTCGATCGACTGAAGGATCCAATTGGAGTGGTGCGCGCCTATCAGATTGTGAAGCGCTATTTCGATTGTCAGTTGGTCCTTGCCGGTGGCGGCGCGGCGGACGATCCCGAGGGGGAAGCGGTTCTGGCAGAAGTCCGCGAAGCTGCAGGAAAGGACGCCGACATTCACATCCTGGACCTGCCTCCCTGGAGCGCACTGGAAATCAACGCGCTGCAGCGCGCTTCAACGATTATTATTCAGAAAAGTCTCCGCGAAGGATTTGGTCTGACCGTCACCGAAGGGCTCTGGAAGAAGAAGCCGGTGGTGGCGGCAGCAGTTGGCGGAATCCCCGCGCAAGTCATCCATAAACACACAGGCCTACTTGCACATTCGATCGAAGGAACCGCTTATCAAATTCGTTTCCTGCTCTCGAATCCTGCGATTGCGCAACGGCTGGGCGAACTAGGACACGAACATGTCCGCGAACACTTCCTGATTACTAGCAATGTGCGCCGCTACCTCACGCTCTTCCTGCACTTCCAGAAGGAACAATAGTTGTCCACCTGCCCACTTTGGTTTCACCGTGCGAACGGCTGCGAGCCTTTCGCGCCCGTCGAGAACATGCTGACCTGATATATACTCCCCGCCGGAAACCTAGCGGACAAAAGCTCATTTTTCATGCGCATCACGGGAATCAAAGCGTATCGAGTGGAATTACCGTTGCACGAGGGCGCTTACAAATGGTCTGGCGGCAATTTCGTGCGCGTGTTCGACTCGACTGTGGTGGCCATCGAAACGGATCAAGGCATCACGGGCTATGGGGAAGTTTGCCCCCTTGGCCCGGCCTATTTGCCAGCCTATGCCGCGGGAGCGCGCACTGGGATTGGTGACCTGGCTCCAAATTTGATCGGGTTGGATCCCATTGAACTCGGCGCGATCAACCGGTACATGGATCAGGCGATGCGCGGGCATCCTTACGTCAAATCAGCAATCGACATGGCTTGCTGGGACATACTTGGAAAGGTAACCAACCAAGCGGTGGTGACGCTGCTGGGCGGGCGATTCGGCGATGATTTTGCGCTCTATCGCGCGATTTCCCAGGACACGCCAGAAGCCATGGCGGCGATGGTTTCGAAATATCGCGGCCAGGGTTATACGAAATTTCAGTTGAAGGTAGGAGGTGAGCCGGACACGGATATAGCGCGGATCAACACCGTTGCGAAGAAATTGCTGCCCGGCGACGTGCTCATTGCCGATGCGAATACGAGTTGGACGCAGCATCAAGCGCTCCGCGTCGCCGATGCTGTCCGCGATGTGGATGTGTACATCGAGCAGCCCTGCGCGAGCTACGAAGAATGCCTGACGGTCCGCGAGCACACCAACCGACCGTTCATCCTGGACGAGGTGATCGATGGCGTCGAAATGGTGATTCGAGGCTACACGGATCGCGCCATGGACGTTCTTAATCTGAAGATTTCGAAAGTCGGCGGGCTTACCAAGGCCCGCCAGATCCGCGATCTATGCGTCTCACTTGGAATTGCACTCACCATCGAAGATACCTGGGGCGGCGACATTACAACCGCGGCGATCGCCCACTTGGCCCACAGCACACCTCCTGAATTCTTGTTTTCATCCACGGACTTCAATAGTTACGTGACCGTGAGCATGGCAGACGGCGCCCCGCAACGAAAAAACGGCCGCATGGCAGCCTCAGGGAATCCAGGATTGGGGATCGCGCCGAAGGTGAATGTTCTCGGCAAACCCGTCCTTGCGGTCCACTAAGCATGTGGCTACTTGCTCGCTGTTTCGGCACTGCGAGTTTTTCGAAAGCCAGAAGGATTTCCGAATGAAGAGGATCACGACAGTTTGCCCCGGATCGATCGGCGCAATTGCTCTGCGCAAGCTTACTTCTGCAATCCTGCTTGCTCTATTCCTTGGGAGCGCATTGACCACCTGTGGTTCCGCAGTAGCGCAGGAGAGGCCCGAGCTCGAGACACTGCTGCACAAGATTTACGCGTCAGACGATTTTGAGGTGAAGGTCTTTGGTCCAGCGCGGTGGCTGGATGGCGGCGAGAGCTACACGACCGTGGAGCCATCCACATGGAAAAACGGCGCGGTAGACATCGTGCGCTACGCCACTGCCACGGGGAGTCGGGGGATTTTGGTTGCGGCGTCGGAGCTGATTCCAGCGGGCGAACGGTCCGCGCTTCAAATCGAAAATTACGAGTGGTCGGCCGGGATGAAGCGCTTGCTGGTTTTCACCAATTCGCGCCGGGTCTGGCGCCAGAACACGCGTGGCGATTATTGGGTGCTCGACCGTGAGACACACTCGCTGCGCAAACTCGGCGGCGACGCTGGTCCCTCCTCTCTGATGTTCGCGAAATTCTCGCCCGATGGATCGAAAGTGGCGTACGTCCGTGCCAACAACATTTACGTGGAGGATTTGCAAACCGGCAAGATCACACACCTCACGTCCGACGGTTCGGAAACGACCATAAATGGAACCTCCGACTGGGTTTACGAGGAAGAACTCGCCATCCGTGACGGATTTCGCTGGGCCCCGGATGGCCGCAAAATCGCATACTGGCAATTCGAGACGCGGGGCGTGGGAAATTTCCCGCTGCTTTACAATCTTGGTGTTGTCCGCCAGGTGGTAACGAACATTCCATATCCTCGAGTGGGGATTTATCCCGCGATCTTCGACATCCGCTACCCCCAAACGGGCGCGACGAATCCGGCCGCGCGCGTAGGCGTTGTGAGCGCTGAGGGTGGCGAGACACGCTGGATGCAAGTTCCTGGCAATCCACGCCAGAACTACATTGCGCGGATGGAATGGGGCGGCAGCTCAAACGACTTAGTTCTCCAGCACTTGAACCGCCTGCAAAATGCCGATGATGTGCTGCTCGCCGACGCTGTCAGCGGCACTGTCCGCGCCATTTACCAGGATCATGATTCCGCCTGGGTGGAAGTGATGGACGAAATTCTGTGGCTCGCTGCCGGAAAAGAGTTTGTCTGGCTGAGCGAGAAGGATGGTTGGAGACACGCCTACGCTGTTTCTCGCGACGGAAAAGAGGAGCGGCTGCTAACACGTGGCGCTTTCGACGTCGTTCACTTGGAGAGAGTTGACGAAAGGGCCGGCTGGGTCTATTTCATCGCGTCGCCGGACAACGCCGCGCAGCGCTACCTGTATCGCGTGCGAGTGGATGGCAGCGGAAACGCCGAAAGGGTGACGCCGGCGGCTTCGTGGGGAACCAATTCTTACGATATCTCGCCCGATGGGAGGTGGGCGTTCCACACGGGCTCGACGTTTGATTCTCCTCCTGTGACAGACCTGGTGGAGCTTTCCGGGCACCGCGCCGTCCGCGTGCTGGAAGACAATGCTGCCCTCCGCGCGAATGCTGCGCCAATCTTGAAACGGTCCGCGGAATTTTTTCGGCTCGATATCGGCGATGGCGTCGTCCTTGATGGCTGGATGCTGAAGCCACCCGATTTCGATCCGGCGAAGAAATATCCGCTCTTGATCTTCGTGTATGGCGAACCCGCGGACACAACCGTGCGTGACGAATGGGAAATAATTCACGGACCCTTTCATCACCTCGTCGCCACGCAGGGCTACATCGTTGGGAGCGTTGACAACCGCGGAACTCCCGCTCCCAAAGGACGGGCGTGGCGCAAAACGGTTTATGGCGCTGTGGGCGTGCTCTCTTCCAAGGAGCAAGCCGCCGCGCTTGTAGCGCTGGAGCGCACGCGTTCTTATATTGATGCCGACCGCGTCGCCGTCTGGGGATGGAGCGGGGGCGGCTCCAACACGCTCAATCTAATGTTTCGATCGCCAGATCTATATAAGGTGGGAATGAGCGTTGCGCCGGTGCCGGATCAAAGGCTCTACGACTCGATTTACCAGGAAAGGTACATGGGGCTACCGCAGCAGAATGTTGAGGGCTACCGCGCCGGCTCGCCGATTAATTTTGCCGAAGGCCTGCGCGGCAAACTCTTGCTGATTCATGGCACGGGCGATGATAACGTCCATTTTCAAGGCACGGAATTGCTGATCAATCGCCTGATTGAGCTCGGTAAACCTTTTGACTTCATGGAATACCCCAGCCGAACTCATGCGATCAACGAAGGGCCGGGAACCACGCTTCACATCCGCAGCCTGCTCATCCGCTATCTTGAGGAGCACCTGCCGCCGGGACCGCGCCCCCAATAGACTCAGCCTTCAACGGCCACCCTCACACGCTCCATTCTTCGTCCAACGCGCAGGAGTTACGTACCGCCGACATGGTGTTGGTAGAGTCGGCCGCGACTCTGTATGGCAATGGTACAGTCGAATTAACATGCCTCTTCGATGCGCCCATTGTGAGGCCCAAATCGATCTGGAGGCCGCGCAAACTAAGGGCCGGAAGTTCCTGCAGGTCCGCTGCTGGATGTGCGGGCGGAGCTCGCTACTCGACGTGGCCAAACCTGACCCCGATGCATCCACATTCATCGCAGAACCGTTTGCGCCACCGGATGGCCCAGGGTGCGCAGAGAGACATAGTGATTAACTGTCGCAGCAAAGCGCAACACTTGACCTCCCTTCGGACAAGCTCATCACTATCTCCGTGGTCGCTGGAACATCGCTCGCAATGGAGCGCCAGATGACGCAGCCGCTTCTCACCATCGGGCGGCATGGGGGCGGCGCCGATTTCGAAATTGACGACCCGCAAGTCTCGCGCTTGCATTGCGTCATTGAGGTGAAAACGGACGCAGTCTTCTTGCGCGATCTTCGTTCCACGAACGGGACGTATTTGGATGAGAAGCGCATCCTTTCAGCTTGTCTCGAGCACAAATCCGAATTTCGCATCGGTGCTTCCGTCCTGGGCGTGAGCATTGTGCCGACTTGACTCCCCGCCGATCGTTCGTTTCGGGTATTGACATCGAGCGCCACTGCGACTAATTTGTGGGTGCAGCCCTGTCGGAGGAAGCCGTGCGCAATATCGCTCGTTCCTGCCTCGTTGTTTTTCTGGTGGTTGGCATGTTGAACCTGCCTGTTTTTGCGGCAAACGAAAAGCCGCTCGGGATGGTTATTCAGGCGGAAGAAGCCCAACTCGGCAGCGCCAAGGCGACCGTGGGCGCCACAGTCTATCCTGGGGACTCGATCGCTACTGGGACAGGCGGCACCATGCGGCTGAAGGTTGGCTCGGGCCAGCTCTATTTGCTATCTGCCAGCGCGGCTACTCTGGCGGAGAATACGAGCGCCTTCCACGCTGTGGTGAATCGGGGAACAGTTGGCTTTTCTTCTCCGGCGGTCGAGCCATTTGAGCTGGAAACGCCGCTCGGCGTCGTTCGCCCTGCGGCTGGCGCTACTTATGGGCAAGTGACTCTCACAGGACCAAGGGAGATGATTGTTTCCGCTTACCGAGGGGATCTCATCGTTGATAACAACGGCGAGCTCCACACCATCCCGGAGGGAAAATCATTCCGCGTGTCCATGGATCTAGATCCCGCGCAGCCTCAGCCGAATGCGGCCGCGGCTCAGGGTCCCTACGGCACGGGTGTGAAGCCGGCTGTGAATCCCCACTTCCTTATCAAGCTTACGGCCGTAGCCATCGTGGGGGTTGCCACGTACTTCATTTATCAGGAACTCTCCGAGAGCCCGTCGAAACCAAATTAGGATCCGCGCGGGCTTGCCTGCTTCGCAGCGGCAATGGGTAGAGACATCGTCTCGCGCGGTTGTGTGCCGCTGATTGACCCCTCCCCCGCATTCTCAGCCACCTAGCAGCATGGATGCATTTTATGGCCTGTTTATAATGTTTTCTGCAAACTGTGCCATTCCAAGACACGCCATGAAATAGACTTTCGTACCATCAAATAGAATCCCCTGGTCTATCGCCGGGTGTCCCTGTGGACCGGTACGCTGTATTCGTTGCTAGTCAATCGGTCAGGGGGTTTCGAAATGCAATCTGGGGGAAAGAGGAACTCCGCACGCATCACCATGATTCTGGCGATGTCCTTGCTTTTCCGCCAGCCACTATTTGCCCAACGCCCACTTCCATTGCGGCTGCAGACTAGTGAAGACAATCGGGAACCAATCAGCTTCATGCGTCCTCATTACGTGATTCACGTGGATCCGGAAAGCAACCTCGCCGGCCCCTCATCGTCCGCCTACAAACCGTCGCAGATGCGTCACGCATACGGTTTCGACCAGATAACCAATCAAGGGTCCGGCCAGGTGATCGGCATTGTAGACGCATATGATGACCCCAACATCGAATCCGACCTGGGCGTTTTTGACCGCCAATTCGCATTGCCCGTCTGCTCCAGCTCCAACGGTTGCTTCAGCAAGGTGTACGCCAACGGCCGTAAACCGGCGACAAACGCCAATTGGGGGATCGAAATCGCGCTCGATGTCGAGTGGGCGCATGCGATCGCCCCGCAAGCCAAAATCGTTCTTGTTGAGGCAGCAACGAACAGCCTAGCGGACCTGTTCACAGCAGTAGACGTTGCAGTGCGCAACGGCGCTTCGGCTGTATCAATGAGCTGGACAGCGGGCGAATTTTCAGGCGAGTTGCGCCTCGACAATCACTTCGTCACAACAGGCGTAACTTTTCTGGCCGCTTCTGGTGACACTGGCACAGGTGTTGCGTATCCCGCCGCTTCTCCGTATGTGGTTGGCGTCGGCGGCACCGCACTACATCTTGACACTAGTGGAAACTATCAGAGCGAAGCGGCATGGAGCGGGAGTGGCGGCGGATTGAGCGTGTACGAGCACCAGCCACTTTTTCAAGCGCTGTTCGGCATCGGAGCCAATCCGCGCGGTGTGCGCGGCGCGCCTGACGTTTCGTACAACGCCAACCCCGGGACAGGCTATGCGGTTTATGACTCTTTCGGGTTCAGCGGGGCATCGGGATGGTTTCAGGTGGGCGGGACAAGCGCAGGGACGCCTCAGTGGGCAGCGCTGGTGGCGATCGTAAACTCGATGCGCGTTGCCGCACGCAAAGGTCATCTCTCGAGCATGAACAACTCACTTTATGTGCTCGCCAAGAAAAGCCTCGCAACCGAGTTCAACCCGGTAACCCAGGGTACCAACGGCTCTTGCGGTGTGTGGTGCACAGCCGCCCCGGGCTACGACTATGTCACCGGCCTTGGTTCACCGAAAGCGAGCGCACTAATATCCGCACTCGTCGCGCAGTAACTTCCGACGGTCCAAGGGCTGTCCCGCTCCCCCGCGAGGCAGCCTTTTTTTCTTTGCCGGGGCCCTGCCAAATGCCGCTCGGAATGCTCATCGCCCAGCTCGAACCTCACTTGATAAACGTCAAACCATGCGGAACTAGTTGTGGGAAAACGTAGGCGTACATCATCACGATCAGCCCAACGATGGCGCCGAGCGCGATGGAGTGCCAGAAAACGAAGCGGAAGATAATTCCCTCATTGCCCACTTGATTCGTCGCCGATGTTGCAATCGTGATGGACTGGGCGTCCACCATCTTGCCCATCACGCCGCCGGCGCTGTTGGCCGCAGTCATCAGCACCGGGTCGATTCCGAGCTGCTGAGAGGTGATCTTCTGCAAGCTGCCGAAGAGCGCGTTCGATGAAGTGTCACTGCCTGTCAGGGCCACTCCCAGCCAGCCGAGGAATGTTCCGAAAAACGGATAGAACCATCCTGTTCGCGTGAACGCCAGGCCCAAGACGGCGTCGAGCCCCGAATAGCGCGTGACGAATGCCAGCCCCAACATGAATGAGATGGCGATCATCGCGAGCCGCATGCGCACCAGCGTTTTCCAGAAAATTCTCATCAGACCGACGGGGCTCACGCCCAGCAGCGTCCCGGCCACAAGCGCGGCCAGAAAGCATCCAGTGCCGGTTGCGGTAAGCCAGTTAAAATCGTAGCGCGCGGGTTCAGGCGTGGGCTTGGCGACAACCGGAGCTGCGCGCGTGATGGCATTGTGCAAGTAGGGAACATCCCATCCCGGCGGCCCGGGGCGCACCTTGCCGTCTGCCATCATCACTTTGAACGAAGGAGTGGTGGCCAGGTTGAGTGGGCCCTTGACTTGCTTAAGACCCCACGCAAGGACGAAGAGGGACAGGATCGCGAATGGCATCCACGCTTTCATCACCTGCCCAGCGGAGTATTTCTGCGGTGCAACGTACCCGTCGTATTCCTTTGCCGTCCATTCTCCTCCGAACTGGTCTGCCACATCCTTGGTGGGCAGCGCCATCTTGGCGTCTTCCTTATCGTAGTCAAATCGCCAGATCTTTTTTGGCTTCCAGAAATGGAGAAACGCGACAGTGCAGACGATCGAAACGACAGCACCCATAATGTCGACTAGGTTGCTGTCCACGTGGTTCGACCAAAACCATTGCGTTACCGAAAACGAAATTCCCACGACAAGGATCGCCGGGGCCACTTCCCAGGTTTCCGACCAGCTCACCATCGCTTTCACCAGCCAGAAGGGAACGATGATGCCGGTGATCGGCAAGATGCGCCCGATCATCGCGTTGATATCCGACTCACTCATGGCCGTGACTGCCGCCAATGTGTGAACCGGCGTACCGATTGCGCCCCATGCTACTGGAGCGGTGTTGGCGATCAGGTTTAGTGCGGCCGCATGGAACGGCCTGAAGCCAAGCCCAATCATGAATGCGCCCGCAATCGCCACCGGCGCCCCGAATCCTGCCGCTCCTTCGATGAACGCCCCAAAGCAATAGGCGACGAGAAGCACCTGCAGTCGGCGGTCCGGAGTAATTCCGGCAATCGATTCCTTCATGATCTCGAACTGTCCCGTCTCCACGGAAATATCGTAGAGATAGACAGCGGCGAGGACGATCCATGCAATTTTCAGAATGCCAAAGGCCACGCCATATCCGAAACTCATCGCCGCGAGCGCCAGCGGCATCTTGAACACCAGCGTCGCCACCACCGCCGCTGTAAATGCCCCAGCGATCGCGCACCAGTGCGGCCTTACCTGCAAGCCTGCGAGCAGCGTGAAGAGCACAATGATCGGTAGAGCCGCCACCAACGTGGACAGCCACCACATGCCGAGCGGGTCATACACCTGGGTCCAGGTCATGAAGCCCTCCTTTTGGGTGTTCGGCCACCTGATCCGGCGCCAATTGTTCTACAGGGCCCCAACGCAGCCGCCAGGTACGGCCACACCAACGCAACGCCCGCATTCGACGACATGCTGAGGAAAACACTCGCCTGGACACACATTGCGGCGGTCATATAGCCCGTCGAGCATCGATTGTCAAGACGAAGAAATTGAAATTAGAGCCAGCGGAATTTTCAGTTCTTACGCTTCTGCCGAAGGATGCAGACGCTGGAGAGCCCCACAGAGATCAGGAGCAATGAGTCAGGCTCGGGAACCTGCGTGGGTGGTGCGGGCGGGGGCGGTGGAGGAGGATTTGCTGGGATGACCGGATTCGACCCCGGGTTTCCGAAGTAGATTGGGAAGACCGGTGGAATGAAAATTCCCCCGTGATGGTCGATAACCTGAACATCGCTCGCGGGCGGTGTGTCAAGTGGCAACTCAAAGGACGGGCCTGTCTCCGCGAGGAGGGGAGGGTCTAGAGGCTTCTCCAGGGTTTCGACGGTGGGCTCGTGAGGAGAGGTAGGCGCAAGGGGCAATTCGGAAACTTGGTTTCCGCAGCGGGTCCTGGCCGTAGTCTCGCCGTCGGTGATCAATGTTTCGCCTTTGGCAAGCCAGAGCTTTCGGTGGGTCCAATAGATTCGACTATCCAGACGGTAAGAAACGTACACTGCACGTTCGTGATCCACCCGAATGACCCGCGCCTTCGCAAGGTTGAACCCCTGGTAATGCGAGGCGATCAGCGGGTCATTCGCGATCGCTTGCCTCAATTCCGCCTCGTTTTCAACTCCTCCAGGTACGACCGAGTATGGAAAAAGTGGGCGGCTTAGCAACCCCAAGCGATTTTGGGAGGGCGGGGAATCGAGTGCCAGCGAATGTTTGGGAGCAGTCGCATCTGAGGATGCGCTTGGGGGATGTTGCGGCTGTCGGTGCACTGAGGCCAGAAAGAACCAGAGAAGCATGCATGGCAGAACAAGGATGACAACGGCCGCTATCCGGCAGAGTCGTACTTCTCCGCCAAACGCTCTCCCTGGTTTCCTACCCCGCTTCATATTCTCCTTCGACCCGTCTCTGCGAACGGCCAGAGGCCCCACCCTTTATGGTGCAATCAGTTTGCCAACCCCAATCAAACCAATCCCCATTGGAATGTGTGGGAAAGAAGTTAGCGAGGGGCAGAAGGAGGGAACAAGATTTATCCACATTATGCATAAGATTCGCAGCGGCGCTTACTTCTAGTCACTGAATTCGGGCTAGTTTCCTCGGGGTGGTACTCACATCCTATAACCAAGCCCAGTCTGCCGTCTGCCATCGGATTGTCTTACACCGACCATCTCGCCTTGCCTGTTACTGGCTACCGCACTCAGGGAGGAGCACTGTACCGGGCGAAATCGAAGCGAATCAGCGAACCAGTCCATGGACAGTTTCTTCGCCTGTTCCAATTCGGGTCCTCCGGCCAGTAGTTTATTTCGACCTGCCAGCGTAAGTTCGACCCACTATCGGCCGCGTCTTCGCCGTTGGAGCAGGACCCGCATGCGAGTCTCGCGCCACGGATGATGGGCAGCCCAGCTGGCCGCGAGCCCTGGCCCCGAAGGAGATTGGGAATCCATGAGGCGACTCACGGTGATTCTGTTTTTCGTGCTTCCAGTCGTGTTGGCTGCCGCTGCAACGCAACAGCAGCAGTTCACAGAGGCTCCAACCGGATTCGACGACCAGACCAACGGCGCGGTCGATCCCAGCAGTTTCACAGCCGCTGAAAATGTGTTTGCTGAGGTTGAACAGGCAACACCCGACGGACTTGGCCCGGTCTACAACGCCCAATCCTGCCGGGAATGCCATCAGAACGTGGTCACAGGTGGGCCGAGCCAGGTGTCGGAACTGCGCGCCGGCCACCAGGACGCCAAAGGAAACTTCGTGGGCGCGACGCTGACGATGCGCGACGGCTCAACACTCGGTCCGCGATCACTGATCAACCAGCGAGCTATCTGCGCCGACGCACAGGGGTATGTTCCTGAAAGAGAAAATATCCGGGCGGCACGGATGTCTGTGAGCATACTGGGCGACGGTTTCGTCGAGGCCGTGCCGGACGATGAGCTTAAGGCCATCGCTGCAAAGCAAGTGCAAGCAACCAATGGAAGGATCCATGGCGAGTGGGTGGAGGTGCCTGTGCTGGAAGGTGGGACGCTGGCCGTCGGCCGATTCGGATGGAAGGACCAGCATGCCAGCCTTCTTTCGTTCGCCGGCGACGCCTACGTAAATGAAATGGGGATCACCAACCGATTGTTCTCCTCAGAGTCCACTACGCTTTGCAATCCGGCGGGCATTGCCGAGCCTAACGACCAGAACAACGATATCGAAAATTTCGCGACTTTCATGCGAGCAACAAAAGCGCCGCCGCGGGATCAGGCGCTGGCCTCATCGCCCGATGCAATAGCAGGAGCTGCTGTGTTCGACAAAATTGGATGCACCACGTGTCACGTCGCAGCACTGACCACTGCGCCTCCGGGAACGACGATCAACGGCAGTTCGTTTACATTGCCAGACGCTCTCGGAAACAAAGTGTTCCATCCCTATGGTGATTTTCTACTCCATGACGTCGGGACGGGCGATGGCATCGTGCAGGCCGGCGGCCAGGAAACAGCCCAGAAAATCCGCACCGTGCCGCTCTGGGGAACGCGCGTGCGTCCTGAGAAAATGCATGACGGCGCCTCGTACACTTTTGAGGATGCCATCCGGCGCCACAGGGGGGAGGCACTGGATACTTCCGTGCGGTTCTTTTTCCTTCCGCCGCAGCAGAAGAATCAGCTCCTCACGTTCCTGCGGTCGTTGTGATGTTGTATCGCTAACACGAGGGGTTTCGTATTTGCGGGCTGCTCGAGTTGTCCCACGTCGGTGCGAAGACGGCGGCGCGGAAGTCCCCCTTCCCGTGTTGGCCGTCTTCCCCCCGACTAACACCAATCGCCGACGCAGCTCAACTGAAGGATTATCCCAAACTTTCCATTTCAATGGGTCAGAATATGTTTTCGTTCACGGATCGCTTCTCGATGCCCCGCGAAACGAAACCGGTTGACATCCACAGCAACCGTGCGGATAATCCCCGCTTGTAGCGCTTCCGCCGCCCCGGAGACTAGCCATGTTTCGGGTGTTTGATGTCAACCCCTGCCATCCGTTCAGTAAGGTGGCGGTCTTCCTTCCCTGCAAACGCGTCTCACTCCCAACTAACCGGGTTGTAATACGTACTCCTCAATCGCGCTCTTTTCCTGTTCGCTGTTCTTCCAAGGGCAGAAATTTTTTTGTTCCCATGCAGTGCGACGAAAGGTCATTGCAAAACATCAATGACTTCGTGGGCAGTATTGGGCAGCCTGTCAGACACTGAGCACCGGAGGGTCATTTCATGGAGACCAGTCGTCGAGACTTCCTGAAGGTCGCCACAATCGGCGGGGCCGCAGCCACCGTATTCGGCTTTGACCTTGCTCCCGCTTACGCGCAACTCGGCGAGCTGAAAATTGCTCGCGCCACGGAGACACGCTCTACTTGCCCTTACTGCTCCGTTAGCTGCGGCGTCCTCATCTATACGATTGGCGACAAAGCCAAAAACGTTACACCCCAAGTGATCCACGTCGAAGGCGACCCTGACCATCCCATCAATCGCGGCACTCTGTGTCCTAAAGGCGCTTCGCTCGAGCAGGATATTTTGAACGACCGGCGGCTGATGAAGCCGCAGGTGCGCCGCCCGGGCGGGACAGGTTGGGAAGATATCTCCTGGGATCAGGCGCTCGACGAAATTGCCATCTGGACGAAGAAGACGCGCGATGCATCGTTCATCGAGAAGGACGCGAACGGCAAGACGGTGAACCGCTGCGAAGGCATCGCCTTCACCGGCGGCTGCACAGACACCAACGAATTCAACTATCTCGTGGTAAAAAGTATGCGCAGCCTGGGGGTCTGCTACCTGGAAAACCAGGCCCGGGTTTGACACGGCCCCACGGTCTCAAGTTTGGGACCAACGTTCGGACGCGGGGCGATGACGAATGGCTGGGTCGACATCAAGAACGCCGACATGATGTTGATCATGGGCGGCAATCCTGCGGAGTGTCACCCTTGCGGCTTCAAGTGGGTTGTCGAAGCAAAACGAAATCGCAACGCCAAGATCATCGTTGTGGATCCACGCTTCACGCGCACCGCATCCCAGGCAGACCATTTCTGCCAAATTCGTGCGGGAACGGATATTGCGTTCCTGGGCGGCCTGATTCGCTACGCCATTGAAAACAATCGCATCGCGAAGGATTACCTCGTCAACTACACAAACGCGTCCTACCTCGTGAAGGATGGCTTCAAGTTGCCCGAAGACGGCCTCTATTCGGGCTTCAATCCCGAGACCAGGGTTTACGACAAGTCGACGTGGAATTATCAAGAGGGCGGCGATCTCACTGGCAAGCCCGCAGCGGCAGAGTCGCCCAAGGCGCAGCCCGCGCACGTAGTGACGCTGTCCAAGCCCGCGGCGGGACAACCGGCGCCTCCTGTTCTGTTGCCGGCGAACGTAGCCTACGATCTGAAGCTCGAAAATCCCCGCTGCGTCTTCCAGTTGCTGAAGCAGCAATACTCGCGGTACACGCCGGAAGTGGTCGAGCGAATCACCGGCATTCCCAAAGACCAACTTCTGAAAGCGTACGATCTCTTCACATCCATCCGCAAAGACGGCGACATGAAGAAGGTGGCCACGATCATCTACGCGGTGGGCTGGACCCAGCACACCTTCGGCACGCAGATCATTCGCACCGCCGCCATGATCCAATTGCTCCTCGGAAACGTGGGACGCGCCGGCGGCGGCGTGAATGCGCTGCGCGGCCATTCGAACATTCAGGGCGCGACGGATATGGCGGGCGTCTTCGACACGTTGCCCGGCTACTTGAAAATGCCGAACCCGAACGACACGGATCTGGCGACGTTCTTGAAGCGCATTACACCCACGGCATCAAAACCTGGCGTGTGGGATTCGTTCAACTACTATTCGAATACGCCGAAGTTCGCTGTGTCCCTGCTGAAGGCGTTCTACGGCGACGCAGCGACCAAGCAGAATGACTTTGCCTACAGCTACCTGCCGAAGATCGACCGCAACTTTTCCTGGACGCAGATTTGGGATCAGATGTACCGCGGCAACGTGAAGGGAATGTTCGCGTTTGGAATGAATGGCGTGATGATCGGGCCCGACACGCAGAAGAACATTGATGCGCTGAAGAAGGCCGATTGGCTCGTCGTGGGCGAGATCTACCCGGATGAAACGAGCGAGTTCTGGAAAGCCCCGGGCACGACAACCGACGAGATGAAGAAGATCAATACCACCGTGTACCGCCTGCCCTGCGCGGGATTCGCCGAAAAAGATGGAAGCATGACGAACTCGGCGCGCTGGCTGCAGTGGAAGAACGTTGCCGTCCCACCCCCAGGCGATGCGCGCCTGGATCAGGACATCCTCGCGCAGATCTTTTTGAGAGTTCGCTCTCTGTATCAGAAGGAAGGCGGCAAATTCCCCGATCCGGTCCTGCATGCCACCTGGGCATATACCGATCCGCAGCACCCGTCGCTCGCCGAGGTCGCCAAAGAGGTCAATGGCAAAGCGCTCGCCGACCTCCAGGACCCGATGACCAAGCAGGAGATCAAGACCGGCCAGCAATTGCCGGGCTTTGCCTGGCTGAAGGATGACGGCACTACGTCGTGCGGTAACTGGATATATTCAGGTTCCTTCACCGAGGCAGGTAATCTGACTGCCCGCCGCGGAACGGACGATCCTTCCGGGCTGGGGATTTATCCGAACTGGGCCTTCTCATGGCCGGCAAATCGCCGGGTGCTCTACAATCGCGCATCCTGCGATGTCGACGGGAAGCCCTGGGATCCGTCACGCAAGCAGATTTGGTGGAACGAAGGTGCCCAGAAATGGGTGGGTAACGACGTTCCCGATTTCAAGGCAGACTCCCATCCCAAGGATCACATGGGTCCGTTCATCATGAATCCTGAGGGCGTGGGACGTTTGTTCGTTCCCATCGGCGCGGTGACGGACGGGCCCTTCCCAGAGCACTACGAACCAATCGAGAGCCCGGTGAAGAATGTCCTTCACCCTGACCACTCGAATAATCCGGTGGTCAAGAAGCTCACGACTCCCGTTGACAAATACGCCGGCACCGGCGGTGAATACGACATCGTCTGCACCACCTACCGGTTGACCGAGCAATATCACTACTGGACGAAGAACAATCCGATGAACGTCCAACTGATCCCCGAGCCATTTGTCGAAATTCCGGTCGAGTTGGCCGCGGAAAAAGGGATTCAGGGCGGCGACAAAATTAAGGTGTCGAGCATTCGCAACTCGTACATCGCGAAAGCGTTCGTCACGCGCCGCATCAAGCCCATGATGATTGACGGCAAGAAGGTGTACCAAATTGGGATCCCGATCCACCAAGGCTTCCGCGGAATCACGGAGGACGAAGGGAAGGACGCCCGCACGCCGGCGAATCTGCTGACGCCGACCGTAATTGACCCCAACGCCTACACCCCTGAATCCAAGGGCTTCCTCGTTAAGGTTGAAAAGGCCTAAGGGGGCGCGAACATGAGCGGCGCAAGCTTGGAAATTCGTGCGATTTCAGGCCATGCAGGGTCTGTACCCGGGGCCGGGCTCAAGCGCGAGTTTGAAGTCTGCAAGCTGATTGACACCACGACATGCATCGGCTGCAAAGCTTGCGAAGTAGCTTGCCTGGAGTGGAATGGCTACTCCTTCAGCGAAACCGTGTTCAACAACTCCTACCAGACCATGCCCGAAACGTCGTGGAACTACTGGAACCTGATCAAGTTCAATGAGCATGAGGACAAAGACCACGGAATGATGCTGTTGATGCGCAAAGATCAGTGCATGCACTGCGAGGACCCCGGATGCCTCGAGGCGTGCCCTGCGGATGGCGCGATCGTGCAGTACGTCAACGGCATCGTGGACTTTCAGCAGGAGCATTGCATCGGTTGCGGCTATTGCATGTCGGGCTGCCCGTTCAACATTCCGAAATTCAGCCCGGAAGCGCGCAAGGTATTTAAGTGCACACTTTGTGTGGACCGCGTCACCGCAGGTCTTGAACCTGCCTGTATCAAGTCCTGCCCCACCGGCTGCTTGCACTTTGGCACCAAGCCGGAGATGAAAGAGCTGGCTGAAAAGCGCGCGAAGCAGCTTCGCACGCAGTCCGGGTTTTCCGACGCGGGCGTGTATGATCCTTCCGGCGTGGCCGGGACGCACGTCATCTATGTCTTGCACGATGCGAAAAACCCAGAGCTGTACGGCGGCTTGCCTGCGAATCCAAGCATCCCGTGGACTGTGAAGCTCTGGAAGCATCCACTGAAGTGGCTGGGAAACCTCGCGATGGTCGGCGGCTTGGTGGGCGTCGCAATTCATTACCTGCGATTCGGTCCGAAAGTGGTGAAGGAGGATGAAGAAAATCCCGAGGAGGGAGGAAAGCGATGAGCGACGAACCAGTTGTCCTCCCGAACGGACGCATCCTCCGCTATTCCTTTCACGAGCGGATGATCCATTGGATTGCTGCGATTTCCTATGTGTATCTGTTGCTGACCGGGTTGGCTTTCTGGTCTCCGTGGCTGTTTTGGATCGCGGTTGCCTTGGGAGGCGGCACGATCTCGCGCGAATTGCACCCCTGGGCCGGCCTCATCTTCGTCTTTTCGACTGTGTTGATGTATCGAATGTGGGCGGTGCAGATGAAAGAGGAGCCCGCGGACAAAGCCTGGTGGAAGGCAACGCAGCACTACATCCGCAATGAGGACGAGTCGGTTCCCCCGGCAGACCGGTTTAACCCCGGCCAGAAGATTCTCTTCTGGGGCTTTTTCTGGTGCGGTATTTTGCTGCTTCTATCTGGGTTGATTCTCTGGTTTCCCAACTGGATTCCCTGGAATCTTCATTTTCTGCGCCTGGCTGCTGTGATTATCCATCCTGCGGCGGCATTGCTGACGATAGGCCTGTTTATCATCCACGTTTACATGGGAGCGGTGCTCGAAGAGGGCGCATTTGCTGCTATCGTTCGCGGCTATGTATCCAGGGCGTGGGCAAAGGAGCACCACCGCCTCTGGTATGACCAGATCGTCAAGGGCGCCTCGGCGAGGAAATGAAGAATGGAAAGTGGGAAGTCCGAATCGCTCGCGCTCATGATTTAGCTTCCACGCATCCGTCTGCATCTGAGGGCCTGCGTTTCTACGAGCACGTCACGCAATTCCAGAAATCGCTGTACTTGGAACTCGAAGCCGAGTGCGGGACTGCGAAAGAGCAACGCCCTCCGGGCGCGCTAAGGGAAGAGTTGGACCTGTTCATCTTGCTGCCGCGCTTTGGCCCGTTCCTCATGGTGATCGAGAAAAACGCGCCTTCTCCTCTCGCCCAATCTGCCAATGAACTCCGCAACAGCGGCGTAAACCTTTGGCAGGAGATGTTGATCGAGTTCTGGGGCGCAGCCGGGCAGAATCCGCCGAATCCGGCCAAGTTCTTGCTTTCCTGGGTTTTTTTGCAGCCATACGCGGAGTATCTTGCAGATTACTCGCTGCACCCTCCTCTCCACGCGACACCCTCGCTTTGTCCCCTCTGTTCGAGCAAGCCACAGGTCGGCGTACTGCGTCCGGAAGGTGATGGCGGCAAGCGTTCGCTGATTTGCGCCCTATGTGCCCACGAGTGGGACTTTCGCCGGATCGTGTGCCCCGCATGCGGTGAGGAAGACGTGCATAAACTCGCCGTCTATTCCGCAAAGGAGCTTGTACATGTCCGCGTGGAAGCGTGCGACACCTGCCACAACTATATTAAGACGGTTGACCTGACGAAAGACGGCCACGCCATCCCGGTTGTGGACGAACTGGCGACCATCCCTCTGAATCTTTGGGCGGCTGATCACGGCTATACGAAGCTGCGTACGAATCTGCTGGGCATCTAGCGCGCTCACGAAAATCTCATCCCCGACTGGCCTGAGGATCAGCGGCACTGCGTAATCGGCCGCATCTCCATCGCCAACGCAGACGCGGACGCTTTTGCCTACAGCAACGCGGCCATTGACCAGGCCCTTCGCGCTGTCAAGGAAATCTCGCGATTCGGCGTGAATGGGCGTGCCTAAGACGGGCTGAAATTTCAGTGGCAGGCGCATTCCCTAGGAGCTAGAACACGCCTCCCAATCAGTTGTAACCAGTCGCGCCTCAAGTACATCTATTAAATTTAGTCGCCTCCGCGTGGGATTTGAAACCCTGCGTGAGATAATGGTTTTACCGGTGTCCACCTGACACTCCCCTTGCAGCGTATGGTGCGTCTATACCGGAGAATTTCGGGAGCGAGCGATGTGGATAGTTCGATTAGCTCTACGCCGGCCTTACACTTTCGTCGTTGCCGCCATTCTGCTGCTGATTCTGGGCCCAGTGGCCATCCTGCGTACCCCCACGGATATTTTCCCGAATATTGACATTCCAGTTGTCAGCGTGATTTGGAATTACACCGGACTTTCTCCCGAGGAGATGTCCAACCGTATCGTTTTCAATTACGAACGGTCACTGACCACCACGGTAAACGATATTGACCACATCGAATCGCAGTCTCTGAGTGGAATCTCGGTCGTTAAGGTCTTCTTCCATCAGGGTGTGCAGGTAGCCAATGCGATTGCGCAGGTGACCGCGATTTCTCAGCCCATCGTCAGGACATTGCCGCCGGGCACAACACCACCATTTATCATTACATACAACGCATCCACCGTACCGATTCTGCAACTCGGTCTCTCCGGCCAGGGATTGTCTGAACAACAATTGGGCGACATCGCCATCAATTTTCTTCGGACAGGACTCGTCACCGTTCCGGGAGTTGCGATTCCATATCCCTACGGCGGGAAGCAGCGCCAGGTGCAGGTGGACCTGGACACAGCCGCCCTGCAGTCGAAGGGGCTTTCACCGCTTGATGTGGTCAACGCCATCAGTGTCCAAAACCTGATTCTACCGGCAGGCACATCGAAGATCGGGCCATTCGAATATCAGGTGGACATGAATGGCTCGCCTCAGACGATCCAGGAGTTGAATGACCTCCCGATCAAGGCTGTGGGTGGCTCGACGATTTACGTTCGCGATGTGGCGTATGTCCGTGACGGTTTTCCCCCGCAGACAAACATCGTTCGCGTGGATGGGAAGCGCTCTGCCCTCATGTCGATTCAGAAGAATGGCAATGCCTCGACACTCGATATCATTTCCGGAATCAAGGCCTTGCTGCCGCAGATTTTGGCCGGTCTTCCACCCGCATTGGAGGTCAAGCCGCTCTCGGATCAATCGGTATTCGTGAAGGCTTCGATTGATGGAGTGGTTCGCGAAGGCATCATCGCCGCCTGCCTCACGGGTTTCATGATACTGGTTTTCCTGGGGAGCTGGCGGAGCACCCTGATCATTGCTGTCTCCATTCCCCTTTCGATTCTCACTTCCATCATCGTCCTGAGCGCGCTCGGGCAAACCATCAACATCATGACGCTCGGCGGATTGGCGCTCGCCGTCGGAATTCTGGTTGACGATGCCACTGTCGAAATCGAGAACATTAACCGCAACCTCGACCAGGGAAAGGAAATCGTCCAGGCCATTCTGGACGGCGCACAGCAGATTGCCGTGCCCGCCTTCGTCTCCACGCTCTCGATTTGCATTGTATTCGTGCCTATGTTTTTCCTTACCGGTGTCGCGCGGTATCTCTTCGTTCCCCTCGCGGAGGCGGTCAGTTTCGCAATGCTGGCCTCTTATCTCCTCTCGCGAACACTCGTGCCCACCATGGCGAAGTACCTGCTGGTTGCTCAGACGGAGGAAGCACGCCTGGCGGCCGCAAAGGTCGGCAATTGGTTTGTGCGCTTGCAGTCAAAGTTCGAGCACGCATTTGAGGGTATCCGCGGCCGGTACCATCGCTTGCTGGACCGTTGCATCCGCCACCGTGGCGTGTTTGCCATCTGTTTTCTGGCCGCTTGCGTCCTCTCGTTTGCGCTGCTCCCTTTTGTGGGGCAAGACTTCTTCCCGAGCGTTGACAGTGGCGAATTCAAGCTTCACATGCGCGCCCCCACGGGAACGCGGATCGAGGAAACGGCTGCTCTTTGTGACCGCGTGGACGCAGTGATTCGCAAGCAGATTCCGCCGTCCGAAATTGTCAGTGTGATTGACAATATCGGGCTGCCCTACAGCGGCTTCAATCTTTCTTATAGCACCTCTGCGCCTATCGGACCGGGAGACACTGACATTCTGGTTGAGCTCTCGAAGGAACACCGCCCCACGGCTCAATATGTGCACGATCTGCGCCTGAAGCTCGGGCAAGAATTTCCAGGCGTCTCTTTTTATTTTCTGCCGGCGGACATTGTCACTCAGATCCTGAATTTCGGGCTTCCCGCTCCTATAGACATTCAGATCGTCGGAAGGAACCTGATTGCTAATCGCGAATTTGCCAGCCACTTAATGGACCAGTTGAAGTTCATTCCCGGAACCTCGGACCTCAGGATTCAGCAGCCGTTTGATCAGCCTAAGTTGCACATTGACGTGGACCGTACCAAGGCGCAGGAGATCGGTTATACGCAGCGCGACGTGGCTCAAAATCTCTTGATTTCCCTGAGCGGAAGTTTTCAGACCGCCCCGACATTCTGGCTCGACCCGAAGACGGGCGTGAGCTACAACATCGCCACGCAGACGCCGCAGTACAGAGTGGACACGCTCCAGGGTCTCGAAAATATTCCTGTCACCGGGACGAACGCAGCCGCCCCGCCGGAAATTCTGGCCAGTCTGGCCTCCTTCAGTCGCGGCGCAGAGATGGGTGTCGTCTCGCATTACAACGTCCAGCCGGTAATTGACATCTTTGGCTCCGTGCAGGGGCGCGACCTTGGCGGTGTCGCCCGCGAGATTTTGCCGATCATCGAACGCAGCAAGAAGGACCTGCCGCGCGGTTCGCAAATCATTGTCCGTGGGCAGATTGAAACCATGCGCACGTCGTTTTCAGGGCTCCTCTGGGGACTTGCGTTCTCAATCGTCCTCGTGTATTTGCTGATTGTCATAAACTTTCAATCCTGGCTGGACCCCTTCATCATCCTGATGGCTTTACCGGCCGCGCTCGCAGGAATAGTATGGTTTTTGTTCGTCACCGGCACGACGGTCAGTGTTCCGGCACTGACTGGTGCGATCATGTGCATGGGCGTGGCCACCGCCAACAGCATTCTGGTGGTCAGCTTCGCAAGGGAAAGGCTGGATGAAGGTGAAGAGCCGGCGGATGCCGCCCTCAACTCGGGCTTCACCCGTTTCCGGCCTGTGATTATGACTGCGCTGGCGATGATTATCGGCATGCTTCCAATGTCGCTCGGCCTCGGTGAGGGCGGCGAACAGAACGCTCCGCTGGGGCGCGCGGTAATCGGCGGCCTGATGTTCGCCACGGTTGCCACACTGTTCTTCGTTCCAGTTTTTTTCAGCCTCGTGCATTCCCGCCGTGAAAAGGCAGAGTCACCACTGGCTGAGGGAAACGAGTGAGTTTTGCGAGTCGCCAATAACGTTCGAGAATCAGAGAGGAAGAGGGTTAAATGACTGAGCATCCGGAAATGGGGACGCCTCGGGGCGAGCAAGATCTTTTCGCCGCTGGCCCGCGCTCGAGCCATGGCGTGCTCGCCGCCGCCCTGGTCTTGGTTATTGTCGCGGCCATCGTGGTCGCAGGAATTGTGCCGCGCCTAAAAGCAAAAGCGGCGCTTAAAGTCGAGACCCGTGCTCTCGCAATTCCTACCGTCTCCGTGATTCATCCCAAGCAGGGTGCTCCTCACCAGGAACTTGTGCTCCCCGGAAATATTCGGGCGTTCACCGACGCGCCCATCTACGCGCGCACAAATGGCTACCTGAGAAAATGGTATGTAGATATTGGCGGGCATGTGAAATTGGGCCAATTGCTCGCGGAGATTGACACACCCGAAGTGGACCAACAACTCTCGCAGGCGCGCGCGAATTTGAATACGGCGCAGGCCAACTACCGCCTCTCCCAAATCACCGCCAACCGCTACCAGGATTTGAAGAACACGGATTCGGTTGCCAAGCAAGACGTGGACAATGCCATGGGCGATTTTCAGGCCAAGGCCGCCATGGTCGCTTCCGCTGAATATCAAGTCAAGTATCTGCAGCAGCTTGAATCGTTCAAGAATATCTATGCGCCGTTCGATGGCGTCATCACGGCGCGCAATACCGACATCGGTCAATTGATCGATTCCGGTTCGAGTGGCGGCGCAGCGAAGGCACTGTTCCAGATCGCCGCCACTCGAACTTTGCGCGTGTACGTCAGCGTGCCCCAGCAGTACTCCCAGGCCGCCAAGCCGGGTTTGCCATCCAACATCACGCTCGCGGAGTTTCCCGGACGCCAATTTCACGGCCAGTTGGTTCGGAATTCCGGAGCGATATCTGCCGAATCGCGCACCCTTCTCACCGAAGTCGATGTGGACAACCCCACCGGCGAGCTTCTCCCTGGCGCCTACGCGGAGGTCCACCTAAAACTGCCTGCAGACATTCCATCCTTTATCTTGCCCGTAAATGCGCTAATTTTCCGGTCGGAAGGCCTGCGCGTAGCCACCGTCACGGACGGGAATCACGCCACCCTCGTGCCCATCACATTAGGCCGCGATTTCGGCAATGAGGTCGAAGTAGTGGCCGGCCTCACTGGCCAGGAAATCGTTATCACCAGCCCGCCCGATTCGCTCGTTTCCGGCGAGCAGGTAAGGATTGTGGAGCCTGCCAAGGGAGACAGTTCGAAGTGAGCGGGTATTTGCATCGCGGAACGCTCGCCAGCGCTGCGGGCAGACGAACCTTCGCACGGCTGATCTGCCTCACCGTGTTCGCTCTCTCCGGTTGCACCGTCGGACCAAAATATGTACGGCCGTCTGCGGAAGTTCCGGCGGATTACAAGGAGGCAGGTAATTGGAAGCCTGCACAGCCCAGCGATGTGCTCTCGAAAGGAAAGTGGTGGGAAATTTATCAGGACCCTCAGCTCAACACTCTCGAAGACCGGATCAGTGTCTCGAACCAGAATCTAAAAATCGCACAGGCCCAATTCACCCAGGCGCGCGCTGCTCTCAAGATTTCCCGCTCCGGCTTATTTCCGACCGTTACCGGCAACGCCTCCGCAGCCCGTTTGCAACAGTCGCAGAACCGCCCGCTTTTCAACAACTCGACCGCAAAGACCAACTACTCCGACTACACGATTACCGCTGATGCTTCTTATGAAGCGGATATCTGGGGCCGGGTGCGCCGCACAGTCGAGGCCAGCCGCTCCGAAGCGCAAGCGAGTGCCGCGGATCTCGCCAGCGTGGAATTAAGTTTGCACGCGGAGCTTGCGTTTGATTATTTCGGGTTGCGTGGTCTGGACGCGCAAATGGCGCTCCTCAGTTCGACCGTTGTCTCGTATGAGAAAGCGCTGGAACTCACGCAGAACCGCTACCACGGCGGCCTTGCATCAGCCGTCGAGGTCGCGCAGGCGCAGACGATTCTTGAAACCACGCGCGCGCTGGCGACCGATGTCGAGGTGCCGCGAGCCGCTTTTGAACACGCCATCGCAGTTCTGATTGGCCAGCCCCCTTCCACGTTCAGCCTGCCGGCGATACCGCTCACGACTCTGCCTCCCTCGATTCCACCCGGCCTGCCATCGGATCTGCTTGAGCGCCGTCCGGACATCGCCGCAGCGGAGCGCCGCGTGCAGGAAGCGAACGCACAGATTGGCATCGCCCGGGCCGCGTACTTTCCTCTGCTCACGCTTTCTGGCTCCGGAGGGTTCGAGAGCGCCGCGATCACAACTCTAATTCAGGGCCCTAGCGGACTCTGGTCAGTCGGAGGCGCCGCCGTGGAGACTCTTTTCGATGCAGGCCGGCGCCGGGGAGTCTCCGATCAAGCGATAGCTGGCCACGAACAATTTGTCGCGAATTACCGGCAAACGGTCCTCTCGGCTTTTCAGGAGGTGGAAGACAATCTCGCTGCTCTCCGTATTTTGGAGGAAGAAGCGAAGACCGAAGATGCTGCTGTCGCGGCGGCGCAGCGCTCCCTCGCCCTTTCCGAAAATCGCTACAGAGGCGGAGTTACCAGCTATCTCGAAGTCACCGTCGCGCAGAGTGCCGCACTCTCCGATGAAGTCACCGCCGTCAACATTCGCACGCGCCGCATGACTTCCAGCGTACTCCTGATCAAGGCTATTGGTGGCGGTTGGAACGTCTCGCAGATCCCTCGCGTTTAGAATCCCCCCGCCCAATTTCCTTCCCCTGCTTGGCCTCAGTTCCGGAATACACACACCCGTCAACAGCATCTGCGGGCTCAACATCGCTGCTTATGCCGATGAAGACCGTACGCCGCAGACAACCAACGTGAGATACAATTTGGCGCGAAGCTGCTGTTCTGACTCCTAGGAGGCGGGCAATCATCGGGATGTCAAAGTCTATTGTTCGCCTCATTCAGCGCGGTCTGACCGGTCTTCTGTTTCTACCGGCAATATTCCTTCCTCTTCCGTCGCAGGCGAATTCATCCACCGAGGCCAGCCCGAAGCTATTCCTCCACGACCATTGGATGCTCCAGTCTTCTTGCCTGATGAAGGCCGAGGGTGACCAGATTTCTGCTCCCGAGTTTCGCACTACCGGCTGGCACGCCACGTCTGTGCCCTCCACTGTCTTAGCCGCGCTCGTCGCCGACAAAAGTTTTCCTGACCCATTTTTCGGCATGAACTTGCGTTCGATTCCGGGCGCAACATACCCGATCGGAAAAAATTTCGCTGAGCTGCCTATGCGCCGCGACAGCCCCTTCCGCTGCCCCTGGTGGTATCGCACGGAATTCATCCTGCCAGAAAATTATCCAGGCCATCATGTGTGGCTGAATTTCAGCGGAATCAATTACCGCGCCGACATCTGGATCAATGGGAAGAAGCTTGGCGACTCGAAAGATGTCGCTGGAACGTTCCGGATTTACGAATTCGATATCACGCCTCTGCTCGTTGCGGGCCATCCGAATGTTCTCGCTGTGGAAACATTTTCGCAAACCGAAACAGATCTCGGTATCAACTGGCAGGATTGGAATCCGGCGCCTCCTGATAAGAATATGGGCCTCTACAGCGATGTATATTTACAGGCGAGCGGTCCTGTCACGATTCGCCATCCAGAAGTGATCACCCATTTTCTCGATGCCTCGCTCGCCGACGCCGATCTCACTGTTGTCGCCGAGCTGCGCAACCTTTCAAAAGCGGCGGTTACTGGTTTTCTCGACGGGTTTGTCGACGACGTGAACATCCGCGAGATCTGTGTGCTCAATCCGGGAGAGACCCGCGCCGTCCACTTGACGCCGAGGCAGTTTCCACAGTTGCGCATCAAAGATCCGAAAATCTGGTGGCCCGCCCCGCTCGGCCCGCAAAATCTGCACCATCTCTCACTTCGATTCAAGATCGGCAATGATCTTTCTGACTCCCAGAAGATCCGTTTTGGCATCCGCGAAATCACTTCTGAGCTCAACGAACACGGGTACCGGCAGTTCCGAGTAAATGGCAAAAAAATCCTGATTCGGGGCGGTGGCTGGGCGCAAGATATGTTGCTGCGGCGCTCGCCGGAACGGCTGGACGCTCAACTTCGCTATGTCCGCGACATGAATCTCAACACCATCCGCCTCGAAGGCCAGCTGGAAACAGACGAATTCTTCGACCTCGCCGACGAACGCGGAATCCTAGTAATGCCCGGCTGGGTATGCTGCACGTACTGGCAGCTATGGCCGAAATGGAAGCTGAGCGATTTGGAGATCGCCACCGGATCACTTCGTTCGCAAGCATTGCGCATGCGCAGCCATCCAAGCGTACTGGTGTGGCTGAACGCCAGCGATGAACCGCCGCCGCCGGTCGTGGAGGAAGCGTACCTTGATGTTTTGAAAGAAACTGACTGGCCCAATCCAGTTGTTTCATCCGCGGCCGGTTACTCCACCACTGTGACCGGCGCTTCTGGAATGAAAATGACCGGGCCGTATGACTATGTACCCCCCTCTTATTGGCTCACGGACTCTGGCCGCTATGGCGGAGCCTGGGGCCTCAACACGGAGGCAAGCCCCGGGCCTGCGATTCCCACAATCGGGAGTCTGAAGAAAATGCTCCCCTCGGATCATCTCTGGCCCATCGACAAATTCTGGAGCTATCACGCCGCCTCCGAAAGTTTTTCGAATGTGGATCGCTTCAATCGCGCGATGAATTCCATGTTTGGCGCGCCCGCGGGACTCGAAGACTACGTCACCAAATCTCAAGCCATGGCCTACGATGCTGAGCGCGCGATGTTCGAGGCCTATGCGCGCAACAAATACACCTCTACCGGCGTCATCCACTGGATGATAAACAACGCATGGCCCTCGATCTACTGGCATCTTTTTGATTATTATCTGCAACCAGTGGGTGGCTATTTTGGGTCGAAGAAAGCTTGCGAGCCGCTGCATATCCAGTTTTCCTACGACGACCGCACCGTGGTGGTCGTCAACAATCTTTACCAGAAATTCTCAGGGCTCTCCGTGATGGCAGAACTCTACGATTTCGATCTTCAAAAAGTATTCTCGCAGCAAATTTCAGTCGATGTGGAAGCAGATTCTGTCCACCGAGCGCTGACCATGCCCACGCTTCCCTCAGGCCCTGCCCCCGCCGTTTACTTCGTGAATCTGGCGCTCCGGGATTCTTCCAGCAAGTTGCTCAGCTCCAATTTCTACTGGCTCTCGAGCCACCCGGCAGAAATTCAATGGAAGAAGACAGCCTACTTTGACGACCCGCCGCCAAAGGATCTCACCTTTTCAACTTCGATTTACACCCCAGCCTCTCCTTATGACGATCTGACGCAGCTCAACCGCCTGGCCCGCGTTCGAATCGCCGCCACTGCCGCTGTCGCACAAGGCGAGCAAGGTCCACAGGTCCACGTTACACTTCGAAATCTCAGCGATCACCTCGCGTTTCAAGTCCAGCTGGGAATTCACAGCAAGGGGCATG
>Ga0307475_10000179_pt1 | contig 38563 bp, 29 predicted proteins | sample atmos_gasesECM1C_FD_203317 | JGI IMG/M metagenome (GOLD analysis project Ga0307475, IMG submission 203317) | Hardwood forest soil microbial communities from Morgan-Monroe State Forest, Indiana, United States - atmos_gasesECM1C_515 | ecosystem: Environmental > Terrestrial > Soil > Temperate... | reverse complement strand
CCGCAGCACTTCTTGGAGACGCCTCGCTACGATTTCATCTTCACCGGGTTGCAGCATCCACACTCCCACGACGATTACGTTACTGCCTCCCGGGAGGCCCACGCTGGCGGGGCCTCCGCCTGTCGAGCGGTTCAGTTCAATACGCGGGGTACCTTCGCGCATCCTTTGCATCACCTCGGTCGCCGAGACCTTGATTCGATTCAGGTCATAGGTGATCAGCAGGTGCGGGACATGGTTGGCAGCGGGAGGAATAAAAACTCTTGCTTCTACGCTAGGAATGCTTTTGACGCGCTCCGCGATTAACGCGGCCCGCTTGCGGTATTCCGCTTCCATTGCCGCCTCGTCCTGTGCAAGAAACCAGTCCACGGCAGCAACCAGACCAATGATTTCTTCCTTCCCCACCTTCATCCCGCGACCTATTGTGTTTGAGTTGGGTGAATTGTTTAGCTGTGCCGCGTCGATCAAATCTTTTTTCCCCAAGAGCAACCCGGTACATTGTGGTCCACGCAAACCCTTTCCACCCGAAAAAGTCACCAAATCAAAGCCCATCTCCGTGTAGTTCCAGAGGTTTGAAATAGGCGGAACATCGGCCGCCGCATCGTTGAAGCACGGAACTCCATGCTGGTGGGCTACGCGGACCCATTCTTCCCTGCTGATGCGTCCTCCGTCGGCGGCATTGAAAAACTGTGTCATTACGGTGCGTTCCGAGAAGGCGCGTTCATATTCATCAAGAGTTTCCACGTCGATGAAGCGCGCGCCGCAGTCTCGGATCGCATGATCGTAGTCATAGTGATGCGCCTTTTGGACGATGACTTCGTTCTTTAACCCCTGCATTTCAGTGGGAATATTTATAACCGCGGATTTGTTGCCCCGAGTAATGCACGCGCTTGTTGCCAGCGTTATTGCAGCGGCAGCACCGGAAGTTACCAATGCGCCCTCACAGCGTAGACGCTTGGCCAGGTACTCGCCTGCCGCCTTGTGTAGCTCCATCAGATGAACTGGTCTTTTTGCCGCCAAGGCGACGGCCGCTTGCACCTCATCTGGCATGATGGAAGCCGATAGGATCGTGTAGGTGCCAGCCGCGTTGATGAAGGGCGTTACTCCAAGTCTCTGGTAGTAATCTACGGCGCTGGCAGCAGGCAAAGCGGTGTTCGCGGGCAATACCCGACCGAAGCAGACACCTCCGGCGACAACCTGACTGCCCTTGCGCAGAAGCTTTCGACGGCTGATAGATTCCACCACGCTTCCTCCTTTTTTAGTTTCTCGGGTAGTTGTCGGCGGTCGCCGGAAGAGAGCCTTGTAACATCGGAGTATTGAAATATTGCGGTCGGGCTTTCTCCCACTGGACCATGCTGAGACCCGAAGGGTCGTAGAGGATTCTCCCCCTGCGAATCGTCATTTGCGCCACGATCCGCAGGGTTCCATCCATCTTGGCGTAACCGCAATCAATGTACCCGAAATGACCGCGCAACTCTTCCAAAACGGCGATGTCCGCCTCCCCGCCAACGGACAAAGTTCCCAGTTCTGGTCGGTGAATCTCGTGCGCGGGATTGACCGTGGCACGCCGGATTAAATCGCTCAGCGACACGCCCATATTGAGAAACTTGGAAATCACATTACTCATGCTGAGAATTGTGAAATCGCCGGTGTGCAAGTCGGTGGAGATGGAATCGGGAACAAATCCCTGTTTGACCGCAGGCACGGCATTTCGGAACCAGAAGCTCCCCCCTCCATGGCCCACATCGAAAATCACTCCACGGTTTCGCGCTTGTTGCAGGATGGGATTGATCTTCCCGTCGGGCAGAAGGATCGGAAACTGCTGCGCAAAAACATGAGTATGAATGTCTCCGGGTCTGGCTTTTTGGAGAATGAGGTCCGCATAGGGCCTTTCTGGACGAGGCCAAAAATCGAACATCACCGGAACTTTTGCTGCTTCTCCGCAGGCGATGGCCCGATCCACCGCCGCCCAACTGGGATGCAGTTCGTCCAAAGGTTTCTGAGGCCAGTAGTGAGCCGTCTTTACACCCACGATGATGTCCGAATATCTTAGAACCGTATCAGCACACCGCTTCACATCCATCTGTTCGACGTTCTGTTCCAATCCACCTTTCATCCCATTGGCCACGATGTTCAGAAAGGCCAGCACACGCACCTTGGCCTGATCGATCACTTCTTCCTTTTCCTCGAGAAATGTGTCCGCCCCCGCCGTCCCTGCATCAACGATTGTCGTTACGCCCGACTGCAGCGCTAAGTCCGCGGGAATTCCGAGCGGTGCAAGTTGCGGGCGTGGATTCGTTGTGAGCGAAGCAGTTGCGAGCGGAACTTCGAGATCTGGAGCATCGGGAGCAAACCAATTCAGCGGGGCGCCTCCGTGTCCAACGTGGTAGTGGATGTCAATCAGCCCCGGCGTGACGTAGAGACCTGAGACATCCACGACCTTGGCAGCCTGATTGGCGGGAATATCCTTTTCAACGGCTGCGATCTTGCTGCCAGAAACAGCCACATCCATTCTTCCGTCGCGCTCATTCGCGGGATCGATGACATGGCCTCCCTGCAGCAGCAAGTCGTACCGTGGAGTGCCGGCGACGAAAGCGCCCTGGTTGCCACCTCTCCTTCGGGCTTCGGAAATACTGTTGGACGCCGCGACGCCGCGCATCGCGACCAATGCCGCAGCAGAATTTTGAAGAAATGCCCGTCGGTTCTGTTTATTCATTCCGACCTCGCCTCGATTCGCGCTTCTTCGTACGCGCGCGATTGCGCCATTCTCTATCACGGAGCGCTTTCCACGTCCATACCGTATCGGTACACATTAAGAGATCCGCCGATAGGAAACGCGATCTGCGGCCACGCAATGCCGGGAGCATCGACTCTTGAACTGAGGCCGGGTATCCCGCGAAAACCCTCGTAGTCACTACCCTCTGGCAAAACGTGTGAAGTGCATACCGGAGAGATGGTCCGGGGGCACTCCAATGAAAAACGGTTAGGGCCTGATGACCGTGCCATCCCCTCGCCGCGTGGTCCCCCAGGAATAATCGAAATTCGGCGGACCAGCGGGGATCGGGAATTTCGCCGCGAGCTTCTCGTCAACCTCGATGCCCAAACCCGGCCTTTCCTGCGCCAGCATGTAGCCGTTCTTGACTTCGGGGCAGCCCACAAATACTTCCTGCGTTTCTTTTGGGAAACCGCTGCCTTCATGGACGCCGAAGTTGTAACTCACCAGCTCGAGCGCCAGCTGCGCGGCGTGCGCCAGCGGCGACGCGTCACCTGGTCCGTGCCAGGCGGTACGGACACCGAAAAACTCGCTCAGCGCGGCGACCTTGCGCGCCGGACTCAAACCGCCGATCTGCGAAATGTGGATGCGGATGAAATCAATCAGCCGCTCTTTGATGAGGGGCATATATTCGTGCTGGGTGTTGAACAGTTCACCCATGGCCAGCGGAATACTCGTCTGCTGGCGCAGCAGGCGGAAATGATCGTTGTCCTCCGGCGGGAGCGGGTCTTCCAGAAAAAACAAGCGATAGGGTTCGAGCGACTTGCTCAGATTGATCGCCTGATTCAACGTCACGCGCTCGTGCACGTCGTGGAGGAGCTCGACATCGTCGCCGAGTTTGCTGCGCAGGTGTTCAAATAACTTCGGCACCATACGCACGTACGGCGCCGGCTCCCAGATTTCTCTCGGGCTGGTCGGACCGACCACTTCGTTTGGGGCGCCCTCCGCCGGCGCGTGGCCGCGCGCCCCGTAGCCGGCGTAACCGGGCGTCGCGACCTGCACGCGCACGTGGCGGAAGCCTTGCTCCATCGCCCGCCGGGCGTTCTCTTCCACTTCAGAAAAACTGTTGCCGCTGGCGTGAAAGTAACAATCTGCGCCGTGCCGCACCTTGCCGCCGAGCAATTGATAAAGCGGCATCCCGGCACGTTTCGCTTTAATATCCCAAAGGGCGATGTCCACGCCACTCATGGCATTGAACAGCACCGGTCCGTTGCGCCAATACGAACTCACATAACTCGACTGCCAGATGTCCTCGATTTCATCGACGTCGCGCCCGATCAGAAACGGCTTGAGATAATCCTCCAGAGCCGTCTGGACGGCCAGCGCACGCTGCGTAAATGTCGCGCAGCCCCAGCCGACGAGGCCAGCCTCGGTCGTTTCGACCTTCGCGACAACCAGCCGGATATGATTCGGCGCCGTGAGGATCGTTTTGATGTCCCGGATCTTCACCGGCCCCGTGCCTCTCAGCGCCTGAGCGCAAACCGCATCGGATTTTGAACCGAGAACTCCGGCCAGCGAAGGTGTGCAGGTGAGCAGGGACGCTCCGCCAGCGAAAGAGAGAGAACGTATTGCTTCACGACGGTTCATAGTGGTGCCCTCCATGAAAATTGCCGTAGAACCGCTCTTAGCTTACGGCATCCTATGGAGAAGCGGTTGGCTTCGTAACGCTTGACAACCTGTTGAGGCCTTCTACTGTGCGCATCGGCGCCGGCGAGCCATCAGGCGGCGAACGCCGAAACACAGCGTGAAGTCACTCGCTGGAGTAGGTTGTCAAATTTCCACTTGACACCTTGACAGTGTCCTCGTGTAGTAAGGCGCATGAACAAACCATCACGAAGAACGATCCTGAGGACCGCCGGAGTAGCGGCCCTGGCAATGCCCGCCACTTACGGCGCATCTGTCTGGTCATGGTCTGCCGCTTCGAGCGCGACCGCTTGCCGTGGCCCGCGCTTCGAAGGAGAGGACACGCCGAAGATTTGTCTGGAGGCGGCGCTGGGTGGGTCGCCGGGTAACACGGCTGGTTCGAATGACGAGGCCGCGGCGGCGGCCCGGCGAATCCGTCAGCTCGGCGTAAACCATGTGATCTCCGGTGGCGGCCCGATTCCCTGGGAAGAAAGCCGGCTCAAGGACATGATGGGCCACCTCAAGAGCAATGGGCTCGTCCTGGCCAATTTGATGATCGCAGGCTTTCCGAATGCCATCTACAACCGGCCAGGAAGGGATGCCGACGTCGACAACGTAATCCAGTCGATCAGGGTTGCCGGTAAGGCCGGCCTGCCAGTTATCGAATATAATTGGTACGCGCACCGGGCGATGGAGGGCTATTTCGAAGAGACCGGGCGCGCTGGCGCGGGCTGGACCGGCTTTGATTACGAACGGATGAAGGATCTTCCGCCGCTCGCGGAAGAGGGGGCCCATACGCTCGAGGAAATGTGGGCCAACATCACCTATTTCCTCAAGGCCGTGATTCCGGAGGCCGAGAAGGCGGGCGTGCGTCTCGCGTTGCACCCAAACGATCCCCCCGCGCCGAACAGCCGGGGGTCCCAGCAGATCATGGGAACGATCGAGGGTTGGAAGAAACTGATAGGCATAGTAAACAGTCCTTCGAACGGGGTCACCTTTGATTGTGGCGTGACGAGAGAGATGGGCGGCGATCCTGTCGAGGTGTGCCGCTGGTTCGCATCCCGGGACCGGATCAACCATGTGCATTTCCGCAATGTCAAGGTGCAGAAGCCGAATGAGCGGTACACCGAAGTGTTCATCGACGAAGGCGAGAACGACATGTTTGCCGTAATGCAAGAACTGGTGAAGCAGAAGTATACCCGCCTGATCTACCCCGAGCATCCCCGCGGCCTTGATTACGACCGCGAACGGACCAACTTCCGGTCACAGTATCCAGGGGGAGGTGGCTATGCCGCTTTCGCATTCAACGTGGGGTATACCAGAGCCATGATGCAATCCGCTCTGGCGTTGAAGTGAGGATTAGGATCATGACGGATCGAATGCGCTTGCTCTTCGGCGCGGGCTTGACAGCCCTCGTTCGCGGCCCAGTTGTTCACTTTGATGAAACAACGAATCATCGAGTACCCCCTGTAGAACACATGGACCCGTTTCGCCGTGGCGGGCTCAAGGCTCCTGACGCGCTAATCGAGCGGCTGGCGACGTAGACAACGAGGAAATCGACGGCACCGGATGCGACCGCTCATCGAAGAGTTCCGCTCGACCGAAGAGGCCGCGCAACAGTTGAGGAGAACCTAATTATCCTTGAGCAACAAACAAATGCAGCAGTTCGTGGTATCGGCAGGTGGTCTGTTGCCCGTTTGCCCGGCCCCGGTGGGTTCCCTGGGACGCGTCACTGTATGCGTATTGCAATTTTCGTCTTGGGTTCACTCCTCGCGGGTTGGAGCCTCCGAGCGCAGGATAGCGATCCGGGGCGCAGATTATTTGAAAATCGCTGCGCGACATGCCATGGCGCCGACGGCAACGGAGGCCCAATGGGCCCCCCGATTACATCCCGCCTGGCTACCCGCGAAGCGCAGCAGCTTGCCACACTGATTCGGGAGGGCCTGCCCGCGCGCGGGATGCCTCCAAGCCAAGTCGCCGATCCGGAGATGGATTATTTGCTGAGGTTCTTGCGCACGATTCAACAGGGCGCATTGGGCAGGCCTGTTGAGCACAAGACCGTTCAGACGATCGACGGCCAGAGACTGGGTGGTGAGGTGCTCGGCGAAGGCTTCGAGGACCTGCAACTACGAACCGATGATAAGCGCATCCATCTGTTGCGCCGCGCCGGAGATCTCTTTCGAGAGGTCACTTCCGAGACAAACTGGCCCACCTACAATGGCGATCCCGGCGGCAACCGCTATACCACGCTCATTCAGATCAACAAGAACAATGTCACAAGGCTCGCACCGAAGTGGGTGTTTACGATTCCGGGCGTGGGACGGCTGGAAGTGACGCCGGTGGTCGTGGACGGCATCATGTACGTGACCGCCCCCAACCAATGCTTCGCGCTGGATGCGGGGACTGGCCGCGAGCTCTGGCATTATCAGCTGCCCGGCACGCCGGGAATGCTTGGCGATTCTGGAATCAACCGCGGCGTCGGAGTGGCCGGCCACCGCGTTTTTCTGGAGACAGATCACGCCCATGTGCTCGCGCTGAACCGCTTTACCGGTGATCTGCTCTGGGACAGAGAGAGCGCGGACTGGCACCAGAACTACTTCGCCACGTCCGCGCCGCTTCTCGCAGGCTCCCTCGTTGTTTCCGGCGTTGCGGGGGGCGAACATGGCGCTAAGGGATTCGTCACCGCCTTCGATCAGGATACCGGCAAGGAAGTGTGGCGGTTCTGGACCGTGCCGAAACGCGGCGAGCCAGGCTCGGAGACCTGGAAAGGCAAGGACGTCGATCACGGCGGCGCGCCAACCTGGTTCACCGGCAGCTATGACCCCGAGCTCGATATCATATATTGGCCGACCGGCAACCCCAGCGAGGAGTACAACGGAGACCATCGCATCGGAGACAATCTCTACTCAGATTGCATTCTGGCACTGGACCGCCAGACCGGCAAGCTCAAGTGGTATTACCAATTCACCCCGCACGATCTTTGGGACTGGGACGCTACGGAAACGTCGGTTCTGGTAGACGCGGACTGGCAGGGCCAACCCCGCAAACTGATCCTGCACGCTGACCGCAACGGCTTCTTTTATGTTTTCGATCGCAAAAACGGAAAACTCCTCCTGGCAAAACAGTTTATCAAGAACCTGACCTGGGCAAGCGGGATCGCATCAGATGGCCGTCCCATCAAGCTGCCGAACCAGGAGCCGACGGAGGCAGGCACCAAGGTCTGCCCTTCTCAGGATGGAGCGACCAACTGGTTTTCGCCCTCCTTTAATCCCGCAACTGGCTTGTATTACGTACAGACGTTTGAGAAATGCAGCATCTACACCAAGAGTGACGCTGGAGAATGGGAGCCCGGTAAGTCATATCTGGGCGGCTCGCAACGCACGGCTCCCGATCCCAGGCCGCAGAGGGTTCTGAAGGCCATCGACATCCGCACGGGAGCGATTGCTTGGGAACTGACCCAACCGGGACCTGCGCTCTCTTGGGGCGGCACCCTCACCACGGCGAGTGGGCTGGTAATCTTCGGTGAAGAAGGTGGAGGCTTGATGGCGGCGGACGCGATGACCGGCAATCCTCTGTGGAGTTTCCAAACCAACCACACGTGGAGAGCCTCGCCGATGACCTACATGTTTGACGGCAAGCAGTACGTAGCGGTCGCTGCGGGGTCGAATATCATCGCTTTGGCAATTCAGGAGTAGGCGGCTAGCGCCTCTTCATCTATGGCGTGGACCAATATCGCCTGGCGCCGATCGCATCGGATGCGGTCACGTGCACACATCTCTCGAAGAAAAGAAGAAGTGATCGATTAGGCCAAGGCGCGTGTGCTGGCCTTTCTGAACATCGTGGCCATTGGGATGAAAGGTGGATTTGAACAGAACGGTGGCGGATCGGGCCATCGCCTGTGGAGGAGCAGCAAAAGTTCCGGTGATGTTCGATTTCTGGCCGCGGTGAGGGTCAAGAGTTTGATAGTTGCTTCACCCTATCCCCTAAGTATTTCTGCTCCCCAACTCGTATCGCCTCCAGCGCTCACCGGAAGATTAGTTCAAAGTGATCTTCAACGCCCAAGCCGGCTGGGCTCTCAGATCGTCAGGAAGATCCGGCAGCTCGATGGCGAGGCCTGATTTCATCTCCTTGAACTTCACTACTGTCGGCGAGCCCAGCAGGGCGACTGATTTGGCAGCGTTCAGGTCTTTAATGACCAGGCTATGGCCTAGCCAGTGTGGCAGGATTGCGTAAATATCGTTACCTTTCGCGGTAAAGAACGCCTCGATAGACGCTTTGCCGTCCGAAGGCTTCTCGATCAACTTAGTGACATCGTACGCGGATGAGAATTCCTTGTTGTATTCGATCTTGGGCACTTCGCCAGCCGTCCATTGCCGCGTATTTTTCCACGGCTTAGTGCCATAGATGGCTTCGCCGTTGATCTTCATCCAGTCCCCGATTTCTTTGAGCCGCTGCTCCATGATGACTGGGATAGTTCCATCCGTGTTGGGGCCAATGTCGAGCAGCAGGTTACCGCCGCGGCTCACGGTGTCGACCAGGATAAAAACCAATTCACGGCCGGTGTGATAGACGCTGAGGTCCTCGGAGCGGTTGTAGCCGTAGCTCACGCCCATGCCACGGTTCTCTTCCCAGGGATGGTCGATCCCGCTCATGCCCGCGGTGTATTCGGTCGTCCAGTAGCCGCCGTGCTTGTGCCGGGTATCACTGCCCCAGCGATCATTAATCACGACTTCCTCTTTGGCGGGCGAGTCATTGAAAAGCCATGCGAGCAGTTCAGGAGAATGCCAGTTGGCAGAGGACATCTCCCACTCGCCGTCGCTGAAGATGACCGAAGGTTTGTAGCGCGTGACCAGATCCTTGAATTGGGGGAACATGTGCTCGGTCACGTACTGCGGCTTGTTGTAAAGCCAGAGGGGGTTGTACCACTCGTACAATGAATAGTAATAACCCATGCGCAGGCCTTTGCGGCGAACGGCGTCGGTAAGGTCACCTAACAAATCCCGCTTCGGACCGATCTCGACCGCATTCCAGGGACGTCCCCATGTGGCGGAAGCTTCTTTGCTTGGCCACAGGGCAAATCCCTCGTGATGTTTGGAGGTTAGGACAACGTATTTCGCTCCAGAGCCGGCAAGAACGTCGGCCCAGTGATCGGGATTAAAGAGCTCAGCTTTGAATTGCGACGCAAAGTTCTGGTAAACGAAATCGGTACCATACCATTTTTGATGGAACGCCCAGGTACCCCTCTCGAGATCATTTGCTTTTGGATCGGATCGGCCATTAGTCATCGCGTGCCAGTACCACTCGGCGTAGGCGAGCTTGCCGGGAATGACAGGGGCATAAGCTGGTACGGAATAAGTGCCCCAATGAATAAAGATGCCAAAACGCGCTTCGCTAAACCACTCAGGGGTTGGACGTTGGTCAATGGAATCCCACTCCGGCTCGTATCTTTGCGCAAATATCGATGCAGCTGGGAAGCAAAGTAAGAAAAGAAGAGCAGGAAGTCTCTTCATATAATCTCCAACTTGGCTGAACCGGAGTACAAAAGCGCACGCTCTGTTACGGCAGAAGCGGCCAACGGTTATCAAGATTCTGGCGTCAAATCAGAACATAAATCTCAGTCAGGAACCTGCTTGGTGCTAAAGCTTTGTCGAGTTACTTTGAGCGTGTATCGTCCTGGTCGGAGAGTCCTCCGAAACTCGGACACCGGTGCGGAGCGCGCTGCCGTCACCAATGACTCTGGTACTTACGTCTTCCAGCCCGAAATCGCGCTTGTTATTCCTACGGACGTTCAGAAAATTTCCCCAAGAGTATTTCAAATGAAACATTCATTCATCAAATCGCGATCAGCTTATAGGCGCTTTTGATGGTGCTGGTCAAGCTGTTTTTTATATACAAAAAACCAGTAGTGCCCCAACGTTATGCGAACAAAATCAATTGGTTATCGGAAACCAGTTGAATTTCGTCGCTCATCCTTTGTGCAAGTAGTTGATCCAATGGGATTTTCTCGAACACGGTCAGGCTGAGGATCTGTAGGATTTCAGTCGAGGAAACCACGATCCATGATGTAGAAGGCGCCGGGCTCGGGCAGCAGTTGGCCGAGGATGTTGACCTCGTGCACCTTGCCATCACTAATGTGAATGAAGGTGGGGATTTTGCGGCGCAGATCGAGCAGCGTATGCAGCTTGATGGCTGCCTTGGCCGTGCGGAACACCGCCCACGGAAATACCGACAGACAGGCTCATGGGCAAAACTCCCCTTCCCGTCCTTCCGGCGGTGAGTGCGCGCCCTGGCACCCGAACCTTTTCGTTCAAGCTTCTGGTAAGATTCGCATAGCGTAAAGGACGCATCCGGTCCGCGGAAAGGGTAGAAGCCCACCTTTAGTTTGCAAATTTTGGCGAATCTTCTTTCAGCCCGACATGCGGACGATGGGCGGCTTCGAATGAAAGGAGGTCGCTGTGTCGACCAATTCTGCAGAAGTTCCTCGTTCCCTTCCCGACCGTCCGAATCTTCGCCATCTGAAGGACCAAGCAAAGGACCTTCTCAAATCCGGCAAGGCGCAGACCCTCACGAAAGCTCAATTCGAAATCGCCCGTCTCTATGGCTTTGGCAGCTGGCCAAAGCTCAAAGCTTATGTGGATTCACTGGAGGAGACTGGACAACTTAAGCAAGCCATCGATGCGAATGATGTGAAAAGCGTCAAAGCACTGATGACCGCCAACCCAGCGCTACACCGTGCTCCCCTCGGATATAACAAAAATGGTCCCCTCACGTGGGTCGCCGAATGCCGCGTGCCGTGGGGGTCGCCAACTCCCGAAAGACTGGCTATGGCGGAATGGATGATCGACAACGGGTCAGACGTTCATCAGGGCGGCGATGGTCCGTTGATGCGCGCCGCGCTCTTCGGCCATCGCATCCCTATGATGGAGCTGCTCGTCTCGCGCGGCGCCAACCTCAACGCTCTGTGGAACGGGTATTTTCCAATAATCTTCGCCCCATGTGAAACAGTTGAGCCGTTGCCGCTTCAATGGTTGCTGGAGCGCGGTGCGGATCCCAACTGCGCCGATCCGCAACGAAAGTACCCGGGCACTGCTCTGGACTATGTCATTGGCACTTATGCGCGTTCCGAGGAACTGGGCACTTGCATTGACATCCTTCTCAACGCAGACGGCATCACCAAGTACAACGTTCCCGCCGTTCTAAATTTGCTTAGGAATCGGCTCGACCTCCTCGTTGAGAATCTGGATGCTGAGCCCGCTTTGTTGCACAAGCGTTTCCCTGAACTCGATTTTGGCAGCACTGCCGCCCGGCGCCTCAAACTTCGCGGAGCCACCCTGCTGCATGTTGCAGCCGAATACGGCAATGTAGATGCGGCGAAGCTGCTGCTGGACCGTGGAGCGGACGTCAATGCTCGCGCGGCTCTCGACTCATCCGGCATCGGCGGACAGACTCCAATCTTCCACGCCGTCACCCAATTTGGCGACTGGGGGGTGCCGGTGGCCAAATTGCTCCTGGATCGTGGAGCAGACCTGAGAATTCACGTGAAACTTCCTGGCCATTACGAACGCCCGGAGGAGTTCGTTGAGTGCGCACCCCTGGGATACGCGTTGCGGTTTCCGGGTGCGGATGAACACTCAGGAGGTCGCCTTCCCGCGAAGGAAAGCGGTAGTGTTGCCCTATTGCGCGCACGGGGAGCCGTGGAGTGAACGTAATCCGGCGACCACATATTTGGCAGCGATCCTGACGAGTAAATGGATGACCACCGCACCTAGTGCCAACGCTAACGTCAAGCAAGCGGTCCCATTTTTCGGGGTGACTTAAGCAGCTGCGCCGTCCCTCTTTCTTACTTCAGGGCTTACTCTCGAAACCAGCGGAAACCGGTGCGCTGTTCCTCGGCAGCCTTTTTAAGCAGCTCCATGCTACGTCGTCGGCCGTAATGCCCAACAGCGGTCAGGACGCCATTCAGCAGACACATAGGCGCAGCGTAGGAAGCGCCAAACGATGGCGTCTCCACAGAGGCAATAAAGCACTCGTTGGCAAAGCGAGCGATCGGGGAAACCAGCGTGTCTGCGATGCCGATGCAATAAGCGCCATTGGCACGTGCCTGACGCAGACCTTCCACAGTCTGGCGCAAGCCGCGGCGAAAACTCATGGCAATCAGCAAGTCACCTTTGCCCGAAGAACTAGACAGGTGAGCCGCCTCACCGGATGATGTTGCGGTCACCACAGGAAGTCCCAACAGGATTAGATGATAGTGAAGGAAGCCGACCAGATTCGCGGCGAGATCGCCGCCCAGGATAATGATGCGCCTCGCCCGATGGATCTTTTTTGCCACCGCAACGATCCGCTCGGTATTTAATGCATTGCGGAACTTCTGCAGATTTCGGACGTCGACGTCCACCGCCTCGCGCACGTGCGCCGAAAGATCCGAGCCTTTCGTTTTGCTCGTACCCATGGTGTCGAGGGAGGTGGCCTGTGAAACGGAAAGCTCATGCAAGTACTGCTGAAACTCCCGATAGCTGCCAAAACCCATTTTCATGGCCACGCGCAGCGCCGTGGCGGGATCGACCTTTAGCTTATGCGCCAACTCGCGGACATTCAGCAGAACATAGTCGCGGGGATTTTCCAGTACGGGCCTAAACAATTCCTGGCGCTTGGGGCTGAGCAAGCCGAAGGTTATGGCGAGATTGGGCCGGTTTGCACGAGAGCCCAGCGAGTTGCGCTTTTTCGGCATGAGGCTGCACTTCTATCTTATTTGTCGTTGGTAAGTCAAACGAGTGCAACAGCCGGTGCTTACGGCACCGGCGTCATCTTATCGTATTGCAACATCTGTTGCACTATTATCCGGAATTGCGATATGTCCAGAATTGACTTGACACTATGCTCGAATTTCCTTAGAGTCCTGCCAATTCCAGGACTTGCGACTGCGCATCACTTGTTGCACATCAGTTCTACGACGCATAATGGTTCGCAACACATGGTGCAGGTCGTCGAGTAAGGTCAGAACACTCCGTACCAGGAGGTTGCATATGCGGCGTTCAGGCTGGTGGCTTGTCGCGAGTTCCTTGTCTTCTTCAAGCCTGCGGAAGCGTCTTTTTCCCGCTTTGATTTGTCTATTCCTTGGCTTTTGCGCGTTCACGCCCGCGGCGCGCGCGCAGACTACCTCGACGATTGAAGGCAGCGTCACCGATCACCAAGGACTGGCGGTCGCCGGAGCCGAGGTGCGTCTTGCCGGCGACACGGTTGGTTTTGACAAAACAACCATGACCGACGGGAACGGCAATTATCAGTTAGCGACAGTTCCGGCGGGAACCTACAAGCTGACCGTCTCGCACTCCGGGTTTGGCACAAAAGCTTTCACGAGCCTGGACATTACCCTGAACCGCACTCTCCGATTTGATGTCACTCTGGAAGTCAGCAGTGTGCAAGAAGTCGTGGAGGTATCGGCTGTGCCGCCGCTCCTGGAGACGAGTTCTTCATCGGAGGGCGTGACGATCACTCCTCAGCAGATCGTCGATATGCCGATTAACGGACGAAACTATCTGGATCTCATGCAAATGGTTCCGGGCGTAGGGATCAACCGGCAAGCTGATCTCAATAGCGACAACGCCACGCCCGTTCTCGGTGAGCGCGCCAACAACACCGGTTTCCTCATCGACGGTTTGTCCAACCAGAATGAACTCAGTGGTGGCGCTGCCGCGCAATTCAATCAGGACACCATTGCGGAGTTCCAGGTCATTACTACTGGCTACAAAGCCGAGTTCGGCCACGCTTCCGGCGGCGTCGTCAACGTGATTACCAAATCCGGAGGCAATACTACGCACGGGCTTGCGTCCGCTTATCATCGCAACAACGCGTTCGACGGTTCCGACATTCCGGGAACTTTCGCCGGCTCCAGCATTCCCGGACAAACGGAGCCGCCCTATCTCTTGCGCTGGGATTACGACGTCGCCGGTGGCGGGGCCATGGTCAAGGACAGGGCATTCTGGTTCGCTTCTGCGGAAAACATTCACGAGAATCAGCAGCTGAATTTTGTCCCTCCTCCAAACACTCCTCAATTCCTGCTCAACAGCGAGGAGCGCTTTAATGAGCCCACGACCGATAACGAGACGCGCCTCTTCGTAAAGTTGGATCAAACGTTTGCTGCTCACCATCTCACGGAGCTAATGAATTACACCAACGTCCATGTCGACAGCACTAATCCCCTTTCCGCCTCGACCAATCTCCCCTCCACGCGCACCAACCTCGGTGACCGAAACCTTCTTCTCGGATTTAGCGATGTTGTTACCTTGGGAGATTCTGGCAGCCCTTTCATCCTGAATCTTCGCGGCCAGTATCGCGGCGAATCGACCTTAACCAGCGCTGCTCATCCCCAGGCCGGTCCCGACACAAGATTCAACATCTTTAGTAACTTCACTACCAACACGCTGTTTGGAGATCTAGGAAATGTAACCTACGGTTCGACTTTTACGCCCTCCCACATCGATCAAAAATATGGAACCTTCGGCGCTAATCTGGATAAAACCTTCGGTCGTCACACGTTGAAGTTCGGGTGGGATTTTGAGCGCACCGAGGTCGACGGCGTGGAAGCCAATCTCCAACAGGATCAGCTTTTCGCCACCGAAGCTGACTATTTGCAGTTTGGCCCCATCGATTCAGGGTTCTTTCTCCTTGCGACCACCGGCGGCCTGACGCCCCAAGCCAACGACATCAAGCTTCGCAACAACTATGACGGCTTCTGGATTCAGGATGACTGGAAGATCCGGCACAACTTGACGCTCAATGGCGGCCTGCGCTGGGACTATGACTCTGCCTTCAACAAGAAGGACAATTTTTCGCCACGCGTTGGCTTTGCCTGGTCGGCTACGGCGAAGACCGTGGTTCGTGGCAGCTTCGGTATTTTCTACGACCATTTCCGCCTTGGCCTTGTCCGCGATGTCCCGGGCTTTGGCGGCGCCAGCATTCAGTTGAGCCAGCCGCTCTCATTCCCAAGACTCTTTTATGGGGTACCCACCTGGGCTCCAGCGCTCTTTGGTTTGTGTAACTCCACTAGCGAGACCGATGCACAGCTACTCATGCAGCCCGGCTTTTGTATACCACCCGGTGCACTTGGGCCGACGTTTCCCGGCGAGCCGGCTAAATACGGAATCGACCACCTCAACAACATCGGTACTACGCCGATACCCGCAAACTCCGTGGTTACGGTAAACAATGTTCAGCAGCTCTCTGGATTGAGTCCCTCTGCATTCCTCACCGCCGCAGACGCCGCCACCGCGATGCCTTCTAATTTCTGGTTTTGGGGACCCTTCGGAGCCCTTTCCTTCAATGTCAATCAGCCCGGCAACTACCCGGTGATGATCGATCCGAGTTTTGCGACTCCGTTTACCTACAGCTACACCTTCGGAGTGCAGCGCCAGCTTGGCAGTGACTGGGTCATTTCCGTCGACTACTATCACAAGGACATCGAGAACCTTCTTGGGGTTCGCGAGACCAATATTCCCTTTGCGGACCGGCTCACGAACATCCCGTCTGTTACGCCCATCAACGGCTACGGCCCCTTGTACCGCGGAACGTACGACGCGGGAATCCTCTTTTTCGAGAAACGCATCAGCAAGCGCTTCACGATTGGCGGCAGCTACACGTATACGTCGGAAAACGATGACGCGCTCAATTCCAATCTCGGAACCAGTACGCTTTCCGCAAGCTCTGGTTCTTATCCCACGGATAGCTTCGTTGGCGTCCCGCCCGTAGTAACTGATCCGGGGACTGCTACTTGCCCGTCCAAAACGAACGCAACGGCCTCATTCATCGCGTGCAACGGCAATCACGTCCCGAAAGCCGGCGCTTTTTACAACGGCCCCGCACTCGACAGCGGCCCGTCGGATTTCGCCCTGCGTCATACCTTCGAAACGCACGGGCTTGTGAATTTGCCGTGGAAGATTCAGTTCAGCAGCTTGCTCCGCGCACAGTCCGGTTTCCATTACACCGCCGCTTCCGCCGCCCCGATCGATCAGGATGGAAACGGCAGCTTTGATGGTCGCGACCTGCAAACCGGCCGCAACGCTTTTAGCGCGCCTGTTTTCGTCAACATGGATGTGCGTATAGCGAAAACCTGGCTCATTCGCGAGCGTCTCCGGGTCCAAGGCATGTTCGATTTCTTCAACCTATTTAACACCGGCAACGCCGCCGCGATGCAAACTCAGATGGGTCTGGTCAATGCCTCAGGGGCCCCCACTTTTGGCACGGTCTCCGAATGGCTGCCTGGGCGCCAGGGTCAATTCGCCTTGCGCATTGAATTCTGAGTTGCGACCGCGCACGGAAAGAAAAGAATGCGCAGATTGATAGTCACGGTATGGCTGGCCGCTCTGCTCCTCGGCCTGCTGTCCGGCAGCGGCCAGCTAGAAAATCAACAAAAGCAGAAACCGGCCGCAACATCACAAGCGCAGGCGATTGGTGGCAGCTGTTGAAAATAGACGCACTTACGCTTCGGGAAATTCACGTCCGTCTCAAATCTTCGTTTGAGACCAGCTTCGGCAAGATCTGGGAACGCCGCATCTTGCTGGTGGAAGCCTGCAGTGAGGGCCTTTCCGGTTGGGGCGAAGTCACGGCCGGCGAAGGCCCATTCTACAATCCAGAAACGACCGATACTTCGTGGTCCATTTTTACTAGCTTTGTCGCCCCGCTGGCCATCGGGAAGAACATCGAGGGACCAGGCGCCGTGCCAGCCTTGTTGGCGCCAATTCGCGGTCACGAGATGACCAAAGCTGCGCTAGAAAACGCTTTGTGGGACATCGAGAGCCAGCGCTGCGGCACTCCGCTGGCCTCGTTGCTCGGCGGCACAGCGCGAGAGATCGCTTGCGGCGTCTCGTTGGGCATTCAAGCCAATCCGGAAGCCTTGCTCTCCCTTATTGAAAGAGAATTGGCGGCAGGTTATCAGCGCATCAAAATCAAGATCAAGCCGGGCAAGGATCTGGAATCCATCGCCGCGGTTCGCAAGCGCTTCCCCGCCGTGAGACTCATGGTGGACGCGAATTCCGCGTACCATCTGGAGCAGGCCGCTCATTTGAGGGGATTTGACGCTTACGACCTCATGATGATTGAGCAGCCGCTCGCCTGGGACGACATTTTCGACCATGCCAAATTGCAGTCCCAAATGCGTACCCCCATTTGCCTCGACGAGTCCATTCACAACGTCAGTCACGCTCGCGCTGCGATCGAGTTAGGTGCTTGCCGCATCATCAACATCAAGCTTGGCCGCGTCGGCGGTCACAGCGAAGCTTGCCGCGTGCAGGAAATTTGCCGGCAGCGTTCCATACCGGTATGGTCGGGCGGAATGCTGGAGACTGGCATCGGGCGTGCCCACAACATCGCTATGTCTTCCTTGCCGGGCTTCACACTTCCCGGCGACGTTTCCGCCAGCCAGCGCTACTGGGACGAAGATATCATCGAGCCGGAAGTGGAAGTCACTCCGAAAGGGACAATCCTGGTGCCTACTATTCCGGGCCTCGGGTATGGCGTGCGCCGGAAACGCATCGAGCAGTTAACGGTGCGCCAGCAGGTTTTCCATCCCAAGAATTCAGAAGTTTCCGTGGAAGGAGCGGCTTAGGATGAGGGCAGCCAATTCTAAGGTGTGCCGGATAACGCGGCGCCAAGCGATCAAGTCGACTACGGCAGCCGCGCTTGGCGCCTTTGCTGCTCCTTTCCTCAGCCGAGGGCGGTACCTTCTGTTTGCCGGATCAAACGCGGAGTATTCATCGCGCGCGGTCGAACTGGTCGGCCGAACGACCGTTATCGACATGCTCAGCCCCTTTGCGATCAGCCCTTCGCGCCAAGTGCAAATGTTCGCGCATCCCGAGACCTTTACACCCTCCGACATCCAGCAATTCCGTAGCTCCGGCATCCGCGTCTTTCACACCGCCATCGGCAACGGCGGTCCCGACGCTTACACCGAAAGCCTGCAGTTCTTCGGGCTCTGGAACGGATTCATCGCCCATCACGGGCAAAGCCTGATGCGCATCGATGGCCCTGCCTCTTTCGATGAGTTGAAGAAATCCGAGAAGATTGGCGCGCTCTTGGGCCTGCAGAATTCCGAACACTTTCGCGGTCCGGACGATGTCGATTTGTTTTTCAGCCTCGGGCAGCGCGTTTCGCAGCTCACTTACAACGCGCGCAACCTGATTGGCAACGGTTCCACCGAGCGCCGCGACGACGGCATCAGCGATTTTGGAGTCGCCATCGTTGGGCGCATGAACAAGCTGGGCATGGCCGTCGATGTTTCGCATTGCGGCGACCGCACCACGCTGGACTCCTTCGAGATTTCCAAGAAGCCCGTGCTGATCACGCACGCTAATTGCCGCGCTCTGGTTCCTCACCCGCGCTGCAAGACCGACGAAGCCATCAAGAAAATGGCGGCAACTGGCGGCGTCATGGGCATCACCGGAGTGCGCATGTTCGTCAAGGTCGATGAGCCCACCACCATCGAAGACGCCCTCAATCATTTCGACCACGTCGCAAAACTAGTTGGCGTGGAACACCTCGGCGTGGGTAGCGACTCTGACCTCCAGGGCTATGACAAGATGCCGCCCAAAGAGAACGAGCAATTACGCGCGGGCTACAAAGGCAGCTATGCATTCCGCGAAAAAATCGACATCGAGGGCTTGAACCACCCGAAGCGGATGTTTGACCTTGCGGAGGGTTTGCTTCGCCGCAAGTATAGCGATTCCGACATCGAACTGATTCTCGGCGGCAATTTCAAGCGCGCGCTCACGGCCATTTGGACGGTTACTGCCGAGAAGTGAGCATCACGGAGTCAATTCGGAACTATAGGAGAACAAGCTTGTTTACATCAAAAAATTCATTGGGCCTCTATCGCATGGCCATCGCGCTCGTGCTCGCTTCATCTCTAGGTGTCCCACTCAAGAGTGGCCAGGGTCCCACTTCGAAAGTGCCGGTCATCAAAGCGAAGGCCGAGTCCACGACGTCCGAATCGAAGGCTGCGACCAAGGCGCCGGAACTCACGGCGGCAGATCTCGAAACTTTTTTGGACGGCTTGATGCCGCTGCAACTGGGGCGCGCGGACATCTCCGGCGCAGTCGTCGCCCTGGTCAAGGACGGCAAATTGCTCTTCGCGAAAGGCTACGGCTACTCCGATTACGAAAAGAAAGTTCCCGTATCGCCTGAAAACACGCTGTTTCGCCCGGGCTCCATTTCCAAGCTCTTTACCTGGACGAGTGTGATGCAACTCGTGGAGCAGGGAAAACTGGATCTCGATCGCGACGTCAACACCTACATCGACTTCCAAGTCCCGGCCACCTTCGGCAAGCCCACCACTCTCCGTGACATCATGACTCACCGTCCAGGTTTGGAAGAGACCATCAAGGACCTTTTTGTGGGCTCGGCGAAAGACATGCGCCCTCTCGCAGAGTACCTGCCGGCACATCTACCCAAGCAGATTTATCCGCCGGGAACCATACCGGCATATTCGAACTACGCCACGACTCTCGCCGCCTATGTGGTGCAGCGCGTTTCGGGAGAGCAATTTGAAGATTACGTCGAGGCCCATGTGCTCAAACCCTTGGGAATGGATCACGCCACGTTTCGGCAGCCCCTTCCAGAAGCGCTGAAGCCGTTGATGTCCAACGGATACCGTCTCGCTTCTGACGACGCCAAGACTTTTGAGTTTGTGCAGGTGGCGCCGGCCGGCTCGCTCTCCGCTTCGGCGGAAGCGATGACTCACTTCATGATTGCGCACCTGCAAAATGGCCGTTACGGCAGCGTGCAAATCCTCAAGCCGGAAACAGCGGTCGAAATGCACCAGCGGCAACCGGGATGGCCAGCTTCTATGGACGCCATGGCGCTGGGATTCTACGAGGAGTCGCGCAACGGCCAGCGCATTATCGGTCACGGCGGCGATACGCAATGGTTCCACAGCGACCTGCACTTGCTGCTGGATGCCAAGGTAGGCTTTTTCGTGTCCTACAACAGCGCCGGAAAGGATGAAGTCAGTCCGCGCGGGGTGTTGTTCGACAAATTCATGGACCGCTATTTTCCAGTTCCGCCGGCAAATGAACCGGCGCTGGACACTGCGGCGCAAGACGCGCGCAGCGTTGCCGGTATGTACAAGATTAGCCGGCGCTTTGAGAGTAATATCCTGGCCGTGACGACGGTACTCGGCGAAGCCAAGGTCGTCGCCGATCCCAAGGACAACACCGTCTACATCGACCAGTTCTTCAAGAACTTGAACGGGCAGCCCAAACATTTCCGGGAAGTGGCGCCGATGTTATTCCGCGCCGTGAATGGGAAAGAGAAATTAGCCTTTGAGAAAGACAAGGACGGCAGGTGGCTCCTATACATCGATTATCCGTTTATGATCTTTCAGGAAGTAGAAGGCGTTGTTAACCTCAAAATCTTCAACTATGTCTTGCTTTGTTTCAGCCTTGGCGTTATCGCGCTCACTTTGCTGTTCTGGCCCGTAGCGGCAATTCTGCGAAAGCACTACGCCAAGCCGCTCACGCTGAGTGCTGGGGCCCGGCGCTTGCGCACACTCGCGCATGTGGTTTGCTTCGTGGTGATTGGCTTCGTGATCGGCTTAGCGGTGCTGCTCAACAGCTTGGAAAAGCCCGGAGGCTTGGGCGAGGGGGGCGATTTCAAGATTCATTTGCTCCAGGTCGTGGGCTTACTAACCGGCCTGGGAGCGCTAATGGTCATCTACAGCGCCGCAAAATCCTGGAGCGACACGCAGCAGTGGATTTGGTACAAGATCTGGAACTCCTTACTGGCCGTCGCCGGCGTCAGCTTTTTCTGGTTCATTTACCATTGGCACCTTCTGAATTTCAGCTTGCACTATTAGGATTGCCGGTTCATCAAAAAACGATTTTCGTAATCGTGGCTGTTCGGGGCAGTGCCTGCACCACGCAGTTCAAACATGCACTTGACACTTTTTTCCGCCCGGCCACTGGGGAGGCCGCATGACGGACCTAATCGTTGCTGACACGCGCCGCACCAAGAACTCCATCATCCTCTACCTACTGCTGACCGCGGCGCTTAGCTCTATTTTCTACATGCAAGTGGTTCATCGGTCGAGCGCGGGTCGAAGCCCAGGCCTCCTGATCCTCGGACTTATGTGGTGCCCGGGAGTTTCAGGCCTGCTGACGCGGCTCGCTTTCCAAGGCAACTTGCGTGGCCACGGCTTCGGTTGGGGACAGACCAAATATCAATTCGCCAGCTATGGGATTCCTCTCGTGTATTCGAGCGTCGTGTACGTTCCATTCTGGCTGGCTGGTTACTTCGACCCGGGCAACCGCAGCCTCGCCGCTCTGATGCACCGCTTCCCGCAACTGCCGCACGCGGCGGCGCTTCCGGTACTTTTCTTGTTTCTCGCCACGGTTGGCATGCTGACCTCGTGCCTTTCCGCGCTCGGCGAAGAGCTCGGCTGGCGCGGATTTCTTGTCCCGCAGCTCGCGAAGGTCACTTCTTTCCCGCGGGTCGCGCTGATCAGCGGTGGCATCTGGGCTCTTTGGCATTACCCCCTCATTCTGTTTGCGGACTATCACGGCGCCGGCCCGCTATGGTATTCCATCGCGTGCTTCACCGTGTTGGTGCTGGGAATCAGCTTTCTCTTCGCCTGGCTGCGCCTGAAATCCGGCAGCGTTTGGACCGGCATGCTCCTGCACGCCAGCCACAATCTCTTTGTGCAGGCCTTTTTCGACGCGCAGACGCGCGGCGCACGCGTCATCGGGCTGTGGACCAGCGAATTCGGCGCAGGCCTTGCGCTCGCCGCCCTCGTCCTCGCCATTCTTTTCTATGCCCGGCGCGGCGGACTTCCGGCACAACGCCAGTCCGAGTCCGCACCGCAAACTTCATCCATCCCTCTTGCGGCGGCCTAGAGGTTTATTCATGCGCTCGTCTAGTGCATGGCAGGCACGAAGTTCCACGTCGGGGCCACACCGCCAGAACGAATCAGATGAAGTCGTAGCAACGAACAATTATGCCCTTCGGCCGTACGTAGAGGAGTACCCCGGGCCTTCGACTAGGCGGTACACACCATGGGCACGGCGGATGCGGACCTCCGTGTCGAAGGGCTGCCCGGGGCCTGGAGCCTTGCTAAAATATGCCTTGACACGTATATGCTCTGTGAAGTATACGAAAAGAGTGGAATCGGTATTCGAAATCATTGCGGAGCCGAACCGCCGCGCGATATTGAGCTTGCTGGTCTCGTCACAACAGTCGGTGGGAGAGATCGAGCGGCAACTTGGTATGCCGCAGCCGACCGTGTCCAAGCACCTGCGAGTGCTGCGCGAGGCCGGTTTCGTGGAATCCATGGTGGACGCACAGCGCCGTCTCTACCGGCTGAAACCTGAACCATTTCAGGAGGTGGATGCTTGGCTGCGGCAGTTTCGCCGGTTCTGGTCGGATCACCTGGATGCTCTCGAACGCCACCTCGAGCGCATGGATCAATCAACACCAACCAAAAGGAAAGCCAGAAAAAGACGACGCGGCCCAAACCGCGTAGGTGACAAAGGAAAAACGAAATGAAAATCAAAGTAACCAGCTTATACGTGCACGACCAGGACCAGGCCCTGCGCTTCTATACGGAGGTACTGGGCTTTGCCAAGAAGACCGATTTCAGTCAGGGTCCGTATCGCTGGCTGACCGTGGCCTCGCCCGAGGAGCCGGACGGCACTGAGCTGCAACTGGCTCTGAACAACAACCCCGCGGCCAAAACGTATCAGCAGGCGATGTTTCAACAACGCCAGCCCGCGGCCATGTTTTTCACCGACGACGTCAAGGGCGACTACGAGCGGATCAAGGCCCGCGGCGCGGAGTTCACCATGCCGCCCACCGACGTGACCGGCTCGACCATTGCGATGCTGAACGACACCTGCGGCAACCTCATTCAGCTCACCCAGTTGGCGAAGTATTCACACTAAGGAGAAGAAGGTGACCGATCGCGAGCAGTACACACCGGGTCCGGCCCGCGGGGCGCAAGTACGAAAGGACGGAGAGAAGTGGACGCTCATTCTCGTCAGAGACCTGCGCCACTCGCCGGAAAAAGTCTGGCAGGCACTTACCGACCCAGCGCATCTGCGCGAGTGGGCTCCCTTTGAAGCCGATGGGAGCCTGGGTACGGTTGGAAGCACGGTGAAGCTCACCACGGTGGGAGCGCCCACGCCGCACGTTACCGAAACCAGAGTGACGCGAGCCGACGCTCCCCAGGCGCTGGAGTACAACTGGGGTGACCACGATATGCGGTGGGAACTCCAAGCCTTTCCTGGCGGCACGCGCCTGACGTTATGGACCAACATCGGCCGCCGCTTTATCGCCATGGGTGCTGCCGGGTGGCACATCTGCTTCGATGTTCTTGAGCGGCTCATCGCGGCCGAGCCGATTGGACGCATCGTCGGCTCCGCGGCCATGAAGTTCGGCTGGCAGCAGCTGAACGCGGAGTACGCCAAGCAATTCGGTATGGAGACGCCCGACTGGCCGTCTCAGAAAGGGGGGACAAATTAATCATGAAAGAAGCCACCAAACGTTCGATCAATCGCTGGATTCACATTATCTTTGGCATTCCCATACTCGGTTACATTTATGATTCACCTTCGGACACCCCAAACTACGCCTCCACGGTTCGGTATGTCTTTCTTCCTGTTTTGCTCCTTTCGGGACTGTGGATGTGGAAAGGCCACGTCGTTCGACGACTTCTTTCGAAGAGAATCAAAACGGGACAAGAATTGGGGGCATAAAGATCCAATGAATCCATCGGAACGCATTGACCAGCTGATCAGAGGACTCACAGACTGGCGCGGCAAAACGCTCGCCAGCCTGCGCAAGAGCATCCTGGAGGCCGACCGGGAGATCATCGAGGAATGGAAGTGGATGGGAAGCCCCGTGTGGTCTCACGACGGAATGATCGCGGTCGGCAACGCCCACAAAGATAAGGTGAAGCTTACTTTTTCCCACGGGGCGCACCTCCCGGATCCTGACAAGCTCTTCAACGCCGGCCTCGGAGGCAACGCGTGGCGAGCGATCGATCTTTTCGAGGGCGACAACATCAGTGAGCGGGCCCTAAAAAATCTCGTCCGTGCCGCCGTTGCGTACAATCAAACGAAATTGAAGAGCAAAGTGCCTGCCGTGCGTAAAATTAAAAAGTGATGAAACAACGGCTTTTTCTCACGAATCCTCTTTGCGGGACTGCTTGACAATGGTGCTTGCCGCTGCTGGGGCACTCTAAGGTGAAACAGGCGCTGGGCGCACTTCAAAATCACCGAGCCGCAGGTTGTCAATTTCAAAATTCCGTCGAATGTGTGCGAGCGGTTCCAGTGTATCCACCCTAGCTTCTGACAACGGCACGCGGACAGTGGAGAACGTAAAATCTTGGCTTACCGGGCTGATGCCGGGTTCAGCCGGGAACGGGGAATAAGAGATCGGTCGACGGGGCTCGGTAGAAGACCACACGTCTTGGACCGCTTCCTTTGCGGATGGTATGAAGCTGTAGGAGACCAGCACCGGCGGAAATCGAAACGCAGAACTGCAAATCAGGAAATAGCTTTGCCGGTGCACTCCTCCGGTTGCTGAACAAACACCGACGCGAGGCACGAGAACAGAGCGGTCTAGGAAGGGAACACGCACCGTTCTCCGATTGCCGAATAGCGTCATATACAACGATCCGCGAACCTTCAGGGGTTCATCCTTGATCTTTCTGTAGAAAGCACCATCGACAGCTGCTTCCAGCGAAAATCTTTGTCCCATCTTGCCGGCGAGAAGTTGGTTCGCCTGCCACACCGTCCCATCTGGCCCCTGAAGATGTACGGAGAATCCTTCCGGTTTCGCAATGATTCCGGGGGGAAGTCCGGCAATGTCGAGCGGAAGCTCGATGCGAACGCGATCGCCTCGTTCAATAACAGCCCGCGTCAACCACCGATTACGCGAATCGAAATCCACGTGAACCAGGGACTGGTCCAGGCGTTGCTTGGAAAACCATGATTGGATCCTGAAAGCTACGGACCAAGGAATCAGCGTCATTCCCAGAACCGCCAGAATTCCCGCCGCGAGTGCCAAAGAGCGACCGGCGGCCGTTCTCCGCATGGCGTATTGCCAGACAAGAATTGCCGACGCGGCGACACTTATCACTAGAAACAGATAATAAGTCTTGACCCAATCCAACCCGCCCAAGAAGCCACCGAGAACGACCTCTGGCGCGACGATGGCAAGACCCAAAGCGATCACACAAGGCGTGAGGATTGCAAATACTAACTGGACGAATCCCGTGGTCAGGGCGGATAACGCAGCGATCGGCAGGATGAAGACGATGGCCATCAGGACTTGACTCCAAAGCAGGCCTGGCATTTCGGCCCCCAGCGGCAATCCGTAGGCGCGAACAATGACTCCGTCAGCCAACCACACGGGAATATTAACGAAGGTCAGGATGAAGAGCGCCTTCGCTCCCAGGAGGCTTTTCCATGAGTACGGCCGCGTGATCCAGAACTGGCTATCCCCGGGCAGGGCCTCGTCATGAATCACCCTGGCGATGAGTGTCCACCAAGCTAAAGGCAAGAGGATCAATACCAATGTCCAAGCAGCGGTTCTGTTCGTTGCTGGGTCCACTAACCACAGAGCACGACGTGCTCCCGTGAAAGCAAAAGCCACAACCACCGTAATCACCACGGCGATCTCGAACCAAAGGTGACGAACGTCTTTTTTGAAAATATGCAGTGCTTGTCGCATTTCTACCTACGCTGCCTTTCGGCCAGCCTTGGCCAGGGTTACGAAAATCGCACGAAGAGGCATGGGGTTTACAGAAATTTGATGGGTGTTCCCGAACAAACGGTGAACCTCCGCGATGGTTCGTTCCTGATCAAACTGCGTGTCAACGAAACGGACTAGCGCCGCGGACTGTTCTGTGTTCAGCCACGCCGCTGGCCACGATATCGGTGAAGGTGAGGGATTCGCGAGGGTGATTTCGATTTCGCGAAAGCGGTCCACCAATGACGTCATCTCTTCGGAGAACTGCAGACGCCCACGGTCTAGGTACCCTATATGACTGGCAAAGCTCTCGATTTCGGAAAGATCATGGGAGGAGATCAGGATTGTCGCCCCCTCTGCGCATTCCAACACGCCCTCAATCAACTCATCGCGTACAAGCGCATCGAGGCCTGTAAACGGCTCGTCGAGAACAATTAACCGTGGTCGGTAGGCAAGCGAAGAGGCTAGGGCCGCTTTCATCCGCATTCCGTGCGACAAATTCCTGATCTTGCGATCCGGCGGAAGTTCGAACAGACGCACTAGCTCCTGGGCACGCACGACGTCCCAATCTGGATAGAATGGTTTTAGGTAGTTCATGAAGTATTCGACCGTCATCCACTCCGGCATCTGCTGGTTCTCCGACACGTAGCCGATTTGCGTGAAATCTTCCGGGGAGAGTTTTCGCGAGTCGCGACCGAATACCTCTGCCATCCCCTCGGTTGGCTGGCGAGCGTTCATAAGAATTTTGATGGTTGTGGTTTTGCCCGCTCCATTCGGACCAACCAACCCATATACGCTATGCTCGGGCACGATCATGTTCAGGTGGTCGAGGACCACGGTCTTCTGGAATCGCTTCGAGAGATCGCTAGTTCGCAAAATGTTGCTCATTTCTTGCTCCCGTCCAGACCCTTCCAATGTTGAGCGACCGCCGAAGTCACATCCTGGAAGGTCAGACCCAACCTCTTGGCTTCGACGATCAGTTGCTCCAGTTCCTTATGGAGCAAGTTGCTGCGGTCGGCGGCAGTCGAGCACGGGCGCTTTGCCACTACTGTCCCGATGCCGGAATGAACCTCGAGTACACCTTCCGCTACTAAGTGCGTGACCACCTTATGCGCGGTATTGGGATTGATCTTCAAAGTTTTGCTGAGTTCTCGCACCGAGGGAAATGGGTCACCGGCACGCAACTGGCCTGAGACCACGGCTTTCTTGGCGGCATACACGACTTGCTCATAAAGCGCGATACCTGGCGCGAACGCTATACGGAATGGGATCACTCGTGTCTTATAACAGTTAGTACACCACATTTCAAGTATCCAGCACGGACTTTTCGCTGGGTCTCACGGGCCGAAGGGGATCGCTGTCAGTACACGTACAAGCGACGTCGGCGCCGTTCTGGGCCAGTCGTCGGCAACGTGCGCGCTCCGGCAGCGCGTTGTTCATGAGGGTTAAAGTCCCTCTGGCGCTCAAATGAGGGGCGCCATATCCAAGAAGCGCTGGTTCGCAGCTTAGTTAAAAGGCTTGACGATGCTCACGTCATGACGAACGTAAGTTGACCTCTGGCAAACCATCGAAAACCTGCCGCCCAGCCGTGCTCCTATCGGACTCACCAAGCCAGTGGGTTAGTTCCGGTGGATTACCTTGCCGAGATTCATCCGTCCCAGTCTCTATAGGGGTGTAGGATGGGTGCCATTCTATCAAGGCCAGTCCGAGGCCCGGAGGCAAAAACATTGGGATCCGCGCAGCTACCCGCGAAAGCCAGTCTTTCAAGTACCGCTTCGTCGGTCCCAGCCACAAAAGTTGCGCCGAGGCACTCTGGTCTCGTCCGCGTCACTCACTGGATCACCACTCTCTGTTTCTTTGGCCTGCTCCTCACCGGCATCGAAATTGTAATATCTCACCCTCGTTTCTATTGGGGCGAAACCGGCACGGTCTTGACTAAACCGTTGTTTCAACTGCCGATCCCTTCCTCAAGAAGATTGGTGCCCACGGGTTACGGTTTCGTGCTGCCGGACCAGAACGGCTGGAGCCGCGCGCTGCACTTTGAAGCTGCCTGGATCGCGGTCCTGACAGGCTTGCTGTATGTCATTTCCGGTATGCTTACGCGCCATTTCCGGAAAGATTTGTTCCCCAGCAAGACGGATTTTTCATGGCGAGCGCTTTTGACCCCCTTCGCAAAACCATTCCGCTTTGAACGGCCAAACGCGGCAGAAGCTTCTTCCTACAACGTGCTCCAGCGCCTCACTTATCTGTTTGTGATCTTCGTTCTGTTCCCCTTGGTCATTTGGAGCGGCTTGGCCATGTCCCTCGCTTTTGCGTCCGCCTTTCCTTGGTCCGTTACTCTTCTTGGCGGCCGTCAATCCGCTCGCACCATTCACTTCTTTGTCTCTCTGGCTCTTGTGCTGTTCCTGTTTGTCCACGTCGCTATGGTTTGCCTTGCCGGATTCTGGAGCCGCACCGGACCCATGATCACAGGCCGCATCGGAACACGTAAGGAGCACACATGATCAACTTTTCACGCCGAAAACTGATCGTATCCGGCCTCGCGGCCACTGCTGGTGCATCGGGCTTAGCGGTGGCGGCGCGCCTCGCGCAGAACTATGGTTTGGTTCCCCCCGATTACGGCGGGATCTACGGCCTCGGCGAAACGTTAACCTACGCCTCACAGCGGCTGCTCACGCGGCACTCGTTAGCGCGCGAATTCCCGCGCAGTCGCATTTCGCCCCGTCCATTCCCGAATGAGCTCGCGCCCCTCACCGAAGAGTTTAAGCGCCTGCAGGTCGGGGGATTCTCCGACTGGCGGCTCTCCGTCGATGGCTTGGTCGCCCAACCTGCATCGTTTTCGATCGCCGATCTCAAGAGCTATACATCTCGCAGCCACATCACCGAACTCGCTTGCGAAGAAGGCTGGTCCTACATCGCCGAGTGGATCGGCGTGCCTCTTTCCCAGGTGTTGAATCTCGTCGGGGTCCTCCCGCAAGCCAGATACATTGTCTACGTCTCGATGGAACCCGACACCTGGGACAGCATCGATATGGCCGATGCTCTTCATCCCCAGACATTTCTTTGTTACGGCATGAATGGCCACGACCTTCCGGTGCCCCACGGAGGCCCGCTTCGCATGCGGCTCCCTCGGCAAATCGGCTACAAGAACATAAAATTCATCACGCATTTGACGGTCACAGACAATCTGAAAAGGTTTGGCAAAGGCCTCGGCTCCGCCGCTTGCGAGGCAGGCTACGCCTGGTACACCGGCATCTGACGCGCCCTGGCCTGTCAAGGTTCGACAAGACTTCGGTTCGGCGAGCCGGAAGTTATCCCTACGCGGCCATAATTTCCGACTGGCCCTGTTTTTCGGGAGTTGACTCGTCCTGGCGCGGATCTTGTGACCGGAGGGAACGTTAAGAGACGCACATCGAGGGTCATCGGTCAGCGCTCGACGCTTTTAGTTGTTCGAGATATTCGGGGGCAATCCACTTTCCCGAACGCTGCGCAAGCGCGACCACGTCTCGCGCCTTGTTGTATTCCCGTGTCTGTTTGAGATAGATCGCCAGCAACGGATTGTAAGGCTCGCACTCACAAGGATCTGACGTGCCGCGAATTTGGATCGCCCGGTTCAAATCCCAAACGGCCAGATCGTACTTCTTTTCTGCGAGGTAACCGGAGCCGCGATGGCAGTAGGCGTCGGCAACACGGAAGCGTTGCTTCGGGTCCAGTGCGGCTTCCTGTCCGAAATCAGCGATGGCCTGGGTCCAATCTCCCATCGAAGCATCGGTTAAGCCAAGCATGTCGAAAGCCATGACATTTTTGGGATTCTTTTCCACTGCTCGGGAAAAATCAGCTTTGGCCGGAGCGAGAAAAACAGACGTGGGCTCTTTAATCATGTCCAAGGCAGCGCGGAAAAAGTACGCACGGCCCCGCCGGTAATACACGTCCGCATTGTCGGGATTCCGCGTGATCGCTTGTTGGTAATCCTGAATGGCCAGATCGAAGAGCTGGTTGTATTCCTGGCTGGCGATGAGCTTCATGACTCGCGAGTACCGAGCCTTCTCGGCATAGGCGTCAGCCCGGTCGGCGTATGCGGCAGAGCGTTGTGCATTGCTCTTGGCGGCTGCGACGGCGACACCGGCACGGCGAATCTCGCCGTCAGAACGGCTCACATACCAGCTTTGATACAGGCGCGTACAGCCACCCAGGAGAACTAAGCCAAGGCACAGAATGGCAGCGCTCCCACGCTCCACGCTTGAAGGGGTCCTGGTCATCAGCGTCAGTATGCTGGATCGCTTATGCAAGCGAGTGGAATTTCGGCGCGCTTTTGCCTACTTGAACACGATGAGCAAGCGAGAAATCCGGCCGAAAGCGGGCGGAAACCACTTAGAGCCGGCAAACTTACCTTGCTGGATTACCGAAGGGTTGCCCCCTAAATCGGAAGCCTGACTCGAAACAGCTGTCCGATTTCGCGACGACTTCTTCCCGTAACCGGACAATTGGGGACCACCTCTCGGCTGTCTGTAAACCACTAAGTGTAGCTGATACAAGGGTTTATAACGGAGGAAGGTGGGAATAGTAGGTGCCCTAAGTTCACCAATATCAAGGGGGCGCAGCCATGCAAACGCTTTGGCAGGACTTGCGGTTCGCGGCTCGCATGCTCAAGAAGAATCCCGGATTCACGATCGTCGCCGTGCTGACCCTAGCCGTAGCCATCGGGGCAAACGCCGTCGTCTTTAGCGTGATGAATGGGCTGTTCCTCCGCGCACTGAATGTGCCCCAACCGGAAAGCCTCTATACACTCGAGCATGGAAGGGACAAGGACGCAGGTGAGTCGTACCCCGATTATCTCGATCTGCGCGATCGCAACCGCAGCTTTGATAATCTCATCGCCTCAAACATCGACCAGGTCTCTCTGGACACCGGCAATAATCCGTCCCGCGCCTGGGTTTACGAAGTGAGCGCCAATTATTTCGATGCATTAGGCGTTCAGCCCTACCTTGGCCGTCTTATCCACCCCTCCGACGAGCATGCTGCATATATCGTGCTTACCTACGCGTATTGGCACACCCACTTTCAGGACGATCGTAGCGTCGTGGGCCGCGTCCTCCGTCTCAACAGCCATCCTTATACCGTCGTCGGTGTAACCGCGCCGGGGTTTCGCGGAACTGTGTTGATCTTCTCGGCCGATTTTTTTGTGCCCATCGTCAACCAGCAACAGGACGACGCAGCGGATCTAGCGAAAGCGCGCGGAAATCGCTGGATTGGCGAAGTGCTTGGACACGTGAAGGCGGGAGTCACTCCAGCGCAGGCGGTTGCCGACCTCAACTCGATTGGTTCTGCTCTCGAAAAGAGCTATCCCAAAGAGGATGCCCAGATGAGCTTCAGTTTGGAGCGTTCAGGCCTTCCCGGTGGCGGTTTTGGCGCCGCCATTCAGGCGTTCCTCGGCGGATTGATGCTGCTCGCGGGACTGATTCTCCTGGCCGCCTGCGCCAATCTGGGCAGCCTCTTTGCCGCGCGCGCTGCGGACCGCTCACGCGAAGTCGCTCTGCGCCTCGCCCTAGGCGCAGGCCGCACACGCATTCTGCGGCAGCTATTCACCGAAGCTCTGCTGATTTCTCTTATGGGAGGCGCTGCCGGACTTTGGGGCAGCGTAGGGCTTCTGCGCTGGTTGGCCGTGTGGCAGCCATTTCCCCAATACTCAATCAGTATGCCGGTGAATCCGGACGCAACCGTTTACGGAGTCGCCTTGCTCTTGAGTGTAGTCAGCGGATTTCTCTTCGGCGCGGTTGCCGTCAAGCAAGTGCTTCGCACCGATCCTTATCAGGTCATCAAGTCGGGATCCACCGGCTCCCTGGGGCGCCGGCTTACCGTCCGCGACCTGTTGCTCGCCGCACAGATCGCGATCTGCGCGATGCTGGTCACCTCTTCCATGGTTGCCGTCCGCGGACTGGCTCGCTCGCTGCACAGCAATTTCGGTTTTGAGCCGCGCGACGCGATGCTCGTTGACATCGATTTGAATATGGCCGGTTATAAAGCCGATCGCGTGCCCGCAATGCAAAAGCGTATGCTTGACGCCATGGCCTCGATTTCTGGCGTAAAGTCCGCAGGCTTGGTCAACCAACCTCCACTACAACCCGCCTGTTGCAGCGAGGCGAATACCTTTAACGACAAGACAGCCGATCTCAGGCCAACCAGTGCCGCGGCTCATGTGATTATGTTCAGCATCTCTCCCGAATATTTTCAGGTGGCGGGCACGCCTTTATTGGCCGGCAGAGACCTGACATGGCACGACGACAAGAATGCGCCGCGCGTCGCCGTGGTGAACCGGCTATTTGCGAACAGAATGTTCGGCTCCGCCACAAACGCGCTCGGCGGATATTACAAGCTGGACGATGGAACGCGCATCCAGGTAGTGGGTATCGTCGAAGACGGAAAATACAGTCCTAACATTACCGAAGATCCTCGGCTCGCGATGTTTCTGCCCATTTTGCAATCACCCTCCACTGAGACGTGGCTGGTTGTCCGCTCGAGCGCCAATTCCCGCCAACTGGCCGCAGCCATAAGAACTAAACTCCGCGACCTAGACGCGGGGCTGCCGACTTTCGTCCAAACATGGAACGAAGCCATGGACGGAGCTCTGTTTCCTTCACGCATGGCGGCCCTTTCCCTTGGCGTATTGGGCGCCATGGGAGCGATCTTGTCGGTAACTGGCATTTTTGGATTGGCTGCGTATTCCGTCAGCAAACGCCTGCGGGAGTTAGGAATCCGTATGGCACTCGGAGCACAGCGCAAGGAAGTGTTAAAGGCCGCATTGGGACGCGCATTCAAATTGCTAGCCTACGGTTCAGTTGCCGGATTGGTCCTGGGCATTCTGGCCGGCCGGGTGCTCGCCTTTATCGTGTATCAAGCATCTCCCCGCGACCCTCTGGTATTGGTCGGTACCGTTCTGGCCATGTCGTTACTGGGTCTAGTAGCCACGTGGATTCCGGCGCAACGCGCGCTGTCCGTCGATCCCGCGATCCTGCTGCGCGAGGAGTGAACTACCGGGCACGGAATCCGGTTAGTTCCGGTTGGCAACGCGCTTATCTCGTTTAAATGGAACAGTTCCCAGATAGAATCCCCAAGAAGCCTTTGCACTTTCTGGTTACCTGCCCAAACCGGCCAGCGCTTGCTGAATGTGGTCTATACTTATCGATGGTTTGGAGCGAGCCGGAGCGCAATCATCCGTCTTGAAGACTGTTAGGCTCTGAAGTGGTCTCGGGGGTTCGAACCCTCCTCCGCCACACCCAAGCCAGTCGAGTGGTTGCGGCTCCTTTTCGTTTATCTTTAGGTTATGCCGGAGTTATTGCCGGCACGCACCCCTGCCCTGCGCGTCTAAACTGGAACATCTAAAGTATGTCTTCTTCCCGCAGAATCGTGTGGCTGGTTGGGACTTGGATTCTCTTCCTAGTGATCTATTCAGCCGTGTCGCTGTCGCTCCAGCGAAACTCGGAGTCCCTTAACACGTTGGGGAATCTCGTGCAGTGCGTCGTGCCGCTCCTGGCCAACGCCGGCCTGCTTCTAAATGCAGGCACGCCGCATTGGCGGCGAAACTTCTTCTGGATGCTGATCGCCATGAGTTGCACTCTTTGGATGATCGGCCAGTTCCAGTGGACCTATCACGAGGTCTATCTTCACACGCCGGTACCCGCTCTAAACGGAGGAGATATCCTTTTCTTTTTGCGCGGCATTCCGTTGATGGCGGCGCTCACGCTGCAGCCGCATCGAAGACGCGGCGAAATCCAATTACGTTTTGGCTATCTGGATTTTGTGTCGCTGTTTATCTGGTGGACTTTCCTCTATGCCTTCGCCGTCTTGCCGTGGATTTATGCTTCACCGATGGTCGCTCAATACAATCACAACTACGATCTGCTGGCCAACATTCAGAACATGGTCATCGTCGGGGGGTTGGCGGCCCTGTGGCTGGCTTCGAACGGGGTCTGGCGGGTCATTTACGCCAATCTCTTTGGCGCTTCCGCCACGTATCTGCTCTCTTCCTTAGCCGTAAACGTCGCGATCGCCAATGGCCGGTACTACACCGGGAGTCTCTACGATCTTCCGCTCGTTTCGCACTTCCTGTGGTTAGCCTTGGCCGGTGTCGTCGCCTTTCAGTATCGAGACAGGTTGGATGCTCTCAGCGAAAATGCCTACGATTCGGATCCCGGTTCAACCTCGGAAGAAAACGTCTGGCCGGCTCGTTTGGCGATGGCGGCGGTGATTTCTCTTCCGCTGTTTGCGATCTACACGGTGCGGTTCAGTCATGAGAATCCTGAAGTCCGCGAGTTTCGTCTGATGACCACCTTGATTGCTTCCGTCCCGCTCGCTTTCTTGATCTTTCTGCGTACGCGGTTGGCCGACCGGGACCGCTCGCGTCTTCTCGCACAGTCAGAACAGTCCATCGAGAATCTGAAACGGCTGCAAGCGCAAATCGTCCAGTCGGAAAAACTGGTTTCTCTGGGCCAGTTGGCCGCCGGAGCGGCGCATGAAATCAACAATCCACTCGCGGCTATCCTCGGCTTTTCCGATCTGCTTGCCGATGATCCGGCGATTCCGGAGAAAGCGCGAGTGACGGCATCAAAAATCCGCGATCAAGCGCGCCGCACAAAAGCCCTGGTTGGCAATCTTCTGAGTTTCGCTCGCCAGGTCCCGGCGGAGCGCACGCTCCTCGACATCAACACAGTAGTGAGCAACGCAGTGCAACTTCGCGCGCTCGACTTGCGCTCGGGGACCACGCGCATCGAGTTGCAGCCTGCGGCCGTGCTGCCCGGCGTTCGCGGCGATGGAAATCAGTTGATGCAGGTTTTCTTTAACATCATCAGCAACGCCCTGGAAGCGATGGAAGCAGCCAGCGGTGGGGTGCTGACCATCAAAACGATCCGCGACCGCGGCAACGTCGTAATCCTATTTTCCGACACCGGCCCCGGACTCAAGGACCCCCAACGCGTGTTCGATCCTTTCTATACCACCAAGCCGGTGGGAAAAGGCACTGGCTTGGGCTTGAGCATTTGCTTCGGCATCGTCCAGGAGCACGGCGGAAAAATTCTTTCCTACAACCGCCAGGAAGGCGGAGCCGTCTTCCGCGTCGAACTGCCCGCGGTCCTGGCAGCACTGCCGGCCAGGGAATTGCAGCACACCACGGCCTCGAGATCCACGCAAAAACCGTCCTGACCGCCCGGCGGCACTTTTGTATCTATTACTCCCTCGCCCGGCGATCCACAAGACTCATGTTAGAGTCTTGCTTCCTACTCTCGCGGCGGCGCAAGGGAGTCACCATGCCCGAAATAGCCATTCAGACCCAGAAACTGACGCGCAGATTCGGGAATCTCACCGCCGTCGAGGCCATCGATCTACAGGTGACGGCTGGTCAATTCTTCGGTTTTCTCGGACCGAATGGCGCGGGAAAATCGACGACCATCAAAATTTTGACCGGTCTGCTTGCTGCAACCTCCGGAAGCATCCAGCTTCTTGGGCTGGACTTCGCTGTGAATCCAGTCGAAGTAAAACGCCAGATTGGCGTTGTTCCCGAAGGCATGGGGCTTTTCGAGCGTCTGACGGGTGCCGAGTATCTGAAGTTCGTCGGACGGATGTACGGTCTGGATCGCCCGACAACGCAACGCCGCTCCTCGGAACTGCTGGAATTCATGCAGCTCGCCGACCGACCCAAGACCATGATTGCCGACTACTCCCACGGGATGCAGAAGAAGCTGGCCCTTGCCGCGGCAGTGATTCACGGGCCGCGCATTCTGTTCCTCGATGAACCGTTTGAAGGTGTGGACGCGCTTGCGGCTGGTGCGCTCAAGGCGCTTCTGGGACGCATGACGGAACGTGGCACGACTATTTTCCTGACATCTCACGTTTTGGAAATTGTCGAACGGTTGTGCAGCCACGTGGCCATCATTCATAAGGGCCAACTGGTCGCGCAGGGCTCACTGGAAGAATTGCGCGCGGGGGTTGCGGGTGAGGCCGGAAGCAAAACCACGCTCGAACAGATTTTTCTCTCCATCGTCGGACAGGACGGCACGGAACGCCCGCAGCTCGAGGAGCTTTCATGGCTGATGTGACACACTCCGTCAGCGTCTTCGAGCAGATCCGCCTGGTGGCGGGACTGCGCTGGCGCATTCTGCGCAACAGCCTGCGCAAGAAAAACAATCGGCTCGATTTGATCGGTCTGATCCTTGCCGGCGTTCTTAGCGGCATCTTTGTCTTCGGATTGAGTTTTGCCTTCTATACCGGGGCCTATGCCTTCCTATCCCAAGGCCGGATGGAATGGATGGCTCTGCTTTTCTGGGGCATTTTTCTTTTCTGGCAGATTTTCCCGGTCTTCGTGGCGGGTTTCGGCGCCAATTTTGAATTCCGCACGCTGCTGCGCTTTCCGCTGAGCCTCCGGGCGTTCTATGCCATAGGCTTAGCATATGGATTCGCTGATTTTTCAGCCCTCGCATCGGTTTGCTGGCTTCTAGCCATGACCACCGGAGCGACAGTCGCCAAACCAGGCGTGCTGCCGGCCATGCTGCTGATCGTCGCCGTGTTCATGCTGCTCAACGCAACGATGGAGCGGCTCATCGGCTCCTGGCTCGAGCGCTTGCTCGCCCGCCGCCGGACCCGGGAAATTTTCCTGGGGCTTTTCGTTCTTTCGATGGTTTCGTTGAATTTTCTCTCGCCCTTGATGCAGCGTTACGGTGCATCGGCGCGTCCCGTATTTTTTCGCATCCTGCCATACTTTGTGTGGCTTCCGCCATCCCTTGCGGGACGCGCCCTCGCGGCAGTGATTCGCATGCAGCCGGCGGCGTTTCTGCTGAACTTCGCGCTTCTTTTGTCTTATTTGGTTTTGTTCAGCGTTCTTTTGTGGGGCCGGTTCGCCGCGCAATATCGTGGCGAAGAACTCAGTGACAGTGCGGCGCCGGGGCGGGCCGCCATTCGGCCGCTCCCGGCAAGTGACGATGGTCCTGATCGATTGCGTTTGCTTGCGCCTCAGGTAGCGGCCATCGTTCGCAAAGAGTTCCACTATCTCACTCGCAACGGTTTTGCGTATTTCACCCTGCTTCTGCCCCCGCTACTGATTCTGATTTTCAGCATGAATTTTGCCGGGAGTCATCCGACCGTGGGCGGTAAAGGCGTTTCCTCTGATGTGTTTTTTCCCGGCATGATGGCCTACCTCATTTTGATTTTGATGGCCCCGGCCTACAACAGCTTTGCCTACGAAGGGCGCGGCATTCAGACCTACTTCACCGCGCCGCTGCGCTTCCGCGATGTGTTGCTTGGGAAGAATCTGATGCTCGTTTCCGTGCTCTCGCTAGAACTCGGGCTTTCCATGGCGATGCTCGCGTGGCGCGTTGGGCTTCCTTCAGCCCACACGTTTGTAGCCACCTGCGCTGCCATCATTTTCACTATCGTGGGTCAGCTCACCATCGCCAACTGGTCCTCGATCACCTTTCCGCGCAAGCTGGAATTCGGTCAGATGCGCGGTCAGCGGCAATCCGGCATGGCGGTATTGGTTGCGTTTGGCGCGCAGATTTTGATGGGCGGGATTTCCGCGGTGATTCTCTTCACGGGAAACTGGACCGGCAATCTCTGGCTTCCCGCCCAAGTTTTCGTCTTTCTGGCGGTGGCCGCGGTGGGCGGCTATTTCGCGTCGCTGGACGCATTGCATAAACTTGCCGAAAAGAAAAAGGAAGTCTTGATGGAAGCATTGTGTCGCTGATCGTTAATGTTGCGAACAGCGCAAGCAACGCCGGAATCGTTATTTCTCTCTCCGCATGAATTCCGAATAACGCGCGGCAATCGCGTGCCAGGAAAAATATTGCCCCTGGGCCGCCAAGCTTCGTTGCGCCAGTGATGCGCGATAATGTTCATCCTGCAAGACGCGCAGCAGCACGTCTCCCAAGTCGCCTTTCCTCTGCGGCGAAAAAAGCGCCAACCCCGCTTCGGTGATCGGCGGCGCTGTTTCCGGGCCCTCGAAGGCAATCACCGGCAAGCCGCAAGCGATCCCTGCGATCGCGCTGCCTCGCCGCGTGGAAATGGGCCCGCGCACAAAAAGCATGACGTCGGAGAACGAGAGACAGCGCACCACATCTTCTCCGGGCAAAACTCCCAGCATGTGCAGTTCGACCGTGCTATCGCGGAAATGTTTCTTCAGCTCGGCTTCGGCATTCTGCGCATTGCGCCCAAGGACGATTAGTCGCAGGTTAGCAAAACGCTCGGCAGCGAATCGGACGGCTTCGACAATATTCTGGATTTCCCGTCGTCCCGCTTCGCCTCCGGTAATGCCGAACACCGCAATGCTTAATTTTCCGCCAGTAGAAATGCCTTTTCTCGAGTTGGCATTCCCCGAAGTGGGCAGATTTGCGCCAACGGGAATGAACCATCCTTTGCTGGCTTCGCGTTTGACCCAGGAAATACTTTGCA
>Ga0307475_10000178_pt1 | contig 38587 bp, 35 predicted proteins | sample atmos_gasesECM1C_FD_203317 | JGI IMG/M metagenome (GOLD analysis project Ga0307475, IMG submission 203317) | Hardwood forest soil microbial communities from Morgan-Monroe State Forest, Indiana, United States - atmos_gasesECM1C_515 | ecosystem: Environmental > Terrestrial > Soil > Temperate... | reverse complement strand
CAGATCTGCTTCAAGCACTGGCTCGGGCAGACCAATGTGCTGTTCATCATCGGGGGCAAATCCAACAATACCGACATCTTCGAGACGTTCCGCGCGATGGCCGACGCGCTGCGCGAGCACTTCAGCCAGCTCGGACCCACTCCCCTTTACGTCGTCATCGGGCGCGGGGGACCGAACCTGGTGCGCGGGATGGGCGCGATGCGCGACACCATGGAAGCGCTCGGACTGCCGTACCGCATCTTCGGCTTCGATTCCGACATGAGCGAGGTGGTGCATTACGCACGCCGGGTCGATCACTGGATGAAGTCGGGCGGGCGTCAGCAGCTTGCAGCGCGGCTCGGGCAGCCCGTCCATGCCGACTGATCGACCGGGGACGCTCGCATCAGGAGCTCGACATGTATAGGCAAGGCGTAGGCGACTTCAAGTATTACGTGGGAATCAGCTCGCTCGCGCAGATCGCGACGCGCCAGGATCGCGCGTGCGTGCTGAACATCCTGGGCGGCGAGTCGAGCGAGGTAACGCCGGTCGGACACGAGTACTCCGGCGGCAACGTCGTGTTCGGAACGTCTCCGGGCCGCCGCGGCCAGGTGTTGGAAACGCGGATCGGCAACGTTCCGGTGTACAACAGCGTGCGCGAGGGGCTGGCTGACGGGCATCGCTTCAATTGTGGCGTGGTGTATCTACCGCCGTCGGCTGCGCGCGACGGCGTTGCCGAGCTGATCCGAGTGAACCCGGATCTGAAGAAGATCTTCATCGTGACCGAGAAGATGTCGGTTCATGACGCGCGCGAAATCCGGGCGATGGGGCAATCGAACGGCATCGATATATTCGGAGGCAACAGCCTGGGCGTGGCCGATGCGTGGAACAAGGTGCGCATCGGCGGCGCGCTCGGAGGCGACGCCCCGTCGGAGGCGCTCAGGAAGGGCTCGATCGCGATCTACTCCAACTCGGGCAATTTCACCACGACGATCGCAACGTACCTGCGAATGGCGGGATGGGGTACCACCACGCTCATATCGAGCGGCAAGGACGTCTACATCCACTACGCCGCGCCCGAGTTCGCCTTCGCGCTCGCCAATGACGCGCGCAGCAAAGCCGCGGTCCTTTACGTCGAGCCGGGCGGCTACTACGAGCTCGATGCGGAGTTCACCAAGCCGGTGGTGGCCTGCGTGGTCGGGCGCTGGAAGTCAAAGCTCACGCGCGCCGTCGGGCATGCCGGAGCCATGGCGGGCGGTAACGACGATGCTGCAGGCAAGGAGCGATGGTTCATCGAGAAGTTCGGCGTCGACGGCATCTTCACGCCGGAGAAGCAGATTTTGTCGCCCAGGGGCGCGGTCGTGGTCAACATCGCGCACATACCCTTGGCGCTGACCGCGCTCATGCGCGAGAACGCGACGCGGCCGGACTTCGCGCCCGAAGGCAGCCTGGCGCTGAAGCCGTGGTTTGGCTCGAGCCAGGGCCTTTCTCTGCCCGCAGAACTGGATGTCCCGGTGGTCGAGGCGGTGCCTCCGTACAACGAGCAGATCGCGGCGTTATCCAGGCAGATCGGCACCGTGATGCCCCGCCAGTCGATGAAGGATTGCTCCGGCGCTTCGCAAATGGACGCCAGGACCCAGATCACCAGCCTGCACCAGGTGTCGATGCTCGACGCCGCGCACTACCCGTTCGAGGCAAACGTCAACCTTGCCCTTCTGCACGAGCTCGGTGGTCCGAACGACAGAAAGCTGATCAACGTCGCGATCGGCGCAGAGCTGAATCTGCATGCAAGCCCTGTGCTCGCGGCCGCGCAGGCAGCGCGCGATGCGGGCAACGCGCCCAACAGCGTGCTGGCGGCGGCGGCCAGCATCGTCGGTCCGTTGTGCGCACAGCGCGCGCGTCGGGCCTGTTCAGCGCTGATCGACCTGTTTGCGGGTGCCGGACTCGCAAGTGCACTGGACGAGACGTTCGATATCGAACCCATCGTGACCGACCGGAATCTGCGCGACCTCCTGCTGGGTGGCGAGCGCGATCCCAGGGCCCGGATCATGCTGGACGGGTTGAAAGCCCGCGAAGCCAAGTCGGTGTTCGTGCGCTATCTGGAGGGCCTCGGCGGGCATCCGCACGCCGATGCCGTTGTCGCCGCCATTTCGGCGACGCTCGCGTGGGGACCCCTGATGCGCAAGCGCGTCTCGAGGACGACCGTGGAAGCCTTGCCATGGTGGATACGGCTCTTCGGCACGCTGATCGGCGCGTCGGTGGCCGCCGAGCGCCACGAGGACGGGCGCTTCTGCGGGATGACGATGGAAGACGTCGTCGGCAAACGTTCGCTGACCGAAATCGCCTACGTCGCGCTGCTGGGCCTGGAACCCGAGCCGGCGAACCTGTTCGCTTTCCAGACGCTGGTGGGCCTGTTGCTCACCAACGGGCCCGGTGCCATCTCGGCTCAAGGCGCAAAAGGTGCGGTGTCTGCCGATGGGCCGGAATCGCCCGAACGCGTGCAGCTGAACAAAGCGCTGGTCGGCTTTCTGTCGCACTCCGGATTCACCCACGGCGGCAACGGCTACGAAGGCATTGCGTTCCTCCTCGATCAATTTCGCGATGCGGGCCTGCAGGACCCGACCGATCCGAAGCACGGCATCGACCTCAAGGCACTGGCGATGCGTTATGTGGACGAGTATGCGCAGTACAAATCGAAAAAGAAGACCGCCGGCAGCCTCGACATACAGAAGATTCCGGGGGTGAATCACCCGGTGTTCAAGGATCGGCCGGTCAATTACGACCCGCGCGAAGTCTACGTGCGCGAGTTGTTCCAGAAGCGAGGCGAGTACAACGTCTTCCACGAGTACTACCACGCGCTGGTGCAGGCCCTGTTCGACGCCGGCGTATCGCGCAACGTCTACTGCGTCAACATCGACGCGGTGATAGCCGCGCTGCTGCTGAAGATCCTGTGGCAGCCCTACCGCAGCGGGGCTTTCGGCGAGAAAGCGCTGGAAACCGCCGCCTTTACGATCTTCCTGTACCCGCGCATGCTGGGCTGCGCCGCGGAAATCGACGATCACCTCAACCGCGGCCGCAACATGGACACCCGGACCCCCGCGTCGCAGTGCCGGTTCGTGGCCTGAATGTCTAGTCGAGCTTTTTGAGCTGCTCGCGAACCACGGTCGCTGTGAGCGGAAGGTAGCTGCAGTTCCGAGCCACCGTTTCCTGCCCCTCGCGGCTCAAGACGTAGCGCAGAAACGGCTTGAGTTTCGGATCCAGTGGCCTGCCGGGCGCGCGATTGAAGTAGATGTAGATGCTGCGTGCCAGCGGGTAGGTGCGATCCTGGAAGCTTTTCCTGCTCGGCGTGACATAGGCGCCGCCTTCGCGCGGCGCAATTGCGACCAGCTTTAGGCCGGCAACGCCTTTCGCCTGCGGCATGATGGTCCACGCAATGCCGTAGCGGTCGTTGGCGAGTTCGTTTTTGAGCATCGACTGCAATCCCAGACGCTGCTCGGCACGGTCCTCATCGGCGATCATCTTGCTGCCGCTCTCGACGTATTCCCGGAAGTTGGGATTCCATTTGTCGCCGTTCCCGAGCACCTTCCACTGGAAAAAGCGCGTCGTGCCCGACGGCGCGTGGCCGTAGGTGTGGATCTGCTTGTGCGCCCACTCGCCGGTCAGACCGAGTTGATCCCAGGTGCGGATGTCCTGCTCGGCGCCGCGGGCGTCGGACGGCGACCACTTGAAGCCGCGCATCCCCGCGGTGCGTTCGGAGCCGAAGATGCCGTCGAGCTGCTGAATAGTCAGCCGATCGATCGGATTGTCCTGGTGGACGAAGACGACCGGTCCGTTGGACTTGCCTTCAACGTCGAAAGCACCGGAAGCGACCGTGATGCCGGTCACCGGATATCCGTACACCTCGAAAAACGAAAGACTCTCGGTCAGCGTCGGTTCGCCGCCATCGGGCGCCAGATCGGCAACCCCGGTGACCAGCGCGGGAATAGCCGCGTCCGAGGTCGGCAGCCGGTCGTCGAATTGGATGCCCGGATGAATCTTGCGGAAATCCTCCTCCCACAGCTTCAGCACGCCGCCCAATCCGAAACCGAAGTTCCGGATCGTGCCCGTCACCTCTTGCTCGGACTTGTAGCGCGGCACGTCATCCAGGTCGAATTCTTTGGGGTCGCAGAGGTTGGCGCCCTGGGCGGCAGCTGCTGAAAGCAGAGCACCCAGTGATCCCGCAAATCGCTTGAGACGATGAGAAGCCGTGCGCATTCGACCCTTCCGACCTGTGTCCGGGCACGACACTAGTGGCGCAACCTGAACTCAGTGTGAAGATGCCCTGAAGCGCTTTTCAGGTCAGTGCGGTGCTCGCAAGGCATCCTAAACCAACTAAATATCCAAAGCCTTCGCGTCACTCCACGTCACGGGACAGGCTTAGGATCCGATTATTGACTGGGTCCAGGCTTGGGAGAACAGGGTTTGACTCTCAGTGAAGATCCGGACAGGCGTGCTCGGCGCCTGATCTGGATGATTTGGACGGGGTTCACGCTGGTCCTCGTTTGGGGTTGGGTTGCCGCGCCGATTCGTCAGTCCTCGGACACAATCCCCTGGCTGGTGAAGGCGCCGGTCGTTGCTCTTTACCTGATGTGGCCTCTGTGGCAAGGCGGAAGGCTGGCGTTGCAGAAGTTGCGCGAGGCTCCGCTGGCGACCTGGCAAGGACGCTACTACGCATTTGGGAGCTTTCAGATCCGAGTGCTGGTCGACGAGGACGACCGGCTGTTAATCATGGCCAGCGACGTACTGGATGCGCTTCGCATCGAAGGCCGCGGTCGGCGCCCGGAACGCATCCGGGCAATCGTGGGCCGCGATGGCTTGCGCACGGTGCCGAGGACGGGGCAACTGGTTTTCACCGAGACCGGCATGCAGGCCTGGCTGGAGCGGAACTCGCGCCAGGAGGTCGCGCGCTTCGCGCTCTGGTTGCGAACTCAGGTCAGCGAGCCGCACCGCCGTATGCTGGAGCGTGGCACGCGCCACTAGAGCGCCACCGCACCGCGGAACCTCTATAAACCAAGATGCCTGCTTGCTTGCCTCAATGAGGGGGCGCGGGTAGCGTTCACGGATCTCAGCCTGGCCCGGGTCGGAACGGATGCAAACGCACAACATCGATAAGGCATTCTCCGGGCAGGTGCCGGAAATCTACGACAGATACCTCGTGCCGTTGATCTTCGAAGCGTACGCAATCGACATTGCGGGGCGGGTGGCTTCGCGCAAACCGGCGCGAACGCTCGAGATTGCGGCAGGCACCGGAGTGTCACGCGCGCCCTGGCCGCCGCGCTCCTTGAGGATGCCTCGATCGTGGCGACGGATCTGAATCAGCCGATGCTCGATCGCGCCGCGGCGGTCGGCACCGGCAGACCGGTCACGTGGCGCCAGGCCGACGCTCAGCAGCTGCCGTTCGAAGACGGGCAGTTCGACGCGGTCGTTTGCCAGTTCGGCGCCATGTTCTTTCCCGATAGGCCCAAGGCATTTGCGGAGGCGCGGCGCGTACTGGCGCCGGGCGGTGTGCTCGTCTTCAACGTTTGGGACCGCGTCGAAGAGAACGAATTCGCCGCCCTCGTTACGAATGCGCTGGCGGAAATGTTTCCGGCGGATCCGCCGCGCTTTCTGGCCCGTACGCCGCACGGTTACTTCGATCGAGCGCAGATCGCGCGGGATCTGCTGCACGCTGGCTTCGCCAAATCACCGAAAATCGATACACAAGCCGCGCGCAGCCGGGCCGCGTCAGCTCGACATCCCGCCATCGGCTTCTGCCAGGGGACCCCGTTGCGCACAGAGATCGAAACGCGCCGCGCCGACGCGCTTTTGGAAGCAACGGGCATCTGCGAGGCAAAAATCTCCCAGCGATTCGGATCGGGACCCGTGGATGCCAGGATCCAGGCCCACATCGTTTCAATTGATCTCTGAGGAGAAGGCACGATGAAGAACATCGCGATTGTGCTGGTGGTTCTGGTTCTTGCGCTGCTCGCCGTGGTACTGCTTCAGTCGAACGATATTGCCATCATCGTAAACGGGCAAAAGCTCGCTGGGCCGGCGAAACTCGCCGCCGAAGGCTGGGGCTTGCTGGTGGCGGCGGTTGCGCTCTTCTGCGTGGCGATACTGCTTGCTTTCGTGTTCGCCGGCGTGGGACTGTTCATCCTCGGCGTACTGGTGCTTGCCGGCCTGCTGGCGGCGTGGCTCGCATTTCCGTTTCTGCTGCCGCTGTTGATCCCGCTGTTCCTGGTCTGGATCTTTGTGGCGGCCGTGCGCAGGAGCACCAGATCCGGCGCGTAGTGCGACACTTGGAACCGATCGGAGGGGAAATTTCCGGCCGAAGAAGTGGCCTCAAATCCGTTCGCTTGACGAATCAGGAGAACAACCCGGCCAGATCCACCGACGACTGGTTACCGATGCTGGAGAAATGGTTCTGCAGCCACAGGTCGGCTTGCGCACGACCGAGGTCGTGAAGCATCGTGATGAACGGCAGATGGGCGTTCAGCTTGCTGTCGGCGGCCAGCTGGCTCACGAACGCTTCTGCCTCGATCAGGTGGAAATTCATCCGCCGCAATCTGCGCTCAAGACGGCCCAAGGGGAACAGCGCCTGCCCGCTCTGCTCGGTGGCCTGGGCGATCATCCGCATTTCTCTGAGGAACGTGGAATTGAATCCCAGTTCGCTCACCCGGTTCTGAATATCTTCTGCGGTATGTGGCGTCTGCCTCCGTGTCAGCGGATGCAGCAGCACCACGATCACGTTCGGCGACTCGCATTCGTAGAAGAGCGGAAACACGGCCGGGTTTGCCGAGTAGCCACCATCCCAGTAGGCCTCACCGTCAATCTCGATGGCATGGTGAAACGACGGCAGGCAGGCCGACGCAAGCAGTGCGTCCACGGACAACTCGCCGGTGCGGAACAGCCGCAGCTTGCCGGTGCTGACCTGCGTGGCGGCAACGAACAGTTGCAGCTCGGTTTCCGCTCGCAGACGCTGGAAATCGATTTGCTCCGTCACGATCTTGCGAAGGGGATTCAGATCGAAGGGGTTGAACTGATATGGAGAAAAATCGCGCGACAGCGCCACAAGCGCTTTGACGATCGGACCGAGACCGCCGTCGATGCCAGGCTCCCGCGGTTGGAGCAGGTTCGGCGGCAGCTGGTTGATCGGGGCGTGGCTCGCCACGCTTTGCCAGAACCGGGCAAGCGCCTGTCGAGCCCCGTCGCGGCCGCCCTTCACGAGCCCGTCGGCCAGCACCACGGCATTCATCGCACCGGAGCTTGTCCCGCTGATGCCTTCGAACTCGATCCGCTCATCCTCCAGCAAGCGGTCGAGCACGCCCCATGTGAACGCGCCATGTGAACCACCTCCCTGCAAGGCCAGGTTAACGACTCTGGTCGGCGCGGATTTGTCCCGCCGCACCACGGCTTCATCGACATTTGAGGGTAAAGAAAGCATGGCTGATACGCCTCGCTCTACGGTTGGTGCAGTGCACAATAGCACGCGGAAGTAGCCGGGCGATTTCGCTTTTAAATACTTATTAATCAGACACTTGACGCGCTTTCAGTAGGTGAAACTGCATCGCTGCAACACGGCGACCAGGCATCGCAATTTTGGAGTCTTGCGAGCGATGTGAGGCGGGTCGTCGACCCGCGGCCGGTTGCCAATCCGCCCACAGCATGGGGAAAATACGAGCTCGATGTCGTCGGCCATGACGAGCGGCCCGGGGGAGCACGTGGCCGCGCATCAGGAGCCTGACGGGAGGGCGGCGCAATGTTCGGCTTGAGCGCCCTGGAACTGGCGCGGATTCAGTTCGGCTTCACCGTTTCCTTCCACATCATATTTCCCGCGATCTCGATCGGGCTCGCCAGCTATCTGGTGACGCTGGAAGGTCTTTGGCTGTGGCGCAAGGATACTGTCTACCGCAGCCTCTATCACTTCTGGTCGAGGATCTTCGCCGTCAACTTCGCCATGGGCGTCGTCTCCGGGCTGGTCATGGCGTACGAATTTGGCACCAACTGGAGCTATTTCTCCGCCTTCGCCGGCGGCATCACCGGCCCGCTGCTCACCTACGAGGTTCTGACCGCCTTCTTCCTCGAGGCGGGCTTTCTCGGCGTCGCGCTGTTCGGCTGGAACAAGGTCGGGCCGGGGCTGCATTTCTTCGCCACCGTGATGGTCGCGCTCGGAACGCTGGTCTCGGCTAACTGGATCCTGGCGTCGAACAGCTGGATGCAGACCCCGCGGGGCTTCGAGATCGTCGGCGGCAAGGTTGTCCCGGTCGACTGGCTCGTCGTGATCTTCAACCCGTCCTTCCCCTACCGCTTCGCGCACATGACGGTGGCGGCCTATCTCGCGACCGCGCTGCTGGTCGGCGCTTCGGGCGCATGGCACCTCCTGAAGGGACATGACAACGCCCGGGTGCGGACGATGTTGTCGATGGCGATGTGGATGATGCTGCTGGTCACGCCCGTGCAGATAGCGATCGGCGACGCCCATGGCCTCAACACCCTAGAACATCAGCCGGCGAAGATCGCGGCGATCGAGGGGCATTGGCAGAACGTGCCGGGCCAAAGCGTGCCTCTGATCCTGTTCGGCTGGCCGGACATGACGGCCGAGACGACACGCTATGCGCTCGAAGTTCCCGCGCTCGGCAGCCTCATCCTGACGCACCACTGGAATGGTCACATTGCCGGCCTGAAGGAATTCGCGCCCGATGACCGGCCCGACTCGACCGTCATCTTCTGGACGTTCCGGCTGATGGTCGGCCTCGGCATGCTGATGCTGCTGCTGGGCGTGTCGAGCGCATGGCTGCGATGGCGGGGCCGGCTGTTCCAGTCGCCGCTGTTCCTGCGCTTTGCCTTGCTGATGGGTCCTGCGGGTCTCATGGCCATCATGGCGGGGTGGATCACCACGGAAATGGGCCGTCAGCCCTGGGTGGTCTACGGCGTGATGCGGACCAGGGACGCGGTCTCCAATCACTCCGCCCTGGAGCTCACCACCACGCTGACCATTTTCGTCGTGGTGTACTTCGCCGTCTTCGGAACCGGCGTCACCTACATGCTGAAGCTCATCGGCAAGGGCTCGGAGGATCATGCCCCGCATGAACCTGGAGGCGACGCGCTGGACGGGACTCCGCTCAACCGGCGGCCGTCGCGCCCGCTGTCGGCCGCACCCGACGACATCGACCCCGCAATCGACACCGACAAGGAAGCCTGAGGCGATGGGCATCGATCTGCCGGTCATCTGGGTTGTCATCATCGCCTTCGGCTTGATGATGTATGTGGTCATGGACGGCTTCGATCTCGGCATCGGCATCCTGTTTCCCTTCGTCCGCGACAGGGGCGACCGCGACACCATGGTCAACACCGTGGCCCCGGTCTGGGACGGCAACGAGACGTGGCTGGTGTTCGGCGGGGCCGCGCTCATGGCGTGCTTCCCGCTGGCCTACTCGGTGCTGCTGAGCGCGCTGTATTTTCCGCTGGTCCTGATGCTTGCGGGGTTGATCTGGCGCGGCGTCGCCTTCGAATTCCGTTTCAAGGCAGACGAGGCGCACAAGCCGTTCTGGGACAAGGCCTTCGCATGGGGCTCGTATATCGCGACCATCTCCCAGGGCATCTGCCTGGGCGCCTTCATCAACGGTTTCGAGGTGAAGGGGCCCTCCTATATGGGCGGCGCCCTCGACTGGCTGACGCCGTTCAGCCTGTTCACCGGTCTGGGCCTCGTCGTCGCCTACGCCCTGCTCGGAAGTACCTGGCTCATCATGAAGACGGAAGGCGCACTGCAACGGCGCATGATCACGCTCGCGCGGCCCGCGACGCTCGTCCTGCTGGCTGTCATCGGCATCGTCAGCCTGTGGACGCCTCTTACCCATCCGGAGGTTGCCGCGCGCTGGTTCGCGCTGCCGAACCTCTTCTTCTTCGCTCCGGTGCCGCTGCTCGTCCTCGCGACCAGCTGGCTGATCCTGCGTGTCCTGAAGCGCGAGACGCACGCGGCGCCTTTCCTGCTCACGCTGCTCCTGCTGTTCCTCGGCTACAGCGGTCTCGCCATCAGTCTGTGGCCCAACATCATCCCGCCGAGCGTTTCGATCCGGGAGGCCGCCGCACCGCCGCAGAGCATGGGCTTCACCCTCGTCGGCGCCCTGCTCATCATCCCGATGATTCTCGCCTATTCGGCCTGGTCCTATTACGTGTTCCGCGGAAAGGTCAGGGCGGGCGAGGGGTATCACTGATGCCGCCCTTCGCGTTCAAGTCGAATTGGCTGCGTCAGGTGGCCTGGTTCCTCGCTCTCTGGACGGCCAGTGTCATCGGTCTCGCCGCGGTCGCGTTGGTCTTCCGTGCGATCATGACGGCTGCCGGCCTGACAAGCGGATAGCTCGAGATTGCGGCCGAGTTCCACAACCGTAAAAAAATAGGGCCCGCCTTTCTGCAAGCCCTTGAGTGTTCGATGTTGGGCCTAGTCGTCGACTTCCTTGCCCTCGGAACGCAACTGGCCGCGAATCTCGCCGGCCTTGAAGTTGTTCGTGTGGAGGTTGGCGTAGGCGGTATTGGACTCGAGCGCCTCAACGAGCGCCTCGAAGCTGCCCGCCAGCACGTTCTGACCCGGGATCGCCACGACGTTCGCCGCGGTCCACGTCCCCGTCACCGTCCCGCCACTTGCCGGGCAGGTCGGAGGGGTGGGCGTCCCAGCGGGCGGCGCCAGGGGAGGATTCGCGCAAAAATAAACCATGACGCCGCCAGCCACATGCACCTTCCCGAAATGAATATGCGATTGCAGGACGGGCGAGCTCAGGTTGGAATCATAGGTCAGCGTGTAAGTGGCAGTCTGGGCACTCTTGTTGAGCTCAACTTCGGCAGTGCCGGTGGCACCGGACAGGATGGCTCCTGTCTCGCCTGCTCCCAAACCGCCAATCTCGTTAAACCCCACCAAGCGGGCATGAAATTTCTCAACGTTCTGGTCATCCGCCTGAACGGGCGACATGGCAAACAAGGCGGAGGTCAGCGCCGCCACCGTGAAAACAGGACGCTTGATCATGGTGATCCCCTCATGAGTTTTGTCGCTGCACACGACCGCCCCGGCATGCCAGACATACCGATTGCGGATTCCGTGAGGTAAAAGAACCGTAGTTCGAGCGACGGCCGAGCCTTCTCGCCAGTATGTTCTCCGCTGAGCTATGTGCTACGCCATGTACGAGACAATGTCAAGTAGCGTCAACGCGAGCGCCGCTTTCTTCGCACAACATTTTGTTCAAGAAACTGAGCGTAGCCGTGTTCATCGAGCTCGCCGGCCGCCAGCGCGATGACCGCTTGGGCGGCCTTCTCCTCGGACGCCTTGAAGCTGTATCCGTTGATCTCGAGGAAAAGGACGCCGACAACAAAACCAACCCGTTTGTTGCCATCAACGAAGGGATGGTTCTTGACGATTGCCGCCGTGTAGGCGGCAGCCATCGCAATCAAATCCGGCGTGTCAGCGTAGGCGAGCTGCTGCTTGGGCCGTGGCAGGGCCGATGCCAAAAGTCCCGCGTCGCGAAGTCCACCTGCGCCGCCGTGCAGGCTCAGCAACTTCGCATGAAGCGTCCTGGCGTCACGTTCATCGACCCAGATTGGCTCCTTCACTTAGCCAGCACGTGCAGCGTGTTCCGATATCGATGAAGAATGCCGTCGGCCGTGGTCATCTTTTTCTCGAACGCAGGATCGTACGGCGTCAGTTGGTAAGTCCCATCCGGCCCCTCGACCAGGAAGAGCTGTTCACCGTCTCGCGTGTTCAGCCGGTTGATGACTTCCTTCGGAAGAACGACCCCGAGCGAGTTCCCGAACTTGCGCACTTTGACTTCGATCACGCGGACTCTCCATCGTTATTACTATTGTAATAACATTAGAGATGAGCGTCAACACGGCCAATTGGTCGCGTTCCGCCTCTACATCAGGGTACGACTAAAAGGCCGCCGTCAAGTGCTGAAAGCGGCAAATCGAGCGAACGTTGGTGCTGCGCTCAAGCCTGGACTGCGCTTCGCACCTGCGCGATCTCGGCTCTGGGTGGCGCTCCGAACAGCCGACGGTATTCGCGGCTGAACTGCGACGGACTCTCATAGCCCACGCGGTGACCCGCGGCGGCAGCGTCGATGCCTTCGGTCAGCATCAGGCGGCGAGCTTGGTGCAGCCGTAGTTGCTTTTGAAATTGCAGAGGCGACATGGCGGTGACCAGCTTGAAGTGGTGATGCAGGCTTGAGGTGCTCATGTGCACCGCATCGGCCACTTCTTCGATGCGCACGGGCTCGGCGTAGCGCCGCTTTAACAGATCGACAGCGCGCGCGATGCGCTGCGAACAGCTGTCGGCTACCACGAGTTCGCGCAGGCGTGGCCCAAGGCCGCCCATCAATACGCGGTAGTAGATCTCACGTATTGCCAGAGGCGCCAGCACCCGCACATCGCGCGGGGTGTTCAGCAGTCGCAGCAGGCGCAACACGGCATCCAGTAACGGAGCCGAGACGCGCGATACGTGCAACCCGCGCTCGCCGTCCGCGGCTCGCGACTCATCGAGCTCTGCCTCGAGCAACATCGCACTGATCTCGCGCGCATCGACCGTCAGCCGCACGCACAGGTAAGGTCTTTCCGGCGTGGCCTCCAGGATCTGGGCCACGATCGGCAGTGTCACCGATACGACCAGGTAGTGCAGCGGGTCGTAGCGGAAGACCTCCCCTGCCAGCATCACCTGCTTGCAACCTTGCACCACGACGGCCAGGCCAGGCTCGTACACGCTCGGCAGGGCTTGCGTGGGGTTGCTGGCGCGGATCAACTGCAGCGGCGCGATCGCGGTGTCGTGCGGGCCATCCGCAGGCGCGAGTCGGGCAACCACGTCGACCAGTTCCGCCTGGCGCATCTCAGACGACGACACTTCGGAAGAGAACGCTAAATCATTGGTCGACATGGCGTTTATCGGGGCAAGCGGCGAGTGCCGATGGGCACTTCTATTGTATGACTTGCCACCACGGCGCTGGCTCGTTCGCGAGGCGATGGAGGATCGGGCAAGCTTTGGCGAGCAATCGGCTACCGGCAACGGGCCCGCGTCGCGTACCTTCTCGATCGTTTGCAACGGAGATCCGGAATGAACCTGCGGGAAAAAAGGGTTGTGGTTTTGGGTGGCACCTCGGGCATCGGCTTTGCGGTCGCCAAGGCGGCGATTCGGGGCGGCGCCAGCGTGGTCGTGGCCTCGTCTCGCGAGGCCAGAGTTGCCGAAGCGCTGGCCGTCCTGGGCAAGCAGGCCGACGGCGAGGTGTTGAATCTCGCCGAAGAAGACCAGATCCGTCAGATGTTCGCGCGTCTGGGCCCATTCGATCACCTCGTCTACACCGCCGGCGAATCCCTGCAACTGGGAGATCTGAAAACTGCCGATCTGACCGCCGCCCGCGCCTTTTTCGAGTTGCGCGTGTTCGGTCCCATGGCGGCCATCAAGCACGCGGCCGCCGGCATCCGGCCCGGCGGTTCGGTGACCTTGACGCATGGCATCGCCAGCATGCGGCCGCAGAAGGGTTGGACCATCGCCGCCAGTATTTGCGGCGCAATCGAGGCCTTCACGCGTGCCGTGGCCGTCGAATTGGCCCCGATCCGCGTCAATGCGGTCAGCCCCGGCTTCGTCAGAACGCCGCTGTGGAGCGGCATTCCGGAGGCCGACCGCGAGGCCATGTATCGCGACGTCGGCGCGCGTCTGCCGGTGGGCCGGGTCGGCGAAGCCGACGACATCGCACAAACCTACCTCTACTTGATGCAGAACGCATTTTCCACCGGTCAAACCGTGGTGATCGATGGTGGCGGCGTCCTTGTCTGACACATTACGGCGAAGGGCTGGAGATATCGACGAATCGATATCTGGTCGAACTTAGCACTCGGGAAGTATCGGGCGTTCGGGAGCTTCACGATATCGGGTCCATTTTGAAGTACGCTCGAACTGCGATGGAAACGGCACACCTGCCCTTACCCTCAGCTCATGCGGCACCGATCAACCAGCCCCGAGGAACCCATCATGCTGCGCGCTCTTGCTGGCCTTCGCTCTTCGCCGTTGCTTGCTCTGTTCTGTCTCGCTGTGCTGATTGCTGGCCCATCCGTGCGCGCCGCCGACTTCGGATCTGGATTCAAAACGCAGGCGGTGAATGTCGACGGAGGCACTCTGAGCGTGACCGTCGGCGGCAGCGGGCCGCCCGTGTTGCTGATTCACGGCTATGCCGAATCGTCGCGCATGTGGAAGCCGCTGGCGAAGGTGTTGGCGCCACGCTTTACCGTGATCGCGCCCGATCTGCCGGGTATCGGGGATTCGTCCATACCGAAGGCGGGCCTGGATATGAAGACTTCGGCGGAACGCGTTCACGCCGCTGTAGGTTCTCTCGGGTACACCAAGGTACGGGTTGTAGGGCACGACATCGGGCTCATGGTCGCGTACGCCTACGCCGCGATGTATCCACAGGAAGTCGAGAAACTCGCGCTCATGGATGCGTTCCTGCCAGGGGTCGGCGGGTGGGAGGCCGTCTACAACAACCCGGGCATCTGGCACTTTCGCTTCTACGGGGCGACGCCGGAGGCGCTGGTCAAGGGGCGTGAGCGCACCTACTTCGAGCACTTCTGGAACGACTTCGCGGCTGATAAGAGCCGCTCGATTCCCGAGGACGATCGGCGCGCCTACACACAGGCGTATGCGCGTGCGGGCCGGATGGCCGCGGGGTTCGCGTATTTCGCGTCGTTCCCGAAGACGGCGGTGGACTTTGCCGAGCTGAGCAAGACCAGGCTTTCCATCCCTGTCCTGTCGATCGGCGGGGCCAAAGCAAATGGCGCTGCGCTTGGCGCACAAGCGAAACTCGTCGCCTCGGATGTCACGGTGATGGTCCTGAAGGACACGGGCCACTGGATCCTGGAAGAGCGCCCAGAGGAGACCATCGCCGCCCTGGTCGCCTTCCTTCCGTGACTGCGACACCCAGGCGGCTTACGGTTCCGTTGCAGTTCCGGAGAAAGTCTCGACGACTTCGTACATTCCCGGATCAAACTTTGCGATTGCGAGCGCCTGTTGAAGATAGGGCAACGGAGCAGGGTTCCTGCGCATCGCCTCGTAATCTTCCGCGCTGCGCCACTGAGCGTACATCGTGATCTTTGTCCCATCGAGGCCGCGATGCAGGCTGGCCGAAATGAAACCCGGCGCGTGGCGCACGGAAGTCTCGGTCGCACGAGCCAGCAGATCAAGAAGTCGCTCCTGATTCGCAGGCTCTACCGTGAAGACATTGATCAGCGTGACAAGCTTGCGGCCGGGACAGATCGTCGTCATAGGCCCCCCGTTGATTTGCATGCCAAAAGTGCCGCCTGACCGCCAGACGCCTTCGGCATGCTTCCTGTTCTGCTTCGGTCAGATCGATCCAGGCATTCTATAAGTCAGATAGGAATAGCGATGGAGTGTCCAATAGGGCCAAGCCCGCCAGGCCAGGTAACCCCACGGCTTCAAGCGGTCAAACGTCGCCAGCGGCATCCAACCGCGCCAACGTTCGCGAGTATCCTCAAGTCATGATGCTGAGGGATCGCCGAGGGTTCTGTCGCGGAATTTTATGCTCTCTCGGCCTATCGCTTCCTGGGACTCATGCCTGGGCGCAGACCGATGAGATACAGGTCTACGATGCCACGATCGACCCGCCCGGGCAGTTCAGCCTCGAGCTGCACAACAATTACACGCCGAGCGGCCGGACCGAACCAGATTTTCCGGGCGGCATCATTCCCAACCATGCGTTGAACGGTGTTGCGGAATGGGCCTATGGCGTCAGGCCGTGGTTGGAACTCGGCGCCTATTTCCCGCTATACACGCTCAGCGGTGGTCGGCTACAGTTCAACGGTGGCAAGCTTCGGGCGCTTTTCGTGGTGCCGAATGCGAAGCAACAGACCTTCTTCTATGGAATCAATTTCGAGCTCAGCTTCAACGAGCACCAGTGGGAGCAGACCCACAAGTCAGGAGAGGTTCGCCCGATTCTGGGGGAGCATCTGGGGCCTTGGGACTTCATCGTCAATCCCATCATCGACACCGGATTCAACGGAATACGCAAGCTGGACTTCGCGCCGGCCGAGCGAGTCGCCTACAATTTCTCGCCGCTCTGGGCCGGCGCGCTCGAGCACTACGCCGATTTCGGCTATGTGAGCGAGTTTGCGCCGCTCAAGCGGGAGGCCCAGACCCTGTTCCTCGTTGTCGATTACAACGGCGACCCGAACAGCGTCGAGTTCGGTATCGGCCACGGCTTTACCGATGCGTCCGACTCTGTGGTGCTCAAGCTGATGATCACGCACGAATTCTGAATAACGATCGCGGCTTCTCGCCACTGTGGTCTGCAATTATCTTAGCGATCCCAGTCGAACCCCGGATGGTGGCTTGTCGGCTGCCGATCCGGGTCGAACTCGACGCGGCAGTTGAGGTGCGTTGACTGAACGCTTTTCGATCAGTGACCTGATTCGGTCAGCGTCCGCTGGTGTCGCCGGGTTGTAGACCACCATGCTGAGGTCAGGCCGACCATCTACCGCGAATGCGGAATATTCAAAGGCGAGCTGTCCGAGAACCGGATGTCGTATGCGCTTGACGCCCTCGCCGTGGGTGCGGACGTCGTTATCGCGCCACATCGCCTTGAACTCGGGGCTTAGCCGACAGAGTTCATCGACGAGAGGTTGCACTTCCGCCGCGGCCCCCGCACGTGCCGCATCAACCCTGAACGCGCCCACCACGAACCGCGCCACGCTTTGCCAGTCATACTGCGCGGCGCGGACGCGCGCATCGAGGAAGATCAGGCGCAGGACGTTGCGCCGCTCCGGCGGCAGTGATCCATAGTCGGTCAACATCACGGTGGCCGCCCGGTTCCAAGCTACGACGTCCCATGTCGCGGTTCTGATGAGGGCGGGGCTCGGCTCCAAGGCATCGAGCACGCGTTGCAGTCGTGGCGTGACGCCTTCGTTCTTCCGATAGCGAACCTCGGGCAGGCGGCCGAGGCCGACCAGAAAGAGGTGCTCACGCTCGACATCCGTCAGCATCAGGGCGCGGGCGATCCGTTCGAGCACGTCGGCCGAGGGTGCGCCGCCTCGGCCCTGTTCGAGCCATGTGTACCACGTCGGGCTGATGTTGGCGCGCTGTGCCACTTCCTCCCGGCGCAGCCCAGGCGTACGCCGGCGCTTCGACGAAAAACCGAACGCAGCCGGATCGAGCTTCGCGCGGCGGTGCTTCAGATAGGTGCCGAGGGATTTCTCGTGCGTGGCGCGCTGGCTCATCCTGTTGGCAATTATACTACGATAAAATCACTACTTTACCACGATGTTCGCTGGGCAGCAAACTCTTGTCTCCAACGAACCCTGGAGATTTTGTTCATGCGTGTCTTCGTCACTGGCGCCACCGGCTGGGTCGGCTCCGCCGTCGTCAAGGAACTGATAACGGCCGGCCATCAGGTTCTCGGCCTTGCCCGGTCGGACAAAGCGGCGCAAGCGCTGGCTGCGGCAGGCGCCAAGGTTCATCGCGGCGCACTTGACGACCTCGACAGCATCAAGCGCGGCGCCGCCCAATCGGATGGGGTGATCCACACCGCCTTCAACCACGACTTCTCCAAGTTCGCGCAGAATTGCGCAGAGGATCGGCGCGCCATCGAGGCGATGGGCGCCGAGCTCCAAGAATCAAAACGCCCGCTCATCGTCACGTCAGGGGTGGCGCTGCTTGCGCCGAGCCGCGTCGCGACGGAGGAAGATATGCCTCCTTCCGATTCCCCGATCTATCCTCGCAGGTCGGAAGCAGCGGCCGTTGCGCTGGCGGCTCGCGGAGTGCGCGCGACGATCGTCCGGCTTCCGACGTCGGTGCATGGTCACGGCGATCATGGCTTCGTGCCGCGTCTGATCACCTTTGCACGCGAGAAGGGCGTCTGCGCCTATGTGGGCGACGGCCTCAACCGCTGGCCCGCCGTACATCGACTCGACGCGGCCCGCGTCTATCGGCTCGCGCTCGAGCGCGGCGCCGAAGGGGGTCCCTTCCACGCAGTCACTGAAGAGGGCGTGCGATTCAAGCAGATCGCCGAGGTGATCGGCCGGCGTCTGAACATCCCGCTGGTCTCAAAGTCACCCGAAGAGGCGGCGGAGCATTTCGGTTGGTTCGCCATGTTCGTGGGCATAGACGCCCCGACCTCGAGCGAGCGGACCCGGTCACTGCTCGGCTGGAGGCCGGAACAGCCCGGGCTCATCGCCGACATCGATCATCCTGCCTATTTCGCTCAGTAGCGACAGGGCCCGCATGAGTTCAGACCAGGGCCGTTGTTCTATTCGATTCCGAAATCTTGCTCAATGGGACAGAAAATGGCCCGCCAACTCCCGCTCGCAGGCCATTGATATTAATACGCAAATTGGCGCCCGGCAGGATCCGAACCCGGGACCCCGCTTGACCGTGACTCCAGCGCCTGAATTTTCGGGCGTGGCTCGTTCAAACTAGACGGCGTCAGGAATCGCTATTGAGGGCTGCTTATATGACAAGTTCTAGGCTACCCACCTATTTCATCTCCCACGGCGGCGGACCTTGGCCCTATATGGAGGAATTGCGCAACCAGCTGCATGTGCTGGAGGAATCGCTGAAAGACATTCCGCGCCAGATTGCCGTAGTGCCGAAGGCGGTTCTGGTGATTTCCGGCCACTGGGAGGAAGAAGATTTCACCGTCATGGCAAGTCCGTACCCGCCCATGGTTTATGACTATTCAGGCTTCCCGGAGCACACCTACCATGTAAAGTACAACGCACCCGGTTCTCCGCACTTGGCGCAGCGCATCCAGTCCCTTATCGAGTCAGCCGGCATACCGGCCAGACTGGACCCGCAACGGGGCTTCGATCACGGCACGTTCACCCCGCTGGTCATCATGTATCCAGAGGCCAACGTTCCCGTGGTTGAACTCTCACTGAAGTCCGGGTATGACCCAGCCGTTCATCTTTCCGTCGGACAAGCGCTTACGCCATTGCGCGACGAAGGCATTCTCATCATCGGCAGCGGCCTGAGTTACCACAACCTGCGTCACTTTGGACCGGGCGCACGACAGGTTTCCAAGACCTTTGATGATTGGCTTCAAGAGACGCTTGTCAAAAGCACAGCCAGTGAACGTGAGGCTCGGCTCCTCGCCTGGAGTACCGCTCCCGCAGCGCGTCAGGCACATCCTCGCGAAGACCACCTGATTCCCTTGATGGTTGCTGTCGGCGCCGCCAAGACCGAAAAGGCCACGGTCATTTACCACGAAGAAGATCTGCTTGGCGGGGTGACTGCGTCGAGCTTTCGATTTGGTGCTGCAACCACGTATTTGAGCGGGTAGGCTCGCAAGTCATTGAGCGATAACGGCCCTCCACGCTCGCTGGCATGCAATGCCGTTTTATCCAGCGCAGAAGGTTGTTTGGCCAGCCGCTTCCGCCTGGCATGGAAGTTGAACTGATCGGCGTTACCATGACCACGGTGCCGTGAAGTACCCGCACACCCATTTGGCCTTGCGGTCAAATTTCAATAGCTCATGACGGGACAAACAATGACCACGATCAGGTATTTCGTTCCAACCGCGGCCGCCGCTCTCGTTTTCGCCGTCTGCGCCGGTAATGCGCTGGGCGGTGATAACACCGCCAACGCGGCTGCAAAGCCCGCTCGGATCGCACCTACAAAGGATGCACTGGTGACGCTCGAGAGGAGTTCATACGAGGCCCGGAAGAGCAAGGACTCGAAATTCTGGGGCACGTTCCTTTCGGACAAGTTCGTCGGCTATGGTTCATCTGGAAAGCTCGACAAAGCATCTGCAACCAAGAAATACGCCGACTCTGATTGTGAGGTCAAGAGTTACACGCTGTCCGACGAGCAGATCAAGCCGCTCGGTGAGGGTGCGGCACTCATCACCTACAAGTCAACCGTTGTCGGCAAATGTGGCGGACAACAGCTCCCGCCCAACAGCTGGGCGGCAAGCGTGTACGTTCGCGACGGTGCCAAATGGAAATCAGCCTTCCACGCCGAAGCTCCGATTGTGGATCCGAAAGCGGCGACTGCAAAACCGGCTGACAAGCAGGAAGCGCCCAAGAAGGTGGAGGCCAAGACCGCCGCTCGAAATGCCGCCTCCGATGCCCTGCTCGAGGCCGAAAGGGGCATCTGGGAAGCCTGGAGGGCACACGATGCCAATAGACTTGCGGACCTGACGACCAGCGACATTTCATTTATCAACATCTTTGGCACTTTCTTCGCAACCAAGGCCGAGGCTTTGAAGGACTGGACCAGCGAAGCGTGCAAGGTCAAGAGCGTCAGCGTCACCAACGCCACGGCCACGATGCTCTCACCGACGGTCGGCATCCTGACATTCAATGGTGGTGCGGACGGCACCTGCTTCGGCCAGAATGTTGGACCCATCTGGGGTACGAGCGTCTATGTGAAGGTCGGCAAGACTTGGAAATGGACCTTCGGCATCAATTTGCCCGCATCCTGAGGCTGCGGCTGTTCTGGGCGGTGCACCCAATACGATTCGGTTTTGAAGCCAGTGCAAGGTGATCCGCTCGTACGGTGTCCCATTCGATTCCGAAATTCCGCTCAACGAGACAGCACAAGAAAATGGCCCGCAGTAGTTGCTTGCAGGCCATTGAATTCAAAGCAGAATTGCCGCGCCCGGCAGGATTCGAACCCACGACCCCTTGGTTCGTAGCCAAAGGCGCTATCTCCGATAACCGATTTAAAATCAATATGTTACGTGCTTCCATCTGTGCCGTGGATTGCCGAGTTACGCCCGGGTAAGCCCTTGTTTGGCCAAGGATCGCGCCGATTCAATGGCACAGCACATCGTCACTTTGATGCCGAGCGGCCTCACCTCTTTGGAGAGCACTTCGGAGAGGATTTCACTTGCGGCTGCTGCCAGAAGTCGGCTTCAGGGTCCGCCAGCGCGGCCTGCGAGCAAAAACCGGCGAACACTACCGTCATTACAAGATGCATCTTGATGAAAAACCCTCCTTCTGGTTGACGTCGTACAAATTGGCAGATCGCGACCTGCAATACCGCAATACCGGTCGGGCTCGCACGATATTCAGACTTTTCCGTCTCACCGAAATTTGCAACCGTCGGGAATAAGCCGGCACGCCGGTCGGTATGGGATGAGAATCCTCGCAAACGAACGGAACTTGGCGTTACACCTCGAGTAGACCCGCGCAAGCAGGGTGGGCCTCAGGACACGGCGCACAAGCTGAGGACCACCGCGCTGTGGGGTCTGCGCATGAGGCAGTGCTTTATGCACGACTTAGCTTGTTTGAGCTCAGCAAGCGCGATCGCGCGTCATGCGGGAGAGGCCGACGATGTGCGCGACCGCTTCGCACATTTGAGCGACGATCAGAAGCAGGAGCTCTTCACCTTCCTCGACTCGCTATGAGATCACGACCGGGAATGTTTCTCAGCGCTTCAAGAAAGACCCGTCACTAGGAGGTGGCGGGAAGTCACAAAAAACGCCACCTCCCGCCGCTGAAAGCTGGTTCTTTGAGCTATTTCATTCCAATTGAAAACTCGGTTGAAGGACCCACTGCTGCTTCGACGTCAAGCCGCTTGGTGATTGGCCATCAATCGTCCAGACGGCCTAGTCCGGTATTGCCGTTGGTACATTCCGGCCCAGCCTCACTTCTGCGAATTGAACCTTCTTGCTCCGGCATGGAACTGACCGAGCCGAGTTGCCAGAACGGAGCAACTCTCCCGAGACCTTGCGCTTGGAATCACCATCTCGGTGGCTTCGAAAGGCGTTTCTGGGATGTGTGATTTAAAAATCGAACCGGCGATCAGGGAAGATTCATTTGCGCCGCAGGATCAAGGTTCTCATTGTCGATTCTCTGAGTTGAGGAGTCACGCTATGACAGCATTGAGAAGGATGACAACGCACGTCTTGAGCGGCGCTACCGCAAGTATTCTGATTGGCTTTCTAAATACGGCCTATGCAGAACAGCCGCCCGCGCCATGCCACCCGAATCCGAACGCCGCAGACGACCGGGAGGCCGTTGCCAAGCGTGGGGACGTCGCCAACCTGCCAAAGCCGCTGAAGGACCGGCTCATCCGATTGGCCGACCGCCCGCACTCGATTCTGCCCATGCAGGTCTTCTCCGAGGCGGACCAGCCAAGCCAGTTATTCCAGTACTACTTACTGGATAGCACCGGCTTCGAACCCAACGTTCTCACGAAAATATTCCCCGGCGTGAACGACAACGTGCAGTTGACCGCCACCGGCGCCAATTGCGGCCTGCCTACGGTCGGCGCCGTACGCCTCGTGCTGGAGCCCAAGCCGGGGCTTCCGACAGACCCCAACGACGCCAGAGCCTTCATGGATGTCTTCACCGACATCTCCGGGCTATTTGTCATCAACAACGAAAGCGGGTGGTATGAAGGATGGATGATCCACGACTTAACGGTTGCTCCTGTCAACAAGAGTAGACGGGCGGATGGCCATGCGCAGTTCGGGACCCTCCTGCCCGAAGACGCCGCTGTGCTTAAAGCCATGGGTAGCGGCAACAACATCCCGGGGCACTTTTTCACGGTCGACGGAGAGGCTCCCCACGCTCCCAGCGCGTCCGACCACTTCCCCGACAAGCAGACCAACCTGGCCTCTCTGTACCTCAGTATGGGTGCTTACAACTCTCTACAGCAGAGCGACACGCACTCTTATTGGGAGTTTAACTACCTGGGCACCAACTGGATTCACCCCTTGTACGAACTGCCTTTCACCGGCGGATTTCCGGATAACGACGGAGTGATCGACGCATTGAGCGACGGCGAGATCGGCAAGCTCCAGTCCATCGTTCCGGGCTCCGGGCCGTCCGGCGTGAATAACCGAGCCAAGGACGTAGGAGACAACCCCAACCTTCCCCGCGATCCTGACAAATTCGATGGAACCGTCGACGCACAGCGCGAATTTCGCCAGCGCGGTGTGCCCAGCGGGCTGGCCCATGAGATTTATCTGGACGTCTACGAGCGTTTGGCGTCCTTCGAACCGGACGTAAAGAAGTTAGAACGCCGGCTGAACGATGCGTATGCTGCCGAAGTGGCGCGGGTCGACCTGAACGGGGACGGCATCATCTCGGCAGTGGAAGGCGATGTCGATACGCCGACGGACGGCTTTCCGGACAACGCTCGCCTGTTCCTATCGCCCCGGTCTTTCAACCGCTTTGCGGTCACGCGAGAGATCAATGACGGATTGCTGGCTCCGCGCTTCTCGCCGAGTCAGCGCGCATGGGTGCTGAGCGGAACCCTGGTTGAGGTGAATCCCGCGGTAGCAGCCTCTGCCGGCCGGGACGCAGACGACCGCTAAGTCCCAGAGCGATATCGCATGGGTGAACCAGAAGGCCGTGGCGTTTGCGGTGGCCTTCTGGTTCCAGCTCCAATCCGAGAGTTGAAAAGCCCTTGCCTGGGTACGATTCGGTTTCGAAGCCAATCCAACTGAAACCATTGGGTCGCCGTGAATTTGTGGCATCGATCCGGCCCGCGATGCCGTCGTCGCGCGAATTGGGCTCGCAGGCGCGGACGGCAACGGTACTGCAGACGGACCGAGAGCAAAGCGAATCCCTTTGACCCAAGGCGCTTCATTCGCAGATCGTGCTATGCGCGGCTGAAAAATGGCCCAATAGCACAGAGGAAACGACCCTGAGCTGAACCTTCGCATGGACTGGAACTCGTTGCTGTCGGATGACTCTTCGCTGCGCGTCGCAAGCGCTCAAGACCCGCGCGCCTCCAGCAGCTGCTTGCGCCGAACCTCGCCTTGACGCTCGAACATCCAGCCAGGGTATTCCGCCGGCAGGCGGCTCACTTGGTCCAGGGCCGCAAGCTCGTCGGCGCTCAGCGTTACGTTTGTGGCCGCCAGGTTGTCGGCGAGCTGTTCGGGCCGCCTGGCACCGACGATCACGCTGGTGACCTGCGGTTGATGCAGCAGCCAGGCCAGCGCCACTTGGGCCACCGAGACGCTATGCGCCTGCGCGATCAGGCGCATCGCGTCGATGCAGTGGTAGGCCCGATCGCGGTTCACCGGCGGGAAATCGAACGTAGTGCGGCGGCTGCCCTCCTCGCCTCGCTGCTCGCGCCCGTACTTGCCGCTGAGCAGGCCGCCGGCCAGCGGGCTCCACACCATCAGGCCGACACCTTCGCTCTTCAGCATCGGGATCAGCTCGCGTTCGAGGTCGCGCCCGGCAACGCTGTAGTACGCCTGCAGCGACTCGAAGGGCGACAGGCCCAGGCGTTCGGCGATGCCCAGCGCCTTGGCGATCTGCCAGGCCGCCCAGTTCGACACGCCGACGTAGCGGACATGGCCGTGGCGCACCAACTGATCGAGCGCACGCACGGTTTCCTCGATCGGCGTAGCCGGGTCGGCCGGTGCCGCGGCGCGGACAGTCGCACGCGCCACGCCCGTCACCGTCAGCGTGAAAGTCTGCGTGGCATGCGGCGTCACGCCGTTCTCAAACGCCCACCACGCCGACTCACACGTCACCACTCAAGACACTTGAGCACACCCAACAGCTCGGACTATTGGCACGGTTGCTTGGCCGTAAATTGGGTCGGGTTCCGCGTGCAAGCCGAAGTTCCGACCCATTCGGCTGTACCACTAACCACAAGTTGGCCGAAGCCGACATTACAGCCAGTACAAGTATAATAAGACTGGTCATCAACCATCGACACTCCCACCGAAACGGTGGATGCTGTGGTATTGGTGCAAACGCCGTTCACCAATGAAGCCCCGCAACTCGTTATCGTAGTAGATGCTAGGCTAGGACTTACGCTAGCCCCTGGCGCTAGGACGGCAACTCCAGACGCATGTACACAGTAATCATGGTAGCCAGACCCCCCACTAACATACACGTTATCACTACAAGTTGCCGCCGATTGACACCATACGGCCCCTGACGAAGACGTACTCGAAGATGCACCTCCACAACTGGGTGCCGATATCACAACATCCATCGAAACCGACCCTGCACTTGGCCCAACAGGCAGACTCGCGGAGCCGGTTTCGATGCCCTTCGAAGCTTTCGCCTTGATGATGTAACCCTGCGAGTCAAATTGACGATCTACGTTCTCAATCGTTTGACACATGAACTCTATGCCGGCGGTCGGTGGTATTACCTTTGCGGCTTTGCAGGCTGCCGCGGTGGCGCCGAATGCGGCCTCGCACGCTGGGATTAGTGCTAAGGCAGCAGGACCAGTTGCGCCAAATGCTGCGCAACCCTCAGTTACCATAGCGGTCGCGACCGGACCCATCAATTTGCAACTTTTCTTGAACCCGCCTACCCAAGCGCTGCACGCGGCAGCAAAGTTGGCGGGGAGAACCGAAGTACTAGTGCCGACGTAAGACGTCGTATACACCCCTGGACTCGTCTCGTTAGGATACAAATCGTATCCAAGCAAGCTGCTGGGGTCGCTTACGGGGGCAATCCTCACCCATACCGTTGCTCCGCTTACAGGCCCGTTGCTGTCACTTACGTTTACCGTGAGGATGCTCTGCGGAAGCGAACTCGCAGCAGGCACCGACGCAGTGCCTATTGCGCTAGCGAAACTGCTCGTCACTGGAGATGCCGCCGCTGGAGGTGGCGGGGGCAAAACAAGGGGTATTGTGAAACTGTTGCCGTCCGGTGTGTTCGCGGTGACGGTAAAGTTCGTAGCGTCCAGGTATGTGAAATCGAGCGTCCCGCCTCCAGATAGGGCAACATGGGACGGTCGACCCTGCGTGTCCTGTTCAACTAGGCTCAGCGACTGGTCGGTGGCTTTAAAATACAGCCCTCCAAGCTGTGCCGGTGTTCCATCCGAATTTTTCTGCCCAAATAATGTCGTGACATCGCCGCTCGGCAAGGTAAATCCAACCGCAAGTGGGTTCTCCGTCTCAGGATAGAAGGTGGTTTGCGAGAACGGCGCGGCGTCAACGGTAAGGGGGAATGCCCGTCCGATAGTCGAGTCGTCATCGTGGCAGTATTCTGAATTGCTCTTTGGTGACCCGGGCGCGCAAATTCCTTCCTTGACGCGGAGCAGTCCGGAAATCGACGTTCCTTCCATCGTTCCGGCCGGAACATCTAGGCTAACCGTGAGCGTTGTTGTTGAGCCCGCTGGAAGTGGACCCACCAAGTTCGGGCTTACCGATACTGTGCCCGTAAGGCCAGCATTCGGGAGTACCGTTACCGGCGACGACGTGGCGTTGGTGGCGACGAGCTGCACCGTAAAGGTTCGGTGTATCCCGGGTGTTGCTGCGACCTTAAGATTGCTCGGCACCCAAGAGAACTCGGCAGATATCGCAGGTTGATTTGTGATGACGGACACAAGCACACCTGCAAATACTGCTGTTCTAGCTAGCATCTCTGGTCTCCTTTTCTTAGACAACTTGAAGTGCGTCGTTCCAGTCAGAACGGATCACCTGCTGATCGAATGCTTATAGATGAGCGCCTTTCGAACGTGAATGTGCGTCAATCCTATTTCAGATCGAACTCCTATCCCTCGATCAAGGTGACCATTTTTAAGTAGCGTGTGGTGCCGCTGAGTCCCTTCTCAAACTCTCGAGATGCGAGCGTCGCCAACCAAACATTCCGCGAATCACGCGAGCCCAATGTCCCTTCCTTCTCCTCTCAGACCTCCGAGCTCAAGTCGCAAGTGTTATCCCCCGACTGCACGCCGGCTAGGAATTTAATCGACTGAACGGTCGGGGTGGCACCCGCATGAATAGACGCGAACAGGCAGCAAACGCCCACAGCTGCGAGGGACCAGCGTCGATCCCTGCGTTCGCGGCGCAGTTGCGGTTCATTCGACATTTATGTCCTCCCCGCTAAAGCCGACACAGTATTGAGACGGCACTGATTCTGTTTGGCGCCCACCGGCAAGGTCACATGTTATTGCCCCGCCCTGGACGCGCGCATCTACAAATCTATAGACGCGTTACCCAGTGGTCGCTCGAAACCCTTTAGATCTTCTGAGCCATCGCCCACAGCGCTTCTCCCTGCCGGAGAATCCGGACGACGTCCGCCTGGCGGGTGGCTCCGAATTTCTGCAGGATGGTGTTGATTTGGCTGCGCACCGTGCCAAGGCGGGTCCCGTTGGTCTGCGCGATGTCCTCCGCCCGTAAACCCGCGGCGATCTGGGTTGCGACCTTTGCTTCGGTCGGCGTCAGCCGGAACATGTTTGCAAGCGCAAAGGGGTCGAGGCTGCTTACCCGTCTCGGGTCAAAGAGGGTCGCGAGGATCTGTGGGCGCCCCCCGAACGCGCCGAGTGCTTGTCCCGGCAAAACGAGCGAGAGATGAAGCCAGATCGGCGGGTCCGACTGCGTCGAACGCAGATCGACTAAGGTGCTGGTTCCATGTCCCGAGCTTCCAAGCGCGGCGATCGTGCTTGTCAGCACCTGATCGGTCCGCGTGTTGCGCAGCGCGAATCGCGGCCCGCGCAGAGCAACCAGGTCTTCGGCCTGCTGCTCGGCCAGTGCCGCAGGATTGGCGTAGTAGACGAATCGGTCGGCATCCAACAACCACATCGGGTACTGAAACGCTGCCAGAAGCTTGTGGCCGGCCAGCGCCTCTGCTGCGAGGCGACGTACGCGCTCGAAGGATTGAAGCGCCTGGCACAAATGCTCTCCGAGTCGCTGCACCCACACCCGATCCTCGGCATCGAGCGGACCTCGGGATGCGGAAAACTGAATTCCGAATATGGCGACCGATTGGGAGTCGACAGGGATCACGACCCCCGAGACATAACGGGAATCGAATGACGTCAGGAATTCCTGGTAGAAGCGATCATTCGCAGCGAAGTCGTCGTCGAAATGCTCGTGGCAATGAATCCAGCAAAGCGGCGGATTCGCGAGTGCAATACGGGCGCGCGGGTCCAGAAGATGATATTTCTGGAAATAGTCCAGGGCCGGGCGGTCCATGTCTGGGCCGGCGATATGCGCAGATGTCACATAGCCGGTCTGCAAGTTGTGCGTCTGGACGGGAGCGCAACGCGCCCGTAGATTGACGCGAACTATTTCCAGCGCTTCGGTCCAGCTAAGCTCCCCCGTCGCCGCACGATAAAATCCTGCGACACACTTGTCGTAGCTGGAATCGTCCATCGCTTCAGCCCGCGGATGCTCCAGGCCAACGGCAACCTGGGACTGAACCGCAGCGAAACCGCCCCCCTCTCCGAGGGCGTTCAGATTATTTGTTCAAGGTAACCTATTCCATCACACGCGAGAGGGGCTCGCAAGAAATCCTTGATCGTGACCGACGCAAAGGAGTCTGCCACCCAGCGATGCATGTGAGACTCTTGCCCCGCGCGTCGATAGGTTGCCTTTAAGAATCTCCTGCCCAGCTAAGCTTCATCGAAGCGTCTGGTCCGCGCTGTTTGATTGTTAGACCGCTCCGGTCGATGGCTGTCTTGCCGCTTACCGCGACTGCGGTCATTCCAACGCCCGGAAAATCGTGCACAACGGATATCGCCGCGCCGCAGCAATTCCTCTCGGTCGAAACCGTCGTGTCCGCACTGATCAAGGCAGTCCGAAGATTACCGCTCGCCTTGCGCCGATCGCTGACGTGGGATCGAGGAGCTGAACTAGCGAACCACGCACAATTCACCATCGCTACAGACGTCCAGGTTTTATTTCTGTGATCCATCGTGTCCGTGGCAGCGCGGGAGCAACGAGAATACGAATGGGCTGCTGCGCCAGTACTATCCCAAAGGCAGGGATTTGACCGCCGTAAGCCAAGCACAGCTCGACGCCGTGGCTCGAAGGCTAAATACCCGGCCTCGCGAAACTCTTCATTGGAAAACACCAGCGCATATGCTGGGTGAAAGCGTTTCGATGACCGCTTGAGACCGCCAACACTTTCCGCCGCCCGAACGGAATGAAGCGACAACTACTCTGACACAGAGGGTAGGTACAGACCGTCACCTATGTCTCCGGTCTGGACACAGCGAATTTGGCGCGCCCGGCAGGATTCGAACCCACGACCCCTTGGTTCGTAGCCAAGTCTTCGACTTCCGATAACTGATTCAAAATCAATACGTTATGTGCTTCCCCTTGTGCTATGAATTGCCGAGTTACGCCCGGGTAAGGCCTTGTTTTGCCGTGATTCGGGCCGGTTCAATAGCACAGCGCTTCGGCACTAAATATTCCCTCGCAGGTTTCGCCCTTACTGGATTTGATCTAGGTTAGGTAGTTGTCGGGGTGCGTGTCGCTCTTTCGTGCCTGACAAGAAGGATCTCCCCGACACGTTATCTCGCGCCGGGGAGGTCCTGTTCCCGCAAACGCCCAGCGCTCATGAGCAATCGTTGTGCAATACGCTCGGAGCAGGAGGCCCTGCTATGCACGGGATAGCGCTTAAGTACTCGTAAATGGCTTCCATGTCATGCACGGTCATGCGTTGAAACGCCGGCCACGGCATGATCTGAAGGAGATTGCCATCGAACGGCGGAGGAAGGCAATTCTGCGTTGCGCCCGCCGAACAAGGGGGATGCAGATGGTCCAGGTCCTCGCCTGTCTCCAGGATGTGAACGAATTCCGCCAGGCTGCGCCCTCCCTCAGGCCTGCCCGTCTTATCGGGCGTCAGGTTGCGAGAGACGATGTGCGGACTGGCTGGGATCAAGGGACCAAAGTCGTTCCCGCCTCCCAGGTACGTTGCTTGATTTACGATCTTCGGTTGGCCGAAGAACGGATTTCCGCCGGGCGCGTACTGGGTTGAGGGGCCGGCACTGTGACAATCGTTGCAGCTGGCGACAACGTTGACAAGATAGCTTCCCAAACCCACCAAAGAGACATCTTTGCCCTGCATGTTCAAGGGAACTGGTGCGGCCTCCAGACCTCGCTGTGTCCTCGGGTCGCTTGCATCAGAATCCTCGGCGTAGGCTCTCCCGCACACGAGTGCGGCCAGGATCGCTGAAGCAATTACGAGGGGCAGCGAGCCCTTCCGCCGTTTAACAACGTTGCATCCATTCATGGTGTGTTCTCCCTCAGTTCAGTTACGACATCTACCGAAGAAGCATGATCCAATGGATTGCTCAGGTTCAATTGCAAACATTGTTCGAAATCTGCTCAAGCTCTCCGATGCCGCACGACAGATCGACAAAACGAAAAACCTTCTCGACAAAATCTGGGGCGAGCTTGCTGAGAGCCGCGAGATGCCGTAGACGGGCCACCTGTTCGGCTTCCCTCTCCGGGTCCGTAGCTAGCATCCCCTGCCGGGCCTTCAATTTGCCCACCTTGCAAGCGCATCGGAACCGCTCCGCCAGCAGGTAGACGATCGCCGCATCGATGTTATCGATGCTATCGCGCAGGTCTCGAAGCTCTAGTGGAACTGGATCGCGGGTACTCATCATCGTGACAGGCCAGGCGGGTCCGAATGGCCGGTTAGCGTCGAGCTACGGTTTGCAAGCCCTTTATCGCGGCAGGCCATCCGATTTGCGGGCCACAAGCCTGCCTTGCTTGGTTGCGCTGTCAATACTGCCCACCGCAGCCGGCGTATCCAGTACGCCTAACTGCGAGAGCACAGCCGCATGATCCCAATAGATATGCTCGGAGTCGCCGGCAATCTCGACGGGATCCTTACCGCGTTCGATGTGCTCGGTGTCCAGAAACATAGTCTGGTCGGGTGGTTGCCACCTCGCATGCTCCACCGCCGCAGAAATCCATTGGATAACGGCAGAAAATGTCGGCATGATGTTTCTCCGTTGCCTTTTCCAAAGTCCAATTCCGAGTTATTTGGAAGGCCGAGGAAACAGGACGTGAGGCCCCGTAGGCTCCCGATCAGGTGGAAGATAGGGTGGCACTGGATCACCCGAAGGCCCAAGGTGCTGCACAAAGTGGTAGATCGCACGTAAGTCCTGCTCCGTCATGTCATGAAGGACAAACCACGGCATAGGGGGCCGAAACTCCGCCGTATGCGCGACCATGATCCATTCCCTCTCGGACATACCGCTCATATAAATTCGAAGATTGCTGGGGTAAGTTGTTCCCCATGGACCACGCCAACCCAGTTGATTACCAGTCAACCATTCTTTCTCCGGCACCTTTCCCGCGTTCTGGGCATAACCTGAAGTGTGACAGTCGTTGCAGCCTGCAATCTTGACAAGATACCTACCACGATCAATCTGCTCCGCATCCGAAGACATCGTCTCGGCGGCTGGCGCCCACCTGAAAGCTGCGGCGGCAAAAACCACAAACAAAGGCACGCGAATCCATCGGGTGACGGTGCGAAACATCTGCATGTTGCTTCTCCATTTTCAAACAGTTGAAGTTGACGCAAGCGCCGGAATCCACGTCAATCGGTGTGCAAACCGCGTTGGCATTCTTGGCAGACCTCGCCGTGGTGTGTGATGCAGCCAATGATCGAACGATCGGATACGCAAGTGCCACGGCAAAGACCGTTCGATCTGTGTTCGATCTGTGCTCGGGTGCACCTGAACCATCCGCCGCTAAATTGGCGGAAACGGACGCTCTTGTGCTGTACCCTGCGTGGGTGCCTCGGATTCGGTTGCCAGACGCGCTCGGCCGCGTTCCTGTCAAGCACCGGTTCCCAGATCACCCTCGTCATCGTTGTAGCGGTCGATGCCGGGGCAGGAACCGGGCGATCCGGCTCGTCGAACGTGATCAGAGCGCCAGCGCGTAGGGGAAGATCACTGTTCCAGAGGCCATGTGCCTCGGGGCGACGACCACCTGCCGCAAGCCATCCTTGAACTGATGTGCACTGTTCCCGACGATGCCCCGGAACTGGACCTGGAGCACGCGCGACTCGCGCCACTCACCATTGGGCCCGAACGCAACGTCACCCATCACGGTCCGGAATGTCGCCGCCCGGGCGTAGGAGATCAGGGTGTCGTCGTCGAGACTGCCCGTCGCCTCGACCGCCTGCGCGACGACCTGCATCTGGGCATACGCGAGCGGCGCCATGTAGTGGCCCAGCGGGTCGACGCCGATTCCGGCGGCGCGGATCTGGTAGACCTCCAGCATCGCCCGTGCGGCGGGTGTGATCATGCTGGGGACTGGTGCCCAGTACTCATAGTTGACGACGCCGTTGAGCAACGGGCCAAGGGTGATCTTCACCGACGCGTTCTGCGGGCCAATCATGGCGCCGCCGACCATCTTCGGTCGAAACGAATGGGCGCGGAGTGCCCGGATCAGCTCAATCGAGTCCGTGAGATATGAGCAGAGGAACAGCAGGTCGCAGCTGGTTTCGGCGACCTCGTCGACGATCGCGGTGAAGTTGGTCGTCGCGAGCGGATACCTGACTTCGCGGACGATCGTGAATCCATACTGCTCGGCGTTCGCCTTGGCGCCAATGGCCGGGTTGCGCGCGAACTCTGCATCCGCGATCACCAGGGCCACCGTCACCGGTCGAGGCGACTGGGCCGCGGCAACGGCGAAAAACCCCTCGGTCAGGGCCGCGTTCGGGTCAGGGCCGGTCGGAATCATCGCGAAGTAGCCCGGATACCCGAAGTCGCCATTGACCCCCAACCCCATCAGCCCAACGAAGAACCGCCGACGTTTGATCACGAGCGGCATCGCAGGCCGAAGGGTGTTCGTCCCATAGCCCCCAACGACAATGTCGACCCGCTCTTCGTCGAGCAGCCGCCTGTAGAGTCCCTCCACTTGCGAGGCGTCCGTACCGTCGTCATAACAGACCAACTCGACCGGCCGACCCAGGAGGCCACCGGACCGGTTCACGTCCTCCTGCCAGATTTCATGCGCAAGTCGCGCAGACTGCCCGTTCCCTCCAAGCGCACCGCTCAGCGATAGGCAGTACCCGATGCGAATCGGTGACGGATCTGGCGTCGTCACGGCTTTCGCGTACCTGGAAACTTTGAACCCACCCATCGTGTGTTCCTCGACGGTCTCAGTGATGACTTCTTCCGAAAGGAGAATTGCCCATTGAGGTGTTCAAATGCGACCGCAAAATGTGCTCAAAATCCACTCAAACGCTGCGGTGGCGCGCTTGATTCCACCTCACACCGAAACGAGCTCGCTGAGCTCCCAGCTCACTCCCGTCTCGTGGCCTTGGGCCTTGGTTTTGAGCTATATCAGCGTTGTCCTCTCCGATCGCACGGCCGACTTGAGCGGATCTCGGACGCTTTTTGCTGTCGCACGTGAGCACTCCGACGGGGCATCCTTCGCGGAGTGTTACGTTCCGAGGTCCCAGATGAATTTCAACCGCCACAGTCTGTGTGAAGACCTGCTGTTCGCGATGGTTCTGCTGCTGCCCCCCGTGTGCGCGGCTGCTCGCTATGTCGAGTCCGATCGCCAGTTCGCCGGCATTTCTCAGACTCGATCCGAAGCCGTGTCTGTCGCAGCACGCACTCGGGCGCCGGAACGGTGGGTCATCCGAACCCGCTGAAGGCGTTGCTGGTACCGAGCCCCAACGGTTGGCGAGACCGGCTTGGCTTTGGGGGCAAATCGGAAGTGTCCGGGAGCCGCGAAGGAGCAAGAGCGCCGCGGAGCTCGATCCGAGCTATGCCAGCGTTCCTCTTTCCTGATCCCATAGCCAGCGTGCCAGGCGGCCGAGCGCCGTCGTGAGGTAGCGGCGGTAGGTGCCGAAGGACAGGCCGAGCCGGTCTGCCGCGGCCTCCTGCTTCGGCGCCGGGCGGAAATACGTCAGGTCGATCACGCGGCGCAGCTTCTCGTCACGTGGGCTCGCGAACAAGGTCTCGACGGTCTCCAAGAGCAGCGCCTGCAAGGTCGCTGGGTTGATCGGTCCGCGCGCCGCCAGCAAGCGCGAGCGCAGCAACGGATTACCCGCGAGCAGGTCGACGCGGCTGTAATCGCGCAGCGCGCTCTTCATAGCGGCGGTGAACTCCGGGAGCGACCACGCGCTTTGCGAGGACGCCGCGCCGGGGGTAAGCAGCTCGGGCGTATCAGCCGGCACCGATTCGTCGGTGTCGGCGGGCACCCCCGCTTTGAGCAACCCCACATAGATATGCTGACGGTATGCGAGGTAGGTCGGGTTGTCGCTGGAGGCGCCTTCCCGGTATCGGCGCACGCTGAAGGTCGGAAGGAAGGCAAGACCTGCCGCAGCCGCCGCTCGCGCCTCGGCGGTCTTGCCCTGCTGTGCCAAAGCCGCAGCGAGCGTGAACTGAGCCATCGGATACCTTCGATTGGCCTCGACCGATCGGCGCAGCCAGGCGACGGCCTCGTCGTCGCGGCCTAGAGCGAGCTTCGCCCCACCCGCAATATGACACCAGATGTAGGCGAACAGGTCCCGCGGACTCAGACGAAACGCCTGGGCAATGTGACCCTCGGTTTCTTCGGCGCGTCCCAGCATCAGCTTCGCCCACCCGATGGCCGCGTACGAAGGGGCAAGGTTACGATCGAGTGCGATGGAACGTTCAGCCTGCGCGATGCCCTCTGCCGGCCGGTTGGTCGCCATGTAGATCCAACCTAGGGCGCCATGCGCGCGAGCGTCATCGGGCGCCAGCGCCAACGCCTTCATGACGGCCGCTTCGGCCGCGGTCAGATAGGTCATGCGGTCGTCGATGCTATAGGTGGCCGCGAATGCAAACTTGGCGATTGCCAGGCCAACCAGCGCCTTGACGTTGGCTGGTGCAAGCGCCAGGGCTTCTTCGAAGAAGCGTTCCGCCCGCAATAAAGTCGCCGGATCGTGCCCGCGGTTGAAGGCGGCCGAGCCGCGGAAGACGAGATCGAGTGCGTTGGGGTCTGCCGAGTGCGAGCGCTCTGCGCGTCGTGCCTCGGCCTCGGTCAGCTGTGCGTCCATCGCTCGCGCCAGGTGAGCGACGATCTTGTCTTGCATCTCGAACAGTTCGCCATCGCCCAAATCGAAGCGTTCCGCCCAGACATGGGCACCGCTCTCGGTGTCAACCAACCGCACATTGATGCGAAGTTGACCACCGTCGCGCAGGACGCTGCCTTCAAGGGCGTAACGCACGCCAAGCTCGCGCCCGACCTGCTTGACGTCGACCGCCTTTCCTTTGTAGGTAAAGGCGGTGTTGCGGGCGATTACGAATGCATCCGGCATCCGCGACAGATCCGTCGTCAGGCTCTCAGTGATCCCGTCGACGAAGTATTCCTGGTCTGGATGTCCCCGAAGATCGAGGAAAGGCAGCACGACGATGGAAAGGCGCGGGGCATCGGCGACGGGCGAGGCAGCCGTCGTCTGTGAGGCCTCCAGCGGTGAATCCAGAATCTCGAGAACCCTATCGCCTCGAACTGCGGGCATTGTATGCATCTCGTGCTGCGCTTTCGGGAATCTGACCTGCGGGCCTTCGACTCGCGGAGAATTGTAGCTTTTGTCTAAGCTTTGTATAAAGAATCTGTCGCGTGAGCGAGTCACTTGCGCTTTCGGGGGCCAGGGTTCGCTCAGGACGGGAAGCTCACAAATATCCTTGCAATGAAGATGGCATCTTCCAGGCTCTCCCGCTCAATTCAGAAGCCAGCACGCGCTACTGTTGGGAAACGGTCGCGCGCTTATTTCCTTCAAAAACGTTGAGATCAACGCTTCCGCCGTCCACTTGCAGTTCGGTTCCAGTCGTGAAGCTTGACTCGTCGCTCGATAGGAACAGTACGGCTTTGGCAACTTCCTCGGCCTCTCCCATGCGTTTCATTGGAATAACCGAAGTCAGATAGTCCCAAGTCTGTCGAACGGCCTTTTCATCGGCATGGCGCCCGATAATTGGAGTCTTGATTGGTCCCGGGCTGACTGCATTCACGCGAATATTTTTTCCTAGCATCTCAGACGCGATTGCTTTGGTGAATGAACGAACGGCAGCTTTACTTGCCGAGTAAACGCCTGCGGTGGCTATCGCAAGCCTGTCCACAATCGAAGTACAGAAGACGATGGTCGATCCTTCAGGCATATAGGGGAGCGCTTTTTGAACGGTGAAAAATGCTCCCTTCGTATTAATGGCAAAAACTCGATCAAACTCATCTTCAGATGCCGTAGCTACTGGAGTGGGGCCATTGGAAGTAACTCCCGCATTGACAAACAAAGTATCGATCCTGCCAAACCTCTCATTCACTTTAGCCATGAAGGTTTCGAGATCTTTCAAGGAGCCGACATCTCCAGCGAATCCCAGCGAGTCAGCACTTAAGGTTTTAAGGGCAGTATCAATTGACTTTTGGTCGCGCCCCATGATTGCAACCTTTGCTCCTTCCGCATGGAAGAGCTGTGCAGTCGCCAGTCCAATCCCGCTGTTACCACCAGTAATGACCGCTACTTTTCCTGCTAATTTCTTTGATGACATAATTTTTCCTCCCATTTTGAGTTACTCCTTTCTCTTTAAAAGATTTCATTTGGCAACGACCTCCCAAGACCACTTATCGCGAGCTTGGTTGTGGAGATTCCAGAAGTCATCGGCAACCTCCTTCGCAGCGGAAGAACTTGGGCTGACAGATTTAGCCACGGTGACCGTTGCGATATGAATGCCTACCTTTGCGAGCTGCGGAAACAAGGCCTCAGTCATTGCACGAATACCCGCTTTACCTATGCTCACGGTCAGGTAGTCGGCAGAAGGGTACATCGCCAAAGCGCCTCCGGTGATCAGAATCGTTCCCTGTCCTTTTTTCGCCATGTGCGAGCTAAATCCTTTGATGGTCACCAGGGGACTCGTGATATTTACCCGTAAATCTTTCTCTAAAGATTCAACGTTTGTATCCTGCAAGACGGGACTGCTCATTCCAGCGGCGTTGAAATGAACAACGTCCGCAGACGATCCGTATTTTTCTGCAAATTCCGCAATCGCTTTGAGATTGGAGGCATCCAATTCAAGTGCAGTTGCTTTAACGTCAGTCTCCTTAGCGATAGCATCAGCCAGTTCCAACACCCGATTCTTATTTCTGGCGGTCAGCAAAATGTCGAATCCTTCTCGAGCGAAACGATCAGCGGTACTTGCTCCCAGTCCAGGTCCTACACCAATTCCGATAAATAGTTTTCGCATGTGAATTCCTAACGACTTTCTAATATTGGACATTATTGTCCAAAACGGTGCAACAATTAGAAACTTCTAGCGCCTCTATTTTCATTATTTTCTCAGTCCGTCAATCGCTATCGCAGCAATTGACCTAAGCTCTTCTGGAGATGCCCCCGCTCTTGCGCTTACCCGGATGCCCGTAATCACCGATAGAAGGTAACGAGCCGTCTCTTTCGAATCGAGCGAGGAGCGAATCTCTTTCTTGTTTTTTGCTTCAAGAATGAGCTTCTCAAGAGCGGATTTCAAAGACGATGCTGCGGCTCCGTTGATCGAGAGGACCTCTGCATCAGAAATTCCAAACTCGCAAATAGACGATACCCCTAGACATGAAAGTGCCCGATCCTTTGAGCTTTCTGCGCTAATCGAAGTCAGCATTCCTTCAAGCGCCTTAAGAGGAGATCCAGACTTCCTGAAGATCTCGAAATATCCAAGCACCCGATCGGAGTTGTATTTGCGTAAGGCTTCTAAGTAGATTTCCCTCTTTCCCTTAAAAGTATCGTAAAAGCTCTGACGTCCGATGCCCATTGCGAGACGCAAATCATCAGTGGTCGTAGCCCCGAAACCATTCTTCCGAAAGGTCGCTAACGCGGATTCCACCGCTTTATCTCTATCGAACTCTTTTGGGCGAGCCATTTCTCAATCATAACTTATTCTGGACACATCTGTCCGGAAAATAAATACACTTGCGTTCCGCCTATCAGAATCGATGTCGTGAGCTGTGCAGTCGCCAGTCCAATCCCGCTGTTACCACCAGTAATGACCGCTACTTTTCCTGCCAATTTCTTTGATGACATAACTTTTTCTCCCATTTTTGAGACGTCCCTGGCCGCGATCCTGCATCACCTGCTGAAATCTGCTGCGCACATCGGGCCGAATCCGCTAACCCGTTCAGGTTCACCAGGAAGGACCCCTGGGCCCGGAAGAAACTCTTCATTTTCGTTGGCGCCGGCTCAGTTCGGCTTCCAGTGCCTCGATGCGCTTGTCACGCTCCGCCAACGCTGCCTGAACATCGGCCGCCTCGAATCGCTGGGGGATGTGCTGCGGACAATTGCGGTCCCACGCGAGCACCGTCAAAAGAATCGCCTGCTCGGCACGCACCGGGTAAGTTTTCGACATCAGTTTAGCGATCAGCTCGGCATCGCCCTCGACGACTCGCGCGGTGCCCCAGATCTTGACGCGCTGGCACCGCTCGTAGTCGATCAGGAACAGGTGCGTCTTGGGATTGTCAGCCACATTGCCCTGGGTGATGTATTGTCGGTTGCCGGCATAATCGGCAAGTCCCATCGTCTTGTCGTCGAGCACCCGCAGAAATCCGGGTGGGCCACCACGATGCTGGATATATGGCTGGCCCTCGTTGTTCGCCGTGGCGAGAAAGATGCTGGTCTGTGCCTCGATGAACTGCGCAAGCTCCGGCGTGATGCGCGTTTCCCACGAGCCCCGTTCCTCCATGCGCCCGTACGCTCGACGCGAGCCCTTGCGCGTCTGCACCGCCTTTACCGAGGAGGTGAAGGCCACATCGCTCGAATAGCCGCAGGCGGCATCCATGATCGTCCGCTCAGAGCCCAAGGTCGCTCAATGACGGGTGATCGTCGGGGCGGCGGCCAAGTGGCCAGTGGTACTTTCGATCGGCTTCCTTGATCGGAGCGTCGTTGATACTGCCAATGCGCACGCGCATCAGGCCCTCTTCGT